>Ga0307513_10000584_pt1 | contig 52307 bp, 44 predicted proteins | sample 15_EM_MG_FD_202174 | JGI IMG/M metagenome (GOLD analysis project Ga0307513, IMG submission 202174) | Populus trichocarpa ectomycorrhiza microbial communities from riparian zone in the Pacific Northwest, United States - 15_EM | ecosystem: Host-associated > Plants > Roots > Unclassified | place... | reverse complement strand
AATGTCGCCACGTCTATCACTCCTAAATTCCCCCTGCTTTTAAAACAAGCAGGGTAGTGCCTACGTGGGTCAGTTTTGGATGGAAATTACTGCGCTAAGTGGATCAGATTTCGATGGAATTCAACAGGCAGTAGCTTTGGAGAATGGTTTGAAGCGTCAATTTGTGAACGGTGGCTATCGAATTGCCGAAAACGGATTGGAGCTTCGTGCACGTATTAAAAATCTTGTCAGGGGAAATACGTTCGCCAATGCATTTATTGGCATGGGAGTCGGCAAAGATGCGGTTGAAGTGGAAGTTGAGTTACGGGGGAAAGCCAAGGAGCTTCTGATGTCATTCGCTGTCAAAAGCGAAATATTGGACAAGCGATATGACAATTTAAATGCCGTGCTTACAGAGACACTTCCCGCTAAGGTAGTCAAGCAGGTACAAGATTGGATACCTGTAAAACGCTGAGATTCACAATCATTCGCTGAACAGACTCAAACATTATTGCGTGGGTACGGCGCTCGACGAAATTCAACACCGTCACGATCCTCGGCTTGAAAACCTCCGAATCCCAACCACTGCACTAATTGGAAACAAAAAAAGCGCCCCGAAGGGCGCTTTTCATTGACTCACTGGCGGAAGAGGCGGGATTCGAACCCGCGGTAGGTTTAACCCTACGCACGCTTTCCAGGCGTGTGACTTAAACCGCTCATCCACCCTTCCGCGAAGCCTTTGATTATAGCAGTGCTCTCGGCCTATGACGTTTCAATTGCGTCAAATACGGGCCGCCTAATGGACGGCGCCCTGAAACCGGTGCTTTTCCAGCTGTGCCAAGGTGACAAACTCCAGCGTCTTGGCATGTGTGGACTCCAGGATGACGGGCGGTGCAGAGCCGGCTTCCAGGGCTTCCCGCCAGCGGTTGGCGCACAGGCACCAGCGGTCGCCGGGTTTCAGCCCTGCAAAACGATGCTCGGGCCGCGGCGTGCCCAGGTCGTTGCCGCGGGCGGCAGAAAACACCAAAAACTCGCCGGTGACCCGCACGCACACCAGGTGCGAGCCAGCATCCGTGGCGTCCGTGTTGCAGCAGCCATCACGAAAATAGCCGGTCAGCGGGTCGTAAGAGCAGGGCACCAGGTCGGTGCCCAGAACATTTTTTGTGCTCATGGTTCTTCGGTTTTGCGGGGCGTTGATGTCGGCAATTTAGGATTGAATCAGGCCTTGTTGGTCTGCACCATTTTCATGGCCGAGCTGATGAGGGCGGAAACCTCGGTCATGTTGCTTGGCACGATCAGGGTGGTGGTGGCGTCGCCGGCCACGCGTGAGTAGGCTTCTACGGCTTTTTCGGCCACCTTGAGCTGTACGGCCAGCTCGCCGCCAGGCTGGCGGATGGCGGCAGCGACGACTTCAATCGCCTTGGCGTTGGCCTCGGCGACAGCCGTGATGGCCGAAGCCTCACCCTGGGCGTTGTTGATGGCGGCCTGCTTTTCGCCTTCAGAGCGGGCGATGAAAGCCTCGCGTTCGCCGGTGGCGATGTTGATCTGTTCCTGCTTGCGGCCTTCTGAGGCGGCGATCAGCGCGCGCTTTTCGCGCTCGGCGGTGATTTGCGACTGCATGGCATGCAGGATCTCTTTAGGGGGCGTCAAGTCCTTGATCTCATAACGCAAGACTTTCACACCCCAGTTCAGGGCGGCTTCGTCAATGGCGGCAACGACTTGTGCGTTGATGATGTCGCGCTCTTCAAAGGTCTTGTCGAGCTCCAGTTTGCCGATCACTGATCGCAGCGAGGTCTGGGCCAGCTGTGTGACGGCCACGATGTAGTTGGACGAGCCGTAGCTGGCGCGCATCGGGTCGGTCACCTGGAAGTAGAGGATGCCGTCGACCTGGAGCTGCGTGTTGTCGCGTGTGATGCAAACCTGGCTGGGAACGTCGAGCGGGATTTCCTTCAGGCTGTGTTTGTAGGCCACGCGGTCAATAAAGGGGACCAGGAAATTGAGGCCCGGTGTCAGGCTTGCATGGTATTTACCCATGCGTTCGATGACCCAGGCGTTTTGCTGGGGGACGAATTTGACAGCGCGGATGACGAAGATGACCGCGACGATGAGAATAATGAGTGCTACATAAGATGACATGGTGATTCCCTCAGATTTTTTCTACGACCAATTTGCTGCCAATAACTTCCCGGATACGGTGGGCGCCTGCGGAGTGCGTGCCATCGATCGCCTGAACAACCGCCCATTGCGCGCCGCGGTAGCGTACCAGTGCCGTGCCGTCCGCTTGCCAGTCATCGACCTGTACCGTTTCACCAATATCCATGTTGACGTCTGGATTGGTTCCTGCCGGTAACGCCTTGGGCCCCCGGCCCCGAATGAAATGGGTAACGCCCACGGTGGCCGAGCCCACGACGGCCGCCGTAACGAGTTGCAGGGCCGTCGAGGCGCCCAAATGAGCGGCAATTGCAGCGGCTGCCAAGCCCACCGCGATCATCAGCAGGTAAAAGGTGCCGGTTACCAGCTCCACCGCGACTGCCGTACCCGCCAGCAGCCACCAGATAGTCGATTCACTCATGCGTCCTCCATTTGTCGGTCATCCGCTACATTTTGGGGCAATTAGACCCCAAGACAAGCGTAGCGCAACAATATGTCCTTACACTTCGCTGCTTGGAAAAAGCTTCCTGAAAAAGCATCCTTTCACCGCCCGGGCTCAACCTGTCTATGCCCTTTGAGCGTTTCTCATGCCCTCCGACAGGTTCAGGGCGACCTTGAACTCCAGCCCAAGCCATGAAATTCCGCTTTCCCATTGTCATCATCGACGAAGACTTCCGCTCCGAAAATACCTCCGGACTGGGTATTCGCGCGCTGGCGCAGGCCATTGAAAGCGAAGGCTTTGAGGTGCTGGGCGTCACCAGTTACGGCGACTTGTCGCAGTTTGCCCAGCAGCAAAGCCGGGCCAGTGCCTTTATTTTGTCGATTGACGACGAAGAGTTCTCGCCAGGCCCCGACCTTGACCCCGCGGTGCTGAACCTGCGCACCTTCATCGAAGAGGTGCGCCGCAAGAACCTGGACGTGCCGATTTACGTCTACGGCGAAACCAAAACCTCGCGCCACATTCCCAACGACATCCTGCGTGAGCTGCATGGCTTCATTCATATGTTTGAGGACACGCCCGAGTTCGTGGCGCGCCACATCCTACGCGAAGCCAAGAGCTACCTGGAAGGCGTTCAGCCGCCGTTTTTCAAGGCTTTGCTCGACTATGCCGAAGACGGCTCTTATTCATGGCACTGCCCCGGCCACTCCGGCGGCGTGGCCTTCCTCAAAAGCCCGGTCGGGCAGATGTTTCACCAGTTTTTCGGCGAAAACATGCTGCGCGCCGACGTCTGCAACGCGGTGGAGGAGCTCGGCCAGTTGCTGGACCATGACGGCGCGATCGGCGCCAGCGAGCGCAATGCCGCGCGCATCTTCAACGCCGACCATTGCTTCTTCGTAACCAACGGCACCTCGACCAGCAACAAGATGGTGTGGCACCACACGGTGGCGCCCGGCGATGTTGTTGTGGTCGACCGCAACTGCCACAAGTCCATCCTGCACTCCATCATCATGACGGGGGCGATCCCGGTGTTCTTGAAGCCGACGCGCAACCATTTCGGCATCATCGGCCCGATTCCGCAGAGCGAATTTGAGCCGGAAGCCATTCGCGCCAAGATCGATGCCAACCCGCTGCTCAAGGGCGTGGACAGCAGCAAGGTCAAGCCGCGCGTGTTGACGCTGACGCAGTCCACCTACGACGGCGTGCTCTACAACACTGAAACCATCAAGGGCATGCTGGACGGCTATATCGACAACCTGCATTTTGACGAGGCCTGGCTGCCGCACGCCGCCTTCCATCCGTTCTATGGCGCCTACCATGCGATGGGAAAAAACCGTATCAGGCCTAAAAACGCCGTGGTCTATGCCACCCAGTCCATCCACAAGCTGCTGGCCGGTATCAGCCAGGCCAGCCACGTGCTGGTGCAGGACTCACAGGATGTGAAGCTCGACAGGCACCTCTTTAACGAGGCCTACCTGATGCACACCTCGACCTCGCCGCAGTACAGCATCATCGCCAGCTGCGACGTGGCTGCGGCCATGATGGAGCCGCCCGGTGGCACCGCGCTGGTTGAGGAAAGCATTGCTGAGTCATTGGACTTCCGCCGCGCGATGCGCAAGATCGACGAGGAATACGGCGACGACTGGTGGTTCAAGGTCTGGGGGCCGGACAAGCTGGTCGAAGAGGGCATCGGCGAAGCCCAGGACTGGATCATCAAGGGCGAATCCCGCAGCGCCAAGACGGCCAGAAATGGCGCCAACAACTGGCACGGCTTCGGCCAGATGGCCACCGGCTTCAATATGCTGGACCCGATCAAGTGCACCATCGTCACGCCCGGCCTTGACCTGAACGGCAAGTTCGCCAAAACCGGCATTCCCGCCAGCATCGTGACCAAGTTCCTGGCCGAGCACGGCGTGATCGTCGAGAAAACCGGCCTCTACAGCTTCTTCATCATGTTCACCATCGGCATCACCAAGGGCCGCTGGAACACGCTGCTGACGGCGCTGCAGCAGTTCAAGGACGACTACGACAAGAACCAGCCGATGTGGCGCATCCTGCCCGAGTTCTGCCAGAAGTACCCCAAGTACGAGCGCATGGGCCTGGCCGATCTGTGCCAGCATATCCATGCCTTGTATTCCAAGTACGACATCGCTCGCCTGACAACCGAGGTGTATTTGAGCGACCTGGCCCCGGCCATGAAACCCAGCGACGCCTATGCCCACATCGCGCACCGCACGACGGAGCGGGTCGAGATCGACCACCTGGAAGGCCGCATCACCGTGGGCTTGGTCACGCCTTACCCACCGGGCATTCCGCTCCTGATTCCGGGCGAGGTGTTCAACAAGCGCATCGTGGACTACCTGAAGTTCTCGCGCGAGTTCAATGCGCAGTGCCCGGGCTTTGAAACCGATATCCACGGCCTGGTGGAAGAGGTGGACGCCAAGGGCAAAACCCGTTACTACGCCGACTGCGTGAAGAAGTAAGCCCAAAAAAGCCAATAAGCCGCCATGGGGGCAAAAAAAAGCCGGTGCAAATGCGCCGGCTTTTTTTATGGTGTCATCAATGTGTTCTAAAGCCTAAAGCGCGGCGTCTTCGCGCGTGCGCATGAAGCTGGCAAAGCGCGGAATGCCGCTGTCGTTCAGCCCCCGAAAGCGGTAGGTAACGGTGCTGCCGACGGGAGGCGGGTTGCGGCGCTGCTCGTCGCTGAGCCCGCTGCCCAGCTTGAAGCGTTGGGCCGCCTTGCCATTCTGGCCGGGCATTTCAACCAGCAGTGCGCCCACCACACCTGCGTACTTTCCTTTGCCCGGAATATGCGCGACCACGCGGGCTTCCGTGTCTTCATGGGTTTTGAGCTTGAGCAGATCGTCATTGCGCCCGCTTTTGTAGAGCGATACGCCCCGGTGCAGCATCAGCCCTTCACCGCCGTGTTTGACAGTCGTGGCCAGCAGTGCCTGCAGGGCAGGGCGGCTCGCCACTTTTGACTGGGCCACGGCCTGTACCCAGGGCTGGTCGATCCGGCTCACCAGCCCGCCGAGGGCGGGAATCCGGTCGCTAAAGGGGCCACCTTGCGCGGGCAGGTCAAACACCATGAAGCGCATCGCCCGCCAGGCGGCGTCATTCGGGGTTTGCTGGCGCACGGTCGACACGGCCCTGGCGAACTGGCCATGGCCTGCCCACAGCTCACCGTCCATGGGCACTTTGGGCCAGCCTGCGGTGAACCAGGCGGGTGCGGCAATGTGCTCACCACCCCGGGTCCGCAGCTTTTCACCGTCCCAGTAGCCGCGCACGCCGTCGTACTTTTCGCTGACCCAGTAGTCGGGCAGGGGAATGCCGGCTTGGTAAGCCTTGGCCAGCATTAATGGAGGAGCCCCCGAAACGGAGGGCACAACCGGGGAAACCGCGGCAGATGCAGGGGGCGCAAGCGGCAAAACCGGACTCAGGAGGCCCGCGACAACCAGCAGATGCAGGGCTTTTAGTCGAAAAAGCGCTGCGGGGACTGAAATGGAAGAGGCCGAAGCTTGCAATCTGGGCTGGGTTTTCATGGGCGATTGACTTTTTACTGTATGAATATACAGTTTATATTTCAGCACGCGAAGGCCCAAGCTTGCAAGCTTTACTGCTTGTCCAGTCCGGGTCCTCAATGAAAAAACCACGAAAACCACGAAAGGAATCAAGCCATGACAACCCAGCAAGGAAGCTGCCACTGCGGAAGAGTCGCTTTTGAAGTGGAGGGCCAGCCTGAGAATGTGCTCGCCTGCAATTGCTCCATGTGCCAGCGCAAGGGGTCGCTCCTCTGGTTTGTCGCTCGCGACAAACTCCGCCTGTTGACGCCGGAGGAAAACGCCAGCACCTATTTGTTCAACAAGCATGCGATCAGGCACCATTTTTGCCCGACCTGCGGCATTCACCCTTATGGCGAAGGTACGCACCCGGACGGCAAACGCATGGCCGCCGTCAATGTGCGCTGCCTGGAGGGCGTTGACCTTGCCTCCCTTCCTGTTCAGCATTTCAACGGGCGGGATATCTAGGCCCCTACCTTAAAACGCTTTTGCCGGGTTCCCCGGGGGCGTCGGCTTTAGTCAGGTTTTCCCTCTACCGGGTGTCCTCGGATGCATCGATAATGATGTCATCTGACAACTGATGTTCCGCTGCGTCTGTCGCTGCGGGGCTTTTCCCCGGGAACCATGACTTCGAGCGACATCGAAACCATAGAGCGAGCTACCGTTGCGGCTGTGTCGCCCGAAACCGTTGAAGAATTTGACGGTTGGTTGTTGCCTTTTGACAGTGGAACGGTCGGCAGGGCCCGCAGCGCTGTGCCCTTGCGTCATGAACCCGTTGAATTCGCCATAGTCGACCGGATTGAAGCACGCTACCGTGCGCATGGCCTGTCTACGATGTTCCGCCTGGCAAATGAAGCTTGTTTTGATGACCTGCGGCGTGAGTTGACACGGCGGGGTTATCAGTCTGGGCGACCGATGTTGGTTCAGATCGCGCCTGTCGAGGCCATGCGCGGCGTCTGCGAGGCGACCCCGGCCGAAACAGCGGATTCACCTGATCCGGCCTGGACCGACTTGTTTCTGGCCGAAGGCTTTGATCCAGTTGATGGTGCGAGCCGGGCCAAGGCCCTGAGCCGCGCCGATAACTCGGTGTTTGCCAGCGTTCGCGAAAACGGCAAAACCGTGGCGGCGGGCGCTGGTGCGTTCAGCCATGGCTGGTCCAGCGTGCACGGCATGCGCACTGACCAGGCGTTCAGGGGCAAGGGGCTGGCCGGGCGGGTGCTGGCGAGTGTCGCCGCCGCTGCAACCGAACGGGGCATTGAGCGGGCGTTCCTGCAGGTCGAAAATATCAACGCTTCAGCGCTGTCCTTGTACCGGCGCGCGGGTTTCGAAACCGCCTGGAGTTACGACTACTGGACTCAGCCGGAGCCCCAACCGGTAAACGCAGAAACACCGTGAGACGCTGAGTTGCTATTGTTTTAATAGCGGACTGCCGGTGTTCCATATGGGCTAGAGGCAGTTTTCCCTCTGAATTTAAGGCCGTCTGTATTCAGGCTGGCAGGCTCTTCAAGCCTCTGGCTTCAGGCTCCTGGTTTAGGCCCTTGGTTAATGCTGTTTTTGCCGCTAGCCCATAGAGGACATGGGCTAGTCGCTATCAATTAAGTAGCAAACCAGCCCAAACCAGACGCTCACCAGCAGCCCAGAAACCGCCCCCCGAAGAGGCTTCAGCCTGCTTCCGCCGGCTCCGCAATACCACCCACCACGTGGCTGAAGCCGCCATCCACATAGGTGATCTCGGCGCTCACGCCGCCGGCCAGGTCGCTCAACAGGAAGGCGGCGACGTTGCCCACGTCTTCAATCGTTACGTTGCGGCGGATTGGCGAAGCCTCGGCAACCACGCTCAAAATCTTGCCGAAGCCCTTGATGCCGCTGGCGGCCAGGGTTTTGATCGGGCCGGCGCTGATGCCGTTGACACGCATGCCCTTGGGGCCCAGCGATTCGGCCAGGTAACGCACCGACGCCTCCAGGCTGGCCTTGGCCAGGCCCATGGTGTTGTAGTTGGGCACGGTGCGCACTGCGCCCAGGTAGGTCAGCGTGAGCAGGGCGGATTTTTTGTTCAGGTAAGGCAGGGCGGCTTTGGCCATGGCCGGGAAGCTGTAGGCGCTGATGTCATGGGCAATCTTGAAACCCTCGCGCGACAGGCCTTCGAGGAAGTCGCCGGCAATCGCCTCGCGCGGCGCGTAGCCGATGCTGTGCACAAAGCCGTCAAAGGTCGGCCAGGTCTTGGAGAGATCGGTGAACATCTTCTCGATCTGCGCGTCGTCACCCACGTCGCAATCAAAAATCAGCTTGGAGTCGAAGTCGGCGGCAAACTCGGTGATGCGGTCCTTGAAGCGCTCGCCGACATAGCCGAAGGCCAGCTCGGCGCCCTGGGCATGGCAGGCCTTGGCAATGCCATAGGCGATGGAGCGGTTGGAGAGCACGCCCGTGATCAACAGTTTTTTGCCGGTGAGAAATCCAGTGTGTGTGGCCATGCGGGGTGCTCCAGTAAGTTCGTAGCGGTTAAACGGGTGAACGGGCAAGGGCTGCGGCGTGGGCACGCCGGAATTTTGCCGACTTAAGTAGTGCAGAATTGTCGCATGCGAAGTTTGCTGGTTTGGGTCCTGCTGGGTCTTTCATCACCGTCATGGGCCGCGCACGGCTATGCGCTCTGGGGAGACCTCAAATACCCGGCGGGGTTTGCCCACTTCGACTACGTCAACCCCGCAGCCCCCAAGGGCGGAGACCTGCGGCTGGTCAGCAACCTGCGTTACTCAACCTTCGACAAATACAACCCCTTCACGATCAAAGGCTCGGCGCCGGCCTATCTGTCTGATTTCATGTTCGACTCGCTGCTGACCGGCGCGATGGACGAAACCGCCTCGGGTTACGGTCTGCTTGCTGAAGATGTGGAGGTTTCGCCGGACGGGCTGACGGCCACCTTCCGCCTGCGCAAGGAAGCGCGCTTTCACAATGGCGACCCGGTGCTGGCGGCCGACGTCAAACACACCTTCGACACGCTGATGGGTCCGCATACGTCGCCGGCCTACAAGACCGCATTCGAAGACGTCGCAGCCTGCGAGGTGGTGAGCGAGCGGATTGTGCGCTTTCGCTTCAAAAAGCCAAACCGCGAACTGCCGCTGACGGTGGGCGGCTTGCCGGTGTTCAGCCGCAAGTGGGGCATGGACGCCGCAGGCAAGGCCAAGCCCTTCAACGAAGTCGTGACGGACATCCCGATCGGGAGTGGGCCTTATCGCATCGGCCCGGTGATCTTCGGCAAGGACATCACCTATGTGCGCGACAAGACTTATTGGGGTGAAAAGCTCAATGTCCGGGTCGGCACCGAGAATTTCGACAGCGTCACCGTCAAGATCTACAAGGACAACACCGCCAGGCTCGAGGCCCTCAAGGCCGGCGAGTTCGACATCATGCGGTTCTTCTCGGCCGGTGACTGGGCCCGGCGCCTGAGCGGCAAGCGGTTTGACAGCGGAGAGCTCGTCAAAGGCGAGTTCAAACACAGCTTGCCCACGGGTTTCCAGAGCTACGTGCTCAATACCCGGCGCGAAAAACTCAAGGACCCGCGCGTGCGCGAGGCTCTGGGCCTGGCGATCGACTATGAGTGGATGAACCGCCAGCTGTTTTATGGCGCCTACCAGCGCGTGACAGGCCTGTTCGGCAACACCGACTGCCGGGCCACCGGCCTGCCGGCGCCCGAAGAGCTGGCCTTGATGGAGCCCTGGCGCAAGGAGATTCCTGCAGCGGCATTCGGCGCCATGTACGTGCCGGCGCGCACCGACGGCGATTCCTCGCTGCGCGCCAATTTGCGCCGCGCCCAGGCGCTCCTGAAAGAAGCCGGCTGGGAAGTACGGGACGGCAAGCTGCGCAACGCTAAGGGCGAGGCCATGGTGCTGGAGTATTTGGACAGCAGTGAGGGCGGCGTACGCACGATCTCGCCCTGGATGCGTGCGCTTGAAAAGCTGGGAATACAGCTCACTTTCCGCACGGCTGATTTCGCGCTTTACCAGCAGCGCCTGGACAAATTCCAGTTCGACATCATCTCAATCGCCTATGGCGGCACCAACAACCCGGGGCAGGAGTTTGCCGACCTCTTCGGCAGCAAGGCGGCCGTCACGGAAGACTCGGGCAATTTCAGCGGCGCCGCCAATCCCGCGATTGATGCCATGATCACGAAAATGACCGGCGCCAAAACCAAGGCTGAACTGCTGCCCGCCTGCCGTGCGCTAGAGCGCATCGTGGCGCACAGCCACTACCTGTTGCCGGAATGGACGGCCGGCACCCACCGCGTGGTCTACAACGCGCGCCGCCTCGCCATGCCCGGCCAGATGCCGCCTTACGCGCCGGGTGAAACCTGGATCATCAATACGTGGTGGAAAAAATGAACACCCCCGTCGGACGTTCGCTTCGCGTAACGCCTTCCCCCCTTGCAGGGGGCGGCGCTAGCGGCCTGGCCAAGCCAGTTCCGCGGCGCCTGCTGGATTTGGCACTCCTCTCGGATTGATCATGTTTGCCTACATCCTCAAACGATGCCTGTTGATGATCCCGACTTTGTTCGGGGTGCTGCTGATCACCTTTGTGGTGACGCAGTTCGTACCGGGTGGCCCAGTCGAGCAGTACATGGCGGAGGCCAAGGCTGCTGCCGGCCAAGGCACCGAAGGCGGCGGCTTGAGCTATCGGGGCGGGCAGGGCGTGGACCCGAAACGCGTCGAGCAGATCAAGGCGCTTTATGGTTTCGACAAACCGGCCCCTGAGCGGTTTTACCTGATGCTCAAGCAGTTTCTGAGCTTTGACCTGGGCCGGAGCTTCTTCCAGAACAAGGAAGTCTGGCAGCTGATCAAGGAGAAGCTCCCCGTTTCCATCAGCCTGGGTTTATGGACTTTTTTCATCAGCTACCTGGTGGCGGTGCCGCTGGGCGTGGCCAAAGCGGTGCGCGCCGGATCGCGTTTTGACTTTGTCACAACCTTGCTGGTGCTGACCGGCTATGCAATCCCCGGCTTTGTGCTGGGCGTCGCGCTGCTGGTGATTTTTGGTGGGCAACTGCAATGGTTTCCGCTGCGTGGTTTGACGTCTTCCAACTGGGAAGCCATGAGTTGGGGGGCGCGCATTACCGACTACCTCTGGCATATCACCTTGCCCGTCACGGCCATGGTGCTGGGCAGCTTTGCCGTCACGGCCATGCTGACCAAAAACGCTTTCCTGGAAGAAATCCGCAAGCAATACGTGCTGACTGCCCGCGCCAAAGGCCTGGGTGACCGGCAGGTGCTGTGGAAGCACATCTTCCGCAACGCGCTGATCCCCATCATCACCGGCTTCCCGGCGGCCTTCATCGGGGCGTTTTTCACCGGTTCTCTGTTGATCGAAACCCTGTTCTCGCTCGACGGCATGGGACTGCTCAGCTATGAAAGCATCATCCGGCGCGACTACCCGGTGGTGCTGGGAACGCTGTACCTGTTTACCTTGATCGGCTTGTTCACCAAGTTGATTTCCGATTTGTCTTATGTCTGGGTGGATCCGCGTGTCAGATTTGACTAACCCACCCGAAGCGGCCTCCGGCCGCCTCCCCCCCGAGGGGGCGCCTCCTGCGGACGGACAAAGCCCGGCCCGCGGCGGCACTGCGCCGGAAAAGTATGTTTCCAACTCTCCTGCGCGGCGGGCATGGAGGCGTTTCAGGCGCAACAAGCTGGGGTTTTACAGCCTGGTGCTGTTCTGCTCGCTGGTGGCGTTGAGCCTGTTTGCCGAGCTGATCTCGAACGACCGGCCGCTGCTGGTGCGTTACGAAGGCGGCTACTACTTCCCCATGGTCAAGGATTACAGCGAGAAAACCTTTGGCGGTGATTTCGACACGGCCACCGATTACCTCGACCCCTACATCCAGGAACGGCTGGCGCGCGGCAGCAATTTCGCGCTGTATACGCTCAACCCTTATGGGCCCAACACGCTCAATTATTTTGCGAAAGAGCCCAATCCCTCGAAGCCGACGCGCGCCAACCTGCTGGGCACCGATGACCGGGGGCGCGACCTGCTGGCCCAGCTGATCTACGGCTTTCGGGTCAGCGTGCTGTTCGCGCTGGCGCTGACAGTCACCGGCGTGCTGCTGGGCATGCTGACGGGGGCGTTGCAGGGCTATTTCGGGGGCAAGACCGATCTGCTGTTCCAACGTTTCATCGAAATCTGGGGCTCCATGCCGGAGCTTTACCTGCTGATCATCTTCAGCGCCGTCTTTGCGCCCAGCGTGGCCTTGCTGCTGATTTTGCTCAGCCTGTTCGGCTGGATGGGGCTGTCGGACTATGTGCGCGCCGAATTCCTGCGCAACCGGCAGATGGACTATGTGCGCGCCGCTCGCGCGCTGGGCGTGGGCAACCTGCACATCATCTGGCGCCACATCCTGCCCAACAGCCTGACGCCTGTGGTGACTTTCCTGCCGTTTCGGATGAGCGGTGCGATTCTGGCGCTGACGTCGCTCGACTTCCTGGGCCTGGGCGTACCGCCAGGCACGCCTTCGCTCGGTGAATTGCTGTCCCAAGGCAAGAACAGCATTGACGCCTGGTGGATCTCGCTGTCGACCTTTGCCGTGCTGGTCATCACGCTGCTGTTGCTCACCTTTATGGGCGATGCCTTGCGCGATGCACTGGATCCAAGGAAGGCCGACTGATGACCCCGCCACTCCTTGATGTCCAGAATCTGCGGATTTCGTTTGCGGGCAAATCCGTCGTTCACGGTATCGATTTTTCCATCGCGCCCGGCGAAAAACTGGCCCTGGTAGGCGAATCGGGTTCGGGCAAGACCGTGACGGCGTTGAGCCTGCTGCGCCTGGCGCAAAACGCCGCAGTCAGCGGCAAGGCCGTCTTTACCGGCGTGAACGCGGCCGAGCGGACGGCCAGCGGGTCTCCTCCCCGGGCGCCTGTGGACTTGCTGTCCTTGCCGGAGCAGTCCCTGCGCGGAATCCGGGGCCGTGACATCGCCATGATCTTTCAGGAGCCGATGACAGCGCTGAACCCCTTGTTCAGCGTGGGCAACCAGATCGCCGAAGTTATACAGCTAAAACAGGGTCTAGCCCTTGTGGACTCTTGGTATGCCGCTATAAAATTGCTAGCAGACACGGGTATCACGGAGCCCGAAAGGCGGGCCAATTCCTTTCCGCACCAGCTCTCGGGCGGGCAGCGGCAGCGGGCCATGATCGCCATGGCACTGGCCTGCCAGCCCAGGCTGCTGCTGGCCGATGAGCCGACCACCGCGCTGGATGTCACCTTGCGCGGCCAGATCCTTGATTTACTGGGCGACCTGCAGCAGCGCAACGGGATGGCGGTGCTGATGATCACCCACGACCTGAACCTGGTGCGCAAGTTCGCCGACCGGGTGGCGGTGATGGAAAACGGCCATATCGTGGAGCAGGGCACCGTGGCGGAGGTTTTCGCCCGTCCCCAGCACCCCTACACCCGCAAGCTGATCGACAGCAAGCCGCAGCGGGACGGGCTGGCGGCGGCAGATGCCAGCGTGGGTCCGGATGTGGCGCCCATGATGCGCGCGGACAGCCTGCGCGTGGCGTATCCCGTCTCTATTCCAGGCATCCGCGGGTGGTTTAAAAAAGCCGAATTTGTGGCGGTGAAGGGCGCGAGCTTTCATATCCCCCCAGGCAGGACGCTGGGCGTGATCGGTGAATCGGGCTCCGGCAAATCCACGCTGGCGCTGGCCAGCCTGGGCTTGCTGCCTTTTTCAGGGCGGCTGCAGGCGGCGGGCCAGGCCTGGAGCCAGGAGGCAGCGCGCAACAAGGCCATCCGCCGCGCCGTTCAGGTGGTGTTCCAGGACCCGTTTTCGTCCCTCTCACCCCGCATGACCGTTGAGGCCATCGTGGAAGAGGGCCTGACGGTGCATGAACCGAAACTGCCCCCAGCTGGGCGGCGCGAACGGGCCCTGCAGGCTTTGGCCGACGTAGGCATGACTGAAGCCCAGTTCCCCGGCTTGCTGCAGCGTTATCCGCACGAGTTTTCGGGCGGCCAGCGCCAGCGCCTGGCCATTGCCCGGGCGTTGATCGTCAACCCCAGCCTGCTGGTGCTGGACGAACCGACCAGCGCGCTGGACGTGACCATTCAGAAACAGGTGCTGGCGTTATTGCAAAGGCTGCAGCGCGAGCGCGGGCTGAGTTATTTGCTGATCACGCACGATGTCGACGTGATCCGCGCCATGGCGCATGAAGTTATGGTGATGAAGGATGGCGACGTGCTGGAGTCAGGCTCGCTGAGTGACGTGCTCGATACGCCGCAGCATCCCTATACGCGGGTGCTGGTGACGGCCGCGTGAATTTTGAGGTCAAAAATCCTCACAAACTACTTTAACTATGACTAATAGTAAATTGATTTATATTGATATTTTCTGAATATTAGTTTTGACTTGAATAGGACCTGTCAGGTGCCCATTTATCTTTCTCGCAGGCAACTTTTCGCTCCACTCCATGTGGCGTTCAACCGCCGATCGAGGCTTCAGGTTTCAAGTAACCAGACGAACATCTAACTATTCATAGTTGTAGCAACAGGTTTTAAGCGCTCTCATCGGTTTCAGGCACGGAAATTGTTTGCATCGAAGGGCGCAGCGCGTTACAATAAGAGCTTCACGACCAAATGGGCGGGTTTTCACCGCCCATTTTTTTTGGGCGTTTGTTTTTGAACTGTTGATTTAAAACGGGTTTTAGAAGACTGAATGGCATTGCAAGAGACGATTGAGCAAACTGTGACGGGACTGGGCTACGAGCTGGTCGAGATCGAGCGCACCGGCGGCGGTTTGCTGCGTGTCACGATCGACATGCCCTACGTCAAAGGCGCCGAACAGTTCATCAATGCCGAAGATTGCGAAAAGGTCACCCGCCAGCTTCAGTTCGTGCTGGAAGTCGAAGGCGCCGAATATGCGCGGCTGGAGGTCAGCTCCCCCGGCATCGACAGGCCCCTGCGCAATGAAAAGGATTTTGAGCGTTTTGCCGGTGAGTTGATTGACATCACCCTCAAGGCGCCGATTGGCGTGGCAGCCAGCGCCGGTTCCACGGTAGCGGCCAGCCGCAAGAAATTCCGCGGCACGCTCGAGCGCGCCGAGACCGGCACAGCCGGCTGGCAGATCGTCTGGAGCGATGAGCCCGCCGTCAAACCCGGCCAAAAAGTTAGCAAGAAGAAGGTCCCCGCACCGCTGCAGGCGCTGGGTTTTACGCTCGACGAGATTCACCAGGCGCGCCTTGCGCCCGTGGTTGATTTCAAGGGGCGTAAACCCAAAATAGCCCCTGGTGCCGAACCCTCTACAGAGAATTAAATTTCAAGAAATGAAGAAAGGCAGGCTTGTGAAATGAATCGCGAACTGTTGATGTTGGTTGATGCCATCTCGCGTGAAAAAAATGTGGAACGTGACGTCGTTTTTGGCGCTGTCGAGCTCGCGCTCGCCTCGGCCACCAAAAAGGTGTACGAAGGCGAAGTGGACATCCGCGTAGCCGTCGACCGTGACAGCGGCAATTACGAGACCTTCCGCCGCTGGTTGGTGGTGCCTGACGAAGCCGGCCTGCAAAACCCTGAAGCCGAAGAGCTCGTCAGCGATGCGCGCGATGAGATCGCCGACATCGAAGAGGGCGACTACATCGAAAAGCCGGTCGAAAGCCTGCCCATCGGCCGTATTGGCGCACAAGCGGCCAAGCAGGTCATTCTGCAGAAAATCCGCGACGCCGAGCGCGAAATGCTGCTCAACGACTTCATGTCGCGCGGCGACAAGATTTTCGTCGGCACCGTCAAGCGCATGGACAAGGGCGACATCATTGTCGAATCCGGCCGCGTCGAAGGCCGCCTGCGCCGCTCCGACATGATCCCGAAGGAAAACCTGCGCTCCGGCGACCGCGTCCGCGCCATGATCATGGAAGTGGACACGACCCTGCGCGGCGCGCCCATCATCCTCTCGCGCACTGCGCCTGAGTACATGATCGAGTTGTTCCGTCAGGAAGTGCCTGAAATCGAGCAAGGCTTGCTGGAGATCAAATCCTGCGCCCGTGACCCCGGTTCGCGCGCCAAGATCGCCGTGCTGTCGCACGACAAGCGCGTCGACCCGATCGGCACCTGCGTCGGCGTGCGCGGCACCCGCGTCAACGGCGTGACCAACGAACTCGCCGGCGAACGCGTCGACATCGTGCTGTGGAGCGAAGACCCGGCGCAGTTTGTGATCGGTGCGCTGGCCCCGGCCAACGTCTCTTCCATCGTGGTGGACGAAGAGCGTCACGCCATGGACGTCGTCGTTGACGAAGAAAATCTGGCGATTTCGATCGGCCGCGGCGGCCAGAACGTGCGCCTTGCCGCCGAGCTGACAGGCTGGAAGATCAACATCATGACCGCCGATGAGTCCGCGCAAAAGCAGGCTACTGAAACCGATAGCAGCCGCAAGCTTTTCATGGAAAAGCTCGACGTGGACGAGGAAATCGCCGACATCCTGATCTCCGAAGGCTTTACCAGCCTGGAAGAAGTGGCCTATGTGCCATTGCAGGAAATGCTGGAGATCGAATCTTTCGACGAAGACACCGTCAATGAGCTGCGCACGCGCGCCAAAGACGCGCTCCTGACGATGGAAATCGCCAAGGAAGAAAATGCCGAAGGCGTTTCGCAGAACCTGCGCGACGTTGAAGGCGTGACGCCTGAGCTGATCGCCAAACTCACGGAAGCGGGCATCAACACCCGCGACGACCTGGCCGATCTGGCTGTGGACGAACTTACCGATATCACCGGCCAGTCTGCGGACGAAGCCAAAGCCCTGATCATGACCGCTCGCGCGCATTGGTTTACCGATGAGCCCGCTGCCGCTGACACCCCTGCACCCGCAGCGGCCCAAGAGCAATGATCATGGAGGCCAGCAGGAAAAAAACATATGTCCAGTACCACTACCGTCGCTGAATTCGCAGCTGAACTCAATAAATCTCCCGCCACGCTGATCGAGCAATTGACCAGCGCCGGGGTTGCCAAGGCGCAAGCCAGCGACCCCCTGTCCGAGGCGGACAAGCAGAAGCTCCTCGGCTATCTGCAGGCCAGCCATGGCACCGTCACGGCCGAGCGCAAAAAAATCACGCTGGTGAAAAAATCCACCAGCGAAATCAAGCAGGCCGATGCCACCGGCAAAGCCCGCACCATCCAGGTTGAAGTCCGCAAAAAACGCACCTTCGTCAAACGCGAAGATGGCTCTGACCTGCCCGCGGAAGAAGTCCAGCCCGAAGTGGCTGCGCCACCGGCGGCCCCCGTCATCGACGACGCCGAACTGATCCGCCGCGAGGAAGAAGCCAGCCGTCATGCCGAGCTGCTGCGCCGCCAGGAACAGGAACTCGCCGAAAAACGCCGTCTGCGTGAAGAGCAGGACGCGAAGGACGCCGCACGTGAGCAGGAACGCCTGGCTGCCGAGCAAACCGCCCAAGCGGCGGCCGCAGCCGCTGAAGCCGTCGTCAAGAAAGCCAAGCCCGCCGGAAAAGCCAAGGAAGCCGCCCCGGTAACCGCCGAAACGACCAAGGCCGCCGAAACCGCCGCTGCCGAGCAGGCCACCAAGTCGGCTGATGCAGCCGCCGCTGCCGTTGCAGCCAAAGCCAAAGCCACTGCTGAATTCCAGGCCGACGCCGCCAAGGCGCAGGAGCTGCAAGATCGCCGCCGCAAGGCTGAAGCCGAAGCCGCAGGCATCCGCGCAATGATGTCCGCGCCCAAGCGCGTCCTCGTGCCGCACGTCGACCCCAAGGCCGCCATCAAGGGCACGCTGCACAAACCGGCCGGCGCGCCGGGCGCAGCCGCCAAGCCAGGCGCACCTGCTGCTGCAGGCGCACCGGGTGCTGCCGGCAAGAAAGAAGTCAAATCGGAGAACCTCTCTTCGACCTGGAAAGACGACGCCGCCAAGAAGAAGGGCATTCCGAGCCGTGGCGCCCCTGTGGTGCCAGGGCGCGGCAATTTCCGCAGCGGCCCGCGCGGCCGCCGCAGCAACGACCGCGAAGCACGTCCGGAATCCACTTTTGTGGCGCCGACCGAGTTCAAGGTCATTGAAGTCCACGTGCCCGAAACCATCACTGTGGCTGAACTGGCGCACAAGATGAGCGTCAAGTCGTCCGAAGTGATCAAGCACCTGATGAAGCTGGGCCAGATGGTCACCATCAACCAGCCGCTGGACCAGGACACTGCCATGATCGTGGTGGAAGAAATGGGCCACAAAGCAGTGACTGCCGCGCTGGACGATCCGGAAGCTTTCACCGACGACGACGTGCAGGGTCAGCAGGCAGAGCTGCTGCCGCGCGCGCCTGTGGTCACCGTCATGGGCCACGTCGACCACGGCAAGACCTCGCTGCTCGACTACATCCGCCGCGCCAAAGTGGCCGCGGGCGAAGCCGGCGGCATTACCCAGCACATCGGCGCCTACCACGTGGAAACCCCGCGCGGTATGGTGTCCTTCCTGGATACCCCGGGCCACGAGGCGTTCACCGCCATGCGTGCCCGTGGTGCACAGGCCACCGACATCGTCATCCTGGTGGTGGCGGCCGACGACGGCGTGATGCCGCAAACCAAGGAAGCCATCAAGCATGCCAAGGCAGCCGGTGTTCCTATCGTGGTGGCGATCAACAAGATCGACAAGCCGGGTATCAACCTGGAACGTGTCAAGGGCGAGCTGGTCACCGAAGAAGTGATTCCCGAAGAATTCGGCGGCGACGTTCCTTTTGTGGGCGTCTCGGCTCACACCGGCGCCGGTGTCGATGCCTTGCTTGAGCAGGTGCTGCTGCAGGCCGAAGTGCTTGAACTCAAGGCGCCGGTGGATGCACTGGCCAAGGGCCTCGTCATTGAAGCCCAGCTGGACAAGGGCCGCGGCCCTGTGGCCACCGTCCTGATTCAGGCGGGTACGCTCAAAGCCGGTGACGTGGTGCTGGCCGGTTCAACCTATGGCCGCGTGCGTGCCATGCTGGACGAAAACGGCAAGCCGATCAAGAGCGCGGGTCCGTCGATCCCGGTCGAGATCCAGGGCCTGACCGACGTGCCGCAAGCCGGCGATGAGTTCATGGTCATGACCGACGAGCGTCGCGCCCGTGAAATCGCCACCTATCGCGCCGGCAAGTTCCGCAATACCAAGCTGGCCAAGCAACAGGCCGCCAAGCTGGAGAACATGTTCTCCGACATCGGCGCCGGCGAAGTCAAGATGCTGCCCATCATCATCAAAGCCGATGTGCAGGGTTCGCAAGAAGCGCTGGCGCAGTCGCTGCTCAAGTTGTCTACCGACGAAGTCAAGGTTCAGCTGGTGTACTCCGGTGTCGGCGGCATTTCCGAGTCCGACGTCAATCTGGCTATCGCCTCCAAGGCTGTGGTGATCGGGTTCAACACCCGTGCCGATGCCCAAGCCCGCAAGCAGGCCGAAAACAACGGCGTGGACATTCGCTACTACAACATCATTTATGACGCTGTAGACGAGCTGCGCGCCGCGATGTCGGGCATGCTGACGCCGGACAAGAAGGAAGAAGTCATCGGCAATGCCGAGATTCGCCAGGTGTTCAAGGTCAGCAAGATCGGCTCGATCGCTGGCTGTATGGTCACCGCCGGTGTGGTTCGCCGCAGCGCGCGCCTGCGCCTCTTGCGCGAAAACGTGGTCATCTTCACGGGTGAACTCGACTCGCTCAAGCGTTTCAAGGACGACGCCAAGGAAGTCAAGGAAGGCTTCGAGTGCGGCTTGAACGTCAAGGGCTACAACGATATCCAGGTTGGCGACATCCTGGAATTCTTCGAAATCAGGGAAGTGGCCCGGACACTGGAAGCCTGAAGCCCGGCTGGCCGTCAGCCCTTTCAGGCTGCCGGCCACCGCCCAACAGGTACCACCATTTTTTGACATGCGTAAAAAATCTTCCACCCCCAACCGCGGCTTTCGTGTTGCCGATCAGATCCAGCGGGATCTGACGGAGCTGATCGCGCGCGAGTTGAAAGACCCGCGGGTCGGGATGGTGACCATCCAGGCCGTCGAGGTGACGGCCGACTATGCGCATGCCAAGGTGTATTTCAGCGTGCTCGTCGGCGACCCGAAGGAGTGCGAAGAAGCGCTCAACCAGGCTGCCGGCTTCCTGCGCAACGGCCTTTTCAAACGCTTGATGACGCACACGGTGCCCACCTTGCATTTCCACTTCGACCGCACCACGGAGCGTGCGGCCGACATGAACGCCTTGATTGCCAAGGCGGTCTCTTCTCGCGCCCAAGACGACTGAGTTCGCGCCGTTTCCCTTGATGACAGGTTCAGGGACAACGGTGCCAACGAAGCGCCCGGGCCAGCCCGCGCGCTGAGCCTGTCGGAATTTATGACGCAAACCTCTCTTCATCGCCAGAAAATCCAGCGACGTCCCGTGCACGGCGTGCTGCTGCTCGACAAGCCGCTTGGCCTGTCGAGCAATCAGGCCTTGCAGAGGGCCAAATGGCTGCTGCGCGCCGACAAAGCCGGCCACACCGGCACGCTGGACCCACTGGCCACCGGCGTGCTGCCGCTGTGTTTTGGCGCCGCCACCAAGTTCAGCCAGATCCAGCTCGACGCCGACAAGACCTACGAAGCGGTGCTGCTGCTGGGCCAGAAAACCACCACGGCGGATGCCGAAGGCGATGTGATCGAAACCCGGCCCGTGCCCGAGATCACGCAGGCGATGCTGCAGTCTTTGACGGAGCGCTTCACCGGCCCGCTGGCACAGATTCCGCCCATGTACTCGGCACTCAAGAAAGACGGCAAGGCGCTGTACGAATATGCCCGCAAAGGCGAAGACGTAGAGCGCGAAGCCCGCCACATCACGATTTTCAAGCTGAATATGGCTCTAGCACAGGACAGCCGTGCACCTGCCGCTATAAAAATCATAGTGACCTGCAGCAAAGGCACCTATATCCGCACGCTCGGCGAAGACATCGGCGAGGCAATCGGCTGTGGTGCGCACCTGGGCTCGCTCAGGCGGCTGGAAACCGGCGGCTACGTGACGCAGCAGTGCGTGACCTTGCCGGCCCTGGAAGCCATGACCGAACCCGAGCGCGAAGCCTGCCTGCTGCCGGCGCAGTCGCTGGTGTCGGCGTACCCATCTGTCACATTGGACGCCGACAATGCAGGGCGGTTTTTAAGCGGCCTGCGCCGCCGGGGCGAGCCCGGGCAGTGGGGCGCCGATGCGCCACTGGTGCAGGTTTATGGCACCGAGCCGCCGGCATTCCTGGGCTCGGCCCACGTTACCGCCGATGAGCTGATTCCGCAGCGTTTGCTGAGCCCGATTGAAATACAGGACATTTTGCAGGCCGCCAGAACGCGTGCCGAACTCTCCACGCCCGATTCCGCTGCTGCGCCCACAGGCGCTGCGGCTTCTTCTTTCCAACATTAACCCGTACCGTTTCGAGTCTTCCTGAAAGCCAACCATGAGCCATAACCAAATCCGCAATATCGCCATCATCGCCCACGTTGACCATGGCAAAACCACCATGGTTGACCAGTTGCTGCGCCAGTCCGGCACCTTTGCCGAGCACGAAAAAGTGGTCGACACCGTGATGGACAACAACGCCATCGAAAAAGAACGCGGCATTACCATCCTGGCCAAGAACTGCGCCGTGACCTGGGAAGGCACGCACATCAACATCGTCGACACCCCCGGCCACGCCGACTTCGGTGGTGAAGTGGAACGCGCGCTGTCCATGGTCGACGGCGTCGTGCTGCTGATCGATGCGCAGGAAGGCCCCATGCCCCAGACGCGTTTTGTGACCAAGAAGGCGCTGGCCCTGGGCCTCAAGCCCATCGTCGTGGTCAACAAGGTCGACAAGCCGGGCGCCAACCCCGACAAGGTCATCAACGCCGCGTTCGATTTGTTCGACAAGCTGGGCGCCACCGACGAACAGCTCGATTTTCCTGTCGTGTATGCCTCCGGCATCAACGGCTGGTCCTCGCTCGAAGAAGGCCCTCCGAACGAGCAGTGGGGCCCCGACATGTCGGCGCTCTTCAACACCATCCTGAAGCACGTGCCTGCGCAAAAGGGTGATCCTGCTGCGCCGCTGCAACTGCAGATTTCCGCACTCGACTTCTCGACTTTCGTCGGCCGCATCGGCGTGGGCCGCATCAGCCAGGGCACAGTCAGGCCCATGATGGACGTGGTCGTCATGGAAGGCCCGGACGGCAAGGCCGTCAAGGGCCGCGTCAACCAGGTGCTGACCTTCCAGGGACTGGAACGCGTGCAGGCTACAGAAGCCGGCCCCGGCGAGATCGTGCTGATCAATGGCCTGACCGACATCGGCATCGGCGTCACGATTACCGACCCGACCAACCCCGCTCCACTGCCCATGCTCAAGGTCGATGAGCCGACGCTGACCATGAACTTCTGCGTCAACACCAGCCCGCTGGCCGGCCGCGAAGGCAAGTACGTCACCAGCCGCCAGATCTGGGACCGCCTGCAAAAAGAACTGCAGCACAACGTGGCGCTGCGCGTCAGCGAAACCGATGAAGAAGGTATCTTTGAAGTCATGGGCCGGGGCGAGTTGCACCTGACCATCCTGCTGGAAAACATGCGCCGCGAAGGCTTCGAAATGGCCGTGTCCAAACCGCGCGTCGTGATGAAGGAAGTCAATGGTGAAAAGCACGAGCCTATCGAGCTGGTCACCGCCGACATCGAAGACCAGCACCAGGGCGGCGTGATGCAGGCGCTGGGCGAGCGCAAGGGCGAACTGGTGAACATGGAGCCGGACGGCCGCGGCCGCGTGCGCCTTGAGTACCGCATTCCGGCGCGTGGCCTGATCGGCTTTACCAACGAGTTCCTGAACTTGACGCGCGGTTCTGGTTTGATCTCCAACATCTTTGACAGCTACGAAGCGCATAAAGGCGAAATCGGCGGCCGCAAGAACGGCGTGCTGATCTCGATGGACGACGGTGAAATCTTCACCTACGCCCTGGGCAAGCTGGACGACCGCGGTCGCATGTTTGTGCGTGCCAATGACCCGGTGTATGAAGGCATGATCGTCGGCATCCACAGCCGCGACAACGACCTCGTCGTTAACGCCACGCGTACCAAGCAGCTGACCAACTTCCGCGTCAGCGGCAAGGAAGACGCGATCAAGATCACGCCGCCTATCGAGCTCACGCTCGAATACGGTGTCGAGTTCATTGAGGACGACGAACTGGTCGAAATCACGCCCAAGTCCGTCCGCCTGCGCAAGCGCCACTTGAAAGAAAGTGATCGCAAGCGCGCTGGCCGCTGAACCCAAGCCGCTACGGCGGCTTGAGGTAGAGCGCTAGGGTGGAGGGGCCGCTGCACGGTTGTGCGAGATAGCGGCCCTTTTTCTTTTACCGGTGTATTTTTGGCAGAGCTTTATGAAACTCACGCATTCCAAAGCCGTCTTCCTGATGATCCTCGTGACCATGATGTGGTCGATTGCGGGTGTGGTCACGCGCCACCTGGAGTCGGCGCGCAGTTTTGAAGTCACGTTCTGGCGCAGCTTTTTCACGGTGGTCTCATTGTTGGTGATCCTGCCGGCGTGGCAGGGCAGGGCAGTGTTCACCAAAATTCGCAACGGCGGCTCGGCGCTCTGGATTTCCGGCTTTTGCTGGAGTGTGATGTTCACGGCCTTCATGGTGGCGCTGACGCTCACCACGGTGGCCAATGTGCTGGTGACCATGGCGGTCAGTCCCTTCATCACGGCTTTGCTGGCCCGGGCCTTTATCGGCCACCGCATTCCCGGCCGCACCTGGCTGGCCATTGCCATGGCGGGGGCCGGCATTGCCTGGATGTACGGCGGGCAGATGGACCTCTCCAGCCACTTGGGCGGAACGTTGGTGGCCCTGATGGTGCCGCTGGCCAGCGCCAGCAACTGGACGGTGGTGCAGCACAGCCGCGCCCATGGCAAGAACATCGACCTGGTGCCTGCCGTGCTGGTGGGGGCGGTGATTTCGTCGCTGGCGACCCTGCCGCTGTCTTTCCCGTTTTCTGCCACGCCGCATGACATCGGCTTGCTGGCCTTGCTGGGCCTGGTTCAGCTGGCCATCCCGTGCGTGTTGTCGGTGATGTGCGCCGGTGTCCTCAAGGCGCCTGAAGTGGCCCTGCTGGCGCTGCTGGAAGTGATTTTTGGTATTTTGCTGGCCTGGTTTGGTGCCGGCGAAGTGCCCGGTGCGAGTGTGCTGACCGGCGGTGCGCTGGTCATTGGTGCGCTGGTGGTCAATGAACTGATTGGATGGAGGCAGCGGGCATGAGTGAGATGAGCGGGAACAACGGGAAGAGTACAGAAGCCAAAAACGAGGTGCTGGTAGAGCGCCGCGGGAACGCCGGGCTCATCACCCTGAACCGGCCCAAGGCGCTCAACGCGCTGTCGCTGCAGATGATTCGGGACTTGACCCAGGCTTTGCTGGCCTGGCGCGACGATGCTTCGGTGCAGGTCGTGGCGATTCGCGGCTCCAACAAAAAAGGCCAGCCCGGTACGCCTGAAAGCCTTTTTGGCGGTTTCTCGGCAGGCGGCGACATCCGCTTCTTCCACCAGGCCGCGCTGGCATGTGACCCCGCGCTGGAGGATTTCTTCACCGAGGAATACGCCCTCAACCACCTCATCCATACCTACCCCAAGCCCTACATCGCCTTCATGGACGGCGTGGTCATGGGCGGCGGCATGGGCATCAGCCAGGGCGCCAAGGTACGCATCGTGACCGAGCACACCAAGATGGCCATGCCTGAGACCAACATCGGGCTGTTTCCGGACGTGGGCGGTGGCTACTTCCTGAGCCGATGCCCCGGCCACGTTGGCGAATACCTTGCGCTGACGGGCGACGTCATCGGTGCGGACGAAGCGCTGGCTTACGGGCTGGCGGACGTCAAGATTGATGCAGCGCGCCAGCCGGCGCTGTGGGATGCCCTGGGCAAGCAGTCATTTGCTTCGGCCGCAGATGCCGAACAATGGATTGCTACCGAATTGATAGCTGATGGCCCAAGTACAGCAATGGCTGGAGGCCAATTCGATGCATATTTCTCGCTTGAGCGCGTCAAGCACATCGTCGATGCGCTGGAAGCCTCGCCCGAGCCTTGGGCAGCCAAGACGGTGGCCACACTGCGCAAACGTTCGCCGCTGATGCTGCACGTGACGCTGGAGCAGATCCGCCGCGCGCGCGGCATGAGTCTGGCTGACAACCTGCGCATGGAACGCGACCTGGTGCATCAATGCTTTCACTTGCGGCCGGGCACGGCCAGCGAAACCGTCGAAGGCATACGCGCCCTGGCGATTGACAAGGATTACAAGCCGCAATGGAACCCGGTGCGAATTGAAGACGTGAAGCCGGGAATGGCAGCGGCGTTTTTTGCCAGCCCGTGGACGGCGGAGACCCATCCTTTGCGCGGGCTGAAGTAAAGCGCGCTCTGCGCGTTTCTCACTCGGCTAAACACCGATTTGCTATTAAATAGATAGCTGATAGCGCACGTCTTGCCTGGGCTACAGGCAGATTTCATTCTAAATCTGCGAGCACAGCCTCAGAGTTGCTGATAGACCAGTTGCGCCAGCTTCATCAGCTCTTCCCGTGAAACGGCGCCGCTCAGCGCGTAGCCAAAGCCCTGGTCCACCCAGTAAAACGACGGCACCGGCCCATCGCCGCTGTAGCGGAAGGCGGTTTCCATATTGCTTGGCTGCTGCGACGCTTTGGGTGCTACAGCGCTGACTGAAGCACCTGAAGCGGCCGCCGGAGTGGCGTCAAGCGCTCCCAAGTAAAGCGTCAGGCGCAGGCCGGCCGCGTTCTGGAACATAAACTGCGCGCGGGCGCCGCCGTCACCGGACAGCAATCGCCCGCCGACCAGCTCGTACCCTTGCGTCGCCAGCACCGGCACCTTCAGCGGCCGACCCACGCGTTTGGACAGCCACTGCACCAGATGGTCTTGCTGCGCGGCCGTGACCTCCACAGGATGGCGCACCTCGGGCGAGAACACGGCGTGTGCCAGCGAGGCCTGGTGGACAAAGGACTGGGAAGACTGCATTGCGAGCTGCCCAGGAGCCGTGCGGCTGCCGATTTGGCCATGCGACAGCCAGCCCATCCCAAACGCCAGCACCACGGCGGCCGCCATACCGCCCCAGCGCCACCACTGGTCGATTTGGCGCCTGCCGGCCTCGCCCCGGCGTGCTGCGGTCAGCAGGGCATCCGGAATGGCTTCGTCCAGCAGCGGGCGGTGCAAGGCGCGCAGGGACTCGCGCTGGGACTGCCAGGCTGCCAGGGTGTCACGCGCCGCGGGATCTGCGGCCAGACGCGCCTCCAGTTCAGGGCGACGGGCTGCCGGCAACTGATCATCGACAGCGGCGTTGATCCGGTCGTGCATCAACTCGCCGTGAGCATCGTGAGGGGTGTCGTGAGGTTTTTCCATGGTCGTTCGGCCCTTATTTCAGGCGCCTGAGCTGCGTTGGGGCGCCCGCTGCCGCCGTAGCGGGGCCATCCATCAATTCCCGCAAGCGGCTACGGGCGCGCGACAGGCGGGACATCACCGTCCCGACGGGCACGCCGGTGATTTTGGCGACTTCTTCATACGAAAGATCTTCCAGGCTGACCAGCAGCAGCACCACCCGCTGATCCTCGGGCAGCCGCAGCAGGCAGCGTTGCAGGTCCAGTGCCTGGGCGGTGCCGGCGTCGGGTGCGACCATCTCACCTTCGACATCGTCGGCATTGACCGTGGCGCCCGCAGCAGCCTGCCGCATGGAGCGGCGCGCCTGGTTGATAAAAATGTTGTGCATCAGCGTGAACAGCCAGGCGCGCAAGTCGCTGCCCACCACCCACAAGCGCCATTTGGAGCAGGCCCGCTCCAGTGTGTCCTGCACCAGGTCGTCCGCCATCCAGGCGTCACCCGTCAATGCGCGCGCATAGCGGCGCAAGCTGGGGATATGGTCGGTCAGCGGGAATTGGGTCATGCGTCTGTGAAGCCTGCGGCCATCGTAACGAAGCTGGCCGCAGGCTTCACGGCATCAAGGTTTGACGACGTGCCAGACCGTCCCTACGTTGTCGCCGGTCTTGTCACCGGGCTTGGTGTCCTTGGCCCAGTAGTAAAGCGGCTTGCCTTTCATGGCCCATTGCTTTTTGCCGTCATCGCGTGTGACGACCGTGTAGTCACCGGCCGGTTGGTCGGCGTCCGCGGCCATCAGAGGCGGCCAGTTGGTGGCGCAAGGGCCGTTGCAGACGGATTTGCCGCTGCCTGCGGTGTCGCGGTCAAAGACATACAGCGTCATGCCGTTCGGGCCCACCAGCACGCCGTCGGCCACTTTGGCCGGGCTGCTGGCAGTCATGGAGGCGCAACCGCCGAGCAAGGCGGCCGTCAAAAGAGCGGTGGACAGCAATTTCATGGAATTCTCCGGTGTGGTTTTGGGTGAGGTATCGGTTTGCAAGCCACGTTTGAACGTGGCTGCACACGGATAAACACCGGCAGGGGCCGGTTTATTCCATCGCCGGAGAAAATTAAACGGGTTTGCCGCCGCCAGTCGATGGCGCACTTGCTGCCTATCAGCGGTTGCGGGACTTCATCGCGCGCTCAACCTCGCGCTTGCCTTCGCGGTCTTTGATGGTGTCGCGCTTGTCATGCTCGCCCTTGCCCTTGGCCAAGCCGATTTCGCATTTCACCTTGCCGGCCTTCCAGTGCATATTCAGCGGCACCAGGGTGAAACCTTTTTGCTCGACTTTGCCGATCAGGCGGCGGATCTCTTCCTTGTGCATCAGCAGCTTCTTGGTGCGCACCGAGTCAGGACGTACATGGGTGGAGGCCGTGCCCAAGGGGTTAATCTGGCAGCCGATGATGAAAAGCTCGCCGCCGCGCACCACCACATAGCCGTCGGTGAGCTGCACCTTGCCTTCGCGCAGGGACTTCACCTCCCAGCCTTCCAGCACCATGCCCGCCTCAAAGCGCTCTTCAATCTGGTAATTGAAAAGCGCTTTTTTGTTATCGGCAATACGCACGGCCGCCGCAGCGGCCTTGGGCGAAAGATTGGCGGGAGGCGTTGCGGCCGATTTTTTGGAGGAGGATGCTTCTTTGGTGGCCATGGATAGAAAGTAAGGGCGAAATCTGAAAAGTACAGCGCCTGTGAGGTGCCTAATACAATTGCGCCCAGCCCCTGATTGTATGAAAACCGTTCACAAGTCCGTTTTAATTTGGTACAGCGCCGCCGAGATGTTTGCTCTTGTGACGGATATCGCCCGGTACCCCGAGTTTTTGCCGTGGTGCGACCAGGCTTCCGTACTGGATGAAGATGCCCACGGCATGACGGCCAAGGTCGGCATTTCCTTTGCCGGCCTCACGCAAAGCTTCACCACCCGCAACACACACCAGAAAGACCGCAAGGTCAGCTTGAAGCTGGTCGACGGCCCATTTTCAAAGCTCGACGGCCACTGGGATTTCACACCGGTAGGCAAGGGCGGCGAGAGGGCCTGCAAGGTCGAGTTCACCCTGCGCTACGACTTTGACAATGCCGCGCTGGCGGCCCTGGTCGGCCCGGTGTTCGAAAAGATTGCTGGCAGCCTGGTCGATGCCTTTGTGAAGAGGGCCTCGGATGTCTATGGTGAAGGCTGAAGGCGCGGCGCTTCTGAAAATATCGATGGTTTATTCGCCCGCGCCGCGGCAGGTCCGCCAATGGGCGCTGGAGCTGGCAGCCGGCACAACGGTTGCGCAGGCGCTGGCAGCAAGTGGCATTTTGAAAGAGTTCCCGGAGCTGCAAGGCACGCGCCCGGTGCTCGGCATCTGGGGCCGCAAAACCACGCCAGGGCATCTACTGATGGAGGGCGACCGCCTGGAAATCTACCGCGGCTTGCGGGTCGACCCCAAGGTTGCGCGCCGGGAGCGGTTTAATCGGCAAGGCGTAAAGCGGGCTGGCTTGTTTGCCAAGACTCGCACCGGCGCCAAAGCCGGGTATTAACGGTAGCAAGCCTGCGAATGAACCGCCATCCAGACGCTATCGCTTATTTGCACGCGCTGTCGGCGATGCCCTGAAGGCGCTTTGATTCAACTGCCTTGGCCGCGTCGTCCATGACTTCCCGCTCACCCTTGGCATTGGTTATGGACAACCTGCCGCCTGACTGGAGATTGGCCAGGCCTTTTTTGGCTCTTTCGCAGTTCTCTGCTTTGGCCGCGGCTACCCTGTCTTCCTCAGCCTTCCTTTTTGCGACCTCTTCTTCGTCCGCCTGTTTTTTCCTGGCTTCAAGCTGCGGGTCCTTGCCCGAAAGCTTGGGAGCGTTGGCATTCGTGCTGGTTTTGGCTTTGGCTTTTGCCTCTGCTTCCGTCTCGGTGTTCTCGTTGACGACAGGCACTGCGGCCATCCGGGCCCCGCCCGGCCTTTTCAGGATGTTCTTTTCCTGAATATCCGCCGGCGGCGAACGATCGCTATAAACCTTGCGGCCGTCCTTGTCGATCCATTGCCACTGGGCCATCGCCGGGAGTGCGAAGGAAACACCGGCCACAGCCAGGAGAAGGGTTCGTGAAGCGAATTTGAGGTCCATTTCGCGAGTGTAGCGCTGCGCTGTGCGGTTTTCTGCATGTCCCGATACAAAGCAGCCTTTTTACAACCTGGGCGCAACACGAAGGCTGCAAACCGCCCCAGTGATGCCAGGGACGCTAGGGTTAGTACCGACGGGCTTTTACAGCAAGGGTACAATCGTGTTTTTGGAGCCATCCCTATGCGCCTACTCGGCAAAGCGCTCACCTTCGACGACGTATTGTTGGTGCCAGCGTTCTCCCAGGTCCTGCCCAAGGACACTTCACTTTCCACCCAGTTCTCCCGAAACATCCGCCTGAACCTGCCGCTCGTGTCGGCCGCCATGGACACGGTCACCGAAGCCCGGCTGGCCATCGCCATCGCACAAGAAGGCGGCATCGGCATCGTTCACAAGAACCTCACGGCCCAGCAGCAGGCCGCTGAAGTCGCCAGAGTCAAACGCTACGAAAGCGGCGTGCTGCGCGACCCGGTCGTCATCACCCCGACCCACACCGTACGCCAGGTCATGGCCCTGAGCGAGCAACTCGGCATCTCCGGTTTCCCGGTTATTGACGGCGGCAGGGTTGTCGGCATCGTGACGGGGCGCGACATGCGCTTCGAATCACGGATGGACGTGCCGGTCAGCACCATCATGACGCCGCGCGAGCGCCTGATCACCATCTCCGAAACCGCCTCGCTGGCAGACGCCAAGGCGCTGCTCAACAAGCACCGCCTCGAACGCGTGCTGCTGGTCAACGACAACTTCGAGCTCAAGGGCTTGATCACCGTCAAGGACATCACCAAACAAACCACCTTCCCCAATGCCGCACGCGACTCGCACGGCCAGCTGCGCGTGGGCGCCGCCGTCGGGGTGGGCGAGGGCACCGAAGAGCGCGTCGAAGCGCTGGTCAAAGCCGGCGTCGACGCCATCGTGGTGGACACCGCACACGGCCATAGCAAAGGCGTTATCGACCGGGTGCGCTGGGTCAAGCAGAACTACCCCCAGGTCGACGTGATCGGCGGCAACATTGCCACCGGCGCTGCAGCTCTGGCATTGGTTGAAGCCGGCGCCGACGGCGTCAAGGTCGGCATCGGCCCTGGCAGCATTTGCACCACCCGCATCGTTGCAGGCGTAGGCGTTCCGCAGATCATGGCTATCGACAACGTCGCCACCGCTTTGCGCGGCACCGGCGTTCCGTTGATCGGCGACGGCGGTATCCGCTATAGCGGTGACATCGCCAAGGCAATTGCCGCCGGCGCCAACACGGTGATGATGGGCGGCATGTTCGCCGGCACCGAAGAAGCACCGGGCGAAGTCATCCTGTTCCAGGGCCGCAGCTACAAGAGCTACCGCGGCATGGGCAGCATTGGCGCGATGCAGCAGGGTAGCGCCGACCGCTACTTCCAGGAATCCAGCACCGGCAACCCCAATGCCGACAAGCTGGTGCCCGAAGGCATTGAAGGGCGCGTTCCTTACAAAGGCTCCATGGTTGCCATCGTGTTCCAGATGGCCGGCGGTTTGCGGGCCAGCATGGGTTACTGCGGTTGCCCCACCATCGAAGACATGCGCGACAAGGCCGAATTTGTGGAAATCACGTCCGCAGGTATTCGTGAAAGCCATGTCCACGACGTACAGATCACCAAGGAAGCGCCGAACTACCGGGCTGATTGAGCCTGAAAGCGGCCTGAGGCGTCTGATAAACCAGACGCCTTTTTCTTTTTTTGCCTTGGAGTAACACCCTCATGCAGCACCAGAAAATCCTCATCCTCGACTTTGGTTCCCAAGTCACCCAGCTGATCGCCCGCCGCGTGCGCGACGCCCACGTTTTTTGCGAAGTCCACCCTTGCGACGTCAGTGACGAATGGGTCCGCGAATATGCCAAAGACGGCACGCTCAAGGGCGTGATCCTGTCCGGCAGCCACGCCAGCATTTACGAAGAAACCACCGACAAGGCGCCGCAGGCGGTGTTTGAGCTCGGCCTTCCAGTGCTGGGTATTTGCTACGGCATGCAGGCCATGGCGCACCAGCTGGGCGGCAAGGTCGAAGGCGGCCACAAGCGTGAATTCGGTTCCGCCGATGTGCGCGCCCGCGGCCACACGGCGCTGCTCAAGGACATCGCCGACTACACCACGCCCGAAGGCCAGGGCATGCTCGACGTCTGGATGAGCCACGGCGACAAAGTCACCGAAATGCCGCCGGGCTTCAAGCTCATGGCTTCGACTGATTCCTGCCCCATTGCAGGCATGGCCGATGAAGACCGCCGCTTCTACGCGGTGCAGTTTCACCCCGAAGTCACCCACACCAAGCAAGGCAATGCCATCCTCAAGCGCTTCGTGCTCGGCATTTGCGGCACCCGCCAGGACTGGGTCATGGGCGACTACATCACCGAGGCGGTCGAGAAGATCCGCGCGCAGGTGGGCGACGAAGAAGTCATCCTGGGCCTCTCCGGCGGTGTGGACTCCTCGGTGGCCGCAGCACTGATCCACCGCGCCATCGGCGACCAGCTGACCTGCGTGTTCGTCGACCACGGCCTGCTCCGCCTGAACGAAGGCGACATGGTCATGGAGATGTTCGTCGGCAAGCTGCACGCCAATGTGATTCGTGTGGATGCGGCCGACCAGTTCCTCGGCCATCTGGCAGGCGTCAGCGAGCCCGAGGCCAAGCGCAAGATCATCGGCCGCGAGTTCGTCGAGGTATTCAAGGCCGAAGCCGCTCGGCTCAAAGCCGGCACCGGCGGCCACAAAGGCGCCAAATGGCTGGCCCAAGGCACGATCTATCCGGACGTGATCGAATCCGGCGGCGCCAAGAGCAAAAAAGCCGTCACCATCAAGAGCCACCACAACGTGGGCGGCTTGCCTGAGCAGTTGGGTCTGAAGCTGCTCGAGCCCTTGCGTGAGCTCTTCAAGGATGAAGTCCGCGAACTCGGCGTTGCGCTTGGGTTGCCGCACGACATGGTCTACCGTCATCCGTTCCCGGGCCCTGGCCTGGGCGTGCGCATTCTCGGCGAAGTCAAAAAGGAATACGCCGACCTGTTGCGCCGCGCCGACGCGATCTTCATCGAAGAGCTGCGCAACTTCAAGGATGCAGCTACCGGCAAGACCTGGTACGACCTCACCAGCCAGGCCTTCACGGTGTTCCTGCCCGTGAAAAGCGTGGGTGTGATGGGTGACGGCCGCACTTACGACTACGTGGTCGCCCTGCGCGCCGTGCAGACCAGCGACTTCATGACCGCCGACTGGGCTGAGTTGCCCTATGCGCTGCTCAAAAAGGTGTCGGGCCGCATCATCAACGAAGTACGCGGTATCAACCGCGTGACGTATGACGTGAGCAGCAAGCCGCCGGCGACGATTGAATGGGAATAACCGGAGTGGAGGCCTGACCCATGCCCGGCCAATCCGCATTACCCGGCTTTGACGACGCGCCGGCGCCGACGGACAGGCTGTTTTTCGCGCTCTTTCCCGACGCCGAGGCCGCCGAGCGCATTGCGCGGTGCGCCCGGCAACTGCGCGCGGAACATGGCCTGCACGGCTCGCCGCTGAAAACCGAGCGCTTTCATATCACGCTGCACCACCTGGGCGATTACGCAGGCCTGCCGCAAGGTGTTGTCGACATGGCGGGCAAAGCCGCAGCAGCGGTCAAGTCGCAGCCGTTCACCGTCACCTTTGACCGGGCCGCAAGTTTTTCGAGCTCCCCGCGCAACCGGCCTTTCGTTTTGCGCGGCGACGCCGGCCTTACCGCGCTGATGACCTTCCAGCAGGCGCTGGGCATTGAAATGGCCAAGGCCGGACTCGGGCGCTGGGCGAAACCAGCCTACACGCCCCATGTCACTTTGCTCTACGACGACCGCGCAGTAGCCGAGCAGGCAGTTGAACCCATCACCTGGGCGGCCGGCGAGTTTGTCCTTGTGCACAGCCTGATTGGCCAGACGCTGCACGTACCGCTGGCTCGCTGGCCATTGCAGCCCTGAGGCCCGCGCTCCGGTAGCGATCCGCGGGAAATTTGGGCAGATCAATCCGCCGTTTTGGCCTATGCTTTAGCCCATGTACCTACCGCCCCAATTCAAAGGTGACCGCAAAAGGGCCTCCGCGCTCATCCAGGAAAACCCTTTTGCCAGCCTGATCAGCATCGACGACGCCGGTCTTCCGTATGTGACGCATTTGCCGCTGCATCTGGAAGATCGCGGCGAGCAGCTGGTGTTGCTGGGCCACGTGGCCAAGCCCAACGCGCACTGGCGCTACCTGCAGGCGCGCCCGCAGGCCGTGGTGACCTTCCTCGGGCCCCATGCCTATCTGTCGCCCAAGGTCTACCCCGACCTGGCGCGGGTGCCGACCTGGAACTACCTGGCCGTGCATTGCATCGTGGAGGCCACGCTGATCGAAGACCCTTCGGCCAAGGACGCGCTGCTTAAAAAGCTGATTGGCGATCACGAGCCGCCTTATGCCGAGCAGTGGCGCGGTCTGGGCGAGGAGTTCGCCCACAAGATGCTGGCCGGCATTGTGGGCTTCGAGCTGCTGGTCACCGACTTCCAATGCAAGGTCAAAATCAACCAGCACAGGCGCGAGTCGCATGCCGCCATGAAGGCTATATACGCAGCCGGCAACGAAAACGAACAAGCCCTGGCCAACTGGATGGACCGCCTGGGCATGGCCACCGGCAGCGACACCCCAATGGAGACTTGATATGCGCGGTCTTTTCAGCATCGTAGGCCTCTTGGTCGTGCTGGCCATCGTGGGCCTGCTGGTCAAAAAACAGCTGGGCACCCCGGTTGCCGTGCCGTCCGCCCCCGGCATGCCTGCCGTCTCCGCTGATGCCCCGCCGCAGGTACAGAGCCAGCAAGCCCAGCAACAAGTCAAGCAGGCCGTCGATAGCGCCATGCAGGCCCGCCCCATGCCGGATGAGAAGTAATTTAATAAAAACAGGCTCTGGCCCAGATGGAGCATGGGCAGGCAGCTATAAAAACAATAGCAAAGATGAGTGACGTCCTCTTCATGCAGCAGGCCCTTGCACAGGCCCGTGAGGCGGCGGCCGCAGGCGAAGTGCCCGTCGGTGCGGTGGTGGTTCGGCATGGCAAGGTCATTGCCACCGGCCGCAATGCCCCGGTAGACGGCCACGACCCGACGGCCCACGCCGAGATCGTGGCCCTGCGCGCCGCGGCGCAGGCGCTGGGCAATTACCGGCTTGACGATTGCGAACTGTTTGTCACGCTGGAGCCCTGCGCCATGTGCAGCGGCGCCATGCTGCACGCGCGGCTCAAACGAGTGGTGTTTGGTGCGCTCGATCCCAAAACCGGCGCGGCGGGCTCAGTCCTCAACCTGTTTGCGGAACCCCGCCTGAACCATCAGACCGAATTGCAAGGTGGCGTGCTGGCCCCGGCCTGCGGCGAATTGCTGCAGGATTTTTTCCGCCAGCGCCGGGCCGACAAACGCGAAGAGTCCCGGCTGGCGCATCCGCTGCGGGACGACGCGCTGCGCACACCCGACGCCGCGTTTGACGCGTTGCCGGGCTACCCGTGGCAGCCCCGCTATGTCAGCGACTTGCCCGCATTGGGCGGTTTGCGCATGCATTACCTGGATGAAGGCGAAGGAGGCGAGGGCGCCTTGACCTACCTGTGCCTGCACGGCAACCCGGCCTGGAGCTACCTCTACCGCAAGATGATTCCGGCGTTGCTGCAAGCCGGGCATCGGGTGATTGCCCCCGACCTGATCGGCTTCGGCAAGAGCGATAAACCCAAGAAGGACAGCTTTCACAGCTTCAGCGCCCATCGGCAAATATTGCTCGAGCTGGTGGAAAGACTGGACCTGCAAAACGTCGTGCTGGTGGTGCAGGATTGGGGTGGCCTGCTCGGCCTGACGCTGCCCATTGCCGCACCCTCGCGCTACAAGGGCCTTCTGGTCATGAACACCACGCTGGGCACCGGTGACGCGCCGCTGCCTGCAGGCTTTGTCGCCTGGCGCGAGATGTGCGCCAAAAACCCCGAGTTTGACGTGGCACGCCTCTTTGCCCGGGGCAACCCGCAGATGAGCCCCGCGGAATGCGCCGCTTACAACGCACCGTTTCCGGACAAAGGGCATCGCGCCGCGCTGCGCGCCTTTCCGCCCATGGTGCCGGACGCACCCGACACCGACGGCGCCGCCGTTTCGCGCCAGGCACGGGCCTTCTGGCAAAACGACTGGGCCGGCCAGACGCTGATGGTGGTGGGGGCGCAAGACCCGGTGCTGGGCCCGCCTGTCATGCAGCAACTGCAGGCCTTGATTCGCGGCTGCGGCGAGCCTGTGGTGCTGCCGCAAGCTGGCCACTTTGTGCAAGAGCACGGCGAGCCGATTGCGCAGCAGGCGGTGCGGTTTTTCAGCCCGCCAGCTTGAAGACCGGCAACTGCCAGCCCAGGAAGATGGCGCTCAACCGAAGCGCCGCCACAGCCACCAACCCTGTACCGAATGCCCATGAAGGTTTGAGGCCCAGCGCCTTCAGCGTCAGGTACAGCGCGATGCCGGCGATCGCCGCGCTGGCGTAGATGTCCTGGCGCAGCAGCAAGGGGATCTGGTTGCTGCAGATGTCGCGCATCACGCCGCCGGCCACGCCGGTCATGGTGCCCATTAACACCACGATGATGGGTGACAACCGGGCAGTTTCAGCCAGCTGCGCGCCTGACAGCGCAAACAAAGCCAGCCCCATGGCGTCGGCCACCAGCAGGGCTTGCGCCGGAATCGGCAAGAGCTGCACATAAAGCACCGTGCCCAGCGCCGCCGCGCAGATCACCAGCAGGTAGGTGGGATTGGCCATCCAGAACACAGGGTGTCGGTTCATCAGCAGATCCCGCAAGGTTCCCCCGCCAATGGCCGTCAGCGACGCCAGCACCAGGACGCCCAATAAATCAAGTTGCAGGCGGCCCGCCGCCAACGCGCCACTCACCGCAAACACGGCGACACCAAAGAGATCAAGCAGGTAAAGAAGCATGATGGCCCCGTTTATACCTGCTGCGTTCGCCCAAGAGGAGGGGGCAGGCGCGGCGTCGGCACGCAAAGGGAAGGCAGTGGGATACTTGCACCCGTGAAAAAACATATCTACATCTATTCCCCTTCCAGCGCGGTGCGCGACAAGGCAAGTTTCAAGCGCGGCATCAAGCGCCTCGAGTCTCAGGGACATGAGGTTGAAATCGATACCGATGCACTGGCCCGCCACCAACGCTTTGCCGGCGATGACGACACCCGGCTGGCCGCCATCCACCGCGCGGCCGCCAGTGGCGCCGACATTGCCCTGATTTCACGTGGTGGCTACGGATTGACGCGCATCCTGCCGGGCATCAACTACAAGGCCGTCGCCAAAGCCGTCGCAGGCGGCACCCGTTTTGTGGGCCTGAGCGACTTCACGGCTTTTCAGATGGCGGTCATGGCCAAAACTGGCGCGGTTACATGGGCAGGCCCGGCGCTGGGCGAAGACTTTGGCGCCAAGGAACCCGACGACATCATGGAAGCCTGCTTTGACGACCTGATCACGGGGCAGGGTGAGGGAACAGGTTGGCAACTGCCCAAATATGCTATCGATTCAATAGCTGATGACCAAGGTAAATCAAGGGCTGGAGCCGGATTTACCGTTAAAGATGCCGTGCTCTGGGGCGGCAACCTGGCCATGCTGTCATCGCTGGTGGGCACACCCTACCTGCCGGCCGTCAAGGGCGGTATCTTGTTTATCGAAGACGTCAGCGAGCACCCCTACCGGGTGGAACGCATGCTGACGCAGTTGCTCCATGCCGGGGTGCTGGCACAGCAAAAGGCGATTGTTTTTGGGCAGTTCACCAACTACAGCCTGGTGCCGCACGATAAGGGCTTCAAATTGGCCTCCGTGATCGCCTGGCTGCAAGGCAAGGTTAAAGCCCGCGTATTGACCGGCTTGCCCTTTGGCCATGTACCGACCAAGGTGCTGCTGCCCGTGGGCCTGAAAACCACCTTGGTGGTGGAAGGCCGGGACGCTTTTCTGCTTTGGGGTCATCTTGATGGTGAACACGACCACCATTCACACGGCGACCAAGGCCACCACCACGGACATTGAGCGCGCCGGGCCCGCTTTGGCTGCAAGCAGGCAAAAATAAACCAGCGCGAAGCTGGTTTAAAAAAGCCTTGGAGGCCAGGAAGAAACTGAAAGGAAATTTCAGGTGGTCAGCGGGCTCGAACGTGAGCTGAGGCCGCGAGGCAGCATGCCTTTGAATTTGTCACTGATGCGGCTGACCTTTTCGCGGGCGATCGTCTCGCCATGCATCGCGGCCAGCACGGCCATCACGTCTCCACGGGTGTACCAGAGGCCCTGTACGTCCTGGGCGTAGCGCACGCGGCGCGTGATTTTGGGGTAGTGTTTTTCACCGAACTCGCCGAGTTCGTCGAGGATAAATTCGCGAATTTCTTCGGTGCGGTCTTCCAGTACGGAAGGTGTCACTTCACCGGGGCCCAACAAGGCCATGAAACTGCTTTTCAGATTGGGTTTTAACCAGCGCATGTGTTTCACAACTTTCTACCGGACATCCGTGGGTATTTGTTTGCGTTCCCATGGAACGGCTTCTTCTGTTAGATTAAGACCGCCCGGGTTCATATGCAAGATGTTTTTCGTGAAATGGTTAACGTAAAACAACAAATGAATCAAGGAGTTAGTAACTAGATGTCAAGTCGATTCTGGTATTGAACAGTGTTTAAATCTTTAGGCTTACAGTTAATTTCACCTGTGAGTCTAAAGTCACCGCCCGTTTTTCACGGCATTATTCACCTCTTTTCAGGCCTCTCTCGAGGTTTTTCCTGACTGCCATGAGCACACAAATGACCGCTTACCCCGCGCACTACATCAACGGCCAATGGGTCAAGGCCCAGTCCTCTGAAACCCTTCCGGTCCATGATTCCAGCACCGAAGCCATCATGGCGACGGTGCCGTCCGGCACGGCTGCCGAGGCCGAAACCGCTGTGCTGGCGGCGCGCGCCGCCTTTGAGGGCTGGTCCACGCTGCCGGTGGAGACCCGGGCGGCTTATCTCGACAAAGTGGCCGCCGGCATCAAGGCCCGCACCGAAGATTTGGCCCTGGCCATTGCCCGCGAAGTCGGCATGCCCCTGAAGATGGCCCGCATGGTTCAGGTCGGCGGCCCGGCCTGGCACTGGGGCAATTTTGCCAAGGTGGCGCGCCAGTTTGAGTGGGAGAAAAAGGTCGGCAATTCGCTGGTGGTGCGCGAGGCTATCGGCGTGGTGGGCTGCATCACCCCCTGGAATTTCCCGCTCAGCCAGATCACGCTGAAAATCGCGCCTGCCATGGTGGCTGGTTGCACCGTCGTGCTCAAGCCCAGCGAAATCGCACCGGTCAACGCCATGATCCTGGCCGAAATCATTCACGAGGCGGGCCTGCCGCCCGGCGTCTTCAACCTGGTCAATGGCCCCGGCCCCGTGGTCGGCGAAGTGCTGGCAACGCACCCTGAAGTCGACATGCTGAGCTTTACCGGCTCCACCCGTGCGGGCAAGCGCGTGAGCGAGCTGGCCAGCCAGTCGGTCAAGCGGGTGGCACTGGAGCTGGGCGGCAAGTCGGCCAGTGTGGTGCTGGACGACGCCAATTTCGAAGCCGCCATCAAAGGCACCGTGTCGGCCTGCATGCTCAACAGCGGGCAGACCTGCTCGGCGCACACACGCCTGCTGGTTCCAGCCGCGCGCTATGAAGAAGCCAAGGCCTTGGCCCAGGCCGCCATCGCCAAATTCAGCATTGGCCCCAGCCTCGAAGAAACCAGCAGGCTCGGCCCCCTGGTCAGCGCCGCACAACGCGACCGCGTGCTGGGCTTCATCCGCACCGGCATTGAAGAGGGCGCGGACGTGATCGCCGGCGGCGCAGACGCACCGGCCATCGCCAAGGGCTACTTTGTCCAGCCCACGATTTTGGGTATCAAGGCTTCGGACACATTGGCGCAGGAAGAAATCTTCGGCCCTGTGCTGGTGGTCATTACTTACAAAGACGAAGACGAAGCCGTGGCCATTGCCAACAGCACCATTTACGGATTAGGCGGAGCGGTCTGGAGCGGCTCCGACGAGCACGCCATGAAAGTGGCGCGCCGTTTGCGCACCGGGCAGGTAGACATCAACGGCGGGCCTTTCAACGGCCAGGCGCCGTTTGGCGGTTACAAGCAATCTGGAAACGGCCGGGAAAACGGCATTTACGGGTTTGAAGAGTTTCTGGAGTTCAAGGCTATGCAATTGAAGCCCAGCGCGGACTGAGGCGGATTCGGGCCGTGCCGGTCCCTACGGCAAATGAACGGGGACCGGTGTTGCCTGCGCTTGCCTCCTGCGCTTGATTTAAGTCATATGTCATATGGCTATGTTTTAATCACACAAGAACTACAAGCAGTTACACCGAAACCCTATGGCAGAAGTTACCGTCGTTTTTGCCGATCTCACAGGAAGCACCGGGGTTTTTGAATCACTGGGCAACGCCAAGGCAACCCAGGCGATCACCAGGCTGACCCAGTGGATAGGCAAAGTCTCTGAGGCCTATCGCGGCCACGTTGTGAAATACCTTGGCGATGGCGTGCTGGTCGTGTTTCCCAACACCGCCGATGCGGTTGACGCCGTGATCGAGCTGCAGCGCGTCCACCGCGACCGTATCCGCAACTGGCCCGAGCAACTCAAGATGCGCCTGCAACTGGGCGTTGCGCGAGGTGAAATCGTCGAGCAGGACGGCGACTGCTTCGGGGATGCCGTCAACCTGGCATCCCGGCTCAGTGACTTGTCCGGCCCCGACCAGATTCTGGCGACTGAAAACGTCATCAATCAACTCCCGCCCGACACGCTTGTGCGCTCCAGAAACCTGGGCGCGATGGAAATCCGGGGTCGCGTTGAGTCCTGCCAGGTGCACCGGATCGAGTGGCAGTCAGAGGTTCTGTCCGAGTCGTTCACGATTCCAGCCACGCTGTCTGCAGCGGCCATGGCAAAGCCCGGCAGTCCTGCGGCCTCCATCGAGTTGTCCTGGCTGGATATCAACACCGCCTTCGTCTCGAACGAACTGCCGATTTTCCTGGGACGTGACCACGATGCGGAATTTGTGGTTCAAGACCCCCGCGTCTCCCGCCGGCATGCCAGGATTGAATGGCGCGCCGGCAAGTTCTACCTCGAAGATGTCAGCAGCTACGGCACCTGGGTGCGGTTTTCCGACAGCGCCGCCGTCGTGGCGCTGCGCCGGCAAGAATGCGTGCTGCTGCTGGAAGGTGAAATCGCGCTTGGTGCACCTTTTGAAGATTTCACGGTGCCCACCGTCAGCTTCAAATTCGCCGACGGTAAAGTGCATTTGAAAGAAAAGTAGCACCGCCGCCACGCCACAGGCCGCGCGCGGCGGCCATCTACACGGAGCGTGATTTTGATCTGGTTAAAACGGTTGTTCGCAGGGCTGTTGGTGCTGGTGCTGCTCGTAGCGGCGGCCCTGGCTGTCTACGCATACAAGGCATTCCCCGTACTTGACGGCGAGCTGCAGGCCGCAGGGCTGCAAGGCCCCGTGGCCCTTGAGCGCGACCAGGCCGACGTCACCCACATCAAGGCCCAGACTCCGCACGACGCATGGTTCGCGCTCGGCTATGTCCATGCGCAAGAACGCGGCTGGCAGCTGGAGTTCAACCGCCGCGTCATGCACGGCGAACTCTCCGAGGCGTTTGGCCCGGCCACGCTGGAGACCGACAAGCTGCTGCGCACGCTGGGCATCGTGCGCGCCGCCGAGCGGCAATGGCAAAACCTGCCCGCCGAAGGGCGTGACGCCATGCAGGCCTACAGCGACGGCATCAACGCTTTTTACGCCGGTTCATCGCAGGCTCTTTCGCCAGAATTCCATATCCTGGGCGTCAAGCCCGGCGGCCCTTCCGGCAAAGCCTGGTCGCCCACCGACAGTCTGGCTTGGTCGCTGATGATGGCGCTGGACCTGGGCGGCAACTGGGGCACGGAGTTCGCAAGGCTTTATGCCGCCCGGACACTGAAAACAGCGGAACTCTGGCAACTGTTCCCACCTTATCCCGGCGAGCAACCGGCCTCAGGCGTTGACTTTTCCAGGCTCTATGCCGACCTCGGCGTCTACCGCACTGACATTCCGGGTGCTACAAAAAAGATAGCGATATCCCAAGATGACACCTGGGCTGGAGGCACTTTTTATCCTCAATCGCCGGTTGCAGCCGCAACAACAGCCAACACTGCTTTGGCAGGCGGCATCAACGAATGGGCTGCGGCGCTTGGTCAGGCCGACGGCAAGGGCTCCAACAACTGGGTGGTCGCCGGCAGCCACAGCCGCACCGGCAAACCGCTGCTGGCCAACGATCCGCACCTGGGCCTGTCCGCGCCGGCGATCTGGTACTTCGCGCGCTTGCAAGCCAATGGGTTGGACGTCATAGGCGCCACCTTGCCGGGCCTGCCTTTTGTGGTGCTGGGGCGCACCCAGAAAGCAGCCTGGAGTTTTACCAATACCGCCCCGGACGTGCAGGACCTGTACCTCGAGCAGATCAACCCGGCCAACCCGCGGCAGTACCGCGTTCCGGGCAGCAACGCAAACGCAGAGGCGGCGTGGGCAGACTTTCAAACCCGCGAAGAAACCATCAAAGTCAAAGGCCAGCCCGACCTGGTGCTGACCGTTCGCGAAAGCCGCCACGGCCCGGTGCTCAGCGACGTGCAGAAGTCGCATGCAGACCTGCTGGACACCCGCAAATACGTCATTGCGCTGCGCTGGAGCGCCCTCGACGCAGACAACCAGACCGTGCTGGCAGGGCTGCGCGCCAACCGGGCCCAGTCGGCCGGCGAAATGATCGCCGCGTTTGCCGCCTACCACTCGCCCATGCAAAACCTGGTGGCGGCAGACGTCGCCGGCGGTATGGCTTTCAAGGCGGCAGGCAAGGTGCCGCTGCGCAAACCCGGCAACGACATTCGCGGCATCGCGCCTTCACCGGGATGGGATGCCCGCTACGACTGGGCCGGCTGGGTGCCGTACGCCCAGACACCGCAAACCAGCCAGGGCGAGATCGAGGCCAAAGGCTGGCTGTCGACCGCCAACCAGCGCATCACGCCACCCGGTTTTCCCATCTTCATGGGCCAGGACTGGACCGTGCCTTACCGCTACGACCGGATTGAGCAACTGCTGGCCGCTTCGCCACAGCACGACGTGGCATCGATGCAAAAGATACAGGGCGACCAGCTTTCAACCGCCACCGTCAAGTTGCTGCCTTTTTTGCAGAAAACGCTGTCGCAGCCGGGCGGCCACCCGCTCGCTGACGCCGCACGCCGGGCCACGGCGGGTTTTGACGGCACCATGCGCGCCGACCAGGCTGCGCCACTGATATTTGCCGCCTGGGCGGACGAACTCACCCGGGGCATCGTAGGCGCCAAGCTGGGCGAGCCGGCATTGGCCACGCTCTACGGCAAGCGGCATTTCAGGAGCACGCTGGAGGACATCCTTGAGCACAACGACGCGGGCTGGTGCGGCGCGGCCGGTTGCGCGGCGCAGTCCACGGCCGCATTGGGGCGGGCGCTGGACCGCCTGCAAACTGCCTATGGCGCCGACGTGAGCAGCTGGACCTGGGGCAGGGCGCATCCCGCGCTGTCGGTCCACAAGCCGTTTGGCAATGTGCCCTTGCTGGCGCGCATCTTTGACGTTCGCGTCCCCACCGGTGGCGACACCTTCACAGTCAACGTCGGCCAGTACTGGGCCACGAGCGACGCCACGCCTTTCGCCAACCGGCAGGCAGCGTCCATGCGCACGGTGTATGACATGGCTGATCTGGAGAACTCCCGCTTTATCTACCAGACGGGGCAAAGCGGGCTGGTGTTTTCCAGCCGCTACCGTGACATGCGGGATGACTGGGCAGCCATGCAATACCGGCCGCTGCAGATGAACCCGCCGGCCTGGGCGCACCAGCTCAGGTTACGCCCCTGAGGCGGCCGGCTCGAAATTCATCACGCCGGTCACGCCGGAATGGCGTCGATGTTGAGGCGGTCCCAGTGGCGATGCTGGGCGATGGCGGCCATGAAGTCTTGCGACACCTGCCCATCAGTGACCTTGCGCGCATCGGCAATGATGACGCCGGGCGTCGGCACGTGCGGCGTCTCGGGGTCTTTGCCCACGCTGAAGCCCAGCGTGCTCAGCAACTGCGCACCGTCGTTCACGGCGCAAATCGTCTTGCAGTGCTTGTAGGCTTCCAGCACAAAATGAACCGCCTCGCCCATGGCCCCCAGGGCGGTGGCGCTGTCGCTTCCGCCAGGGATGAGCACGGCATCAAACATCACCGACGGCATATTGGCAAAAGTATGGTCCACCGCCAGTTGACGGCCCGATGATGTGCTGACGGTGCCCAGGTGCGGCGCGACGATCTTGCATTGGGCACCGGCGTCCTGCAGGTCTTGCTGAATGCGTTTGAGCGCGCCGGCCTCCACGCCGTCGGCCACGAGAATCGCCACCTTGCGGGTCTTCACGCTCCCGCCAGGCCGGCCCACCATGCGCAGGGCCGGGTCTTCTTCCACCTTGCTGGTAATGCGATAGTCACGAAACCCCAGGCGGCCCGCAGCGGCCTTCGGGTCGGGGGCCTGGATACCAAGGGGAGCCGCCACCCGGGCCGCCAGTTTCAAATCCACGTGAGCCAGGTTGTCCACGATGCGCTGGCGCACGTCAGGCGTTTCCACCTTCGAAAGCTCAAAACGGAATGCCGCCACAATGTGGTCCTTCTCCACGGTACTCTGGCTGTTCCAGAACAGCGTTGCCTGCGAAAAATGGTCGTCGAACGAGGGACTGCGACGGCGGATCTTGGGCGGCTCAAGATCTTCCGGGTAAGACTGGAACCCTTGCGCGCCGCCATCCACCCGAAATTCCGCACCGGTGCCCAGCGTATTGGGCTCGTAAGCGACCCGGCCCTTGGCGATGCTCTGGCGGTGCATGCCGTCGCGCTGGAAGTTGTGCATCGGGCAGACCGCGCGGTTGATCGGGATCTCATGGAAATTCGCACCGCCCAGGCGCGAGAGCTGCGTGTCGGTATAAGAGAAAAGGCGCCCCTGCAATAAGGGGTCGTTAGAGAAATCAATGCCCGGCACCAGGTGCCCCGGGTGAAAGGCCACCTGCTCGGTCTCGGCAAAGAAGTTGTCAGGGTTGCGGTTCAACACCATTTTGCCTATCAGCTGCACCGGCACCTGTTCTTCCGGGATCAGCTTGGTCGGGTCCAGGATGTCGAAGCCGAGCTCGGCTTCCTTGCCTTCGTCCACGATCTGCACGCCCAGCTCCCATTCGGGGAAGTCACCGCTTTCAATCGCCTCCCACAAGTCGCGGCGGTGAAAGTCGGCATCCTTGCCGGCAATCTTCTGCGCCTCGTCCCATACCAGGCCATGAACGCCCAGCTTGGGCTTCCAGTGAAATTTGACGAAAGACGAATCACCCCGCGCGTTGATAAAGCGAAAGGCATGAACGCCGAAGCCTTCCATCATGCGCAGGCTGCGCGGGATGGCCCGGTCCGACATTGCCCACATCAACATGTGCGTGGACTCCGGCATCAGCGAGGCAAAGTCCCAGAAAGTATCGTGCGCGCTGGCCGCCTGCGGCATTTCGTGGTGAGGTTCCGGTTTCACTGCGTGGATCAGATCTGGAAATTTGATTGCATCCTGGATAAAGAAGACGGGGATGTTGTTGCCCACCAGGTCGTAGTTGCCCTCAGAGGTATAGAACTTGACGGCGAAACCGCGAACGTCTCGAACGGTGTCGGCCGACCCTTTGGAGCCCGCCACGGTGGAAAAGCGCACAAACACCGGCGTTTCAACATCAGGGTCCTGCAAAAAGGCCGCGCTGGTGTACTGCACCATGGACTTGTAAGGCTTGAAATAGCCGTGCGCGCCGGAGCCGCGCGCATGTACGGCACGCTCCGGGATGCGTTCATGGTCAAAGTGGGTGATTTTTTCACGGAGGATGAAGTCTTCCAGCAGGGTGGGGCCGCGTACGCCCGCCTTCAGCGAATTGTGGTTGTCCGGCAGCTGCAAGCCCTGATTCGTTGTCAGCACAGGCGCCACGCCCGCGGTAAAGGTTTCAAGTTGTGCTTTTTTATCCTTGGCGCTGTCTGTACTTCGGCCTGAGCTTGGAGCATTGCGCTTGGATGGCGGCATGGGAAGTCCTTGATTTGAATAAGAAATGCAGGGGGAACCCGGTAGGGATCAGCGGGCGAGTCAGCGCAATGGGAAAGCTGCGGCGTTACGCCGCGATCACGTGTCGAGCAGGCCTTCCAGAACCTTCACGCCGGCCAGCAGCGCCAGCGCGCCTACGGTGCCGGCCAGGCACCAGGCCATGAACTCCTGAAGAGCCGCCGCCAGCGTGTCGGGCAAGGCCATTGAGAACAAAAACAGGCCGGCAGCGCACACCAACACGGTGAGAAAGGCATGAAGCAGGTCGATGTCTTTGGGATGCGCGTGAATTCGCCAGGTTGTTAGCAGCCCAGCGGCCATACCCGTCAAAAGTCCGACCAGCAGTTTCATGATGTTTCCCCGTCGTGTTGCGGCATTCGCCAGCATCAGCAGCGCCGTAGCGAGACCTTAAGCGCCTCTCGCCGACGGGCTGGTAGCCCGATGACGGCCCCCTGTGTAAGGCCTTTCTTTTCTTGGCGTAAGACATGGCTTACCGGAGTTCAGGATGGCGGGCATGCGCCGGCAAAAGCGCGGCCATGAAATGCCGGCGTGGCCTTTTCTCCTACATGGGCACGCTGAGCCTTCTGGCAAGGTTGCGCGCAGGCGCGACGTAAATTCTTGGCCATGAAAGACACAGATACCAAAAGACACCGAAACTTGCACCTCTCTTTGGTTGATAAGGCAAACCCATGAAAATGCGAACCTACCTCGTGGAAGACAACCCCACCATCCGCGAGAACCTCATCAGCACGCTCGAAGAACTTGCGCCGGTGGAGGCTGTCGGCTCTTGCGATACGGAAGAAGAGGGCGCCGAGTGGCTGACGCGCCATGAAACCCAATGGGATCTGGCGATTGTTGACCTGTTCCTAAAAAAGGGCAGCGGCCTTCACGTCCTGGAAGCATGCCGCGCGCGCGGGCCGCTTCAAAAAATTGTGGTCTTCAGCAACTATGCCACCCGCGAAATGCGAACGCGCTGCGCCGAGCTGGGCGTAGACGCCGTGTTCGACAAGTCCACGGAAATCGATTGCCTGCTGGCCTACTGCGTCACCCAAAGCAAGAAGCTTGACAGGGTGGCGAACGACGATAACCAGTTGCAAACCGCTTGAACTGTGAGCGAGAGCTGCGGAGCACCAGGAAGCCGGCCATGTCAACGCTTGAACCAACCCCGCCAGGCCCGCCACCGATACCGGCCTCCGCATTGCCCAATGGCGGGTCACGCGAGCTTGCGGACGACGTATTTCAGTCGGCAGAAGAAGCTGTCCTTGTGCAAGCCCTGCCGGACGTTATAGGCGCCGCATCTCGTGACGCACAGCCAACAGTGAGTCGGGGTAGCAGCGGCTCAGTGATACAGGCCGTGCGATCGCAAGTGGCGGCCAGGCCTTGTGAGGCCGCCTTGCTGGCAGCAACCGCCGGTGCGCTGGCAATGTGGGCGCTGCGCCAGCGTTTGAGAGAACGGTTGGGTTCGTATTGACCAAAACCAGTAGAGACGGCGGCCCCTTTCTACCATCCCAATCCTATGCCACTACTTTTGAATCATGGAGTTTCGATGCACCTTCATCTTCACGTCCCGGTGCCCCAGCCCAGTCCTGGTACACCTATTCACGTACCGGAGGAGGCGCCACCCCTGATCATTCCGCCAGAGCCCGGTCCCCCGCCCGAAATTACAGATCCTCCTCCTGCGGAACCGACGCTTCCCGTTCGGGAGCCGGGAATCAATGTGCCACCGCAGGCACGATCCCCGTCCCTCTTTAAGCGAATGGGCAGGCAGGCCTACAACAGCGTCTGCTGACGCTGGTACTCCGCTCTTTTCATGACCAGGTAACTCTCCTTGTCCACCTCGCGCAGCTGGCGGGGATACTGTTCGGTCGCGTCGAACCAGTGCGACAGGCGCAGCTCCAGCTGCTGGGCTGGCGGCTTGTCCATTGAGGCCAGGTAAGCCTCAATGGCAAGGTAATAGCGCATGGTGTTGCGCTCGACCGCACCACGCATTCCGTCCACATAAGCGGTGCCTGGCCCTTGCCGGATCTGGGTGAAGCCCACCTTTCCATTCCCCACTGTGGCAAGGTAGCCCTGCATGGCCAAACGGCTGGCCACACCGTAGCCATAGGAGTAGCGCATGTGCATGAAAGTCTTGCCGCCGGGCAATGGCACGACCTGGAGCTCAATCCGGTAGTTGCTGGTGCCCAAAGGGCCTTTGTCAGCCTGAAGGTGGGCGGCCAGGTAGTCAGGCGACGCCGCCGAAAGACGGTAAGCAAACTGCAGGGAGTAGGCATCCGCCAGTTCCTGCTCTGTTTTTTTGCCAATACTCACTTTGAGCATGCTGGGGCTGCCGTCCGAGCCCGCATGGCAATATTTGGTGTTGATGTGAAGTATCAGCATGTCGCACCAACGGTGCGGGCTCTTGAATGTGGCACTGACGGTGGCAAAAGGTGAGTCGAGCACGGCATAGGCGTTACCAGTGACGGTATTTCCGCCCTCCGATGACTCCAGAAACAAGGGCCTGCGGTAGGCGTTTTCTGCCAGCTGCTTTGCCAGCGCTGAATGCTTTTCGAGCAACGCCGTCGCGCCGGGCTCCCTGGCGGGCTCCGCGACGTGCTGTGCGTGGGCGACGCTGGAGAAGGCCATAAGCCCCACAGCGAGCCAGCCAAGGTGTAGAACAAAGTTCCGGATAGTGTGCATGGCCTCAGTTTGCCAGTGGAAAAGCACCGCTTTGGCGATAAGCTCCGCAGTCCTACAGCAATCGCTGAAATAGGGAAGGCGGGTGCCCGGCTCGGCCCACTTCCCCTCAGACCAGCCCGGCTGCCGTCAAATCCTGACGGCTCTTTTCAGCAACCCCGGTGGCAGACTGGAAGTAGAGGACAACCTGGTCTTCAGTATGGCTCAGGCGGTCGGATTCCCCGGTCAACGCCTCGACATCACGCCACTCAATCCGCCGGTAGGGCTTGCCGGCCGGCGTGCTTGCAGGCGCCAGCGCATTTTTCAAAGATATCCGGATTGAAAGGCCGCCGTTTGAAGGCTCGGCCTCCACCACGACTGTTCGAGGGCCGCCTGCCGCGTCGGTGAGCGCGATCAGGGCGGCCGTAAACGGATTGCGAAGCGCCGAAAGAGGCAATTCGCCGTCAAGCTCCGCAGTCTTGTTGACAACAGAGAACCCTTTGAAAGAAAGCTCCGTGGCCAGCATGCCCAGGCAATCGGCTATGCCCGTGTCTATCGCCACCAGCGGATCCTCCTTGGGGGCAAACCAGCTCATCAAGTCGACACAAGACGCCGCGGCTTCTTTGGAAAGCGCCACGATATCGCGCGCATTTCTCAGCAATGCATCGAAGTCCGCGTCAGGCTTTTGCAACCGCCTTTCGAGCATGCCGGCCACCATGGCGATGGGCTGCATCGATCCGGCCATGTTGTGGCGGATGACCGGCGCGAGGCGCCGCAAGAGTGCGTAACGCGCCGCTTCTGCCAGGCGTTCTGTTGAACCGGCATCCTGGGCCGCCATAGGGTTTGGTTGAGGGCCTGACTGAATATTCATAGTGCTTGTACCCGAGAGATGCTTCGCAAAATTTCACGCCTAGGTAGCAAACTGTTTTTTGTCACCAGACACATTTGCTGCACTATTTTTCAAGACGTAACTTAAAAATATACAGCGCCTGAACCGAAATCTGCGTAGGCCAAAACCTACATTTGATGTCCTGTGTCAAGAGCGCCTCGAAATACTGTGACAGAGGGGAAATTGCTGCCGATTTTGTTGTCATTCTGAATTTTCGCGAGTAATCTCGTCGCCTGTTTCTACAAACCGTTACCTCTGAATACAGGATGAATGACATGGAGGCACTAGCCAAACTGTCGGTGGTGGAACGCGACGCCGAACTCAAATCGATTCTCAAATCTCTTGGCGCCCTTCGACGAGGAGAGGCAGGCGTCACGCTTCCGACAGAGTGGGAGGGCGTGCACGGAAAGATCGCTGCGGAGTTCAACCAGCTGTCGGCCATGACATCTGCGACGACCAGCCGCTGTAAAGGCCTGACGACTAAATCCCGCTCTTCAGCCCGCGCCAGCCGCCGCCTGCCCGAAGAAAAGCTCTCGGGCTTCTGGCTGGAGAACGCCGTCGCCATCAACACCGTGCTGGATGAAGCCGATGAGGCTGCGGACCACGCCAAAACAGTTCTGGCTTCGTTGATCGATCTCAAAAAGGGCGACGTGCGTGCGTCATTGCCGCAGGACTGGACGGGCGTAGACGGCAAGCTCGCGGATGCGTTCAATGACGTGGTCTCTGAAAACGTCCGGATGTCGCGCGAGTTGGAGCGCCTGAGCCGTGTGGTGGGCAAGCAGGGCCGTCTGAAGGAGCGCGCGCTGGTTCCTGACGCCACAGGTTTCTGGCGAGACTCCGCAGAGTCCATCAATTCATTGATTTCGGACCTGGTTCACCCGACCAGCGAAGTGGCGCGTGTGATCGGCGCGGTTGCTCAGGGCGATCTCTCCAAGAGCATGGCCCTGGAGGCAGAGGGCAGGGCGCTCGAGGGCGAGTTTTTACGCACCGCCATGATCATCAACAAGATGGTGGAGCAGTTGGGCACCTTCTCTGCCGAAGTGACGCGTGTGGCGCGCGAGGTGGGTACTGAGGGCAAGCTGGGCGGGCAAGCCGATGTGCAGGGCGTGGCCGGTACCTGGAAAGACTTGACCGACTCGGTCAACTCCATGGGCTCCAACCTGACGGCGCAAGTGCGCAACATTGCCGAGGTGACGACAGCTGTTGCCGCTGGTGACCTGTCCAAGAAGATCACGGTGGATGTGAAGGGTGAAATTCTCGAACTCAAAAACACCATCAACACAATGGTGGATCAGCTCCGGTCTTTCGCTTCTGAAGTGACACGGGTGGCACGCGAGGTGGGCACCGAAGGCAAGCTGGGCGGCCAGGCCGATGTGCAGGGCGTGGCCGGTACCTGGAAGGATCTGACTGACAACGTGAACTTCATGGCCGGTAACCTGACCAGCCAGGTGCGCAACATCGCCGACGTGACCAAGGCCGTGGCGGCAGGCGACCTCTCCAAAAAGATCACGGTGGACGTGAAGGGCGAGATTCTCGAACTCAAGAACACCATCAACACCATGGTGGATCAGCTTTCATCTTTCGCCTCTGAAGTGACGCGTGTGGCGCGCGAGGTGGGTACCGAAGGTAAGCTGGGCGGCCAGGCCGATGTACAGGGCGTTGCCGGTACCTGGAAAGATTTGACCGACTCGGTCAACTCCATGGGCTCCAACCTGACCGGCCAGGTGCGCAATATTGCCGAGGTGACGACGGCCGTGGCCGCTGGTGACCTTTCCAAGAAGATCACGGTGGACGTGAAAGGCGAGATTCTCGAACTGAAAAACACCATCAACACCATGGTGGACCAACTTTCATCTTTCGCCTCTGAGGTGACCCGGGTCGCACGCGAGGTGGGCACCGAGGGCAAGCTGGGCGGGCAGGCCGACGTGCAGGGTGTTGCCGGTACCTGGAAGGACTTGACCGACTCAGTCAACTCCATGGGCTCTAACCTGACGGGCCAGGTGCGCAACATCGCCGAGGTGACCAAGGCCGTGGCGGCCGGTGACCTCTCCAAGAAAATCACGGTGGATGTGAAGGGCGAAATCCTCGAGCTGAAGGCCACCATCAACACCATGGTGGACCAGTTGCGATCTTTCGCGTCTGAAGTGACGCGTGTGGCACGCGAAGTGGGCACCGAAGGCAAGCTGGGCGGCCAGGCCGATGTGCAGGGTGTAGCCGGCACCTGGAAGGACTTGACCGACTCAGTGAACTCCATGGGTTCCAACCTGACCGGCCAGGTGCGCAACATCGCCGAGGTGACGACGGCTGTGGCTGCCGGTGACTTGTCCAAGAAGATCACGGTGGACGTGAAGGGAGAGATCCTGGAGCTCAAGAACACCATCAACACCATGGTGGACCAGCTGCGATCTTTCGCCTCTGAAGTGACCCGCGTGGCGCGCGAGGTGGGCACAGAAGGCAAGCTGGGTGGCCAGGCCGATGTACAGGGCGTTGCCGGCACCTGGAAGGACTTGACCGACTCGGTCAACTCCATGGGCTCCAACCTGACCGCGCAAGTGCGCAACATTGCCGAGGTGACAACCGCTGTTGCCGCTGGTGACCTTTCCAAAAAGATCACGGTGGACGTGAAAGGCGAGATTCTCGAACTCAAGAACACCATCAACACCATGGTGGACCAGTTGCGGTCGTTTGCTTCTGAAGTGACCCGGGTCGCACGCGAGGTGGGCACCGAAGGCAAGCTGGGCGGCCAGGCCGATGTGCAGGGCGTTGCCGGTACCTGGAAAGACTTGACCGACAACGTGAACTTCATGGCCGGTAACCTGACCAGCCAGGTGCGGAACATCGCCGACGTGACCAAGGCCGTGGCGGCAGGCGACCTCTCCAAGAAGATCACGGTGGATGTGAAGGGCGAGATTCTCGAACTGAAAAACACCATCAACACCATGGTGGACCAACTGCGATCCTTCGCGTCTGAAGTGACGCGTGTGGCACGCGAGGTGGGCACCGAAGGCAAGCTGGGCGGCCAGGCCGATGTGCAGGGTGTGGCCGGTACCTGGAAGGATCTGACCGACAACGTGAACTTCATGGCCGGT
>Ga0307513_10000583_pt1 | contig 52332 bp, 32 predicted proteins | sample 15_EM_MG_FD_202174 | JGI IMG/M metagenome (GOLD analysis project Ga0307513, IMG submission 202174) | Populus trichocarpa ectomycorrhiza microbial communities from riparian zone in the Pacific Northwest, United States - 15_EM | ecosystem: Host-associated > Plants > Roots > Unclassified | place... | reverse complement strand
GGAGCCATCAGTTTAATGTTTTGGGTTATGCAGCAGTAATGGTTTACTGTGGAGTTGTTGTGCGCAATTACGGTTGATGGGAAGGGAAATGAATGCAAATGAAAGAACAAGAATGGGAAGGAGAAGAGGAAATGAGAACTGAATGAGAAGAGTGTGTGTTTTGGTTATTTCCACTCTTATCAAGATCTCTAGAAAGTTCAACCACAGGTTGAAATTTGTAAAAAAGCAGTATTTTACTGCTTCCAACAAATCGTGGTCCTGTCGCATATAAGTGGTGGGATCCATGTTTGTTGATTTTTAAACCATCTATAACCAAACGATCATTTAGTGTGTTTTTAAAAAAATGCAAACGATAACGCGTTCCCAAACGGAATCTATAAATGTAGAGTTAGGTATAATACGTCGCCTTCCATCCATGCCTTCATTTAAATTTGCGTTTAAAACAGCGAATTATAAAAATTTAAATTAGCCGCCCCCGTACACTCCTTATCACCCACTGAATCAATCTTAAAAAACTCCATTGTTGAGATTATTAAAGTATATTTGTCAACATCACAACTGACATTTGATTCAGGCTAATTAGATCCACGGTTTTTAGCATAAAAAAAGAAGAGAAGAAGAAGAAGACGTGACAAAAGGGTCGTAGAACAGTACGCAAGCATGCATGCACAGATCACAATTGACATCTGATGCTGCATAATGCTGCATGCTTTTTGGCACAGGAATCCACTCTTAGTGCAAACTCTCGAAAGTTGACTTCTCTCAAGTCTCATTCTCAAGAGACGTGAACAGTGAACAGGTTCATGCATCTGTGCGTACAGATGGAGTATCTGCACCTGTAATTGTCTTGCTGCCAGATACATTTGGATGGTTCCAAGTGGTGTGTGGATGTGGCTGTTAGTACTTTTCCAAGACATGCCCTGCACTGGAGGAGCTTCATCTTTGACCAATGTCTGTCTTTCCGGACACAAGTTTCTTACCACATGCACAAGCTCGACTTTGAATTTTAATATATTTGTTTCTGCAATTAATTCCAACCTTTTGAGGTTTGAACATTATATTTCTTTTTAGCCGATTAGTGCTCCACATTATATTTATGGATTGGAGATGTAATAAAAATTGTATTTTAAAGTATTTTTTTATAAATATATTAAAATAATATTTTTTTATAGTTTTTAAAATTTATTTTTAATATCAGTATATTAAAATAATATAAAAATACTAAACAAAATATTTTTTAAAAAAATATTTTTAGGCAAATATCGTTTTGACCATAATGGTAAACATGCCCTTAGCTTAGCATGACACCAAAAATTTATTTAGAGATGAAAGCTTTTTTTTTTTTTTTTTTCCCAGAATTACTATGATAATATTAAGATAGCGTCTTTTTAATTTGTTTGTGCAATTAATTCCGACTTTTTGAGGTTTGAACATTATTGCTTTTCAGCCGATTAGTGCTATGAAGTTGCCATCATATTGCTTGAATGGAATTGTGGTTTTGCGTTTTTTTTTATATATAAATATATTAAAATAATATTTAATTTAAATTTATTTTTTATATTAATATATTAAAACAATCCAAAACATTAAAAAAAACTAATTTAAAATAAAAAAATAAAAAAATAAAATTTAGACAAATAATATTTTGACCGCAATGCTAACATGCCCTTAGCATGACACCAAATAATTTGTTTAGAGATGAAAGCCTTTTCTTTTTCAGAATTACTATGATATTATTAATTAGGTAGTATTTGGTATTGTATTAGTAGTTGCTTTTCAAAATGGTTTTCGGTCGAAATGTATTAAAATAATTTTTTTATTTTTTAAATTTTATTTTTGATATTAGCTCATTTAAAAATATAATAAAATTATTTTTTTAAAAAAATCAAATTTTTGACAAACAACATTTGGATGCTGGTGTTCCCAAATGCTACTGAAGACTTTTTACCAAATTCTATCCTATAGCTAAATTACGTGCCCAAATTTTTTATAGATATTAAATAATCCAATGGAGATAATTATTATGTTAGATCGTATTCTCACACTTGATTTTAGAATTGTACCTTGTCATTAGTGACATGTCATTTATAATTATATTGTTTGGGATTGTGATGTAAATTGTGTTTTATAATTTTTATTTTATATTTTAAAATTGTTTTGATATATAAATATTAAAAATAATTTTTTAAAAATAAAAAATATTATTTTAATATATTTTTAAATAAAAATACACTTTAAAAACAAACACTACCAATATCTAGACAACACATGAAGGACTTTTCTGACTTTTTATCCATTAAAGCATTTTTTTTTCAATTTTTAGGTAAAATTTCTAAAGTTATTCTTGTAATTAGGTCTGTTGTATATTTTTATCTTTTTATTTTTAATTTGATCAATTAACTTTGTGCTCTTAAAAGTCATTCAATTAACTGTTTCTAATTTTGTCGAATTAATTTAATAGCTGACTTATATCAAGCTTCAATTCTAATATTTATACGGATATGAATTATTAAATATTTTTTATTTATGAGATGACATTTTATATTTGTGTAAGATATGTATTACCAAATAAATTATCTTAGAAAAATAAATCCAAAACAAAATAAATCTAAAACAATTTATTTGGCTTTATAGGCAAATGAATATAAAAAGTCATTTAATAACGAAAATTATTTTATTATCACATAATTAGCATGTATAATTAACATGAAAACTTGATAAAAATTACTTATTTGGCATATTAAATACATTGAAAGAACACGAAGATTTAACTAAACAAACTCAAAGAGCACGACGATTAATTGACTAAATTAAAAACATAGGGATAGAAATTAAAGACCGACACAAACAAGGAAAAAAAAGTAGGGGTTTTGCCTTTTTTTTATTTTTAACATGATTACATGGAGTGGTGTGTTGGTTTTGAAAAAAAAAATTCAATCTAAATTTAAGTTATAAAATCTTAATAATATTTTTATATTATTATTTAATACATTACTTTAAATGAAAAAAAATTTAAACTTAAAACTTGCATATACTCATATTACATTGTATTTAATTTTTATCAAATAAAGTAAGAGTGATGAAATTCTAATTCATGATTTATTGGTCAACAAAGCTCTAATATAATATTAAAGAACCATTTCAACAATTTTTTTCCGGTGAAACCTCAATAATAGTTTTATAGTAATTGAATTGATCTGTTAGACAAACCTGTATTATTGAAGAACACAATCATGGATGCCCCCCCCCCCCTGAATTTCTGCAATCACTTGAAAAAAAAAAAAAAAAGAATGTGCAAGTTAGGTTAAGTACTATCGAGTTTCTTGGAAAAATGTCTTGGCAAAAGGAGCTAGAAGGAACACTTGGAAGATAGAATTTTCAGGCCCGAGTTTATTTTTCTGTTCTATGGATGCAAGAGCATTCTGGATTAGACAACTTTCATGCTATTCTTCTCTTATGTCCCATTTTCTAAGAACATGAGAGATGAAGAAATTTGAGATTATTACTGAATATGAGACAAGATATTAATATGTCTCACAACCTTAATCATCTAGTAGGTAGTTCAGTGGTAAAAGCTTGGGACCACAAAATTTATTTTCCCTGTAATCTCAAGTTCGAGCCCTGTAGTTACTAATATGATAGTCACTAGAGACTTACATGGTCGTTAATTTCAGGGTCCATAGGATTAGTCGAAGGATTTGTAAAATTAATTGAGATACGCGCAAGTTGGCCTGTACACCCACGTTAATAAAAAAAAATCTAACAACCTTTCTCATTTTAAACAATTATTGTTTCGAATTATAAATGTTCAAGCTTGTAATAAGGCAATCTAAATAAATAATAATAAAAAAAGTATAAAATGATGCCCTTTAAGGTGTTCTTTCCAATAAATATGCTTCTGACATGATAGCACTACATAACACGTAAAAACGTATCAAAATTGATATTTTTCAACTTTAATACACAAAAAATACTGCATCCAATTGAATTGCAATAATAAATATTGTAGAAATAAGCTATATGAAGTATGAACGATTTAATATTAATTTCTTAAATTAAAACAACAAAAACACCAAATTTCCAATACTGATCTGCACAGCCGAAGGAATGTGAGGAATAAGAGATTTTTAGAAGTGTAGTTGTAGCTGCTTTTCAAAGTGTTTTCTATCTAGAAATGTATTAAAACAATATTTTTTTATTTTTTAAAAAATTATTTTTGATATTAGCGCATCAAAATGATTTAAAAATATCAAAAAATATTAATTTGAAGCAAAAAAAAAATTTAATTTTTTTAAAACATATTTTTAAAACACAAAAATAAATATATCCTAAATTAACAACAAAAACCTTCTACTAGACTATGATTATTTGTCTCATACACACCGAAAGAAGTGTAGATGTCAGCCGTGACCTGTGCCAAATTCATGCAGCAGCTTGCATTCTAGCAATAATTGGAATGATCTATTGGGTGAAGACTGAAACTCCTATGGAACGAGTGATTTATTTATTAATTGAAAGCAATACCAACCTCCTATTTATAATTATAAATCTCCATGGCATGCCTTTGAAGACTGAAACTATTACATGAAGCATGACCACAAGATGCTATTCACGTCATTGGAAGCGTTGTCTCATATGTTTTCTTTTAGTGCTACACGTGATAGCGTTTGTCTAGCTACGTAATCCGTCTTTTATCAGGGTCAAATATCATTTTAAAAAACATACTTTATTTATATAAAAAATAAAAATAAAACTATAGAAGAACTAGAAAATCCTCTCTAAAAATTAAATACATAACAAAAAAAATTAATATTATTTAAAAGAGTCTATCTGAACAAAATAAAAGAGATGAAGTTTTGTTTTATTTTTTTTATTTTTAGTTTTTTAATTGATTACGTCACTTTATCTATTTTCAATTACATTCTTTAAAGTTATATTTTCATGGTAACCATGTCAGATCCAAGACGTTTGGGTCTGCCAGCTATGCCAGACCAAAATGTCTTGGGTCCGGCATGCCAGCAACAGACGATGTGTTGCTTGTTTTGCCCAGATTCTAGCCACTATAGTGGCCAGAAAATCGGGGTCTATGCTCTTTTGACCCAAAAACCTCTTTCGCAACCTGTTTTGACTCAAAACACCCTAGAAACTATGACAAACCCATTCATGGCCTCAAAAAACCTAAAAAACCACTTCCAAAAACCGAACTCAACTCGAAACCAAAAATCAACCCGAGCTTAGATATGTTTTTTCATGAACTTTTAAGGTACAAAAACACTTAATATGAACTTCTTGTATCAAATGGAACAATTTGACACAAAAACCCCATATTTTAATGGCCTAAATTGGTGTTAATGACAAGTTTCTTTCTCTATCGCTAGAATTCGGCAACCTCGCTCTCTCTCTCCTCTCTCAATCAAGAACTAAAAAATAACAAAAATAAATTTTTATATCAAAATGGAATTTGAACAATTTCAAGGGACCACAATTGTATAATTTGAGTGATTGTTTATGTTGGAGGACCAAAGTGAGTGTTTTTTAAATTTATGGTACGTCACCTATGTTTGCCGTGTTTTTCAATCCTATTCTTTCATAGAAATTTAAAATCAATTGCTTTTTAAATCGGACTTGATCGCCCAAAAACTAAGTTTAAGGATCAAGCTAAAAAAATAAACTTTTACACAATAACAAATGTATAGTGAAAATCTCATGTGTTTTTTTTTTTTTAGTTTAACGTGGGTGTCCGAGCCAACTTGCGCGCACCTCGACTAATCCCACGGGCCCTGAAGTTAACGACCATGTAAGCCTCCAGTGGCTATCATATGAGCAACCACATGACTCGAACCTGAGACCACAGAGGGAGCAAACCTCTTGGTCCCAAGCTCTTACCACTGGGCCACCACCTAGATGGTTGTGTTTTTAGTATATAAGTAAATGGATGTGTCAGAAAAATTCCATTTATGTAAATAAAGAATTGTATTATTATTATTATTATTATTATTTTAACAACATATATCTACCTTTTGTAATTCGATTATTCAAATTTTTAATCTATATTTTATTTTTTTTCTCAGTTAAATAACTAGGCATGTCATTGTTGTTGTATCATTGGAAGCGCTTCCTCACCCTTTTTCTCACTGTTATTAAACCCGGCACGGCTTGGCGGGTCAACCCGGGACCCGGTGGCTGGACCGGTCCGGGTCTAATAAAAGACCGGCTGTGGCAACAGCCCGGCCAAACCCGGGCGACCCGGACGAGACCCCGTTTTTTTTTTTTCAAATGTGGGATTTGAAACCCATTAGTATATATACTCTATGTTTTCAAGAAAAAAATCATGTTTTTTCAATATGGGATAAAAAACATTTTAGTTTAAATACTTCAACTTAAAAGGATAACATAGTATCTTTTCAATGTGGGATTTGAAATCCTTTCATATATATACTCTATGTTCCCATGAAAAAAGTTATGTTTTTTCAATGTGGGATTTGAAACCCATTAGTATATATACTCTATGTTTTCAAGGAAAAAGTTATGTTTTTTCAATGTGGGATAAAAAACTTTTTTAGTTTAAATACTTTAACTTAAAAGCTTAATATAATATCTTTTTAATATGGGATAAAAAACTTTTTAAAATATTCTTTTAAACTTCATAATATGTCTAATCTATATTTACATGGATTTTTTCATATGAAATATTAAAACTTTAATTTTTTTAATTTTTCCGGGTTGACCCGAGTTAATCCGGGTTGACCCATGAAACCCGAGACCCGGCTCCTTGCCCGGATCAACCCCCAGACTGGGTTTAATAACTATGTTTTTTCTCTTGATGTGGTTCATGGGCAGTCTATTGTCGATGATTGTTAGGAGGACAAAAAATCCCATTTATGTAAATAAAGTTATTTATTTATTTAACAGATCTTAAAAGCGTTCGTCGATATTTGTCTGTGAATAAGCTTATCTGATATCATACTTAAAATCCAAAACGTTACCAATATAAATACTTGGCAGTTAAACGAAATTAACTAAAAATATATATGGTCAAATCCTTCTTGTATGGAAATTTATTTATATGCAAGGAAAATTAGTTTTTATTCAAGAGTTTCTAGAAAAAATTTAAAAAATCAATTAAGAAATATTCTCATATTTAAGGTAATTAATATGGTAGATTTTCAAATTAAAAATCTTCAACGCATTTTCGTGTGTTTAAAATTAAAATTATTCCAATGATATAATTTATAGTTTCAATTATATCAACTAATTAATAATGTTACATTCATCTCTTGAAAGAAAAATTCAAAAACGACACCAAGGAATTAATTTTATGCCTTACGTTCGAACCTCTTAATTCCATAAGTAATTGAAAAGGAAAAAAGAATAATAAAAAAATGAAATCCCTTTATTCTGATTTAATATATATAATCATTATTTTAATAATAAAAAGAACATATAAAGGAAAATAAAAACATGGGGTGCATTATTTATTGGAAATAATAATGTGGGCTAATTTCAATTTACCCCAAGGTTTGGGGTTTGATTCGGTTTCTTTCATTAGGTTTCAATTTTATTAATGGTTCTTTCGAAATTTTAATCACGAATCAATTAGCAATTTTTTTCTCAATTCCTAAATTTTTAAAATTTGATAAAATATTAGAAACTTGTTAAAATAATTTAATATGATCAAGTCTTTTACTTTCAATTAAAAGATCCAAATGATGCCATGTATATATATTATTTATATTTAGAAATATAAAAACAAAACTTTTTTTTTAAGAAATAGTATAATATATCTCAACATATAATTAGCACAAAAAAAAGTTTAAACTATCGAGTAGGGGTGAGAAAAAAACCAAAAAACCGAGAAAACCGGAAAAAAATAACCGAAAAAACTGAACCGTGAAAAAAAACTGATTAAAATTTTGAAAAAACCGACCGGTTCGGTTTTATAAGCCTGAAATTGAAAAAATGAACCGAACCCAAACCGAAAAAAACCCGAGCCAAACTAGTTTGAACCAGTTTTTGTCCTAAAAAACCAAACCGAAACTGGTTGGTTTGAACCAATTTCGGTTTTTTTTTAAAAAATTCAGTTTGGTTATTTTTTTATATAAAAACTAAACCGAAACGAAAATGATCACCTCTATTGTCTTGTTAAATCATGAACCATTTTAGAAATTAAATCATTATTTATAAAGAAAACTAGACTATTATTTTTTATTAAAAATATCGCATTTTGATAGATTGATTTAATCACATTGAATTGTATAATTTACAAGTAAAAATCTTATCTAAAAAATAAATAAAAAGAGAGCTCATTGAAAGAAGAAAAATAAAAACGAAATATAATGAGAGAATTAACAAAAGTATATATTTATATAAGTCATCAACTAATATGAATTTACTTGTTTTTTCTTCCAAAATATAGTACAAGTGTGAATAGCTTGTGATGCATATTTTGATTTTATAATCATTTAGTTGACGAATCAAGCATTGCATCATGTCTTTAGCGTTAGCATCAAATGATTTTATCAAATATGTCACTAATTTGTTAGTCTTTACACCATTGCGTGGATTTAAAGTTAATTTTAAACAAGTTATGAACACATGTTCTAGTATCATATAACTTTTTATTTGGAGAGTGTAAACATAATGGTTGTGATTAATAAAATGAATTGGAAATTAGAAAAACCCATCAAATAAAGGTCTCTAATTATGATTAACACTACAACATTTAATAATTTTATTGACGGATATTATTCGTCGGTATAAAATTGTCATTTCTTCAGTAACAATTTTTCCGACTAAATCATCAACGAAATATGTCTGTTGAAATAACGTTAGTCGGTATCCTTGAAATATATGTGTGTGTGTGTTGAAATATCCTTTTTATTTTAAATGTTTTTATTTAATTTTATTTATCTTTGAGATTAATTATACTCGCTAAGGACAAATGTTTTTTCAGCATGTTTAAAGGAAGAAACCATCTCCATTGAATTCTTGATGCAAGAGGAATTTTAAAGAGATATTATTTTTATTAGTTATTATTATTTCATGTTTATTTTAGAAAAATATTTTACTTTAAAGTGTTTTAATGTTTTCTATTTAGTTTAGAATATCAAATACCAATAATTTTATTTTAATTATTTTTAGTTTAGGAACTCCTAAATAACTCTGTAATATTGATTGGATTTTATTTTTATTTTTCAATGTAGATCTAAGACTAATATAAATAGAGATGTTTTATTTGTAATTCAACATAATACACTAGACATTATTCTCATAAATAAAACTATGAATTAGGTTTATTTGTGTGTTAACTCCATTATGTCAACTTTATCTTTTTTATTGTTGTTTTTATTTTTTTGCTTTTGTTCTTCCATTCATGTCAATTCTTATCTCTAAGATATACTCGTTGACATCAAGTTGATCATTTGATGTCAAAATATAGCTTACCACCCGCTTTCTGTTTCTTTATCTTTTTTTTCAATGACTTTATCTTAAATTTTTGAACATCAATGGAATATTTTTTTATTGAAGTGTAAAAATCTCAAACAACAGGGACCAAATGAATGTAATTCAAAACTTTAGGGGAAAAATCGATTTTTCCCCTATTTAAAAAAGAAAACAACTTTTTTTTTATCATTGTTAATTTTAGTCATTATTCTTTTAATTTTCTTAACAACAAATTTAAAATAAAAATCAATACATTAAACTATGAAAATAAATAGAAAGTAAAAATTAATCCATCAATTATAAAATACTCAATAACACACAAGATATGCTAGAGAATATAAATATAAATATAAATCTATACATCAAACCATGAAATAAGACCTTAGAAGGATAAAAGTGAAAATAAATTAAGTACAATGACCAATTTGTGAAGTAGTAGAGATTTCAAGGATATCAAGAAGTAAAAATTAAGTACAATATTCAATAGGCTAATGTGAGTAAATGAAAAACAACACTACAATAATCTTTCTGTTTCCCATTGTTTTCAATTAAATCAAATAAAAAAAGTGATAAAATCTAATAAAAACACGGTCGGTCCTTATATCCCACATCAGATCTTTTATATATATATATATATATATATATATATATATTATAGAAATCATTAAAGCAATTTCTATTCTCTCTATCTTTCCTTTTCCGTTTCCTCTTGAAATTTAAAAAGCTATTAGATATTTAAAAAGAATAAAATATCCCAAATCCCATCGTCGATGGTAAAAAAAGTAAAAAGAAATCAATAAAAACAGCATTTCCGAAAGCATATTCTGTAAGTAACCACTAACCAGCAACCTAAGTCTGAAAAGACAAGCACAAAGGTACAAAAAAAAGAGAAGAAAGCTATCTCTCTCTCATAAAAAAGTTTAAATATTTAGAGAGAGAGAGAGAGAGAGTGTATTACGTCAGTTATAGCAAAAGTTTCGCCTGTTTTCTTTTTCAGAAGCAGCATTATCCGTGAAAAAGTTTTTTTATTATTTATTTTTTTAATATGTTAATATTAAAATAATTTTTTTAAAATAAAAAAGATATTATTTTAATACTTTTCAAGTGAAAAATAACTATTATATCCGGTAGATATTCAAAGTGTTTTTTATTTAAAAATATATTAAAATAATATTTATTTTTATTTTTTAAAATTTATTTTTGATATTAACCAATTAAAATGAATTAATAATATTAAAAATTTAATTTAAAAATAAAAAAAATAATTTTTTTTTATATTTTTTTAAAAATTGAGTTGCAACTTAACAACGAACATCACTGTAATGCCACAGCTCCACTACACTAGTTGACATTGTTTTCAGAGAAAAAAAAAGAGAGATAATTTTTTTAAAAGTAGAGTTGGATCTCAATAACGAGTAATGATATACAGTTCCACTACACTAGTTGACATTGTTTTCAACGAAAAAAAAGAGAGATAAATAATTTTTTTCCCCTTCCTCTGTTTCTTTTATTCTATATATAGGCTACTTGTTCTGTCCCTCGATCTCATCCTCCCCCTCTTCCTCTCCCTCCCCTTCTCCCTACTTCCTTCTCTCTTCCTTGTCAAATCTCGCTCTTCCAGATTCAGGTATTCAATAATTTCCATCTGGGCCTCAACAAAACCACAACTTTTTGACATCATATACTCTGTTTCCTCTGTTCTTACATGCAACTCATTGGTTCTATCAAACCTACTCTTTTTTTTTCTTGTTCTTTACACGAGGATTTTGTCATATTGAAATCTTGGTTTTACAGGCTTAATTCTATTGGGTTGCGATCAGATTTTTGTGATTTTTGTCTTTTTTTTTGCGTGTTTGTTTAAATTTTAATGGTCTTTTTTTTCTGTGTTTGATTGAAACAGAGAGGAGTTGAGTCATGGCTCACAGTCATGCTAGGAATCTAGAGAAGATGGCATCGATTGATGCACAGCTTAGGCTTTTGGCTCCTGGAAAAGTGAGTGAAGATGACAAATTGATTGAGTATGATGCTCTGCTTTTGGATCGGTTTCTTGACATTCTTCAAGATTTGCATGGAGAGGATCTCAAGGAAACGGTGAACATTATTGAACTTGATCTCACTTTTGTTTTTATTTTTTTATCATTAAGAGAACAAATATGTTCTCAACTTCGATTTCTCCAAGGCGCAAAACACTCAAATATTACCTGATTGCTGAATTGTTCTTTTGGATATGCTGCAAATTTGAGATCTTTATGGTTTTTTTTTTTTTGGGGTTTTGCTGGGATTTTGGATGATTTAGAGGCATCAAAGACCATATTGTGTACGGTCTTACTTAGTTTGATCAAAAGTTTTACATTGAAATATACATCCTTGAACTTTTTGGGCCTTGCTTTGGGACATGATGAATAATGTTTATGTATTGAGGTATATTAATTTACGAAACTCTTAATGCATTCTGCTTAGGTCCAAGAGTGCTATGAGCTTTCTGCTGAGTATGAAGGGAAGCATGATCCCAAGAAATTGGAGGAGCTTGGAAGTGTCCTGACTAGTTTGGATCCTGGGGACTCCATTGTTATTGCGAAGTCTTTCTCCCACATGCTTAACCTGGCCAATTTGGCCGAAGAAGTTCAAATTGCTTATCGTCGACGGAACAAGTTAAAGAAGGGAGACTTTGCTGATGAGAACAATGCTACTACAGAATCAGATATTGAAGAAACTCTCAAGAGACTTGTTAGTGAAATGAAGAAGTCTCCTGAAGAAGTTTTTGATGCTTTGAAGAATCAGACTGTAGAGCTTGTCTTTACTGCTCATCCTACGCAATCAGTCCGAAGATCTTTGCTTCAAAAGCATGCAAGGTTTGTTTTCTAACCCTACAGTTCTGTTTTGAGATTTCAGCTCTTGTCGTTTCCCATTGAGGATTGATTTTGATGGCATCCTGTTTTACTTACTCTTGTTGTCCAGGATACGGAATTGCTTGGCTCAGTTGTATGCCAAAGATATCACTCCTGATGATAAGCAGGAGCTTGATGAGGCTTTGCAGCGAGAGGTATCTATTTGCTTAAACTCTGTTTTGAGTTATACAAAGTATAGTTTATTCTGTACATTTGTAAACCAACCTTTGTGTTCATGTTATTTCTTAAACCTTTGATTCCACAGGTCACTCTGCATTTATTTTATTAGAAATCTCTTGCATATATTTAAATGAATACGAGTGCCAACATTATATTGCATGCAAGTTTATAACTTTGTAGCAATCCCCTTTACCCTGCAAGAAATATAGAAATGTAAATTTCTCTGCAATTTGAAAGAACATCTCCTATGTCTAAAGATTATTAGCTTGATTAACTGTTAATAACTTCAATCGAGTAGAATATGTTATATTCTAAATGCATAAGCTACCTGGATAATTGAAGTGAGGGTGATAGATTGGTTTTCTAGTACAGAAATTTTGATGAAAGGACGCATTGGTCGCTGAACAAATGATTTTTCTGAGAAAGAGGATCTATGATAATTCCTCTTTTGCAAAGCCTTCCTATTTGTTTTATGTCTTTGAGTGAGTATATAAACTGCCCAACAATTTGTCAAATTCCTAGACAAACTACAGACTCGACTTTATGACGCGTTTTTCTTCTTCTTCTGGTTATTTGGCTTCTCATCCGTTACACTGCAAAGTATAAGTTTTGACTTTAGAAAGTGGCTTTTTGGGTAATACAACTTGAATGGGATTGTTGTTTGTAAATATTCCATCAGAACTAAGAATTAGTTTGCAGCATGTTCCAGCAGATGCCCTCGTACTAAAAACATATACAGATCAGTTATGTTTTACTTCATAGAACCAAAAGAATTGCTAATGTTCCTTCCCCTTTCTGTGTATATTTGTTTTCCGTGTAGATCCAAGCTGCTTTCCGTACAGACGAGATTCGAAGAACCCCTCCGACTCCCCAAGATGAGATGAGGGCTGGAATGAGCTACTTCCATGAGACAATCTGGAAGGGTGTCCCAAAGTTCTTGCGCCGTGTTGATACCGCTTTGAAAAACATTGGTATTAATGAACGAGTTCCTTACAATGCCCCTCTTATTCAATTCTCGTCTTGGATGGGTGGCGATCGTGATGGTATGATCTTTTCCTTCTATGAAAATGTTTCCACTTAGGCATGGGAATATTTGAATTTCTTGTATAAATTTAAGTCTGTGACTCTCTCTTGCTCATAGCCAATATTTGCTTGATATGAAAATGTAGGTAATCCAAGGGTAACTCCTGAGGTCACGAGGGATGTTTGCTTGTTGGCAAGAATGATGGCTGCTAACTTGTATTATTCCCAAATAGAGGATCTGATGTTTGAGGTTTTCAGTCCCTCTCTGCTAGTATTTTGTTGGAGCTTCGTTATTTATAGAGAGACCTTTTCTAACATATTACCTTTTCATTGTCGTTGTGCTAATTTCCTCTCTTGTTTTTCCCTGGCAGTTGTCCATGTGGCGCTGTAGTGATGAGCTTCGTCTTCGCGCAGATGAACTCCACAGATCCTCTAAGAGAGATGCAAAACACTACATAGGTAAAATCCGGAATGTTATTTTGTTAATTTCTTATTTCCATTTCACGTAACAATACACTGTTTGTTCATAGATGTCTTTTTAGTGAGCTGTTCCTGTTTTGTTACGGAACACTGAGAAAAAGCAATTCATATAAACACCGTGTCATGATGGTTTATTTTTTATCAGCAAAATATGTTTTTTACTTCCTTTTCTTCAGTTAATTAGGAGACCACTAGGCTATGGGTTCCACAAGGCATAGCTGCCCCCATCCCATAAAACTTCCCAACCCAACCAATGCTTTTGAAGAGACATGATTAACAAAATGTGGTCACAGTATTTTGTTATAGTGGTGCGCTTATAGTTATCCCTTGCTAACCCTACTTGGGGTAAAAGGCATTTTGTATCCTCAAAGTAGGAAACCCTACTAAAATTTCCTAAGCTATATAACCTTCTGTTTATTAAATATAGCTTCCTCTTATTTCTGTAAATTTCATTCTTAATCAATGACAGTCTCTTACCATAAATTAGTTATCTTACTGATGTGATGATCATACACATTATTCTTGTTGCAGAGTTTTGGAAACAAATTCCTCCAAATGAACCCTATCGTGTGATTCTTGGTGAGCTGAGGGATAAGCTGTATCAGACACGTGAACGCTCTCGTCAATTGCTATCCCATGGGATCTCTGAAATTCCAGAGGAAGCAACTTTCATAAATGTTGAGCAGGTATCATATCTTTGTTCACCTCCCCCTCCTATTTTTTTTTTAATTGCAAGTATATATTCATGTTGTGTTTAGTTATATGTAAATAGACATGGTAATGATTGGGTTTATAATTTCATGTAGTTCTTGGAACCTTTGGAACTCTGTTATAGATCACTGTGCTCTTGTGGTGACCGAACAATTGCTGATGGAAGCCTTCTCGATTTCTTGAGGCAAGTCTCCACCTTCGGACTTTCATTGGTGAGACTTGACATTAGACAAGAGTCTGATCGTCACACTGATGTCTTAGATGCCATTACCAAGCACTTGGAAATCGGTTCCTACCGAGAGTGGTCAGAAGAACGAAGGCAGGAATGGCTTTTATCAGAGCTCAGAGGCAAGCGCCCACTGTTTGGTCCTGATCTTCCAAAAACAGAAGAAATTTCTGATGTGTTGGACACGTTTCATGTCATAGCTGAACTGCCAGCAGATAACTTTGGAGCATACATCATCTCTATGGCAACTGCCCCATCAGATGTGCTTGCAGTTGAGCTCCTTCAGCGTGAATGCCATGTAAAACAACCATTAAGAGTTGTTCCCCTATTTGAGAAGCTTGCAGATCTGGAGGCAGCTCCTGCTGCTTTGGTTCGGCTTTTCTCAATAGATTGGTATAGAAACCGTATCAATGGAATACAAGAAGTCATGATTGGATACTCTGATTCTGGCAAGGATGCTGGAAGATTTTCTGCAGCCTGGCAGTTATACAAGGCTCAAGAGGAACTTATAAAGGTAGCTAAGCAATATGGTGTGAAGCTAACAATGTTCCATGGCCGAGGTGGGACTGTTGGAAGAGGAGGTGGTCCCACTCATCTTGCTATATTGTCTCAGCCACCAGACACTATTCATGGTTCTCTTCGTGTCACTGTTCAAGGCGAAGTTATTGAGAAATGTTTCGGAGAGGAGCACTTGTGCTTTAGAACGCTTCAGCGTTTTACAGCTGCCACTCTTGAGCATGGTATGCATCCCCCAGTGTCACCAAAACCAGAATGGCGAGCCCTGATGGACGAAATGGCAGTTGTTGCGACAGAGGAGTATCGTTCTATAGTTTTCAAAGAACCACGATTTGTGGAGTATTTCCGTCTTGTAAGTAAAACATGTACTATGTTGTTACTGATGCCATTTGAGTTATTAGAAGCCTGTAAATAATGCTTGTTTTTCTCATGATTGTAGGCCACACCAGAGATGGAGTATGGTAGGATGAACATTGGAAGTCGTCCATCTAAGAGAAAGCCTAGTGGGGGAATTGAATCTCTACGTGCGATACCATGGATCTTTGCCTGGACACAAACAAGATTCCATCTTCCTGTATGGCTAGGCTTTGGAGCAGCATTCAAACATATCATTCAGAAGGACATTAGAAATCTCCATATGCTGCAAGAGATGTACAATGCATGGCCTTTCTTTAGGGTCACCATTGATTTGGTTGAAATGGTGTTCGCCAAGGGAGACCCTGGAATCGCTGCCTTGAATGACAAACTCCTTGTTTCTGAGGATCTATGGGCATTTGGCGAGAAGTTGAGGGCCGACTATGAGGAAACCAAGGGCCTCCTTCTCCAGGTAAATTCACTAGGATAGAATTCCTCTTAATCTTTTCAGCGTGTTACAGATTAAAAGGGGTATTTAGAATTGGAAAATACCAGACTTCTATCGATCCTTTTCTACTTTTTGCTAATATCTAAACGACAGAAAGTCGAATCTTTTCAATGTTAAGTCTCTACCAAAATTCGATGCCCTGCCCCCAATTACAAATCTTGAATGATCAAAATAGGTAACTAGCAGTTGATTTAAAAAAGTTGGAAAACTAATACATTTCCTTTTCAGATTGCTGGACACAAGGATCTTCTTGAAGGAGACCCTTACTTGAAACAAAGACTGCGGCTGCGTGATTCATACATCACAACCCTCAATGTCTGCCAGGCCTACACACTGAAACGGATCCGTGATCCAAACTACAACGTAACAACACGACCACACATATCAAAGGAAATAATGGAATCAAGCAATCCAGCTGATGAACTGGTGAAACTGAACCCTACTAGTGAGTATGGACCTGGTTTGGAGGACACTCTTATCTTGACCATGAAGGGTATTGCTGCTGGCATGCAGAACACTGGTTAAGAACCTAGGAGGTGGTTACGGGCTGTTATCCTTTCCTTTCCTTTTCTATATATGGGTTTTGCCCAAAATACAATAAGCTAATGCTATCGACAGGGATGCTGTCAAAATTATCGGCCTTGTGGTCTAAACTTTGGGGCTATATTGCCAACTGTATGATCATTTTGCTGTGCTTGAATACTCTTTTGAGGCCAATGGTCTTTGTTTTGGCCACACCAGAAGATAAACTCTTAACGGCTTGTGTTTTTAATGCAAAATAGAGTATATATGCTATATGACTGCCTGTTGTCTTGTGCCTTGATACAATACGAACGATGATATGGTGAGTTTTTGGTCATGTTGTGATTAAACTCAACTTTTGATCTATTATTTCCCCTGTCAATCCTTAAATTAATCTTCTTTCACATGAATAGACGCATGGGAAAGGGATAAAAAGTTGGGTTTAGACCATCTCCATTCATGCCCTATGCACGATCTTACTTTTGTTAAAGGCTTAATGCAGAAAAACAGTTCTCGTGATGAGGGAAAAAAAGAAGAAGAATGGACGAATTCTCTTCCCTATACACGCCGAGACAGAGACAGATTTTTCCTTCTTACATATGAAGTGCAAACATGTTTCTTCACAGGCTTGCGCCCCTCTGTTACTCCACAAATACCAAAAAAAAAAACTTCTGTATTTTATGGTAAATACTAAACTATAAAGTGGTCTTGCAATTAAGAAATTAATAAGTTTAAGACTCTCTTTTGGAAAATTATAGAGTACTTCCTCAATAGGTCAATCTTGAAAAAAAGATAGATGATAAAAGAGAAAATCATACTTGGATTTACCAAAAAAAATAAAAATATTGTCATTTAGGATTAAAATTATATATATTTATTTATTTCATTTTGAAAAAAAAATATTTTTCTTTTTTCTCATCTATTTATGTTTCCTCTGTGTACATCTTTTTTATAAAGGGGTATTTGAGAGTATGATAATGATTGTTTTTTAAAGTGTTTTTCGTTATAAAATAAATCAAAATATAATTTTTTTTATTTTTAAAAAATTATTTTTAACATTAGCACATCAAAACGATAAAAAAATATAAAAAATAATTTTAAACAAAATTTTTGAGAAAATCTTTCCAAACACATTTTTAAAAGACCTTAAAAACTAAAATTTCTTGAGGATTTGGTTGTTATGTTGTGATATGATTATCATTATAAAATTATTGTTTAGGTTAACTTTTAAGAAACTAAGTTTCACAAAAAAAAAAAAAAACTTGAAAACTCCATATTTAATCTCTACACTTTTCATATTCTTTTATTACTGTATTTCTATTAGTTATTCATCACCACGTTTCTTGAGTATTAATTAAAAATGCAACACGTATTAATAATTTAACGGTCAAAATTGGTCAACAAATCAACGCTTGCCCTTTTTTTTCTTTTTTTTTTTTCGAGAAATCAACTAATGAATTTTAAAATAAAATAAAAGGTATTAATTTATTAGTTCCTTAGGAATAAAAGGACTAAATTGTAATTTACTCTTTTTTTTTTTGTGATTCTTAAGTACGAGTGATTAATTTAGTTGTTTTTTAGGAAGGGTTTCATTCATCACGTGCATTCTTAGTGGTGGTTTGCTGTTAAAATGGGCCAAGCGCAGCCTTGAAATGGGCTATTATTGTTAGAATGGGCCCTTCTTGCTGGTTTGAATTTTGAACAGTATATCATAGCAAAAAGTAAAAGTTGAAAAGAAAAAAAAATGTGAAACAATGATGGATGCTGAAGAAGGGGGAGAGTATTTTAGCAAAGTTTCCTCAAAGGATTCGTTTTTTTTTTTTTTTTTTTATTATTATTGTTTATTACCTAATGAAAGCTTACATACCTTAATTATTCATAGCTTGATATTATGATTTAACTAAAATTCTAATAAAAATAATTTTAATTCAAGATATAATCTAACATAGATAATTCTAATCAAACTCCAATTGTTGCTGTTGCAGCAATTGGAGTAATTCTTGGATGGCCCTTCTCAATTTTGGCTTTCTTGCCCATTACACTTTGCTCTTTGGGTAGAAGATTCAAGCCAACTTTTTCGGCTGGCGCTGTCGCCTCTGTTGTTCTTTTTGTAAGTCCATTGTTGGCTGGGGTTTATGTCTTTGCAACCACACAAAGAAGAAAGGTTTGTTTTTCACTATTGCCTCAAAAGTCTAGGTTCCTAGGTTTTTGCATTCACTTGTGCATATCTTCCTGTACAAAGTTTTGATATGGATTTGAATGTTTCTGCAAATCATTCCATATTTTTGTTTCTTGGCATTTTTCATTCCACTAATTAAATTTATTGTTCTATAGTTAGCTATGTTCATTTTCTTGCCATTTAGAACCTCCAATCTTAACTACGAATGAAATTCTAGTGAATTGTGGCTCGGTAAATTTCTTATATTTGAGGGTCAGTGACATCTTACGTTGCCTATAGAGTTCTCTCTCAAGGCTGACTTTTTTGTAGCACAAATTGGCACGAGATTATTTTCTTTCAACTTGCAACTTGTTGAAGATACTCTGTCCCAGTTTTAGACACAAGTTTGGTCTCATGATAAGGTTGAGGTTGCTATCTACTTAGTGTGCAGTTGTGTCCCTAGTTTATGGTATACTTTTGGTTACCATAAACTCTAGTGCAGAATGAACCCGCCTCAAGTTAGTGGCAATTGCATCCTTTTTGTGTTGCTAAATTTCCCTACAAATCATCAGAATGATTACTATCAAGCAACTTTTGGGGTTATAGTTGTCTGGATGAATAATTTGAAATGATCATTTGTTATTCAGATTTCATATTCTAAGTCACTTAAATTTATTTAAAATGAGAGTTTAGGAGGATATTGCCTAGTTCAAGAACAACAAGAAAGGGTGTTGAAAGTTTAGACTCGATACGAAGCATCTAATAGGGTAATTCTAGTTGAATTGAGTGGAAGTTCATGAGTTACAATTGATGTTCTTAATTTTCTATTTATTGGAATGTAACTTGAAATTGGAGAACAAAAAGGAAAGGTCTTGTCATGAATATGAACTACGAAGTTTGTTTTCTCCAAAGCTCTTTGGCAAAATCAACTAAACTTTAATCTAGAAATGTCTGTTTGACCCTGATGGTCTTAATTTGCTCTCTAAGAAGAATCCAAGTCGCTACTATGAGATATGCATTGGAGTGAGCTTGCATGAGTAAAGGCATGTATAAGAATCATGTCATGCAGTCTGGCGTGTCATAGACTCTTCCTCTAAGCAGTACTTAATATGGTTTTTGTTCATTCATATTACATCAGTAGGGGAAGTGTTTCCTTCATTTGAATGCTTCTACTGCAACATATTGTGGGCATGGAAGAAAGTCTCTTGAAATTTTATAAATAATTTTGTTTTTTTCCTCCTCACATGTAAAGCACACAACTGCACCATTAAAACTTCCCTGACAATGGTGAATCCTACCTTTTCTTGTCCGATCACAAATTCATAGAAGATGTTGATAGAGAGTTTACATCATGACACAATTTACACAAACTTTATGCTGGAAACATGTGTAATATAACTATTTTATCAAGATCTGGATTATCATCTCACTTTTTTCTAATCTTTTGTTTGATGTAGCTGCAAATGTGCTGTCATTCTAAGTTATTTGCTTTGCATAACAAATGTCCTTTTGGTCGATTAATCTATGTTTTATAGATAAATAGATGCTCAATCCTGTGTATAGTGCCAATCTAAGTAGACAAGAAATGGTCAAATGTTATGATGACTGATACATTTCTAACCAGCAGGTTCCTTTATCCAATAAACCCCTTTGTCTGTGTTGCTGCTTCAGCTGTCATTGGGAGCTTTCCTGATCTTTTCCAAGACAAGTATAATCCCCAGGACAATTCTTGGCTGGTTTTGGTAGGCTTCTTATCTATTCTTCTATATTTCTGTGTCTATTTTATGAGCTTTAAACTTATGTAGCATTTTCATGCAGATAGCTAAATTTGTTAGGCCTGTGGTTCTTGGCCTGATATTATCTGCATCCCAAGCTCACACGTTTTCATTGATTAATGGTTATGGCTATTGAGGCTTACAAAATTTTGGAGCACCATGATGATGTAGGGAAAGGTATAATCTATTTTGGAGTAATACACTGTAAGAACGTTCTCACTGATTTTATTTATTGGGCGGTGCTACTGCTCTTGCAACATGTTGTGTTGGAAAAAAGTCATCTGCTGTCCTAGACCTTCTAACTTTTAATGAATGCAAGAAGTCTATATTATAGTGTCAATTGTTAATTTTTTAGAACTTTTTTGTTGTGGCTTGTTTTGGTGATGGAGAAAGTAAATTGTGAATATTTAGCAAGTCATCTGTACTCGAGAATACTTGTAAATGTAGCAAAATTTATGGTAGTAGCTTCAGGATGGAAAAAGAACGAGTTCTAATTAGAAGATTTGTGAAATTGTTGCTCTGCCTCTTGGGTTTCCTGGATATTGCAGGTTCTACTCTTTGTGTCGGAAGTGAATGGCATCGGCTTCCTCCATGATTTTTTGTTCCTGAATACATCAGTGCAGTTTGGTGGATTGATGATGGATTCCGAGGTCTTCTTCCATTACCTTTCAATTCTACCCTGAGTGGGACTGCATCAGCACCTCCTTACTTTAACAACAAGAACAGGTGAGCAATATGTAATTGATCCCAAGCCTTATTGTGCTTTCTTTTCACCATCACTACGTTTCTGTTATAAAGTTAACAATGCAAGTTTTACATGCAGCTCCGAGATCTTGAAGCTTGCACTTTCCTTATTGAGCTGCAGCTTGATTGACCTTACCCTACTCGTGGAAGTGACTTGTCAACTTGGGAGGTATATATAAGTCTCCCCCCTCCCTCTCTCCCTTTTTTTCAGTTTTGAAATTTCTATGTTCCTCAGAGGGTGTACTAAAACTGTTTGCATTTCAGCTGATTGCAGCATTGCCCTATTTAGACAGGGAGCTCTCAACCTCCCATGCATCGGTCCTTTTTCATCCCACATATAGAGAAATTAATTTTAAAATTACTAATAAATACTTGATATTATGTATTATATAAACATGCATTATATAGAGAAATCAATTTGAAATATATGTACTAACTCATATCAAATGAAATTAATTTAAAAATATTTTTAAAATGAAAAAATATTATAGTATGGTGTTGTTGACAGCACGTAAACCTTCATGTCACCAAGCACCATAAGGTCCATTATAGAGAATTTATTGGGATAAAAAAGAGCAAGGCGAATAAGTTTTTTTTTTGTTGAAAGTAGAGAAAGAATCACTTGGGTTTAAACATGCCACACAAAGAAGTAACTTTGTACTCGTCTCAGTGAAACGATCATCCAACTCATTAAGGTGTATGTCAATGATATTATTAAACAATTTATAACAGAAATGGTATATGTTTGTAATTCCTTGAGATTTTCGCCTTGAATGCCCATGAAACTTTGATATCACAAAGGAGCTAATGAATCAAAGTATCAAACATAGAAAGTTTTGATGGTATAATCACAAGCCATAGAAGCAGCAATAAAAAGTTCTCTCTGACACTTTGAATATTTCCAGTTTCCTTTTTTATATGCGTTGATTAGTTTTTATTTTGCCATAGAATAAAATCATCACATATCCCTTACTTCTCTATCTGTTAAACATAAATAAAAGAAAGATTTGAGACAACCAGCTTATAATTCAAACACTAGAAGTATTTTTCAATGGATTCAAAGATAAAAGTTTTTACTATGGGCTTTGTAAGGAAAGAATGCAGACAATCGCAGTAGAGCACATTAGTATATTGTTTCTTGACTCTTTACCTTTTACAAAATATGACTTTAGCTATTATATTAATATTTTAATGTAAAAATTATTTTTAAAAAAAAAGTTAAGGGCAGTTGCCTCTTTATGCCCCAGTGTGGTTTCGCCCCTGTCTATGGTAAGAGAATAATGTTTTTGGAATGTACAAGTTGCTTAAAAGAGTATCAATTTAAGTTGCAATTCAAAGTCTTGCCCTTAAGTTCTGAATTTTACAGCCCAATAGCTGTTCATAGCTTGACATTGATCTCCCTATCATAAAGTAAAGAAAAAGCTAAGCTTGACATTGACCTTAAAACTGAAGAAAAAGAAAACTCGAGTTGAAAACGTAGTTGCTGATCTTATTACAATATGTTTGATATTGTGGTTGTGGTTTGAGAAAAATAATTTTTTAAAAATTACTTTTTTATGTGGTAGTTTTATCTAAATTATGTGTTTGGTTAAAATTATGGTTGAAATTGCTGCTTCATCGAAAGCATGTCATTAGTATTTAGTTAAAATTGTGGTTGAATATAAAATGACCAAATAGAACATTAATTTTTTCAATACATGACATTGAACAATTAATATATATTTATGATTAACTATTTGTAAAGTTAAAAATCCTACGGTTCTCCCATCAAACTTGAAGCAATTCCATCTCAAACATAATCCATATGCAAAGTCTTGTTGCCTCTATATGTTTGTGATTGTGGAACAACATTACGTAAAAAATCCTGAGGCACGAAATCAGGATGACGTTCAAACTCATTAAAAGCAACATCTTGTACAAACTTCCTTCTTATGTAGTTATGAAGAGCAATTGATGCGACAACAATTTACACATGTGTCTTATACAAAAACACCGGCGTGTTCTGCAAAATTCTCCATATTTTTTTCCATACCCCAAAAGTTCGCTCAATTACACATCAAACCGAGAAATGAACCTAATTGAATAACTCCACTTGACTTTGTAGCTGGCCTCAATGATGAAATTTCAAAAGATGATATATTTCACCTTTATATGGACTCAGAAATCCATATTTACTTAGATAACTGGAGTTAACATCGTAATACTTTTTCTGTATTCACCCAAGACATTTAAAACAAAAAATATTTTGTACCGCGCGACCAAAAATTAAATAAATGAAAATTCTAAAAGAAGCCTTATTGTTCTATTTAAAATAACTTCTGGTGGCTTTGAAAATTTGATATTTGGGTTATAGATGGCCTCATGAAAAATTCTTGAGTCATGTGCGTTACCTTCTCATCCAGCCTAAACAAAAATAAATTGCAGGTCAAAATTACATTCTGCTATAATATTCTGCGTTGGTAATCCTTTCCTTTAATAGTATTTGATTTTCTTGGGATACACAAGCACACACATGTGTTCCATCGATTGCTCCTACACAATTCTAAAAACAAAATTTTAAAAACATTAATTGTAAATGAATTACCAATTAGATTATATAATGAAAGTGGAAAGATACATATATTCACTTTTTATAATCTTACATATTATCTTAAAATGTGGCATATATCTCGAGTTCAAAATGATTTCTTGTGGTGTTGTCAGAAAATCTGGATCAACTGATTTTATTATGTTAATTGATAGCAAATACACAACTTTTAGAACCTCGTTAAAATACCTACTCACTGTTTCACTGAAATGTTGGAATCTCTCTTAGACCTCCCTATTAGAAGCACCCAACGCTAAAGTATAAAGAAACATGTCGACTTTCTCTATAACATTGATCCTCCTTGATGATTTCAATTCATATTGTGTTTCCAAATCAAAACAAAAAGTCTAAAACGTCGTTGTATCCGTCCTAAATATATTTACACAACATATCTAATGCCCATTTAAAATTTCATTCAACCACTGCATTTCTGTGTTGTATAAAATCATACAGGGTTGCTTATAGATGTAGTTATTGTAATACAACATAAGTGCGCCTGCTGTGAATAATAATAATTTACGACGATCAAATTTTTTATGCCAAAATGAATCTCCCGCATAGTCGTCATCATCTCCGTTACTGTCATCATTGTAACCATCATTATTTACATTGCTATCATTAGTAGCACCACTACTATAATTGAGATGACTACCATTATTCCTACCAACGTAGCCATGTGAAACATATTGGGCAACATTCTCCTTCAAAAAGATCATTAAACCAATTTGCATCCTTATCTATAATTTTAATTAAATAATTATGAGCAAGGAACAACATATTAATTGTTTTTATTAATGTAGATGTATTGCAAGCTTTACGTGTAAACCTTAATAAATCACATTACTTTTATAGAAAATATAATTTTTATTATCATATTAATCCATTTATTTTTTTAAAAGAAAAATAAAACACTTCATACATTATTCCATTCAATTTTATTAATTTATTATACTCTTTTGTTTACAATAAAAGTCATCTCATTCTAAAATATATTAAACAGTTAATATATATCTTACAAGTAATATGTAATTGGTCATATTAATACATATATTGTTTGTGTTGAAAGTAACAACAATGTTATTAACAAATTTGGTCTAACATAAAGCATGAATATACAAGGAAAGAAAGACAACTTACTATTTTATGAGATGCAAATTGATATACTTTAATGAAAATGTCTTAAGAGAGTCAAAGCAGATTAATCATTCCATAAATATTTTTGAAAGTGATGTGTTCAACTTTATTGAAATGGTGAATTATATAGAGTGGAAAAAAGTGACTCGTGAACATACAATACAAGCACACTCTACTAGACATTCTAACCTAAATTTTTCTCCTAAAAGTCTTATGGTCAACATGCTATAATGAATAACAATATAAAAGCATACTTAGTGGTTGCCGAAAAAAATAAAGAAAATATTGGTTATAGAGTACATAACTACAAGTCTTTATCAGCAACATAACAAACACATAAAACAAATGAAAAAAACATGGTATGTCCTCCCGAAGACAACAATTAAAAATTGGTAGTAAGCAGCACAGACAAAGCTCCACATTAGCAACAACTTAACAATTTAAAGGCAACAACAACATATAAGACACTAGCATAAATAGTCCAACATCTGCAATTAAAGTTATGTGTCAATCAGTCTCTCACAAACATTTAACAGAAACACAAAGCAATCGTATTGCAAAAATAAAGGTTCACGCACTGGACATCAGTTTCATAACAAAGGCACAAAATGAACAGAATGTTAGGTCCAGATATACAATCCATCTGAAATTAATAATCTCAACATTGAATTTAAAATTTTTAGTGCTCTTAACAGTCAAAATAATTTTGAATTATAAGCATCAATTGCAATGTTAGTTGTCTAAAATATATATGATATATTTTGGGTTTCATATTAATATGAAGTGATCTATAATTGAAATGCCCTTTAAAGATTGAGATGTACCTCATGGTTTGGGGTTTGATCTCCTCTACAACATTATTTTAACCATTGAAGTTTTCTTTCTATAGTTCTAATGTTGTCCACATTTCCTTCCTACTTCTAACCATGAAATATTCAGTAGCAAAATAATAAGATTCACTCCAAAAAATAACTTCATATATGGAGTGAAACTTCGCCATCACTTTTTGAATGTTGCACGCTTTCCTATCTATAAAATCAGATGTGCAGTCACTTCTTGAAGAGACACTGTCAACCAATTTATCTAAACGTGAAAAAAAGTTGCACTCTCATCCCAAAACCTCTTTTATTTTTAATACTCTTATCGAAACAAATTTGAGCGACTTTGCTCTTACCACTACTACTAGGGTTACTAGTACTAATACTAACATTGACACCAACAACCATGTTGCTGACATCGTCAATAAAGTTTTGTATACTACCTTCCTCGAAATCTCCACTACCCTTCTCTAGGTTAACATCTTCATTAGATGTATTTTTGGTCCCATCACCCTAACATCACCCAAAATCATTCATTGAGAAGGTGCGCAAGTAAACTTATCGGTAGCCATAAAATTTGTAAACATGATATCATATTTACCACAAAGAGCTGGCTTGATATCAGAATGCTTAAATTTCTTAGCTCCACGTATTTTCCATAAATAAAAGAAAACATTACTTCAAATGAATATGAAGGACTGTAAAGGAAAAAATAGAGAATTATAATAAAATTTGGACATTGATTCAATAATATCATACTTGAATTTTAGATTTTCACCACTCTTCAGTGGCAGAAATAGTTCCTAACTCTGAACTCTAGCCCACTCCTGTTTTGAAAATCAACTTTTTCCATATCCTCCAATCCCTTTTCATCCTATCCTACTTATTTTTCAGTTGTGCTTTAGTGAATCCATGGCCAGTTTGCTCTTTAAAGGTAGTAGTGACATATTTCCAACTAGTCTTGTCAAAATGAGTGTTGGGTCTCATTCCCTTCTCAATTGTCTTATGCAAATGTTACAAAATACATGTAGCATCTCTCTAGTCCAACATGTCTTATCTTGAGATTTAGACTCTTCGATATTCTAAGCTTAAAAAAATTTCCCAACATAGGATTACGCAATTAATTTTGATAATGCTATATATTAATAACAAAATTATAGTGTTAACAAATTATTGTTAATGTTGTCTATGAAATTCTGCCTAGTTTTCAATACTCTATGTTTTGAGCATTAATAAAAGGAACCTTGTCATGAAGTTTTGTTTTTTATAAGTAGTACTACAATTTGTATTTGTATTTGTAATGTAATATACATTATCATTAGTAAAGCATATTGATGAAAAGAAAGTGATGGTAAGGAAAGGTTGAGGATAGTATGGTATGGCTATGTTTAATGAATTTGCTATTAACTAGTAGTTGTAATATATCATTATTCTACTTCATACGAACATCAATTAATTATCATAAGGGGTCAATTGATTGTTTGTAGTGTTATGTCTGCAGCTTCATCATCTATTTTTAAGTTAATGAAATCTCTACATCATAAGAAGATCACATTAACATATTTAAACTATGTATCATAAATACAAATACACGAATGCACCATAATTAGAACATGAATTAAAAACTGTAATGTTTAAACTATGTATCCAGTTTGGTTCCTATGTTATAGTATCCAAAACCTAGTTAAAATACTCGTTTTCTATCCAATTCAGTTTAGTTCCTATATTTTAATACCCAGAGCCTGGCTAATATAATTGTTGTGAGTAAAATTTTTTGGTTTTTTTCCTGTCCTCTCTATATCATTTACTAAATTCTGACTTTCTACATCATTTCATCCATTCATATATATTTTTTTATCTTGAAATAATTGCAACTACACTTTATTAACTCTATGAAAAATCAGAAGCAACAAAGTTAGCAATCTCTTAAATAATACAACTAAGAAAGAAGATTAGAACCACAAGTGCTTACTAGAATTATGAAGAGCAGATCAATGGTTCCTGCAACAATAAATAGGGATACAATTTCGACAATGAACAAGATCTGGTTAGATTCAATATTTACAAGAACATGCACAGATGAAATTGAAGACATATTGAAATAAAAAATTTACCTAGATTTTTCTGCAAAAAAATAATTGCTTGTATAAAAAAAAAAGTTTATAGAACTTAAGAAAAACAGATCTGGTGGTGGTTTTTGTAGATCTTGGTCGTGGATGTTGGTTTATGTAGATTTGGTGTTGGTTTATAGGTTTTGCAATCGTTTGTAGCTATAAAAAGATAAAAAAAAAAAAGAAGAAGAAGAACGATGTCTGTAAATAGAGTTCTTCATCAAGAAGGGAAGAGGTCTGTAACTCCCGGGTAAATTCCTGTATTTTGACTTAAAAAAAAAGGGCAAATAATTATATATATATAGAAGTTAATGGAGTGGAAATTATTATCTAATAATGTGAATATGGGACAAGGATTAAATTGAATAAGTCAAACTTTTGAGCCAAATGGTTTTAAAACAAAACAAGGAAGGACTTAAATGAAAAAGAGGGGAAAACTTGTAAATATATAAACAAGTGGAGAGTGGAATTTAAGGAGGGTGTGGCCGGCCATGGTAGGGCTTAAGAGGGAGAAGAATTGAGTGAAATTTATCAAAGTTCATCCAAAATAAATTCACAAAAATAAAAAAGAAAGGAGATATAACTAGTGATTAAAGTTTATTAGGAAGGGTTTGAACAAGAAAATCTCAAAAGGGGAACAAAATATTTTTTTTATTAAAGAAGGGAGACATTGAGAGGAAAATAAGGGGAGAAGGAGGAAAGAAATTTGTGTGGTGATTTCAAACTTTCCATCTCTTATTTCTTTGAATTAAAAGGTAACAAATCTTTTCCTCTCAATTGAATTGATATATTTAATATGTTAAGATTTTATTCAATTGTATTAGTGTATAATTATGGTATGAGTTGTGAGGTTGAATGGGTTAATTTATGAAATTATGATGAATTAATGTTTTAATAAATGAAATAATAGCGGGTAATGTTTCAATTTGTGAAATTGAAGAAAAAATAATTATGGGTTATTTGGAGGAGGGGTTTCGGCCTAGAGAAAGAAAATGAATGGAAATGTTGGATCAATAATTAATTGTTGAGTTATGTGGTAATATTGATGATGAGTTAATATTGTTGAGTGATAATTAAATGAGTTATGTGGTAATATTGATGATGAAGGAGTTACATTAGTGACGAGTTAATATTGTTGAGTGATAATTAAATGAGTTATGTGATAATATTGATGATGAAAGAATTATGTTAGTGATGAGTTAATATTGTTGTTTGATAGTTAAATGAGTTATGTGATAATATTGATGATGAAGAAATTATATTAGTGATGAATTAATATTGTTGAGTGATAATTAAATGAGTTATGTGGTAATATTGATGATGAAGAAATTATGTTAGTGATGAGTTGATATTGTTGTTGAAAATTAAATGAATTATATGGTGATGTGTTGATGAAGTAATTAAATTAACAATGAGTTGTTTTGCTGGTTTGATAAGTAAAGTGGTTTTGTGGTGATGTTGTTACTAGAATAATTAAATTGATGACAAGTTGATTTTGTTGAAATAAAATTTAATTGGTAATGAAATGAACCTGCAGGAGTGGACGAGGCTACAAGAACCACTCAGTAGATAGGTTCAGCTAGCAGGACGCAAACACCAGGTAGGTGTTTAATATCTTGAATATTTTTTCTCTCTGAACTTTAGATATTTAAATTTTTCCTTGATCAATGAAATGTTATGTGGAATGCTAGTAGATTTTCCCATGATAATTTATTTTGAAAATGGAAGACTTGTGAGCCAGTTATCTTGGAATAGAACTGGTGCCCTGTGAATGGGTAGCTGGTGGGCCAGCTGTGCTGGTTTGGAACTGAAGTTCTATGATGTGGACAAGTTTGAATTTTGAATTATTGATTTGTGAATAGTACTTGAAAGATGATAGTAAATGTGAAAATTTTGTGAGTAACTAATGTATCTATTTATATGTTAATGCAAATGTAAATGCTCTAATTGACCATGCTTATCTTTTAAATCATTATGCAAGTTCATCTCAATACCGCGCCTCCTAATAGTTTTAGAGTTTACTTCTATTACCAGTAAATCTTTTGGATATGTAAATTGTTGATAATAACATTACTATCTATATATTTTGAAGATTATAATATTGTGTATGTATGAATTTAAATGGACTACCTTATTTAACTTGTACTCTGTTGTGTAAATATTTTCTAATTATAATGGTGATATATATATAAGCATGTAGTTAATATCATTTGTGATAAACAGTACTTAAAAGATTATATATATGATTGAAGGAAGTATAAAGTGATTTTTGCTAAAAAAAAACATTAAATTAATAATTTTTTAAAGTGCCAAGGCATTGTTTGAGATTGTTATATTGATAGTGTTTTTAAAGTGATTTTTACTTGAAAAAACATCGATAAATTTTTTTTTTTAAAAAAATATTTTTGAGATTAACATATCAAAATAATCTGAAAACATAAAAAAAATCATGGTTAAGATAACTCTTTCTTCATTTTAGCAAAATAATTATTCATTAAGTTGATATGTTAGAGAAAGTGAAATATTGTTGATTACGATATATTGGATTATAATAAGAACATTGAATTGTGAAAATGGTTGATTAGGGACTGATGTTGATTTTGTCGATAACTTGGGATAGGCTAAATTAGGGGAAACCCTGCCGAAATTTTTTTAAAAATAAGTATCATAAATTTTCAAAATATATTGCTAGAAAATTTTGGGGTTGTTACAAGGTCGGTGAGGAGATTGAAAGATGTGGATGCTAAGAATAATAATTTCACTGGTTATCGGGAGAGCAGGGAAGAGAAGATACGTTTAAGTATTTTGGTAAACAAATAATTGAACGGTCTTCTAGCTAATCACTTTTGTGCACGTGAATGTTAAAAGTAGATAAAACATGCTTTTGATAAACTCTAGTTGTAACACAGTTTTGACATGGGTCCCACTTTGCCAAACATTCATTCATTATGGTCAAACCACACCATATTTTTTACCACAAAAACAAATACAATCTTCAACGTATCAAGAATTTGTTTTGGCTATGCGTAGAAAAGTGCTAAGATGTTGTTTGAAATTGTCATAATGATTGTTTTAAAGTGATTTTTGCTAAAAAAAAAACATTAAATTAATAATTTTTTAAAGTGCTAAGATATTGTTTGAGATTGTTATATCGATAGTGTTTTTAAAGTGATTTTTACTTGAAAAAACATTGATAATTTTTTTTTTAAAAAAATATTTTGGACATTAACATATCAAAATAATCTAAAAACATAAAAAAAAATTCAAAAAAATTCAAAACGTTTTTTGGCCGCAAAAAGAACATATTTTTTCTAACATTTAGGTGATTACCTTCATGCATGACTTGTTCTGTTTTGTTTAAGTGGAGCAATAGCATGATACATGTGATTCAGAAAATCTTATGCTATAGATTCTGTCTGTGTTGCTTTCTTTATTGCTTTTCTCTTTATGTAAGTCTTTTGTATGGATGATTTTTAATGTCTTCCATAAAGGCATTGCCTTGTTTTGTTGTAAAATGAAGAAGCCACATGATAAAAAGAAAAGAAAAAAGAACAAGAATACAAAAATATATTAAAATACACTGTAATATTTAAAAATAAAAAATAAAACCAACTGTTTTACTTTATTTTATTTAAAAGCTAACCAGAATGTTCAAACTCATCGAGAAATGTTTAATATTAAGTTTCAATTTTTTTTCTTATTAAAATTTGAATTTTTATATTTAAATTATTTTTTATATTTTTGAATTATTTTAATACGGTAATATTAAAAATAAATTTTTAAAAAATATTATTTTAATATATTTTTAAATAAAAAATAATATGTTACGTACAAATCATGGAGAGAATGTAGATCTTAGACGTACCAAAACGCTAATAACTCCTTTAATGAGTTAAATTTATGATAATTTTTTTTTGTTTTTTAACGTGCCTGAGCTAGATCATTCTAGCTAAACCAAAGTGCACTAAATTCGTCTAAATTAAATCAGTATTTTTATATATATTCCACTCCAAGCTAAGTTTAGTTAACGAGTAGATTTACCTTGCTGCATCGCGTTCATCAACTCTTCCGAGTGAAGGATTCAGGCTGTGCTTGATTTTTACTGAAGTCTCTGATGCTGTGCGTCAGGGCATCGCCCTCCGTACAGCATCAGATGTGACATTTACTGAGTCCAGTTCGGTTTATTTGAAGCCATTACAGCATCAAACCAAACCCCAACGTGCCACTAACTCATTGATCGTTCACCCACCCTTCGCCCATCATAATCAGACCCCACAAGCTGACCCCCGAGCTCTGATGTCTTTACCGGCACCGGCTAATCCAAGTCAACGAACAAATAAATAAAAAGGTAAACTACAAGAAGCCCATCTAACTATCATAGATGTTCCAATTAGGCCCTCTTCTGATTAATGTATTGTAATTGATGCAACATCAAGCATCAAATAATTCTATTAGAGCACTCTTTCTTGATTTTATATATATATTTCTTATCATAATAACATTAATCAGATTTAATTTTTTACATCTTCAAGTATTATATATATATATATGACAACACCAGTGAAATGAAAAGTAAAAAAAAAAGAGGTTTGCTTCCTCTGTGGTCTCAGGTTCGAGCCCTGTGGTTGCTCATATGATGACCACTGGAGGCTTACATGGTCGTTAACTTCAGGGCCCGTGGGATTAGTCGAGGTGCGCGCAAGCTGGCCCGGACACCCACGTTAAACTAAAAAAAAAAAGTAAAAAAAAAAGAAGCTAAGATTTCACCATTACAATACATTGATGGTGCAATTGAAAGCTATTGCAAGTGAGAAGGACTAAACTAAAACAAGTTTGATAGTCAGAGGGCTTAGATGCACCTTTTTCTTCAGTAAAGAAAAAACACAAGAAAGAAAGAAAAAGCAACCTCTCCTTTTCCACTCGTTTCTCTCTTTCTCTGTACCCGGCTTACATTTTGACAGCAAGCTAGCCTTTGTGTGTGACTTTCTAGAGAGAGAAAGATAAATCAGCAATAGCCATGGATTCTTCAAAAGATCGCGAGAACTTCGTCTACGTCGCCAAGCTCGCCGAGCAAGCTGAACGCTACGATGGTCAGTTCCTCTATATCTCTCTAGATATATTTACATGCGTCTTTGTGCTTTATCTCTCTAGATCTGTGCTTTCATGCTCAGTTTTTGCTCATTATAGACTCAAAGTCACATGATCGATCGCAGATTTATGGATTACATTAACTTGTTTAACCTACATTTTATGCTTATGATCTTTGCTTTGAAATAATTATTGAAAATAATTCTTGTCTGTTTTTTTTTTGGGATATTAAAAGTTAATTACGTCTAATTAATGTTACGGATTTTAATTACTTTTGACTGATTTCATTTTTTTTGCTAGCAAGTAATTTGATTAGGATTTTTTTTCTTAATTTCTTTCTTATTTTATCTGATAATGTAGGATCTTGCCAAAAAAGAAAATAATAATAATAATTGCTGATTTAGCAGTTATTATTTTTATTTATTTATGATTACGTAAACCGTGAAGTAAAATAGAAATGAAATTATTCCTGAGCGTCGAAATTAATTTAGAGTTGAAATTAAAAAAGAAAGAGAGAAAGAAATTTATGATGTGGATACTTTCTTTGGAAGTTGTTAGAACTTGGAATGCTGATGGTTTATGTGATGGCATGTAGAAATGGTGGATGCGATGAAGAAAGTAGCAAAGCTTGATGTTGAACTAACGGTGGAGGAGAGAAACTTACTCTCTGTGGGCTACAAGAATGTGATCGGTGCGAGAAGGGCGTCGTGGAGAATCTTGTCATCTATTGAGCAGAAGGAGGAGTCGAAAGGGAATGAGACGAATGTGAAGAGGATCAAGGAGTATAGGCAGAAGGTGGAAGCAGAGTTAACAGGCATTTGCCATGATATCATGACAGTGATTGATGAGCATCTTATTCCATCATGTACAGCTGGGGAATCCACTGTGTTTTACTACAAGATGTGAGGGTGGATTTGTTTGTGGTTTTATTATGAATTTGCTTATGTGGACGTAGTGGGTTTTAATTGTCATGTGGATTTTATGAAGGGTTTTGGGTTTGGTGCAGGAAAGGTGATTATTACCGGTATCTAGCAGAGTTCAAGAGTGGTAATGAGAGGAAAGAGGCTGCTGATCAGTCACTTAAGGCATATGAGGTATGTATGTCTATTTTTTGTTTTGTTCATTGATGCAATGGTTAAATTCTAGGGCTTAAAGCCTTGACTTGCTTTAAGCACGTCCTACTAAAGTGATATGAATGGAAGAAAATCGAAGCCTGGTTTCCACTCATCTGCACTAAACTGATTCAGAGATAGTTCTTTCCTCCAGTCATTTGCACTCACTGTTGCTGTTTGGATTAATAGAAATCAGAAGCATGTGCTCAATCATGAAAGGTGAATTTTCATTTGAACCTGTTTTTGAAAACCCCAAGTGTTTACCAACATTTTTCTACACTTTTTCTTTCTGCTTAGTTGGTTCTTAGAAGGAGAAAGGTACTGGAACTTGCATTCCTGAAGTTTGTAAGGTTACTGTAACATCCTACTTTACTGTTAAATTGGCCAGAGATTGCTTTAACTTGCATAAAGCATTGCACATCTGTTTTTTGGTGTTTTAAATTAGCAGAGCCCGGCTTGGCATCTAACAAGGCTTGTCGCCTCTCTATAGATATTCTTCATCTGCTTTTTCCCACGGGAGCATTCTTTGGTTATGGCCTTTTGATCTTCTGCCAATTTTCTATGGCATTTTTTTCCATTGAATCTGCTATATTTACCGTTGTTTTCCTTTTATTTTTCTGGATAAGGTTGCCTATATGAACAATTAGTTCTGCATGTTTGCTGGTTCTTGCAGACTGCTACAACAACTGCAGCCAGTGATCTTTCTCCCACCCATCCCATTCGACTGGGCCTGGCTCTTAATTTCTCTGTGTTCTATTATGAGATTATGAACTCTCCTGAACGGTATGCAGAATGTGATTTGCTTATATGTGGGAAAAGCCTTAAACTTATATTTTTATAGATATAATTTTTTATTGCATTCTTGGGGTCTATTAGGGCCTGCCATCTTGCAAAGCAAGCATTTGATGAAGCTATTTCAGAGCTGGATACCCTGAGTGAAGAGTCTTACAAGGACAGCACTTTGATTATGCAGCTGTTGAGGGACAACCTCACTTTGTGGACTTCTGATATTCCTGAGGATGGAGGTATCTATAGATTTAATTCTTGAAAGTTCCTATTCTTGAAAGTTCCTTAGGGCTCAGCTTTCATTTATTTTATGAAGAATCATGTTAATCTGTCCTCTATATTAATGGGGTTAAAGTCTGAGATGTAGTGAAATCCCATTCTCTTTAGACCCTTCTCCAGAACAATAAGATAAATAAATGACAAAATCGATGCATTTGACTTTGTATCATTACGAGGTTTGCGAATCCTGTAAGTGCTGCATTCATTGCAAGAACTATTCATGATTTCTTGCTTTTACTTGGAGCTGTTGGGTACTTGGGTTTACTAGTATCTTACTGAATGGAATGAGCAAGCAAAATTGAAAAGTGATGGCCCATTGACAAAGTAAAATCTATATGCATTTGATTATTTGACTTCACAAGTAGAAAATGTGCCAGATTCTCAGTAAGCGACCATAGTGGTTGTGCAGTATTTTTAACGGACATCTTTAACCTGAGCCTGTTGCTTGCAAGCATGAGTTGCCTGTTGTGCACGTATGATTCTAGATATTTGCTTACTGTTAAGCTTTAAGTGGACAATTGACCTGTTATTTGAGTTTTTATTTTGACAGAAGACCAGAAGATGGAAACCTCCGCCAGAACTGGTGAGGGTGAAGATGCCGAGGTGGGTCCTTTGCCTATTGTCCATTCTTCGAATCATTCATTTATTTAGATTTGCAGAGATTTATGAACATCGGCTGAATTATTTCTTTATGCAGTGACCGTGCTAATATAACCTTCTGGTCCTTGAAAGCGTGAATGGGAGTAGGATGATTTCCCCTAGTGTTGTGCTATTGCTTTATTTCAAAAGGATTTTTGTAGTACCTTATCTCAGTTGGTGTTGATCCCTGTTTCAGTCAACTATGTATTAGCAGAAATATTTGTTGGGTTATAATATTGGTAGCCAACGACTATTGCTGCTTTTTCAAATTTCTTGGACCCAATTATTTTTCAATTGGTTATTTTGGCTTTCCCCCCTATCCAATTCTGATCCGACTACAAAATTAACGATGTTGTACTGTATTTTTTGGAAATGATCTTCATAATCTTATATACGATCTAAAATCAAAATCTATAGGCTATAAGAACCTCTCCTCTTGATGCTCTTCCTCTCCCCTCTGATTTCTCTGCAACCTCAGTTTCTCATCTTTCTCCAACTTCTTCCCACGGAGGAATTCGGCAACGCCCTGGAAGGAGTCGGGGCTCTTTGTTAGCTCTCGTACAATCTCTGCATGGGTGACTTCAACCGTCTCTAGAATCCCTTGAATCTCTTCGAAGAGCTTCAAGTCATAGAAACCGAAATATCTGCGTGCTAATCGCTTGAATGCAGGAAAGGTACAATATGGCATGTGAATATGCATGTCCATGCGACCAGGAACTAGCAAAGCTGGGTCGAGCATCTCGTTCTTGCTAGTTGTGACAACAATGATGAGTTCATTGATGCGAGGCAGCCAAAGTCCATCAATAAACTGCAGTAGCCTTAAGAGCATAGCCTGTTGATAAAAAACACAACACGTCCGAGACATAAGAAACGGTGTCGTTAAGCAAAATGTTTTTCATTGCAAGCATGTGTGTGAGCAGACAATAAAGTTATAACAACCTGTTTTTGAACCTCAACCACCTTCCTTGGCTCAAATCTCCGCCTTCGGCATGATACTGTGACAGTGGAATCAATATCTTTGATGACAAGTATAGTTTTGTCTAAATGGTGAAGCAACACTGACCTAATATCGTAACTTGTAAGGAAATTATCATCCTGTAGATCCAAGTCATGGATACTGTAGTTCAAGTGATTAGCCATGGCGGCGATCAAGCTCGACTTTCCTGTTCCAGGAGGACCGTGTATCAGGTATCCACGTTTCCGAGCTTTCCCGATTTTTCTGTAGTACTCCTTTGACTTCACGAAGGTGTTCAGATCACCTATTATTTCTTCCTTGAGCCTCTCATCCATTGCAATGGTCTCAAAGGTCATCGGATGATCTATTTTGGTTGATGTTAACCAAGATAAACCTCCAAGACTGTTGAGCTGTCTTACCTTGTTTTCCTCTTGAATGGCCTTCGCCTGCCGTAAAATGAACGGCAGGTAAGAACTCAGGACCTTCTCTTTGTGCTTCTTGTGAAAAACCAGCTCATAGGATCTTAGTCGTGCTACTAAGGTATAATTTCTAACCTCAGAGTTTTCTCTAATAACCATCCTCCACTTTACTTCAATATTTTCAAAAACATCAAGAATTTCTTGGTCTCTGTCCAGGGAAATCGCTGGTTTTTTCTCTTTCTCCTTCTTGCATGCCTTTATTCTTCGAATTGATGGAGCCGATTTAGTTCCCAGATAAGTCTCAGCAGCCAAAAACAACTCATCACAGAAGTAATCCGGTCCATATTCTTCTATAACAAGAGTGAATTGAGGACGGAAAAGATGAGCAAAAATGCCAAGATTGGCAACTGTTGGAATCAGCACTGCTGAAGCTGCAAGAGAAGCTACCACAGAAAGAACTGCTTTTGTATTAGGCAAGTTCTGGAGAGACACCATCCTTGAGACTTGTTCATGCAAGGTTGGTTATCAAATAAACGATTATGATGGAGCTTGTGAACGAAGCTCTGTAAATGATGCCTAAAGTTCTATTAAGAAACCAGAGAGAAATGTGATCAAGGTGTCTTCAGTGAGGTTTATAGTGCAAATTAAAGCCAATTAAAAGAAAGAAAAATGCCCAGAGGACTATTCTATCACTCCTTTGGATTGGTCATGGCTTGTACAGGAAATGTTTGTAGAGGGAAATGCACTGACATTTTTGAACGGATTACTTCAACAGTTTTACCTTTAGAAGACTCTTCTAGTTGAAGAGTCTTCTAAGTGTATGGTTGAAATTTAGCTACTAAAATGATTTTTAAAATAATTTTTTTAATTTTTATTTTTAATATCATATTAAAATTATTAAAAAATATTAATATAATATTTTTTTATATAAAACATATTTTTTAAAAATATCCAAAAAAACCAAAAACAGAAATTATCAGCCGGCGAAGCTTCAACCTTTTTACAGTGTTTGGAATTTTTCAAATTGTTTTTTACTTTTATGCAGCAACGCACTTTTTCAACCGTTGACTCCAGAAAGCTTCATTGAACATGTCAAATTTCACAGGTTTGCAAAAATCAAGGAAGAGGGCGGCAACTTCACTTCATTAAAAAAACAAAAAGTGAAGGAGAAATTAATGCAGCACAAGATTCAGATTATTATTTATTGAAATAGTAATCTGATGATATTGCTATTGGCTCAAAAAAAAAAAAAAAAAATTTTTTGAAGTGATTTTTTCATATAAATAATTATTTTTTATACATTATACAAGGTTAAATTAATCATTTTATTTTTGTTTTTCACGGTAAAAATACAAATTAAGCTCTAGAATAAAAAAAATGAGTAAGATATTTTGATCTTTTTATTTTTTAAAAATAGAATAATTATTTTGATATTTTTAAAAACAAAATCAACTTAATTATTTCACAATTTTTTTTTATTATTTTACATTAATTTTATTATAGATTTGAATGTTGATATGAATTTTTTTTTGTAATTAATATATATTAAATATATTTGAATACATATTTTAAATGCTACGTTGGGTTTAGGAGGCTTTAGTAACATTCCATCATTCCATTGATTGTTGACAATGGGTTTTTTAATACTTTGATTCATTGTTTCAAAACCAGACCGGTCCAGGAGGTTGCCTTGGGGCATTGTTGATCCCAATCCAAAACTTGGATTAGTTTGATTTGAAGAAAAAATTAAAAAAAAAAAACTAATAGATTTGAGCAAAGACTCGGGATGACTTGATGACCTGATAAACTTGGATCTAATCTGGTTAAAACTTGGCCATTACACATTAATTTTTTTTTAAAAAAATAAATTTATCAGAACCACATTATTTTGATTCATATTTTAAAAAATAATTTTTTATTAACCTGAGTCAACTCTTGCTATTTATGACTCGGAAATTACCTGGATAGTGTGTTAAAACTATACTTGGATTTCTTGCACAAAATATAAAAATCTTCATCCTAAATCTTGAGGTGGCATGTGGACGACGGTTAAATATGAGAATTAAATTTTAAAAGATTAGAGGAAAGAAAATATTGAAAGTAAAGAGTGTGGTTCCTAATTGTTCAACCTAACAATCTTCAAGTGACTTGATGGTAAAATTTGGAATCTTTAATTAGAGTTTTTAAAATACTTCTTAATATAATAAATTTCCATTAATAATATATTTAAAAACCAAAATTAATTACGCAATCATATTAACAGTATCACAATAATAGCAGGCAACCCATCCATAAAATTATTCCTCCAGACACAAATTAACAATTTTTCTGGAATGGAATATAAGGAAATTCAATAAACAACAGAATGCAAGTTCTTCACCCTCTCTCAGCCATATATTCTGTAACATTACTGAAGGAGAAGGGAACTCCATCTCTTAGCTGAGCCTTCCTTCATCGTTCGTGGAATAGTGCGGTGGCTCGCACTCTCTATCCTTTGGCTTTATAACCAAGATGAGATGATATTGTTAAAGAATCAATCCAATCTAAAAATTTAAGTTGTTAGATGAAATATTAAGATATGATTTATATTATTTTTTAAGATATTCTCTCAAGTGAAAGTTTTCTGGGTTTAAAACTTACATAGATTCACACTACTTTGTGCTTAATTTTTATCATATAAATGAGGATGGTGAAATTCGAACTCGTGACCGCTTGATCATCAATGCTTTAATATTATGTCAAAGATCCAATAGTTTAACTTTAAGCTGTTAAGTGAGGTACCAAGATATGATTTATATTATTCTTTAACAAACGTGACAAAAGTTTTAATAAAATTGAAAATGATATCAAAAAATCATCTTAATCCAATAACTTAAAGTGTTAGGTAAAGTTTTAAGATATGATTTATATTATTCTAGAACACATTTTCTCAAGTGAAAGCTTTTTGGACTTGAAAATTACATAAGCTTATATTATCTTGTATTTTATTTTTATCAAATAAATAGGAATAATAAGATTTAAACTCGTGATTGCTTGATCATTAAAGATCTGATATCATATTAAAGAATTGATTAACTTAAAAACTTTAGCCATTAAATAAAAAGTTATAAGATATAATTTATATTATTTTTTAATAATTATTATTAGGAATAACCGACTCTTTATTATGAATCAGAATCTTGATTTGTAATGGCAGAAAAAGATGTCAATAGGAACAGTCATCTCACGGGCAGGGAGTATACAAAGTCTCTTGGGATTATTTAGCAACAAAGATGCCTGCAACCCACGCTAGGATATTATTAGATAATGATAAACAATATGATATGATTCGATAAATAATCTTTTATTATTAGAGAATATGATAAAAAAATAAAAAAAAAATCATGAAAGTAAGGATTTATCAATCAATCCTACAGTGCTCTCCCACGTGAATTTCCAGGGATGATTAAAGACCCAAGAGAAGATGGGGGCCAGAAGTACAGTATCGATAAGGTTGTTGAGAAATGAGGAAGTGGGCTCACAATAATAATTGAAGCCGACGATGATGTCTTCTTTCGCCATTGTTATTGACCCTTGGCTGATGAGAGAAGCCAGAAATTTGGGAGTGCTTTGTTCTTCCTTTCCTTGTTTGGAGAAGCAAGCGATTTTGAATTTTCTTCTCAAGACCAAATATATGAAACATCCACGCTTCAAATTGCAGTTTTTTATGACAATTAATTTACAATTTCATAGTTTGATTTTAGGGTGACATTCTTTTCGTGTAATATTAAGCCTACGACTTATTAGACCGATTCTGGTTAATCTAGGTTAATCACAATATTCGTGACCCGTGTCATGAGCACATCACAATGCACCAACTCGGTTGGTTATTTGTCTCTTTCTTTCCCTTCTCTTTCTTCTCTCATATGACAAGACTTTCATTGGACCCGGGTTAGACGAAATATGGGACTAGATTGCATATTTATTAGAAAAACAGGGATTAAATTGAAAGAAAAGAGCTTGATATCTGGTATAATCATAACCATGACTCAATTGAAAAGTTAATATGGAATAAGAAACTAAATTGAAGAAAATGGAGAGAGAAGAGTCTGACTCGTACACCACACGCACCCATGCATCGGAAGAGCCACTGCATTGTGGCGGTGCATGTGAGCTCCTCCGGCCTCATAGTACCTCCTTTTTTGATATTGCTGGAATCATTGTGATCTAAGCTTTCTTGGAAGGCGGCGAACTTTGGTGTTTCTCTAGCGATCAATTTTTATTTTCTTTGTTTTTCTCTTTTCTTTCTCGATTTTTTTTCTTTTGGTTTTCTTTTTACATAAAAAAAAGCTTGTTTCCATTTATTTGTCAAACAAATAATCTGAAATAGCTCTTGTAAATTAAATATCAATTCAATGTTAGGATGTTTCTCTGAAATAGTGTAAACCTGATAAAAAGTTAATTGAAGCAAACTATAAAGTAAATTCTCAAAAACAATAAATGAGAAAGGAATGAAATGGGAAGAAAAAACTTGTGGTCATACAAAAAAAAAAAAAAAAGAAGAAGAAGCAAAGAGTGAATCCACATTAGTTGAAACATTAAAACTCCCTAGGCAAATTAGTTTTTCTTTAGATAGGAAATAAAGCACATGAAACCACTTGTCCTTGTAATTTTCCGGGTGACTTCTGTAAAGACTAAGAGAAACATTATGGGAATCATCTAATAGGTGGTTCAGTGATAAGAACTTGAGACTAAAGGGTTTGCTTTCCCTATGATCTTAGGTTCGAGCCTTATAGTTGCTAATATGATGGCTACCGGAAGCTTATATGATCGTTAACTTCAGGGCCCGTAGGATTAGTTGAGATACGTACAAGTTGACCTGGACACCCACGTTAATTAAAAAAAAAACAGAAAAACATTATGGGCCTTGATAACTTCACATAATTCATTTTTTGATGGTGTCGTGGTGCTGTGCATTTAGCTGAGAATTTTATGGATATATTAATAATTAGAAGTCCAAGAATCAGCGCAAATGTGTATTATTTCTTCCGGCTCCTTTTCTAATTCAGACTTGTAAGACCGATCCAAATCACTCTAGCATAGAAATTCAGACATTTCGATTTGGGCAAATCATTTATGTTGTTTGTAGGCCTTAATTTGACCATTATTATTATTTATAAATTATTGACTTGTGAGTTTCTCTATTATATTATTTTTAGGATTTTTTAGTATTAATAAATCTCATATATATCCTTTGCTGTAAATCGTATCGTCTTGGATCTCCAAAGTGACTTGCCAGGAAGTAAAGACATCTTGAAACAAAAACAAAATAATCAATTTAATTAATGGTTGCATCCTGATTAGACCATTAATTTAGAAAATCACATAACAATCATCTAGGAGTATTTTAAGAGATATTATGTTAACTAAGGGAACACATAGGGTTATCACATTTTAGAATAAATTAAAAGATAAATAAAAAAATATAAGATGAAAACTATGCAAGTGAAAAAACAAAAACAAAAAGTAGAGTGAGAGAGTTTTCGAGTTTCATTTACAAATATAAATATAAATTATTTCTAATTTCAACAATTGTAATGAGAAGAAGCTTGATAAATAATATTTTATGTTAAAAAATAACGATTTTTTAATTATAAACTAAATTAATACTTACTCAGAAAATCATCATCCTTTTTGTAATTATTAAAATTGATGTATAATTGCATAAATAATTTACATAATAAATGTTCAACTCTATTTTTATTTTATTATCTTATATATAGGGGTGATCATTTTCGGTTCGGTTCGGTTTTTATCAAAAAAAATAACCAAACCGAAATTTTTTTTCTGAAAAAAAAACCAAAACCGAACCGAAACCGGGTCAAACCGACCGGTTTTGACCTGGTTTCGGTTCGGTTTGGTTTTTTTAGGCAAAAAACCGGTTTGGCTCGGTTTTTTTCCATTTTTTCGGTTTCGGTTCGGTTCGGTTTTTTCAGTTTTTTGCTTATAAAACCGAAACCGAATCAAACCGGTTGTTTTTTTCAAAATTTTAATCGGTTTTTTTTCGGTTCGGTTTTTTCAGTTATTTTTTTTTCCAGTTTAATCGGTTTAATCAGTTTTTCGGTTTTTTTCTCATCCCTACTTATATATAGAATGAGAGTTGTATGCACTTCAGTTAATTATTTTCATACGTGACAATTATATACGACCCTAAAAACTCAAGATTGCTGCCTAGGAAATAAGAGGTTCGGAGAATTAATTAATTTGAATGACAAGTTTTACTAAGAGTTTTTAGAGTTTAGCCAGTAATTGGGGAGTTTGAGAGAACTTTTCGCGAGTTGGTAAGAAATATGAATAATTAAACAAGCTTGTTAAGAAATATTGAAGGTCTTGCAGTGCGCATGGATGGATAATATTAAAATTTTGGGATCAAGAGGTTTGCTCCCTCTGTGGTCTTAGGTTCGAGCCCTGTGGTTGCTCATATGATGGCCACTGGAGGCTTACATGGTCGTTAACTTCAGGACCCATGGGATTAGTCGAGGTGCGCGCAAGCTGGCCCGGACACCCACGTTAAACTAAAAAAAAAAATTACGTAAAAATATAGATAAGAACAAGCAATTATTTGTTTACAAATTTATTTATTTGTGTTTGAAATCAATTATTTATTGATTGCTATACTTTGTAATTAAAGAGATCAAAGAATCAATCAATCAATAAAAGATATCTTTTATTAATTAATCATTAAAAATTGCTTTAACATAATTTTAGCATATATTTCATCACTTTTATTATAATGTTTTATATGTATGCTTTACTAAGAGTTTTATTATAATTGTTTAAATTTTAGCACATAAACATAGATGTCTATTTGTTATTTTCCATCTCTTTAACTTCATGTCCATTCATGGTTTCCAAATTCATTTGAATTCTACGTCTTTTTATTTACCTTTGAGCTTACAAATATGAATGTACATTAAATTATAAATAGAAGCATTATTAAGAAGATATAGTTGTATGAATATATTTACAAGATTACATGAAATAAGAATGTTCTCTCTTTGTTTTCTAATCTTTATTATTCTTATTTATTCTATTTGCTTTTTATTGAGTATATTATCTGCTTCTAAATATATAATTTTATAATACGTTATTAGCTAGATTGCTTCTCGTTTCCGTCTTAAAGCAAATAATCATATTTGATTTATGGATAAAAGATAGAATATATGTTTATCTACTCTCTTTTTTCTAATCTTTCTAGTTATTTAAGTGAATCATATTTTTTTTTAAGTTCATAACAAATTTATTCAATATTTAACCGAATGTTAATTTATTCAATATTTATTATAATGTTTAAACAAAATTTCTAAAACATTTGATATTTTTCATGAAGTAACCATGGCAAATCTTGTCAAACTTGAGTTCATGGAACTTGATATTATGGGTAAGAATTATTTATCATAGGTCATTGATGCCAAAATTTATTTGGATGCCATAGGTTATAGAGACACCATTAAAGATGGAAATGAATCATCTAGTCAAAATAAGGCAAAGGCCATGATTTTCTTACGTTATCATCTTTACGAGGAGTTGAAAATTGAGTATCTCACAATCAAAGATCCCCTTATTCTTTAACAAAACTTGAAAGAAAGATATGACCATCAAAAGATAGTTATTTTTTCAAAAGCTCAATATGATGGATACATTTACGATTGCAGGATTTCAAAATCAGTGATTTCAAAATCAGTAAGTGAATATAATTCTGCAATGCTTTATATTAGTTCTAAATTGAGATTATATAGGGATAATATCATTGATAGAGATATGTTAGAAAAAACATTATCTACTTTTCATACCTCGAATGTGCTCCTGCAACAACAACGTAGAAAATGAGGTTTTAAGAAATATTATAAACTGATTTCATATCTCCTTGTAATTGAACAAAATAATAAGTTTTTGATGAGAAATAATGAATAACGATTGACTTGTTCAGCTCCATTCCTTGAAGTGAATGCTATAATAATAATAATAATAATGGTCATGGTTGGCGGTCATAGTAGAGGTTGTGAATGTGGCCATGAGCGAGGACATATTAATTTCTACAAATATAATGGTCATAATTCTAACAAACCTCCATAAAATAAGGAGAAACAAGAAAAGGAGAAGAATATACATAACATAGATACCAAGAAAATAGAAAATATTTGTTATAGGAGTGGAATGAATGGGCATTGTTCATGTACCTGTCGTACAACTAAACATCTTGACATCTTGTTGATTTATATTAGTTCTTATTGGAAAAAAAAGAGAAGGATATAGACATAAATTTTTCTCACCCACATCAAGATAATAATGGGATAGATTCGCAAGTTCTTGTATCTTCTTTTATATATAGTTTCTAATTATGGGATACATAGAGATGGGAAATTCTGTGGTTATTTATTATTGCATAAATTTTAAAAAAAAAGAAAAAAAAAAAAGAGTGATAACAGGTCATGAGCTTACCTATTCTACTGGAAAAAAACCAGGGAAACTTGACATTTTGTTAAAATAGCCTTATAGTACGCATCTATTTTCCCTCGTAAGCCTTAGAATAGCATAACTTCAGTAACCACCGCACGAGAACAATTTGTTTCACCTATCTTTTTCTCTATAAAAGCAATATTCATTCATGCATAATTCCTCGAACACCAAGAGTAATCAAAGATAAAAAATGGCAAAGAGTTTCACCATTGCTGCCTTCGTTCTTTGCTTCTCCTCCCTTCTCATCTCTGCCTATGCGGCAGATTACTTGAATGTTGAAGGCAAGGTCTACTGTGACCCTTGCCGCGTTGAGTTCCAGACCAAAATCAGCGAGGGAATACCAGGTAAAGGGAGTAGTTAATGGTTTAATTAGTATATGCTGATCAACCTAACGATAAAGATATTCTCGGCTTTTATATTCTTGAAATGATTCAAAATCGCTAACTCTTCTTGTTATGTATATGTCCATGCAGCTGCTAAGGTGAAATTGGTATGTAACAACCGTGACAATGGCACTGAGACATATACCGTGGAGGGTGCAACTGACAACAGCGGCACATACCGCCTCCCCGTGGCGGGAGACCATGAGGATGATATCTGTGAGGTCAGGTTGGTGGAGAGCTCCAGACCCGATTGCAATGAACCATTCCGGAGCATTGATTCTGCCAGGATCCTCCTCACCAAGAACGTTGGAGTGGTGGATAAAACTCGATATCCCAATGCTCTTGGGTACATGAAGAAGGAGGCTCAACCAGAATGTGCAGATGTGCTCAAAGAAATGGGTTTCCTTCCTCTTGAGGTTTAAATTATTTAATCAAATCATCATCATTGCTCTTCCGCCTCGCCTGGATAATAAGATTTGACATGTAATGTCATTTTTTTTAATTTCTGCTGTATTTTTTATCTGGACAAATGTACACCAATGATTCAATGGAACTATAACAATTTATTCTGATTTCTTTCTTTGAGTTTCAAGCCCTTGCTTTCTTTTTAATTTTTTAGCAATTTTTGAGCAAAACAACCATGCTATTGAAATATATTACAAGCCTGTAGAAAAGGCAAGGATCTTTCATAAATTTGCGATGTGATGTTGAGTTTCCTAATGGCAAATCCCTGTACAAATATTGGCTTTCTGCAATTTTTTTTTTTTTAAGTTTAACGTGGGTGTTCGAGCCAGCTTGCGCGCAACTCGACTAATCCCACGAGCCCTGAAATTAATGACCATATAAGTCTCCAGTGGCCATCATATAGGCAACCACAGGACTCGAACATGAGACCACAGAGAGAACAAATCTCGACTTTCTGCAATTTAAATTAATGGGTAATGGGTGATGATAAAGTATAATTGAAAAGGGCAGTGCTCCATTGGAAACACAGTACTTTTCTTCAAATATAGAGTAAACCATCTCTAGTAAAGTATATTATGGCGTTTGTTGACCTCTCTTTAAAACTCATGCGGAAATGGTCACAAGCCCGTAACGCTTCCGGGAATTGCTAGGCACCCGCACCATTGTTAAAGCCCCCCCATAGACCTGTTCATAGTCGACCTGTCTGACGGACTAGCCATGGACCGAGGAATTTCGGCTAGGTCTGGTTGAGAAGTTCGAGCCCATTGGTCTGGTTCTGTCAAGGTTTGGGTTTGTAGTCTGCCCGAAATTAAAGCAATTTATGGTAACCAATTTTTTTCATTTTTGTACTTGAACTTTCTTTTTAATTACAACTTTCAATGTCTAATTAATGACGAATTTATTAAAATTTGTTAAGGACAAAAAAATTCAACAATAAAGGACCAAAGACAGGAGAAATTCTGTAGCGAGTTTTAAATTAGATAAAAAAATGTTAGTCTCCTTAATTTATTTTCTTAATAGTTCAGTTCATGTGTTTGAGAAAAAAAAAAAAAAGTTGCACAAAAATAATAATAAAAAAAAAAGTTGGTGAATGATTATTTTTTCAATGACGAAACTCATTATTCTTGATGTCAACCATTTGACAAGAAAACTTTAATGGTAATGGTTTTTCCTCTAAAAATGTTTGAAAAAATAGATTGGACACAGTTTACATTTATTTTATTCACTTGATTTTTTTTTTAGTAATATTGAGGTGTTTTAGGATTGGTAAGTGGTTTATGAAAGTTTTTATTGTATTTTTTGAGATGTTTGTAGGTGGCTTGAAAAATGAATTTTTAGGCACCCATCCTGATTTCTCAATAACCATGGTGGTGACTGGATTTTGAGCAACAGTAGAAGACGTGTCGCCCGTTGTATTTTTTGAGTAATTTTTTGTCTACTAGAAAAATATTAGCTCGGACTGGATTTTTTTTACAGAAAAACACACCGTTGTCATGTGTTTTGATTACGGTCTAAATGCACATTACTGTTTGTGAGACCCATGAACATCTGCGGTTAAATCGCAAGACAACCAAAAGCAACTTCAAGTTGCTTTTTGTGCTGAGTTGTAAATTGTGTTTATAGACACAGTAAACAGAGGCGCGGAAGAAGAAGAACATAAACAGAGCAATGAATAGTGCACAGTGAAGAGTAGCTCCCTCAATTCACCACCGACCTCTACCGTCTCCACTTCTCTTCGTCTTCCCCTTCCCCTTCCCCTTCTTCTTCGTCTTTTGCATTCTCCACTGTTCATGTTGCATGTGAACAGTGGAGAGCAGCTCACCCCCAGCCTCCGCCATTTCCACTGTCAGCCACTCCTCTTCCTCTTCCTCTTCCCCTTCCCCTTCCCCTTTCCCTTCCCTTTCTCTTTCGTCTTCTGCATTCTCCACTGTTCACGTTACATGTGAACAGTGGAGAGCGTCTCCACTGTTCATGGCCAGACCGGGTTCGACCCAAATCTAAATACTCAGTGTCTGGTACGACCTAGTAAAATAAAAAAATCCAAAAAATTTCTAAGATATTGTGTTTTATTTGAAAAACTAGTGTTTAACATTATTCAATGACAATACATAATTATATTAGAAAAAGATTGCATGATGATGTAGCATTTGTAGAATCGCAACCCAATAATTTTGTTCCTGATGATATTTTACCTGATGTGGTGATATTTTACCTGATGCAGTGATATTTTACCTGATGCTGATGCACACTCAAGAAGCCATGAAAACTGTAGTCCTTGTCGGATGGATTTCGTACGTGATAGAATTACAAATAGTTTAATGGAACAATAAAAAATACTTTATGTAAAGTATTGTTTATTTCATGATATAATAGCAGTAGTTAAATCTACAATATTTCAAATAAAAACCATAAATATTAATTATGGGTGAGCAAAAAAACTGAAAAACTGATTTAATCAAGAAAACCGGGAAAAAATAACAAAAAAACCGAACCGTGAAAAAAAAAACGATTAGAATTTTGAAAAAATCGACTGGTTTGGTTTCGGTTTTATAAGCCTGAAACCGAAAAAACCGAATCGAACCCAAACCGAAAAAACCGAAAAAAAACCGAGCCAAACCGGAAAAAAACCAAGCCAAACCGAAAAAACCAAGCCAACCCAGTTTGAACCGGTTTTTTTTTCTAAAATAACTGAACTGAAACCGGTCGGTTTGAACCAGTTCCGGTTCGATTTTGGTTTTTTTTTAAAAACCCGGTTTGGTTACTTTTTTTTTTTATAAAAACTGAATCGAACCGAAAATGATCACTCCTAATATTAATATATGTTTTTTTAGTTATTTTATAACCTTAATTTGAAAAGTATTCTTAACCAAACACATTAAACTACTTTTTGTTTAACCTTAATTTCAACTACAGTTTTAACCAAACATACATGTTTCTAAACCAGCCTCAACTAAAAATAATTTTTATATAAAACAATTTTTTTCAAATTACAATAACTACCATAATACCAAACACGCTTTGAGTGTTTGGCATTACAACCAAAACAATGTTTATTTAAAATTTAATTTTTTTTAAATTAATATTTTTAAATTATTTTAATATGTTAATATTAAAAATAAATTTTAAAAAATTAAAAAAAATATATTTTAAAAAGTTCTTCTTTTGAAAGGTATCTTTAAATTATAAAAAAGCAGCAACAGCTTGCATATAAAGAGTTTCAATATATTTTTTTATTTCGTGTTTAGTGAGAGAATCTGTTAAAAGAACAGAATAGAAAAGAAAAACTCTTTCTCTCTCTAAGAAAACCCTTGAGAAGAGTAGCGTCGTTTGCAATCGACCTCCACAACAAAAATGGCCAACAGTAATCTCCCTCGTAGAATCATCAAGGTATGTCCTCCGATCCATCGCTTTCTTTCTCTCTGTTTGGTTTCCATTTTTAAGGAAAAATCGAGTACGCTCTCTCTAATTTTCATTTATTGCTCTATTTGATTCTTGGTTTCCAAGATTTTATTTTTATTTCGTTATTTTTAACTGTGATCTAACAGGAAACTCAACGTCTTCTCAGTGAACCAGGTGGGAAGTTGACTCTTTTTTTTTTTTAACTCAGTAATAAATTATGGTTTTGGAGTAGTGATTTGTTTGTATGAAACTTTGAGAATTATTATTATTTGTGTGAAACTTTGATTATTATTATTATTATTATTATTATTATACTCTGCTAGTCATCGTTTGCTAATTTTTGTGATTTACTGATACCACCGGCAGCTCCGGGAATTAGTGCTTCACCTTCTGAGGATAATATGCGATATTTTAATGTCATGATTCTTGGCCCAACGCAATCTCCATATGAAGGTATTTTTTTTTAATAATGTAGAAATGATTATTCAAAACTATGATTTTCTATTGATCATCATGCTTTAAGTTTTTCCCCTTTAATGTTTTAGCTTTGAATTTCCATGTGGAAGAGCAAAGTTGTAAAATGGGTTGAAATTAATCGAAGTATCACTATAGTGCCTAAACTCTGTTGTGTTTCTTTTGGCATTTGGTGCTTTGAGTCTCATCCATCTGTATTTTGCTAATCCAATAGCTCTTCATGTGGAATTGAGTGCTGCTAATCATCTTAAACTATGTGGCTGTATGGTCCAACCCCAGCTAGTTGGGTTATGAATGCTTGAACTCTTTGCTCTTCAAGATATTGTTGATAATTTCTGTGTGTGAAATTGGGATTTCGTAATCATTTTGTCCCTTTATCATTGTGTATTCTTTTCTAATTATTATTTGTAGTGTAATTAAACTAAACAAGATCCAGCAATTTGAATGGATAACAGTGCTTGATTAAGAGACTGCACTAGAAACGGGAACTTATCATGTCTTCTTCCATATTTCCCTTTGTGCATATAATAATGCTTGTACTTAGTGATAATGAAAGTTCATAGTTGACTTGAAACAAATTTCCTATTGCATATTGCAAGCTCATGGAAATGTGATTACTAATTAGTTCAATCTATTGCTAAGCTAAAATTGAGGTTGGGCCATTTGGTTGCTCTTACACGCACGCACGCACACACGCACTTGATGTAGTATACAGTAGATTCAGTTATTTATGAGCATAACTTGCATCATTGCTGTGTGCTGATTTTTTTGATGTAAACTGTGTGGCATGCTGTTGGATTATAATGTAAGCAAGGCCATGGGAGCTGGAGATCTCTAAGTACATCATGTGGCGTGTAAATCCACAGTATATCACAGTAAGAGGGATAGACTTGCATCCTTTGTGATATGGCTAGTATGAGACAGTGTTTCAAATAGTCATTGTGTTTATACTGTTATATACTGTGTATTACGTTAATTTACTCTACGAGCAGTTACTAATGTGGTGTTGAGGTGAAGACTCTTGTCAGAGTTGAGACAGGTGGTGGCTAATAACGACTGGTTCTTGCTTATCGGGACTTGAATTGGCTTTTAGACTGATTTGGTTCAGGACTTAATGTTCATGCAATGGATTATTTTAGCTGTATCTCATTACTTTGCATGCTCAGATGCCAACCAGTGGCTAGGGTATTGCTTTCATTCAGTATTTTAAGCATCAGTTTCTGAAGCATTGTTTATGAATTATTAAAACAGAAAAAGTTCTTGTTACATTCAAAGAAGCATTGCCGAATTTCCCTTGCAAGACGATTAATCATTTTTCTCCAGTGCTTAGAACTTCCAGGAATAGTTAAGCTACCATTTATGATACTGCAGAATGGTAGGTTAGATGAGAGGTGCCCCGTGCATGTCTTTGAGAATTTCCTTTAATGTTAAGTAACTTTTGTTTGGCTTTTTATAGGGTTGAGTTTGAGAGAAATGATTGTGAAGTGGATGAATGCAGTTATTGAATTTCATTTTATTTTGCTATTTGTTGGTCCACTAAACTGTTTAAAATGTTTTGGAAAGAAAATCTTATTTTCCTCCATATCATGTTAATCTCCTTTCCTTGCAATTATTTTGCATGCCTGTTTTGATGTGTGCCTTGGTTGTGTTCTTTG
>Ga0307513_10000582_pt1 | contig 52369 bp, 68 predicted proteins | sample 15_EM_MG_FD_202174 | JGI IMG/M metagenome (GOLD analysis project Ga0307513, IMG submission 202174) | Populus trichocarpa ectomycorrhiza microbial communities from riparian zone in the Pacific Northwest, United States - 15_EM | ecosystem: Host-associated > Plants > Roots > Unclassified | place... | reverse complement strand
TGTCCAGGGGACGACTACCTCGTTGACCACTCGATCTTTTTCTACCTCATGGACCCAGCAGGCAACTTTATCGAGGCTTTTGGCAAGTCTTCCACCTCACATGATGTGATTCACACTTTCGACGACACGAAGAAAGATTGGGCGGAGAGGGTACAACGAGGGGAGGTATAGGGGATTTGCGCGGATCTCGCTTCTGATAATCGAAGGCGTGCTCAAATCGATGGACGCTTACTTCTCCCCACTCAATCTAGAGGAATTAAAAAAACCCCGGTAAATAACCAGTACCGGTAAAAACCCATAGACAGTATGTAGCAGTAGTAAAACACGACTTGTCCTCCGATGATTACGCGTGCCATGCACGTACCCAGTCGTCTATTCCATCCGTACTAGATTCCACCGAGTGTGAATAACACCCTAACCCTCTGGCTCCCATCGTACAACGAGCAAACAGTGCTGCCCACCAGCGTGCACGCTTTCCACGTTCCACTTTCCACATTCGACGCTTCCATCATCTAACACCACCTCCCTCGCATCAAGCTCCTCGGTCCACACGCGTCCAGGGACAGCGCTGGGCCTATCGTCGCCCCGCCCAAGCTCGCAACTCGGTCCGTACCCCCACGAATAAACGTGCCCGCCTTCACCGAGTGCGAGACTGAAATGCAACCCGCACGCGACTTGCTTGATCCCCTGCGCCACCGCCGACTGGCTTGCAAGTGGTGTATACGCCTCCACAGGTGGGTCTTCGTCGTTCGGGTTTGGCGCGGGAGGGAAGAGGAGGGGAACAGGGTAAGGGATATACTCGTCGACGACGACTTTTTTCTTTCCTCCCCGCGCATGGTTCGTACCGGTCCCATTCCCCAGCTGGTCATCGTCCTCGCTCATCGCATCCACGTCGGACTTCTCATGTCGTGATTTACGCCGTGCTGCGCGTTGCTCCTCTAGGATCTCAGCCTTGGCCTCGGCGATCCGTTCCTGCAGCCTCTTCCACTCGGTGTGGTCCTGCCCGATGCCGAGCTCGAACCCGTCTGCACGCCCACAGGCCCAGACGCTCCCGTCCGAGAGGAGGAACAGCGAGTGGTGCTCCCCGCCCGCGATATCGACCACATGCCGCCGTCCACCAAACGCCGAAGGGCTGAGCGCGGAGACGAGCGTGGGTGTCCAGATGCACGACATGTCCTCCTCCTGCTGCTCGCCCTTTTCAAAGTCGCTTGGCATGACCCCGGTCTGCCCGTAGTTGTTCAGCCCCCATGCGTAGACTTTGCCATTCTTGTCAATCGCGAAGGAATGGTAGTGCCCGCTGCACACGCGGACGATATTTCGCAACTTGGCCATCATCGCTGGTTTGAGCGCCGCGTGTTTGTGCCGTTCGACGATACGCCGGCCGAGTTGGGCCTGCTGCCCGTTGCCCCAGGCGAAGACTTTGCCTGCGGTCGTAAGAGTGACGATGTGGTCGTGTCCGCAGACCACCTGGGAAAAGCGGTGGCGCGCGAGAGATTTTAGGACGGTGGGGTGGAGCTGTTTGTTTGGATTTTCTGGTGTCGCGTTTTCGTCAAAGCCGAGGATGCCACCTGCAGACTGAACATAGGGCCGTTACTTGAATGTATAATGGTGTAAGGAGAAATTGATTTACGTACGCTGAAAGTGCCCCAGGCTCGCAAGGTACCATCGTGACCGAGTGCGATACTGTGACTGGCACCAGCCGCTATATCGACCGCACGGAAGCCTTGGTCTGCAAGGTCTTGAAGGACCATAGGCGTGGTCTCCAACTCTTCGACAGGAATGTACTGGCCAGGGTTGTTGGGATCGGCAACTTTGTCGGTTTTCCTACCAAGCGCGAGATTGTCGTTGATCCCCCAAGTCCAAATCTGCACCAGAATTAGTACTGTTTAGTTATTATATGCTGCAGACCGACCTTGCCAACCTCGTCAATCGCGAGGTTGTGCATCCCTCCAACAGCAAGCTTTTCGATTCCGGCTCCTTCGTTTAGTCCGAGAGCTTGGGTCTGGCGGGCCTGCTCAAACCAACCGTGGATCTGGGGCCGAGAAACCTCGCCTAAGCCGCCGGTTCCTAGGCCAAACTGACCCATATCCCCATTGCCGAATAGCCAGAGCGTTCGAGAGGGGCGGACACGAGCTGGAGGTTGAGGAATCGCGTTGATCTCCCCTTTCAAAGGAATGATGGGACGTCCTAGAGCCAGAAGACGCGTTAGTTTTGAATTTATGTGTTTACACGATGCACAGAGCGAAAAGTAAATTGGTTATTCAAGAGGGAGCTCGAGGTGCAGAATCGATACTAATGAGCTATAATTATATGGGAATGGTGTTAAAGGGTCCTCGCTCTAGTTTGAAGGGAGTTGTGACACACTCAAAGGCGCGAGAGTGACCCTTTAGGCCCTCGGATTGAATAATGAGACATTAGGGTGTCTTTATATAATCTCTGAGGGTATCCTCTTTCGCCGTACGTTTGAGAAATTTCCAACAATGAGCGCGACAGTACAATTGCAGACATCTGACACGGCTTTCGGGACAATCCAGTTTTCCACTAACCTTCCTGTACAGCGTGTGAGGCGGAAATTCCATTGAGGGCTTTACCCTTGGCCCGTGTAGTGGAAAAGGAGCCCTCCGAAATTGCACGACGCGCGCCATCGGCGGCCTTGCGGAGTTTGCGACCAGGAGCATCCTCTTCGACGATCGAGGACTCTGTGCTCTCGCTTCGCTGTCGTTTGCGGCCGGCCAAGGGTTTGCCGGGGGAACTATTGGGCGGTCGGACGGAATGTCGTCGCGTCTCGCGCGTTGCGGCTTTGGGCATTGGGGTTTGCACGTGCTGGTCGTGATCTGGGCCGTGTTTTTGTGGCGATTTCGTAAGGCGGAAGGAAAGGTGCCCGTGGCAAGGAGACAGGTTTCCCTGTTCCTATTTGGGCTTCCACCAAACAATCGGAGGTGTGACTGAGAAAAATGAAGCAAATTTTGTTAAATTCTGTCCTACATTTTAGGTTCGTTTTGTGGTAGCTTTCTAAGGATTGGTGTGAGGAGGGACGAGGAGCTTTTGGTACCAGACTTTTAATCTGGCTGCTGTGGACAAGAAGTAGATAACATGGCCAATCGGGTGGGTAGGGGTCTTGGGAGATTGCCAGTGTCTGCCAAGTCTGCCAGAGAGGTCTCCAAGGGCAGCGGAAGTGGAGCGCATGGAAACTTGGAGAGCGGGTACACTGCCTGTCAAATGAGCGACTTCTGTGAGCCCGCAGGTAGGGTTGCCCTAAGTACCTACTTACTGAGAACAGCGCACGCCGCTTCGACCGGAGCGCCATACGTTGGCAGCAGCAGCGACAAGTGGGAAATCTCATACGGTTTGATAGGCGATGAATCATTTGATCTTCGATTGGTATACCCCGGGGTGGGGAGCATACCCTGCTGCACAGCGTCCGTCTCCGTCGTCTCCGGACTGCAACGTGCCGCTGCTCGGTATTCCAACTGGGTATCGAGGCGGTGCCGGTGCGGTGGGGGAATCACGATCCGTGGCGTATCCAGCCTCGTATGGGCTGTGGGCAAGCAGGGTTTTCCGGGTTGTGGGGATATGTACTCAATTGATTGTCCCAATTAATCACCTTTTCCGGGCGCCTCTCTGTTATTAAAACCTCCCCAGCCAAACTAGCCACAAAAACCTTAGACTCCTCCCCCCCCTCCCCCGGACTTGCAAGCGCCACAGTCGCTCCGTTGGACGTTCTTAAGACCCTTATAGACATAGATTCTTCTATAGACTTCTCATACTACAAAATCTCGGTCAGTTCCCCGCTTTTTTTGGCCCCCGCCTACCAGCGCTCCCGGCCATGGAGCCTGTCTCCAGCTCGTTTTGGGGCCATCGTCGCTGACTCGCCCGATTCTAGGCTAGTAGAAACATGCCCGCCCTCACCGCCGCCGCCGTCCCCGTCCACACCGCCGTTAAGGCCGGTGGTATTGATACCCCAGCTTTGATCGCCCTCGACAAGGCTGCCCGCGTATCCGCAGTCGAGGCAGTCATTTCCCGCCTCCATAACGACGGCCCCTCCGTTTTCAATTCGATCAACCTTGCCCAAGGTCTCCTCGCCGCCCTCGGCGACAAAAAAAATCCTCTCAACCGAGAGGCGGCCGTCAGTGCCATCCACCTTCTCGCCAGCAAGGGCGCAGCAAAGCACCTTGAGCCCTACATCCTCGGAGATGCTAATACCGGCCTTTTCCCCGCTCTCCTCGAGGCGTTTGCCGACAAGACCCCCGCAGTCCGTGCCCTCGCCGTCGATGCCGTCCTCGAACTCGTTCGTGGTGCCAGCCCTTGGGCCACCGCCCAGATCCTGCCTCCCGTCTTGACCCAAATCAAAACTGCTGGCAAGTGGCAAATAAAGACCGGCTGCCTCCTCATCCTCAACGAGCTCGTCAAGACTGCTCCCGCCCAGACCGCCGCCCTCACTCCAGATATCATCCCCGTCCTCTCAGAGGCCATATGGGATACCAAGGCCGACGTCAAGAAGGCTGCTCGTGATACTCTTCAGAAGACGACTGCGCTCGTATCGAATAAGTGAGTTTCCGATTCTCCCCCCGCTTTGTTCCGGTTTCTGATTCGCTCCCCAGGGATATCGTCAACTTTATTCCAGCCCTCATTAATGCCCTCATCAACCCAGTAGAGGAAGTCCCAAAGACTATCCAGCTTCTCTCGGCTACCACTTTCGTCTCCGAGGTGGATGCCCCTACGCTCTCTCTCATGGTACCCTTGTTATCTCGTGGTCTCCAAGAACGTCCTACAGCGACTAAGCGCAAGTGCGCCGTAATTATCGACAACATGTCCAAGCTCGTCGACAACGAGCACACAGTCCGTCCTTTCGTCCCCAAGCTCCTCCCCGGCCTCATCAAGAACGAAGAGGTCATTGCCGATCCCGAGGCGCGCGGCGTTACCACTCGCGCAATCGCGACTCTTCGCGGTGTTGCCAAGCTCCCCGAAGGCGATGGCAGCAACCTCCCGACAGCGAAAGTCGTCGAGTCCGCTCACATCGCTAAGCTCCTCTCCGCTTCGTTCAAGAAGGCTGGTGCCGTTACTGTCCCTGACCTCACCACCGCCGAGGCCGTCTATGTCACCAAACTCGCCGCGAACATCGTCACTGCTCGCAACTTCGAGAGTGCTGAGTGGATCGCCACCCTTCCCGAGTACATTAGCTTCATCTCGCACTCTCCAGAGCCCGTCGAAGTCGCCAAAGAGCTGCTCCTCAAGAGCGCGAGCGACGAAGACGAGATTGACAATGACAATGACGACGAAGAGGAGGGCGAGGACCTCTGCAACTGCCAGTTCTCGCTCGCCTACGGTGCCAAGATCCTACTCAACACCGCTAATCTCCGCCTCAAGCGTGGCCACCGCTATGGTCTCTGCGGTCGCAACGGTTCCGGAAAGTCGACCCTCATGCGTGCCATCACCAACGGCCAGGTCGAAGGCTTCCCGTCTCCTGACGAAGTCCGCACCTTCTATGTCGAGCACGACATTGACGGCAGCGAGGAAACGACCTCGATCCTCGACTTTATCCTTTCGGACAAGCGCATCCTCGCCGGCAAGGAGGAGATTGTTGAGACTCTCGCCTCCGTCGGCTTCTCCGATGACAGGCAGGAGACCTCGATCGGCAGCTTGTCCGGTGGTTGGAAGATGAAGCTCGCCCTCGCTCGCGCGATGCTCTTCAAGGCTGACATCCTGCTTCTCGATGAGCCTACTAACCACTTGGACGTCGTCAACATTGCCTGGCTCGAGAACTACCTCACTGGTCTCACTCACTGTACTTCGAGTAAGCAGTCTACAGTTATGAATATTCGCCACTGTATCTAACGATTTTACAGTCATTGTCTCGCACGACTCGACGTTCTTGAACAACACCATTACTGACGTCTTGCACCTGAACCGCTTCAAGATCAAGCGCTACCGCGGCAACCTCGAGGCCTTTGTTAAGGCTGTCCCCGAGGCCAAGTCGTACTACACACTTGAGGCTGCCGAGGACTACACCTTCAAATTCCCTGATCCGCCTTTGCTCGAGGGTGTCAAGACCAAGGAAAAGTCGCTTCTCAAGATGCGCAAGGTCGGCTTCCAGTACCCCACTCAGAGCGTCCAGCAGCTCTATGATATCACTCTCCAAGTCTCCCTCTCTTCTCGTGTTGCCATTCTTGGTCCCAACGGCTCTGGCAAGTCTACCCTTGTCAAGCTCTTGATCGGCGACCTCGAAGCCAACAAGGGTGGTGAGGTCTGGAAGCACCCCAACTTGGTCATCGGTTACGTCGCTCAGCACGCTTTCCACCACATCGAGCAGCACCTCGATAAGACCCCCCTCGAGTACATGCTCTGGCGCTACCAGACCGGCGAGGACATTGAGGAGTTGATGAAGGCCAACCGCCAGGTCTCCGCTGAGGAGCAGGCCAAAATGAAGGAGGGTGCTAATATTGTTGTCGAAGGGCAGAAACGTGTCATTGACGAGATCCTCAACCGCAAAAAGTTGAAGCAGTCGTACGAGTACGAAGTCTCCTTCAAGAACCTCTCATCCACCGAGAACATCTGGCTCCCTCGTGATGAGCTCATCAAGCGTGGTTTCGAGAAGAAGGTTGTCGAGATCGACACTCGTGAGGCTCAGCGCCTCGGTCTCCTCCGCCCGCTTGTCCGCAAGGAGATTGAGAATCACTTCGCCGACTTCGGTCTTGAGCCCGAGTTTGTCAGCCACAACACCATGCGCGGCTTGTCCGGTGGTCAGAAGGTCAAGATTGTACTCGGTGCTGCCACCTGGCGCCGGCCGCACGTCTTGGCTCTCGACGAGCCTACCAATTACCTTGACCGCGAGTCGCTTGCCGCCCTGATCGCCGCTCTCAAGACCTTTGGCGGTGGTGTCTTGATCATTACCCACTCACGCGACTTCTCTGAGTCGATCTGCTCCGAAGTCTGGGCGATGCGTGATGGTCACCTCGAAGCCTCTGGCCACAACTGGGTCGAAGGCCAGGGCTCCGGCGCCAGAATCGACAAGGGCAAGGGTGAAGAGGAGGACCAGTACGACGCGATGGGCAACAGGATTGAGAAGTCGAAGCAGAAGAAGAAGCTCACTGCCAGTGAAGCTCGCAAAGCCAAAAAGGATCGTATGATGCGCCGGAAGCGCGGCGAGGAGGTATTCACTGATGAAGAGTGAACGACCCAGTCCTACTACGCGGTGCCTGGTCCGTCTCCGGCACTGCCGGGTGTATCTCCCCTCTGTTTGTGTCTTCTGCCATGTTTTACGGTCTTCTTGCCTCGTCTTTTCATGTTTATGTTCGCGTCTTCTGTTGTCTCTCTAATAGGATTTTTGTTGTCTATCTGCATGCGGCGTGAACTAAAACCAAAGTAAGGTACAGCGACAATCGGAAGTTCCTCCTGCGAGTGTCGGTAGTTGGTGTTCTGGATATTACTCTTAGTCCATGGCGTCGGTACCCGACATTGACTCGATGAATATACCGTCTATATGAAGGGACTCAGACCTGTAAGTACAGCGGCAAGGTTTCCAGGGACAGCGGGCAAGTGCTCCTATGCATTTGTGAGTAGTGGATTCGGTGAAGGGACATCGACTGAGTTGTAGTCGCCTGTAGCAATGTAGTTGGCAAAGAACTGCCGCCACGTCGCCTTCGAGGGGACGAAATGTCCGCCTTCATGCTTTTCCACTCGTGAGATTTTGCAGGTCGCGATGAGAGTCTGCGTTCGTTCAGAAGAGACGATCTGGTCGTTAATACCTAAGACATGAAGTACCGGTGTCTTCTCAACACCCTGCTCCATCAAGGCGTCAATTTCTACCGTTCCTGTGGGACGAAAGCCCGCGACCGCTATGCAGAACTTTAGGGGGGGATGAGGAGCTTTCCCGTCTGTTTGGAATCCTGCAATAACCTGGGGGCGTTCTAGCTACCCGGAATGAGTTTGTTGGCAGGGAACTATGAGCAGAAAGGGCACCTACCAGCGCGGCAAGCAGGACAGCAGCGGAGGCACCTTGGCTGAAGAGGGCTGTGTTAATCGAGTCAGTGTTTAATGAGAGGGACCGGTCACCTGAAGCCAAGGACGCCCTGTATTTCCTCAAAACATTGACTCAAGAGAACATGAACCAAATAACGTACATCAAAGGGCTGCTCCTGTTGGTGTAGTAGATCTCCCAAGGACTCGATGCAACGTTGCATAGTTTCTGGGTCGCCCCTCTTCCACCATCCGCGAGGAATCACTTCCGGATCAGATGACCCGACCTCAACAGGGGTGGCGCCGGTCGCCCCGATGGTACCAAGGTTTTGAGGTAGATCTGCAGGCAGCAATATATGCGGTGCATCGGCGTAGACTACAACGAGTGAGTAAAAGGGCGCCATTCTCGACCGTGGATGGCGTCGCACCAAATTCACAGTCCTTGCATTGCTTCCGAATTGCCGACATCTTTCATCAACATCAGTCATAGGGGTACCTGTAGACCACCGCCCATCAACTCGCCTTTTTGTAGAACATCTCAGAATTTTGGCCATAGCTGAGCGCGATTGGAAGTTAGGATATTTTCACTCTGAGTTTGCCTGACCGACCCATGGAGGAGGAGAAGTCGCTTCATGTTTTCACAGCCGAAAAACCTGGTGTCTCGGGTTCAACAACTTCTTAATACCGAACCACCCCAAGCCCTCACTCCTCACCGCCACCCAACCATCCTCGCTCTCACTTTTCACCATTCGGTGTTTGTCGCAGGTCCTACTATCCTCATCGAGAGCGGTGGCAAGACCAGAATCGACCTTTGACACCCTCGGATCTTCTTTTAGCAAGAAACATCCATGATCACTGGTCTATCTGCCCCGTAAAGTACCCACAACCTCAACTATACACAGAAGCTTGACGCTCTTGAGCACGAGCGCCCCTTCTTCGTCGCCACCGACACTAGGACCAGCCTTCTGGGGGCACTTAAGGAGCTCGTTCGGCACCTCGTCGAACCCGGGGAAATCCGAGGAAGCAACCCGTCGCCTGGATTGGACACCAACTTACCCCTGATAGACTCATTTTTCTGAGTTTGGACAGGAACCTGTAGAACCAGGTACTTGCGCATTTTGGCCGAGATGGGAAGTCTTGTAGTCTGGGACTTGTACGGTACATCAACCGATTCTACCCTGCCAAGACATATATTTATTTATAGTTCCTGCAGCCCTATGGGCCCTTACCAGTTTACGCGTCTATGACGGGACCATAATGATTCCCAGAGGGGCCCAAAGATGCATAGGCTTATTACTGGCCTCGCCGTGTGCCGCACGGGGAGGGTATGCCTGGTTTGAGGCCATATGGCAGCTGGTTTTGTGCAAGCTGGCTACTATTCGCCCCCAAGATACATTCTAGAGATACCGCCCGTGAAGTGGCACGCTAGGGTTCGTGCGGAAAATACCAAAGTAAGGTGGTCCATGTGGCCTGCCGACCAGCGGATGTATCCAATATTCTCGGAGATGGCATTGCGACTGTTGCGACTGGGGGATTTTAAACGTGATGATGGGATATGCTCCCTTGCACAATTGGACACACAGATTACGTCAAGAAGTCCTTTGTGGCCATGCAACCTGCGACTTTCGATTGCATGCTCTTGAACGGACCAGACCTTGAGCTAACTCTAACACTCACATTCTGGCACACGTCCCCCTTCCAAGGACCAGAGGTAACGATAACAGCTGCCTCTGTATTACCCGACCGTACATCAGGATCAATGATCAGGATATGGAGCTGCTCCCTGAAGAAGACGCTCCTTAACAGCTCAATACAGACCTACTGGAAGAGTCACTCGCACTCAACTGTCGTGATGCTCAAAATCTGCTTCGTTCTTTGGGAAGGTGTTCAGACATTTTCATCGATCCCGCTCAACAAGACCAGTCTCCCTATCCACTAGTCCAAGCGTGGAGGCCACTGTGCGTGTAATTGCTTCAGTACACTTCCTTCACGGCCTGGTCTTTACTTCACGCCAGATGTGTTAGAAGTGGGGACCAGGTCCACGGAGCAATGAGAACGGTTATTGGAGATTACAAGAGTGAACGGGAATGGGCTTCGCACTGCATTGGAGGGAGCCTATCAGGAGTTAAGCTTGCATGCAAAAGACGCGCTCTTCATGTCATTGCGCCCCTCGCCACCAGGCAAGGCTTCGTGCTGCTCTCAAACCAAATGTGTGACTCACTGCAGTTCTGGCTCTCCCCAACAGATTTATGCCACCGGGCATTCATTTCAACGAATGTACCTCTAAACTCTCTTTTACACAGGTCTCCTTGGACTCATATGGGATCCACCAAACTACAAGAAGACCGATCTGACTGGTTTTGAGGACTTCCAGCTTGACAATAGGCCTGACAAACCAACAGCAAATGGTTGCGTTTGCACGAATCAGGTTGATGTTTCAAAGACCTGCCATTTGGCATCACTCTCTGTCCACGATGCTCTTCAACTCTACCAGTCCTTGCTACTCGACAGCACGTCATTGGAGAGCCGTGATTTTTGCCAGAAGTGAGCGGCCGGCTGAACACGTTGGAAATGTGCAGGCACACAATGGGCGGTAGGCGAGTGGAACGAACACAAGTCCAAGACCTGTTGGAAAGACATCAAGCTTTGACTCCGGAAAGCTGCCAATAGTGGACATAGCGATGCCATCAAAGCAGAGGTGAGATGGGCGTCTTGCCTGGCAGCTGTGGAGCTTAGGATGTAGATAAGGCAATGAAGAAAAATCGGGCCAACTTTGCTTTGTTTCAACTTTGCCACCCGACTCTTTTCGTAAATTCATTCAAGATGGCAAACCTCCTCAACCTTAGAGAGTCGAATATGGCTCCGCTTCAGGAGGATATCGATGCTATGCGTGTTTCATTGCAGCAGGAACGGGCTCTCCTCCGAGTCCTTGAAGACCAAATCGAACGCGTTATGCCTGATCACTCGCAGGCAGCACTCCAGTTGACGCGGGCACAGGCTGCATTAGACGCCGCATCTCGTGTCTTTCGGACCTCTGATAGCATGCTTCAAGGACTCAAGCGGCAAAGGGACCATTTAGAGGCGAGCATCGCCGAGAAATGTGCAGCGCTCCACCGTTCGTCTTTCCTGGGTCTGATTCCACGATTTAGTCTAATACTCCTCACTTAGCAATACGACGCGTTCCAGCAGAAATACTCGCCGATATCCTGAGCCAGCTGGTCGACATTGATGAATGGGAACAAGTACAGTTCCTGGACACTAAAGGGTATCACAGTCGCTCTTTACCAGCTTGTATTGCTGTCACTTCCGTCTGTCGCTTCTGGCGGCAAATCTCCCTCGCTACCCCCTCTCTGTGGCGGAAGATCGTCATACCTGGGAGGCGGTCTCTTAAAGAACTCAAAGACCATATCCTTGAATGGTCGAATCGATCGAATCCACGATTCGTAACATTGTCCTTGAGGAACATTGGGCGCGAAAATTGGAGTCACGGGGATGCCCCCCTTCCCGAGCTGGACGCATTGCGATGGGCTCTTATGGTCCTAGTGGACCGAGTACACCGTCTCGAAGTCAACTTTTTGTTTGCAAGCGCCATCCCTGCATGGTCGATAATCGTTAGCAATCCCAATAATCGGTTTCACAATCTATCGCAAATGTACATCAGCCTAAACGATCCTTCACCAGCACAACAATCCGTAGTCCCGTAAGTAGTACTGTGTTTCGTCTAGTTTTTTACTGATGGTCTTCCGATGGACAGAGACCGAACTTTTCAATTTCACCGTCTCAAGAAATTGGAGTTCTTCACCCTCCGCAATCTCTGGTGGAATGGGCAAGGAGGGCTTCGTAACCTTCGCGTTCTCAAATTCGAACTCACTAGCTTCCCCACCGAGTTGAGCCATTTCATCAGCCTCCTGAACAACCCTAGTCAGCTGGAGGAAGTAGAATTCCTAGCTGTTGCAGCAACTGGGCTCCCTAATGTCACTCCAACGACCCTGATCGACTATCCTCGTTTAACACGGCTCACTTTGTGTTCAAAATGGCTCGCGCACATGCAACAGGAGTTGACTCATGCGATATCCATGACAGTTCTAAGGGCCCTTAACCTGATTTCTTGCCAACCAGGTGCAATGTCAGCGCGAGAGGCAGACTCTATTGGGCGATTTTTGTCTCAAAACGCGCCAAATGTCGAAGCTTTAGCTATCAATCTGCGAGGGGAGGCCATATCTCCACAGCTCTTGCGTATTAGAAGCAATGAGCTAAAGACGCTGGAATTCATCGACACGGAGGTGCCAACGGACGTCATTGAGGCCCTCAATGAGCCACAGTCGGACCCACCAACATCCACCCGATGGCTCCTTTCATCGCTTCGGAAGCTCATATTCCGCGATTGCGACATTGCCTACGATATGACAGACACCCTCACGCGCCTTGTTTCAGCAAGGTCGGATACAACCACTTATTTGCGACCACCACCAACGAAGTTGGAAGAAGTGCTGGTCTCCCATCAGGGAGTAGTTTGGACGTGTCCGTGAATGCTCTTGCGGTCTCGCGGCGCTTGTAAGTAGACAGACTCGGTGCTGACGTAAGGACGGGTTCCTTGCAACTTGCACCTAGCCTCACCATGTGCGATTTACACTTACCTATTACAAATCAATCCGACGCATTTAAAGCGATTCGGAAAGAGTCTCTTGATGTATTCAACCGTCTCCATAGCATCTATGAGGATGCATCTTTCGTATCCTCCATCGCTCGTGCTTATCCATCCTTCCCAGTTGTCGGTATGACCACCGATGCCGTATGATATTGTGATACTGATAATAAATACTGTTGTTCCAGCGAACCAACGGTGTGGTGTTTGGTACACGGACGTAAAGCTGGTATGACGGTCGTGGCGGCTAATGCGCTACACTGCTCATCAGGTCGCTCCTTAGTCTCGAAAGGATTTTGTGTATTTCAAATCTACTGACGGGCACCACGGAAAGTCCAAGTAGGATCTTGGTCAGTACTCACGATGACCGGTCGCATTCAGGCAATTGGGATTTCAATCTACGCAGAGCGAACATGCACCTTCTCCCTACGATTACCGAGCATGGGGGGTATGTTCCTTGTACGGTTGACGATACCTCCCTGATTATTCGTAGCCTCCTTATTGTCGATTCCACCCGAAGTGGCAAAAGGATGCCAGATGCTTTGTCAAAGACTGTCCCCATCTGGTGTGCAGTAATCAATAAAGCCTATCTGGTACGTTATGGGGAACTGCTCGAGGACGCCGAAAGAAAAGTGTGGAGCGAGCATGGCGAGTTGTTCTGCCCGCCTTGGATCAGCAGTAGTGAATGGGATGAAATACACCAGAGGCTAGAATTATGGGCAGAACGATTGTTGGTAAGCTCGCTCTTATGGTCCTTTATACAGTGGGTTGAGGATGCACCAGGAATCCAGTTTCGTATTCGACAATCTTAGACGTCCTTTCCGCCCTATTTGGGTCACACCAACTAGCCATATCCTGACACTCACAAACCCCGTGTACTACCCCGTTATCTGTGTTTGTGCATCAAGAATGGTCGAGCACGGGCTTGAACGCCGTATGGCGACCTCTTTCACTTACGTGCAAGGGGCCGGAGATGACCACGAGATGTGGAGCCACGTAAGCCATCCCAATTTAATGCTGTTCATTAGGGACTCATTTCCTGAAGGGCCTGACACCGAGCATGTTTTGGGAGCATCATGATTTACTATTATCCTGCGACCGCGAGAGTCTCTTGACAACGATAGAGCAGATTACCCAAAACTCTGTTCCAGGCCAGAGCATTGCAACGGGTTACCCCACCCCTATTGCTGCGACCCAAAATGCGATAGCCCTTGGAAGGCTCGCGGATCAAGTCCCTAAAGCCTTCTCAACGATTTACATCTATTCATGTGAAGAAAACGACGAACACGACCTTTCATCAGACTCCGAAAGAGCGCTCCAATTGCGGATCAGACAGGACAAGAAAGGGGAAAGGGACTTTGTGCAAGAAATGTTGCCTGCAGTCGATGCTTTCTGCGCAAAACAGTTCTTAGTGCAGCAGTCCGAGTCGCAGTTGGCAGTCCTCCATTCACCCTCTACCGTTGATGTCGCAATCGGGGTCACCATCATGGTCTTAGCGCGGTATTTTGGGGCCGATGGAGAGCTCCTGGGTAATGGTGGTAAAATGAGTAAGCTGAATACCACGGTACCAAGACCCTTCGCGCTAATGGTGAACAGCATTCTCGAAAGAGTTGATCCGCCGCCGTTTAGAATGGATCCAGAAAAGCGTACCTAACGCAAACCCTTCTCGTACAATAATGAAGCGAGTGAACGAGTATCTGATGTCACCGAAGCAAACCACATAAGCTGGTGTCTACCGTTCGTAGGAAATATTACGCAGAAACAGCCTTTATTGCCACGGTATTGATCGAAATCCGGTCTATGAGCGTACGTTGGTCTTCTGCAGTCCTTGCATACTGGAATGCGGCGTCACTGCCCATCTTGTATAACTAGGGTCGTGGTAAGAACATATTAGAAACACCCAAGAATGAAGCCAACTAGTTGTACCTTCTTTACCGCAGTCCAGTCTGTGAAGTCTGACAATGAAGAAAGGGGAAGGAGCTCTCCTTCGACCGCCGCCTGCATCGCGGCCAGGATGCTCTTCTTGGACTCCTCATCTGGTAGTCCGGAGTGAACCTTGACGACGAGAAGGACTGTGGCCCCGTCACTGACGCCGAATCGCCGAATCGCATCTGAAATCTGCGACTTGTTAATAGTCCTCTCGTTGAAAGCCGATACGTCTGAACACACACATTATTGCTTGGATTCAAAACCCACAGTATCTCGGAGTGGACGTATTTGGTTCGCAGTGCACCTCTTTCTTCGGTCAAAAGTGCCTGGTGCACGGCTGTCTCCAGAAGGGCGCGACTGGTAATCTACACATTTTGGTGAGTAAAATCACGAAGAATCATATAGGGTATCACGATCATACTAATCGTCCATCAATAAACGCGAAATTCACTGCAGCCCGTTCTCGTTCTCCCCCCTCCCCTTCCATCGTGGAAGCCGTGATGAGTCTTGCCCTCAAAGAAGTTGCGTTCTTCACATTGTTGAATAGGGCGATGTGAGCGGACGCAGGGAAATGAGGAAAATGGACGGACTCCATCTTAATGGGTTTGAAGGGTCTCCAATAAATAAACAACTGGTATTACTAGAGCTAGACCAGGATCGTACATGTGCTCAAATGAACAATGAGGCAGGAACTAAATAGACTGAATATACTCCTTTGAAATAAAGCACGAAAGAAAGGAAAAGCAAAGTCTCAACATTTGTTGTGACTCATAGTAGTCTTGTGATTACCCCGAGCCCTTTGGTCGTACCCTCTCTGAAGAGAAGCTTCTGACCTGGCTTAATGAACTCGGGATTCTTGATGAACTCGAATTGAACTGTGGCTCGATCACCCGTTCGTAATATGCCTGCCGGGTTGTCCATGTCAACTATTCTTACGGTTTGTCGAATGTTCTGTGATTCGGAGTGTTAGGTTGCATTCGCCCAAAAAGAGAGCGATACGTACCCCGCAGTGTAACATGGCCTGATAGTTACGAGACAGTGTTGTATTATGACTGGGCCATGGCCGTTAATAGCGGATTTAAACTTCCTGAATCACGACCTACTATAGAATGAGAACTTGACCTTCGAACCGCCGAATCGCCTTAGGCGGGGTGTCTGTCTTGGCAATGATGACCATTCCTATTTCAATGTCAAGGCCGAAGAAAACACCATGCATCAGAGGAGCTCGCCTTTTCGTACGACGCCCTTCTTGACTTTCTTCAGAGCGAATGACACGGATTGCCTTTTGATTCGAGTCAGCCGCTGCAAGCGAGATCTGTACTAATTTTATATACCCTGCCTCAGCAGACGTTACGGGAGCTCGTTTTCGGTGAATGCTTTTCACTGCAGTTGTCTGTTCAGACGGTGAGTGTTTAACTCGATACTTCCGTTAGAAGGAGACTCACTATCCAGCCGCCCACGGAGTCGGGGCCTATTAATATAGGATCTCCTGCAGTGATTCGACCAGAGTTGATGATTCCGTTGACGACTACGCCAGTGTAGGGCACGCTCCATACTTCGGTGACTGAGTACTACATAGGAAGGAGTGAGTTCACGATTGGAGTGTTCGTGTATAATCTTTACTTCGAGGGGCAAGTCTCTGCTAAAACGGCTCTCATCCTCAGAAGACGGGAGGAGATTGAGAAATTGTCGAAGCTGCGCCGGCGTGTCAACAACGCCCCGCTGACAAGACAGATCCTCACTTTATCAAGTCCCTCGCCTGTCACATTGGACACTTGAAAGATCGGGCATAACCTTGGACTCGTGAATTAAACAGAGTTGACTTGGCTTCAGAATTCATTACCGTTTTGAGACGAACTCTTGAGAGACCTGAGTAGCAATCTCGAGTGAATTGACGAACACGGGGGTTTTTCTGTGAAGCCCGGGTAAGTGTCCACGGTCTTGAAAATGATGTAGAACCAACCTTGAACCTGGACTCTTGAGGACTTTCACTAACTGCTTAATCGTCTCTTGAAGAACATTCGCCGGGGTCATATCGATCTTAGAGATAACCACTGCCACGGGGACAGAAAGAGCGAGTGTGATAGCAAGATGTTCTTTCGACATGCCAATCAGACCACCAGTATTGGCTCCGACCATGAGAATGACGCAGGACGGAGCGCTGCATGTTTGGGTTTAGATTTAACGGTGGCAACACGCGAAAGAAAACGTTACCCTGAAGTGAGGCCGTAGAGCGTCGTCTAGGAGGAGGTAAGTCAGAGTATTGTACCTGAGAAGTATTGTACCTTCAAGTATTTCTCGTGTCCAGCCAAATCGATGAAACTGACGATCTTGGAGCTCTTGGAGACGATCTGTTCCCACCCTAATCTCTCTCTTCTAATCACGTCGGGGTCAGCATTGCCGTCCGCGGAAGGCAATATGGGCTGTCCATTGGGCGCAAAACCTAAGATCTAAGAGATGAAATATGAAATATGAGGAGTGCACATCGATTGGGTGGTGCAACGCACTTCCATCCCGACTGAGGATGTCCTCCCAGTCTCAATTTCGTGTTTGTGTCGGAATAAGGCAACTCGTGCACGCCCGCGACCATCGTCGAGCCCACCTCTTGTCAAAACACCAAGGGTGGTGGATTTACCTGAGTCTACATTTCCCACGACGCCTACACGAACTTCAGGGGTAGACTCAAGTGTCGGAGGAGGTATTCTGATCAAGCAAGCTGTTCGAGTGGGGTGCTCGAACAGTTGAGTAACCTGATGAAAGAAGTGGGCGGACGGACCTCCTTCGCTAAGCGAGTCACTTACCGTGCCGCCTATTTGATCAACAATCTCGCTCAATCTACTAGTGGTTTGCTTTAACTGTTCCTCCGAGAGACGCTGCCCAGTCCATGCATCATCTGTGGCTGATTCTTCGAGAGTCCCTGCAGCTGCGTACAACGCGTCATGCGGGGGATGGCGACCAAATAGAACAATGCATTCCCCTCGCCGTCGAGTCACCGCAGCGGCGATCGAGTCACGCGCTTTCGAATGGTCGGCCTCGCTCTCGGAGAGGAGGAGAGTCTGAGTGGCTTGTAAGACCAACGTTGGGCGAGGTAGCAAAATAGCCATACTTGGATGTCTAGTAGAACCTCGGTGTCGATCGCATTGTCCACAGAAGCAGGCTCCTTTGATGCGGGCTCCGGAGCCAGCGCCTGTTTCGACTTTGGGTCCTTGCGTTCCTTCTCCTGCTGGAGGGCTATAGCTGCACGCTGCTCCTCAATGTTCTTCTTGTTAATATCCTCGATATCGGCCTGGAATTTCTGTAATAGTGCCATATTCGGTGGTGTGTGTCGGGAACAAGTTATGCGGGCGAAGTTATCCGTGCTCGAGTCACTCTACAGCCACGCATTCATCCAACCTTGGACATGGCGTCTGCTCTACGTCAACGAAAACCTTTTGACAAGGATATTGGAAATATCTCAGAAGATGACGACTCCGGGAAGAAGACAACATACGAACCGTCGGTAATTGTGCGAGCAGAGGAGAGAGCCAAGGTGGAACTGCTATCGAGCTGGTGCAGCACGGGGGACTAATGAACTACAGTCATGGCGCTCTTTGATCACTGGAAAGCATGCCGCTCTCATCATTGGAATCCTCAGTAAGTCTCCCAGCCGTCTAACAACTCGCTCGAGGCTGAGCTCTTGTACAGGTGGCTTCGTGGCATGTCTATTACTCGTTGCTAGGCCGCCTAAGGACCTATCTGTACTGCTAGAGGACTTTAATATGCCCTCATTTCCGTTGGACCTCTCCTCAATAGCGCCCGACGTAGATTGGAAACACTTGTTCGCACAGAACTCGCCTTTAGTCCCATGGGTACGCGCGTCCTCGCGCGCCAAAGGGAAGTCTGACCTTGTATCAGAATATAGGAGGCGTGGGCTTTGACAGTCACGACTTCACCGTCGGGGAGGCCCTTGCGAATGACAATCATACGGCGAACCATCCGGTGATACTAATACCTGGTATCGTGTCAACTGCTTTAGAGAACTGGTCGACCTTCGGAGAATTCAAAACCCATTTTAGAAAGCGCTACTGGGGCGGGGCAAGGTATGCTCTCAGTCGGGACGATCACATCTTACGCTAATACTTTGCAGCATGGTTGTGCGCGCCATTCAAGACCCAGAGAGGTGGATGGCTGCATTGATGCTTGATCCTGATACTGGTCTCGATCCTCCCGGCGTCAAGATACGCGCTGCCCAAGGTTTGTATCACCATGTGTAGTGAGGACGTTCTAACGACTTTCCCTCTACAGGTATTGATGCAGCAGAGAAGTTTATTGAAGGCTACTGGCTCTGGTAAAGGCATCTCTTCACGAGCGCAAACTCTATCAACCTGGTTATGATTAATTAGGGAGAAGATAATTCAAAATCTGGCAGCTCTCAACTATGACACTAACAACCTGGAACTCGCCGCTTACGACTGGAGGCTTTCGTATATGAATCTTGAGATCCGAGATAATTACTTCTCCCGTCTCAAACACGGCATTGAGAGTAACAAGTAAGCGGACCGGCTTCTTTGTGAATCTGTGCTAATAGGGGGATACAAGGCATCGATATGGCAAAAAATCTGTAATCGTAGCCCACTCCATGGGAGGCACGGTGCGTTCATCTCTCCGTCCCTACAGCTTGAGGTCTGATTGTGGCACTCTTAGGTTATGTTGGTGCGCACATTCTCCAGAGATATACACAGACACGGTGACTGATTGTCTCTACGTCTCCTTAGTATTTGTGCGTTGCGTCGAAAGATATGCTCTCAAACCCTAACTTGCATCTTAGCTTAAAGTGGGTGGAAGCCCCGGGATACGGAGATGGAGGTCCAAATTGGGTTGAGGTGCGTTATGAACACAACAGTGTGCTGGCGGTTGACTCTGCGGCAGGATCATATCGAAGCAGTCATCTCTATCGGCGCTACCTTCCTTGTCAGCCTCTCTAACTTACAAAGTGCGGCACGTGGTTGACTTTTCCTTTAGGGTGTACCTAAGGCCATGGTTGCCTTCCTATCTGGCGAGATGAAAGACACTGTCGCGATGAGCCCTGCTGCGTCCTACGTCCTAGAGCGATTTTTCTCCAAGAAGGACCGTGCGAAACTCTTCCGAAGCTGGGCTGGAAGTGCTTCGATGTGGATCAAGGTGAGGAGTCTTCCTTTTGTACTGGTCTTATTGCTGACGGTGAGCGAGTAGGGAGGAGAGGCTGTATGGGGTAACGGGACCCATGCACCGGATGACGTTGACGATACAGAGCACAGCCACGGTCATTTCGTTGCCTTCCGGGACCCTAGCGCCCCAGCCAAAGATTCGAATGAGCACACAAATCTTACAGCAGGGGACGTGACCAACTGGATACTCGAGTCAACCCCTGTTTCGTATCAGAAAATGGTTGCGAACAACTATAGCTTCGGCCTCGAAAGAGACGAGAAGCAGCTGCAGGCCAATAATTACGATTTTAGGAAGTGGACGAACCCCCTAGAAGTACAGTACGCAACATAAACACAAACAGAAAGGCGAGACCCTTAACAAAAGACTGCAGGTTACCTAGGGCTCCTTCACTGAAGATTTTTTGCACTTACGGGCACGGACTGGAAACTGAGCGAAGCTATTGGTGAGTGATACCTTCACAAAATTGTTCCCTGCTGAACGATTCTCAAGGTACACCCGAGGGCATTACGCGTACGACGAGACCTTGCAAGGCGGACCTCATGCACAATGTGAATCTGACGCGACAGAATGCAGCCCGAATCTTGACTTCCCGGTGATGCGGTCAAGTTGGATTGACAACGAAATAACGAATGACACGGCCAAACCAAAGGCAGGAGTTGCCACAAACACCGTAATATCATCACTGATACTCGACTCCAGATTAAGAATGGCGTGCGAATAGGCGAAGGAGATGGGACAGTGACCCTAATCTCCCTTGGTGCCATGTGCGCAGAGGGCTGGAGACGCAAACGCTGGAACCCAGCGGGCGTGAAAGTCATCACACATGAGGCAAGCTGCATTCGGTATTTAATTGCGCCGTTACTCACAAAAAAATGTGCTACAGATCAAGCACTCGCCAGAGGCATGGAGTCTCCGTGGTGGACCGAACTCAGGGGACCACATCGATGTCCTGGGGAATACTGTTCTGAACGAGATCATCGCGAAAGTCGCGGTTGGTGCGGGTGATGAGATCAATGAGCACTTCGTGTCCGATGTGCGGTCATACGCACAGAGGATCAATTGGGATGATGGACTTCCGACTGAACTATGGTAGGCGCACAGCGTTGCTGTATGAAGTGTCATGTTTGTACTCGTGGCTGCTCTGGCACCTTCGAGACGGGCTTTAACATAGAGTTTGTTGGTTTATCTGGGAAACATAACGCGTCCTCTTCTGCAATTGCTTCCACGTCGTCTTCGTTCCAATCTGAGGTAGTCTCCCAGGCATTCTCGAACTCAATGTCGATGGGGAGTACAGGGCCTTGAGAGTGCCGAGCTTCGTGACTGTCGTCCACCTCCATCACAGCTTGTGATTCGTCTGCGTCCAGTTGAATCAATGGCTGGGGGAATGGCAGGAAGCTTGCTAGTGTTTGAGCGTTATGTTCAGAGCGATCTATTTGCTGTACCCATCGTCGTTCTCGTAGTCGTTTGTGCTGATCGAGTCCAGAGCACATCAGTACGTAGCTACCAACAGCTCTAGCGACCTACCCGCTCACGATCCTCCTCTATCCTTTTAACAACTTCATTTCGACTTATCACTGGCTGGGATGTTCCAGGTCTAGAACCATGCGCTTTTATTACCGCCTGCTGTATACTGCAAGGCCCTTGATTAACTGATCTGTTGCACGAAGTGGACCTCCATACCTTTCCTTCCGGTTTTCTAGTGTTACAATAGCGTTTTCCACGCTTTTTGCGTCTAGTATGCGTTTGATACGCCAATTCTCCAGGATCTGACGACCTTCAGAGTGAGCCAGAGTGGCAAAGGAATGTTGTTCTGACCTGAGATGTACTCTGCACATTCATAAGACCGTCTTTAGAGTCTGGAACGACATGTTCGACGATTTTATCGAGATCTCGACTGATGAAGTCGATGTAGTAAGTCCCGTTGGATACATTGCGACCTTGTGCACGGTCGTTGTTGGAGGTCTGTAATGAAGATTCACACAGTGTATCCAGCAAGTAAATGACGTTGATTCGAGTGTTCAAGCCGCCCTACACGCGTCCAAGAGTCAGGGGCCTGTGTAAGCAAGGGAGGACAGACTCACGTCTCGACATTCGTCTATTATACAGGACCAAAGGTCTTCCCCGCACCTTGGGTAGTACTTGAGAGCGTAGCCCACGCATTTCTGGATGGATTGCTGGGATCTGTATCGCCTCTCATCGGTCAGGGCTTCTGAGTCCAAATAACGCCATTAACCTACGCATTGAGCTTTTTCAGGTTCGATATAAATTGCATGCGGACTTCAAACGGGTCCATGGTACCAAACACGAAAGGGAGAAGATATCGGCAGGTCCAAGGAAGTGTCGAACGCACAATGCGACAATCCTCGGTCCGATGAGATATGTGACAGCTTAAGGGTACCCGTGGAGTCATTTTGAGGCCCTGTTGCATTCGTTTATGTGCAGTTTGATGACAAACTCTAAGCGATCTGATGTGCGAGAAGATCCATGTTTAACTGTTACATAGAACTAGCGTATTCAGGTCCCATCTCCTTCGAATCAAGCTCATTTGTTATCCCTGATGGATAAATGGACGAATAGGGTGGAGAACAAGTATTGCCCATACTGTTCGTCGTAGAGCGGAAGGTGTCGGTAGCCTACAAAAAACAAGGTCAAAATATTGAACAAGGGTCGGGCAATATGTCCTCACCAAGCTCCAAAGTCTTCAAACACGCGCAATACATCCCCATCCAGTTGTTCCTGTCCACATCATCATCCTTGATAATAAACCTGACAAAAACGAATTCGGACATTCCACCGAGGACATCAAAGTCCAATTCCAGCGTCTCATCCCAGCGAGGGTTGAACCCATTATTTCTGATGACTGACGTCTTTGACCTCAAACGTTTGTCAACGTTGCCCTCGACAGGTACAGCAGTCATCGTTGAAGTCGGCCAGGTAGGTGAATGAATCTCAATGCGTACATAGGGATCCACGGTGTCCTTGTCGATGATTTCTCGGCCTTGGACATCTTTTGGTCGCGGGAGTTGTTGAGCAGAGATGACACGTACTACCAATGTATGTTTGGTTGGGTTATACGATAACGCCGGATGGTCTGCGACGCGTAGGGCTTCCGGTTTGAGGACATATCCAGCTCGTCCGTTACGAGCATAAAAGGCCTGAACCATTGAGAAACCAAGATCTAGCAAAGGAGAGGTCGTGAGGGATATTCGAGCTGCGGTTGGATAAGACACCTACCAACTGTCTGCCAATTGACCGTCACCAGCTGGCAACCACACGCCCAGTACTTGTGAGGCTCATAATTACTGCTACCCACTCGTGTTCCCTTGGGATATACCCGAACTAGGTGTTCTCTGGTATGGGTAACTAGCCTGAAGGCATCCGCTCTGCTGGAGACAAGTGAATCTGCCCTTGGTTCACTGAGCGAGAACATGTGGGTAAGATGGTATGCCTGCGTATTACCCAGACCTCGGAAGGAGACTCCTGTCGCGTACACGAGCAACGGCAACAACTCTGGAGCCATCAGAATCTTGAACGGCTGTCCTTCGGGCTGAGATGGTGCCACAAGAGAGGTAGAAGATTGCCAAAGAGGAGATGCGGATATCGCTGGTACGGGAGGTGTACCGGGACGCTTGGAATCGGGAGCAGTGAGGTTTCGTGAAGCCCGTTTCCACATTTTATCCAATTTGTCTCGTAAGCCACCTTGTTTCTTCTCCACCTCTTTTTCCGACTCATCTGAGCTGGGTGGTTCATCTGGCAGCCTTTGGATCTTCGGCTTAGTTGCGTCGATATACTTGTTCTTCGTCTTAAACAGAATTCGTCCTTTGAGCTGGTCGGGACTTGGCAAACACGTTATCTCGTCTCCTTGTTTGTGGGCTTCGTCGACAGGTGCGACCACTAGAGCTTCACCAAAAGCATGGGCAAGTATTTCTGCGAGCCTCTTTTGTTGTACCACACCACAGTGGACCTCTGCAGAAATAATTACGGGATAAGGAGAGGAAACGAAGGCATATTTTGCAATGGCCGTGGCGACATCCTTGACAGCCGTCACGGAAGTCAAAGTGCCACCATGAGTAATCGTGGGCTCGCCATCGTCACCATCGTAGATATCCACTAGGATTCAGGCAGCATCAGGCGCGAGGGTATGATAGTTAAGTTAGGTGTGCTTACTCTCGACGCTTCGGCAGCCAACGAGGAGCGAGCGAATGTACCCTTCCACAGTGCTTTCACCGACCAGCTGGTGGCCGACAAGGTACGTGTTGTGCGAACTCGAGATGAAGTAGTTTGAGATCGGCAGGGTCATATCCTGGGAAACATCCTTGTGGTGGTCTGCAAAGACCGAGTTGTGGGACGATGTCAAGAAGGCAGCAAATCCAACCAGGCTTAAAGGAGGGAGTTGGGTAGCAGGCGTATTACTGAAGGACTGGGCTCTGGGTCTTGGAGGGGTAGGTGCTAGGAGCGCGGCAGCTGAACTGCGTGGCAAAGCTACCTCAGTCGGTTGCTCAGTAGAGTGCGTTGGAGGTGCGATTGGAGCAGATGCAGATGGGGTTGTGAACCGCCGGTACATTTGTTCGATTTCCTCCGGCGATCTGCTCGTCTGGGTACCCAAGAGATCAGAGACATGATTAAGTTGTAGGGTAGGAGTACATACCCTCTGGCTGTCCTTCATAAATCTCTGGAAGCAAGCAAAATCGAACTCCCCTTGACCTTTGACCTCTAAATAGACCTTTTCAACCTCGGGTCGCTCCTTCAAGCCCCGAACGAAGATCTTGAATTCTTCGTAGGTAAGGAATCCTTTATTTCCAGCATCCGCTTCTGCAAACCGCCTCTTCACTTCGGTGTCTCCGCCACTCAGATTCAGTCTGCGACACAGGCGTTTGGCTTCACTGAGATCAAGTTTCCCATCCCCAGAGGTATCCGCACCCTTCCAGTGGTGTCGTTCCCAAATAGTCTGTGCACGCTCGGCAGAAGACAACCCCATCATGAAGTCGAGGCGAATCTTCATGAGTTGGAGGAGCGTGACGTGCCAGAGGCGGAATATGACGGTCGTAGGAGCGAGGATGTGCAGGGTCTTATAATCTTCTTCGATATTGTAGATAATGGTCAACCATCTTGATTCAAAATCAAATGGGAGGTGGAATTGCTGGATGTGGTGGCGAGCATGACTCCCGGCCCGCAATTCTTTAATATTCTCGATGGATACTGTATACCAGGTACTGTCAGTGCCGCACTAGTTCGCGAAAGAAGGTAAAGGGCCACACTAATTCCACTCTTACGACTCGGCCAGAGGATTTGGCCCTGGTCGGGATCAAGCCTAAATACTCTGCTTTTTGGTCCCTTCTTCTCGCTGTACTTGGTCATTGGAGTGCCCTGGATGAGGAGAGCCGGGACTTTCAGTCCCTCCATCTCCCAATCCCCATGGTCCGGTGGTTGAGGGTGGCCTGGAGTAGTTAAGGCGAGCTTGGATTGCACGTGGGCGGATCGGCGTTTGATTCGAGTACTGATTGAATTCTTCCCTTCTGAGAGCAATTCTTTAGCATGTTTAGTGAACCCCTTTCGTGTCTCCTGGGATATGAAACCTGGGTTCAGTGTTTGGGCTATGAGGGAGAAGGGGCTCAGGTGACGAAAGAGAGTGTTCACCTCATTGCTGGATGACGGTCCCTCCATTTATGATAGTATGTTCTAATATCTAGGACGAGGGGCAGACAAGGGGCGTTGGGGTCAATGGTCAAGATGTGGTGAAGAAGCTCAGTCGCTTAAGTTCCCCGGACTTTAGAAGTTTATAATCGGGGATCAACATTTGTTCGGTACTATCGGGCTAAGAAGCCCGCGGGTCCAAGTACGCTCCGGGCACAGATTCGACAGTGCGAATTCCAACGGACGGATTTGAACGGCCGTGGGGCCGCGCCCTGGAGGTGCTGTACGACTCTCGACATGAATGCCATTGACGCTCTTCTGGATGATCCTAGGCGAGCTCTTCTCTGAATTCTACGTCGCTCCTGACAGTCTGAACAGCCATCAGCTACCGGCAAAATTGGTCTCGCTTCATCATGCAAAATGATCTTCTATTATCACCAAACTATCCGTAGTATGTGAATGATCGACCGTGCCCTGCATTCGACTGAAGGTCTATCGACCACCCGTTCATTATTAAGTACGAAACGCACAAGCCACAGGTTGGGTCGTTTTGTCGGGCCTATTCGATTTTGTCATCCAGGGCTGCGAGAGCATCGTTTTGCATCTTGAGCAGGAACCTCGCCAGGTCCTCGGGAGGGAGGGCAGAATGAAGAAGCGCCTGTTTCAATTGAGAAGCGAGCTAGAAATGGTTCGGTAACTGAGCCATTGGTCTCCTCCAACTTTGTTAGACGAACCGCAGTCAGGGTTTTGCGTCGGGCGACGACCTTTGAGCTCGTGCTTGCGAGGCGTCTCTCGGTTTCCTTGTCAGCTAATAGATTCGCGACTCGCTTGGCTTCCATGGTAATATCGCTTGGAAAATCGCCCAGTCTCGCAAGTTCCAGTCCGTAGTTCGGCCCCACGTCGAGGCATCCATCGCGCACCCTACATATGAGAAAATTCACGGTGGGGCACCATATCACTTACTTGTAGTGAAATTGCAAGCCTGAGCATGTAGCGGTCGGACGCGTGTTCTATTCCTCTCAATCATAATATTTCGGAGATTAGGGGAAGCTCACTTGGACGAGGAGATGGAGACTGAGGAGACTGTCAGGCATGTTTGATTGTGTATGCTCGGTTTACGGACTTGACAACGGACGGGTAACGACTCAGCGTACTGGAGAGGTCGGTGAAATGTCTTGGTCGAGTATCAGGCTCTTCAATCTGGAAGAGAAACGGGTACGAACGTTGCAAAGAACACCGTGCACTAGATCAAATTAAATTTAGCATTTCCGGTACGAAGAGGTAAGCAACCTTGCGTTCAATGAGACTTTCAGCAATGGCGTAGGCGATACCGATGCCTTCCTGAGAGCTATGTCAACAACCTGCGGTGTAATAGCGACCGAATATTACCTGAGGAGAAGTACCACGTCCTAATTCATCTACCAGCACGAGAGTGTCGGGAGTAGCAAGGCCTATGAATGCATAAGCTCAGATGATGGGGTGACCCCAACCAGAGTAACCTAGTATCATGGACGCAGTGACCATCTCGTTCGAGAATGTGCTCAAACTTCTTTCCAAGTCGTCCCCATTGGAGAGTCGCGTGAGTAACGAGTCATATACCCTAGGTTGTGGTTGGTATGTGTCCCATCCTACCGCTATGGAAGCGCTCACTTGAAGCTGGCATATTCCGCCGGGGTAAAGCATCCAGCCATTGCCATCACGGCTAGTAGTGCGATACTCCGGATGTACGTGCTCTTGCCTGCAAAGGAATGTCGATAAAAAGCAGCCACGCAGATGGAGACATACCAGACATGCTATAATAGGTTAAATGCTATCAGTACGAATGGCTTCCATTTTATTGTAACGTACTTCTGCACCAGTTGTAAGTCAGCTGGCATGCAAAGGTATCTATAACTTACGGGTCCTTGAATGATTTGAAATGCACTCGCCTCAGAGGCAAAGACATCGTTTGGCACCAACGTCGCAGTTGACTGTATGTTTTCAAGGATGGGATGCCTTCCTGCCTTGATGGCCAGAGTTCCTGTAGTCGTAGTCACAATCGCCGCCAATGACAGCCTGTTCGCTGCTGAACGTGCCTGTAATCTCCGGTCGCACTAAGCGCATCATTAATGGGCCACGGGAGAGAATCGGGCAGCACCTACGATAGTTCCTTAGGAGTGAACAATGAGAAAACGACCAGAGCATATCAAGGAGTGCAATCTAAATAATGCTCAGGTGGAGTGGAAAGCATGCCAATCGACTTACCGCTTCGGAGGCTTTATAAAGGGAGGAGATGTCCGACAGCACATCACCAAGCAGTCCTTCGATAATTCTGATGGGACATGAGAGTGTGAGTGACATGGGTCGTGTGACATACTTGGCGCTGATCATCAGGGTTTCGTCGAGAGAGTTCTGCATCCGGGCATTGCGTTTTCTCTACCATCCACGATCGGATAAGATTCGTGTAAACATTTATCCCCATACCAATTCAAGGCTAGAGAAGAGCCACTTTGACCGTTTGCTAGTCACGTTGATAAAGTCTTTCGCATTCGTGAAGTCTAGACACGCGGCTTTACTCAGGGAAAACCAAAAGCCATCACGATGGTACACGACGTCGATCGGTAATTCATGTTGCGCGGCGACCTCACGGCCGAGTTCCAAGATGTCGTGCACGTTCTCCTTGTAAGATGCTCTTGCGACGTCGAGAAGCGGATTTCGTTCGGCCTGAAAGCAAGATTAAGGGTCTAAGGAAAGCAATCAAGACCGCTTACCTTGACTGCATATATACGTGCGTTAACCGCCGCAAGTTGTGCGCCGGCACCCTTGAAAGGTTTTTAGTAGGAGGAGAGCCCTTTTTGCAAGTCGAACCTTGCTTGGACTGATAGCGTCATCATTCAGCTCTTCAGAGATTCTCTGCTCAATGCGGCTAATTCGGGGGTCTAAGAGTAACTGCAGGATCGATCAGGACCGACCTGTCTCCTTTTCAACAGTGACTAACCTGACTAATAATCTTCAAGAGCTTGGAGCGGCATCCAGCAGAAGCAGCCGCGACCTGGGGAATATAACGAATCATTTTGCGGAGGTCCAACATTTGCCCAACTCGTTCGAAGGCGACTCTGGCGGTCATCTCACCACCTACTGAACGTTCCGATGCTGCAAGCTGTCATAGCATTAGTCATGGAAAGGTGAAGTAAAGAGACGAAACTCACCTTGGCTACGAGCTTGTCAAGATCAACTCTTTGTACTGTCTTCAATGCGTCTCGAATCGCCCTTGCTTGACCTGTGAGGATATGCGATAGAAGGGGAACTGACCCTCACTTAAAGTGGTCCTCGTTTGCTACTAGTTCTAGGCAGACGCTCAGCTTCCTTCTGAATCCTGTTTGCGGCTTCGCACCTTCAACGCAATCCAGGCGAGCCTCAATTGTGCGCGGATCTAATGATCATGATGAGAACCAGCCAAGGCGGTCGGGCGATGACTGACCATTGAGAGGTGAGAGCAGAGTTACACGAAGCAGGCGAGCCGCCATTGGCGTAAATGTGTGATTAAGCGTTCTGTACGTAGTGAGCATTCAATTTGACGACCACCCATGCCATGACTCACCCAAACAGCGAGTGAAACTTCTTTTTTGTTGCATTCTCCACGAGCTCCAGGTTGCGAGCGGACTCGTGGTCAATCATCATCGAGCCTGCAAAGAATATTTCAGTGTTATACAAAAACGTACCATGAGTATTTTACCTTCTATGGTTCGATATACGATATCAAGTGTACGCGGCGGGAAGGTGGTGTTATGGACGAGTTCGATCCATTTGAGCGCGGCGGCAAGCGCCTGCATAGCATAGTACTTTGAGCGAATAGTGACAAGGGTTCCTGCACGTTTCTCATCTTCGATACAAAGTTGTGCCATAAAGTCTTCTCCTGTTGGTGCCACTCGTGAGAGGAGAGGAGTAAAATCGGCAGAGGACGTACCAGCTTCAGCACTCCAGTACTTCCGGTCCAACGGCTCGATCGCCACAGCAAACTCATCTTGTAGATACTCAAGCAATAGACTCGTAAAACGGGTTGCGCCATTCTCCCCAGAGAGCTTGAAGAAGGTATGCGGAGCGATGATCACAGAGGGAGGGTAGAGATGGAGACTCGCGATGGTCTTTACATACGTCTGGCAATCGGCCACTTGCGTGCTGACAACTCGTCCTGTAGAACGGTCGGCGGCAGCCACTCCAACTTCGCGGACGCCTGCGACGCGTCAGGAGAGAACAAAGAGAATAATAACGCGTCTTACCTCTTCCCTCAATCACGGCGATGATATACGACGCGTCGTTCTGGCGAGAACATGAAGACGTCGCGCGAGCGGTCGACGGACGCGAACGAGAGGCCCAGCTGTGTGATGTAGAGTGGCGGCGTGGTGCAATCGTCGGGGGTTTCATTGTCACCGATGCAGCTTGGAACGAGGAGACGAGCGAGCAACCCGAGGTGCGTCGGAGCAATAGCAATCCAGGGCGGTTGCTTTGTTTGGCCGGCTTCTCGCAATAACAACCACTAGGAGAGTGGTTCCGAAATGCCACTACGACCTACAACACGCGATATAATCATCCTCTTTGGCTTCTTGCTTTTCCTCGTCCAATTCGGAATCGCCTTTCGGTCCTCAGGCCTCAGCAGGTCGGTCTACCGGCTGGGTGTGAAGCTCTGGTTAGCCCATGACCATCCTGAGTATGCTGCGTATGAGAGTGAAATCGCCCCTGGCTCGAATGAGCACGTCTGGGAGAACCAGACGTTATCCACCCGTGTGCGCTGGGAGATGGGAGGAGCACCGAAGACAGCCATTGTAGCACATGCTCCTGGTATGTCATATTGTATTGTATTTGTCACGGGTTTACCCTGACCCATTACCCTTTCAGGCTGGACGATTTTTGACCGGCTCTATGTCCACCAAGGGACTGTATATATTGTCACAGACGACCCGAAGACTGTACCGCCCCTTCATGAGATCACCTCCACTGCACATCCAATCTTTAGTGGACCGGAAGAGGTCCAGCACCGGAATCCGACGGACCGAGACATTCAAGTAATATCACCGGGAGAAGCGGATCAAAAGTTTCGGAAGACGGCTTTAAGGCTTGAAGGCGTCACAGTTGGTCTATTTACCTCTTTGTGGGAGACTGGGAACCTTAAATTCTCATAGTTCCTAGTCAATGACCCTCCACAATTTATTAAACATTATTACCATTTTTCAGCAGGTAACGTGTTTATACGTATATGTCTCGCCTACTGAAGACTGGTGTAGAATTGATATTTGGCTTATGGCGAACGTATTCTTCCCTTGACCCCAACATCACTTCGAGCGGCGAGACGAACCTCCAACCACCACGCAGGCTAATTTTTCCGCACGTAGAGTCAAAAAAATGGCAAGACTACGCCTCGATGAATCAATATGTCACGCGCGGCGTGTTCCCTTCTATGGTGATGGAATTCGAGCAAGACTGGAAAGCCTGGGCTTTACCGCCGCATAACACTCTACTCTACGATCGAGTGGTCTTTGCTGATCGTGCGGCTGCCACGCACGGTAACATGTATAAGCAAACTCATCGAACCGCTGCTGAGGCAATGAGATTGGAAGCCGGTCCACATTGGTGGACCACCATCCGGGCAGCGCTAACAGACTTTGCGGGACACAAGCCCGATCAACATAACCAGACTCCAGTCATCACCTATGTGAGCCGACAGGGGTGGGGGAGACGGATGTTGCGGCCGGCTGATCACGAGAAGCTCGTGGCTGCGCTGTATAACTTGCGGATGAAGCATGGGTACGAGGTCAATGTAGTCTCACTGGAGAAGATGTCTCGAGCAGAACAGATCAAGCTCGCTGCGCGGACCACGGTATGGAACGAACCATGCGGCTTGACTGGAATACTTACGCCTGCTGATTAGATCATGATGGGCGTCCACGGCAATGGCCTGACATCATTATTATGGATGACGCCTACACCGCGATCAACCGTGATAGAATTCTTCTGCCCTCCTGGGTTTGCAATGGATGTAAGTGTGGTACACGCACGTGCAGAGAGATACTAACTTTGTGTTAGTACGAGTGGCCGACACGTGCATTGGGTATGGTTCACTACGGCTTTTGGAACGACCGGTACTTCACCTCGCCTGAACTCCCTCCTAAGGGCTACCCGGAGTGCTTCCAAGGGAACGATATACCTATTGATGGGGATGCTGTGGCCCGGCTTGTGGAGTCTAGGCTCTCCCTAGAGGAGGAGATGGATGACTAGAGGTGGTGGATGGACTCTACAATTTCTGGACGCTCGGAGGGGTAGGCCTCCCACTATACCTCTACGTACGGACAGTATGCTCCCGTTATTGATTATATTTTGTTATTTCGCGTAGTGCCGGCTCGCGTGTGACAGGTCCACTGGCGGAGTTTGGTCGGGTGTTTTTTGCTCTCTTCCGCGATTCTACTCGATCGCCCGCGCTCCCGTATTATACGCGAAACCCGTACGATAACGACAGTACACGAAACACTCCCTGTATTCCAATTATGTCTGCCTCTCCCCTCGGCTCGCCTTCGTCGACCCTGCCGACCCCGCAGACGAGTGTGAGCGGCAGTGACTCTGCGTCGTCTCTCATGTCTATGACGTCTGCCACGTCCTCCGCGTCTCCAAATACACGCCATACCCGCACTGCGACGCATCCTGGAGCCCCTGCACTTAACCGTCGTCAATCCATCTCAATCAACCACGTCCGCACCTCATCACTCGTTTCTGGGTCACCCTTCAAGGACCCAAACTCAAAGCCAATCGGTGCAAAGTACCGCCCAGTTCCCGCCGTCGCCCGCCCAAACGCTCAACACGCCAGTCCCAATCCTCCTCGACGTCCCGGAAGCAGGGAACGGAAAGTCTCAAAGACTAGTGAGAATAAGAATCAAGACAACCTCAAGAAACCCCGCAAGAGCCAGGGTGTCCAGGCCCTCGGCAAGTCTGAGGGTGTCACTCGCTCACCTTTCCTTGACGGTAATCGCCCTCCTAAGACCGTCGCTGAACCCGACGTGGACGACACAGATGAGCCTTTCAAGCACCCCAGTGTGCCTCTCCAGATTTCCACAGATTTGCCCCCTCCCCCGCGCCAGTTGCCCCCAACTCCTACGACCCCGCCACGGCTCTCGAGTCATTCCGGAGTCCCCTTAACAACCAATACTCCTTCCCCTCGTTCTAATCTAGTCTCAAAGCGCTTTCATGGGCCCCGTTCACCCACCGCATCCCCTGTGGGCGTGCGGCGTGCTTCGACCAAGCGTCGGAGGCGCAAAACTGTGACTTTCCATGAGCGGTGCGATGTGCTCGAATTCGAACGGGACGAGCCAAGCGACGTTCTTCTCAGTGACGAGGACGACGAGGATCCCGACGACGAAGCTGATCCTTGGGATGAGTACCTACCGGAGTCCCCAGCCATAAGCGAGACAGTCGAAAGCGTGGTTGAGTCTCTTCTTGCCGAAGAAGATTATGGACCTGGGACTACCCATACAACATTCGACTATGAGCCGCCTGAGGATCATATCAAGGAGGGCGAGCACATTCAAGGTAGGAGGGCATCCGACTACTGACTCTTGATCTCCCTAACACACACACCACCACAGAATTTGCCGCATCTGAAGTCCGAGAAGAATCTGTTCCCATCCAGCATGAGCCCAGGCTCTTCGTCGGCGAGGCAGTTTTCTCGACTCCGTCCCCCCAACGATTCCGCAACTGGCAGCACAGCCCCCACAGAGACTCAAGTCCTTCTCGTCGACCCCACAACACCGAGGATATAACCAGCCGTCAAATGGAAGGGCAGAAGCAAGAATCACCCGATCCGGAACGCTTCGGAGGGGGCCCCGCTTATAAACAGGCGTCTATTCCTCGCACTCAACCACTCCCAACCGATTTAAGGGAGCAGTTCGAGTCCTCTGTGTTGGAGGACAGCCGTGCATCGACTCCTGAGCGGGAAAAGCCCGCGATTATAGAGGACGGTGAGGTTTCACTCCCTCCTTCGGAGTTCAAACGCACCACCACTCCGCAGGCTGTCGATTTGGACGACTGCCGCAGCGCCCTCGACAAGTTGATGGTGGGTGTGGAGCGTGGCTTTGATACATCATACTACGCTGTAGATGGAGGGGATGAGGACGACTACGAGACGCAGTCAGCAAATGGTATCCTCGAGCGTGCGTCCACTGGTGATCATACTGTGTTACTCCCTCCCTCCGTTTCACCCATCCAACGTGGCTCGGACTTAGGCACGGCCACCACTGAGCTGGAAATGGAGGAAGAGCTCTTCACTCCTCCGCCACCTGGTGTACTACCTCCCGTTCTTCCCAAAGTCGACTCGAAACCACTGCTAGTCGATAGTCCGGTACGGCATAGCACCATGCGCGAGCTCCCCGCCCTGCCGTTGCTGGAACCTGAACAACCGCTTCTGGAAGTGCATAGCCCTATCACACCCACACGAAGCCCCAGTCCAAACACAGCTCTTGCGCGGAGGAACACGATCAAGACGCACGCGGAGAATATCAAGCTTCGTAGGCGCCAATTGAGAGCCGAACGAGGCGAACGAGGCGACCTGAAGGGTAAGAGGAGGATATCCATCGGCGGCGCGAAGCTTCTTGTTGCAGAGCAAGTGCTTGACATCAACGACGGGTGTTTGTTACCTGTCACCGTTGAAGACCAGCCTGCCCTGGGAGATGAGCTGGAGCTCGAAATCGCAAAACGGTTCCCTAATGTTAAGGTGTGATAGTCGATTCCAGTTGAGGGTGAATCTCATGCGATTTGTAGCGCTCGTATCATCTTCGCGAACAACCTGACATCATCTATGCATCTGATGATCGTGTATCTCACCTTGGTGGAGTTGGAGATGTGGAATTGGGCCTCGCCTGGCGTACCCTGCGGCGTCCCTCTGACATGGTGAGTGATGATTTCTTGCTGCCGCGGTGGCAACCTCATAATTTCGTGGTAGTTCTCGTATACCAAGGAAATAAGAGACGCCCGCAATCGGGCCCAGCCTGGCAAGTCACATGGCAAAGTCTTCCTCAAAGTATTGGGCCTTCGGGATATCCACATCCCTCTGCCAAGCCAGCCAACCTTCTTCACGTGTGTTCTCAACAATGGCATCCATTTCGTTGAGACCCCTGCTGTTCAGCTTGCAAGAGACTGCCTTGTTGAGCAGGAGTTTGAGTTGTACGTCATGGACTGTGTTATTGCTCACTATTCGCTAACACCTCTCGATAGGATCGAACACGAGAAGCTCGAATTTACGCTCACAATCAAGGTACGGAAGGACCCTCATATATCGGCTATTTTGAATCCGCCTCTACCTTTGCCTGCCGTTCGCGCTGCCACCCCTTCCAAGACTAGTGTCATGCGTAGCTTATTCAGCAGTCCGAAGCACAAGAAGCAGGCTTCGATCAAGGAAGCCGCCCGTTCAGAAGTTGTGGTCGATCCTTTCGGACGGTATGTGCGCAACGACCTTACTGTCGGAAGGGCATTCGTCGCCTTTAAGGATATTCAGCACCGGTGCAATACGAAGCTATTCGAGACTTCGTATCCCTTGATTGGCCAGATACATGATGAACGGCTCATCAGGACGTCAGGCAAAGTGACTATGACTACCCCAGTTGGAGAGATCGTTCTGCAAGTATTTAGGTTACCGCCCATACCTGGTATTCCAGCGGATGAATTACCTCAATCCTTGGAGGACTGCCATCGTGGGTTGAGGCATGTCCAATGGCACAAAAAGGTTTACCATGAGGGAGGGTTGACGCAATATGGTGGTGATTGTATGGTGGGTCACCATTCCCTGCGCTCGAGATTTGGAACTGAGCTACCGGTTTGTAATTTGCCTAGACCTGGCGCCGCCGTCACTTCCACGTCGTGGGTGCGAGCCTGGTTGCTTACAACGACGTCACGAAGAAACCAATTGCGAAGATCGACCTGCGGAAAGCGGTACAAGTCGAGGATGAGACCACGTCACTGCCATCTGGCTCTGGTGGCGAGACCTCACTCAAGACGCCACAGGGTCTGAGGAGAAGGTCGTCATTCAACGCACTCTCGGGTATTGAACATTCGTTCCGCGTTGTCTTCTTGGAAGAGGAAATTTGTTTCTATGCAGACACAGCAGAGGAGAAGAAGCGATGGTGAGTGTTCCAGATCACCAAGCGAATGGCGATCTGACTGTTCTGCGTAGGATGGTGGTGCTTGGTGCGCTGATTGGGAAAGTGCCTCCCAAACCGCTATGGGCTGAGATGCTCTGGCAACAGCAAGGCGGGCAAGACGGGGCGGAAGCTGCCCCACAGGAATGATTGTCACTGATATCTTTTTACTGTTTGTATTGATTAATTTTTTTGTTGTCTGCGCGATATGTCCGTAGCGTCCCCATTCAATCTGGCTTGAACCCAGCCACCTCCGGGGGACGTACCAGCCCCATAGCCTGCGCGTCCTAGGCGTCTTAGACAGCAGTTGCCATCAGATATATACTTCCAACCACGTTGACTGACCAAAGATGACCCAAAGACGGCCAGCCTCGCCGACAAACACTACGTTCTCGGGCATTTCCAACTACCGGACTGATTCGTACCGACCCATCCAGGGCAGAGACATCCCCCCAATGCCCCAAATAGACTCGAAGCGAATCGCAAAGATGCATTGGGACGAGCTTCAAGCATTTCTTGCCTCCCACCTCGTAAAGGGTACGCAGATACCCCATGGCTACATGTGCTGGATATTTATCTTTGCTTATATACATGTCCCTCCAGAAACCCCAAATTCACGTTCCAGCGCGCGAGAGAAGCTCACCCGCCTTACAAGACAACAATTCCAGGAGTTGTCCACTGATGTATTCGATGAACTCGTCAGGCGTACTTCAAGCACTGAAGGTGAGTGTCTCCTTCCCTATGGCTCGCCACCCTGACTGACCACCACTGCGAGCCGCCAGTGCCACATCTGCCCAATAGGGATGAATTTCATCCAAAGCGAAACCAGGCTCGTCAGAAGCTTTCTACGCTTGCAAAACCACGCTTCAAGGACCTTGCCTCTGACGTCTTCTTCGAACTCGGACGGCGGTACCCCGAATTCAAGGAGCCCGAGGTTCGTCACTCTTAAGTTCGCCGGTTGAATTTGTAGCTGATATTTGGATACAGATACCTCCAGATACCCCAGGGTCAACCTATGACGAGGAGCTGCCAAGTCCGGACTATAGCGAGGAGTCTCCCATTCGACCTGTCGGCGCCGGTGGAGGCCGGCCATCACTAGAAAATCGTGGAGGTCGACCGTCACTAGAAAATCCTTTTGACCGACCAACAAATGAATCTGGCCCGTCCAAAGGCTATACCCGCCGGCCATCCCCCGACAATGAGAGCGCCTATGCTCCCTCTTCTTCAAACGGCAGACGGCCTTCCAATGCCGCCGATACTACTCCTTTCCTTTCTTCTCTTGCGCGCAAGGTTTCAGAAAGCGGTCCTGCACCCTCTACGGCGACCTCGGGGGTTGTCATCCCAAACAAGTCGACGATTGCAGAGGAAGAGATCCAGGTACCATATGGTCGTGAAGACGGTCCTGATTCAATGCGGAACTCGGAAGTCAGGGACTCAGTCGGGAGCGACGATATTAACGAACCCGACGACCCACCGTCTGTTGGTGGGCTCAATGCGATTGGGAACAACACGTGGAATACGAGGAACTCCCCTATTGCCCCATTGCGGAGTGGACTCAGTGCTCTAGGAAAGAATATTGGCGCGGTTAACAGTAACAGCAATGGTCGGAACCGATCCGCTAGCAATGCCACTTCGGCCACTCTGAAGGGACGATCAGATGGCAGACCTGTGAGTTCGCCATTCCCCCTACTGTTGCCCACCCCCTGAACCTACGTTCAAGTCGATCGATGAGGATGAGGTCAACGCTCTGAAGCGGGAATACGAATCCAAGCTCTCGAATCTGCAAAGCCGAATATCTTCGCTAGAAAGCGAGGTCCAAGACCATACCAAGGTTCGTTCCCTTCCATTCGGAAAGAAACCGTGATTCTGAATATCAACTCAGGGCCGGAAATCAGACGCAGAACGTATACGGACGCTAACAGAAGAGCTTAGTAGCGCGCGTGATGTGAGTTTGCTTCTCACTTCTTGTTTCTGCAGTGCCCGTCAGTCGCTCACCAATGGGACAGAGGATCGAAGATATGGAGGCTCAGCTGAGAACAGCTCAGCGAGACTTGGATGAGGCCAAGGCTGCGCAGGCGCAGAGCCAGGGCCGGGAGCAGCGACGGCAGGCCGATATGGAGGACGAAGTCCGTCGACTCGAGCGACGATGTGATCAGCTTGAGGTCGAGAGGGACAATGCTCAGAGAGCTGGGGTACGCACTCTCCCTTCTGAACTCGGATTCGGATGTCCTGATTTGAATTACAGGAGAGCGCCGGCGCGATGGAAGAGTTGAGAGAAGAAATGCAGAACCTGCTAATAGAATTAACGGACCTCTCGACGCGTAATGACGAGTTCGCGATGGAGAAAGATGCGGATCTTGCGACCATACAAGATCTGGAAGCTCAGGTTGCAGACTATCGACGCAAGTATGAGAGGGCAAAGACGGACCTCCGCAATATCAAAGGTGCGTTTCCGTTCAAATGATCAGCCATATGATGTCCAATAATATTTTCTACGCGTAGCAACGTCCTCCCTGTTCTTGCGACCGCCTCCCAAAAGCAAAGACCAGATACCCGTGTCCAGCATCGGTGTCATTTTGGACATACATATCACCGCCTTCCAGAGCGCGTCTGACATCCTTTTAACCGCCGGACGGTACGTACGTAACCCCGGCTGCGGGATTAGCACTCATCGACCGTCTTGCAGGTCAAACGCACCCTCAAAAGTTCTTACGCCAATGAAGTCCGTTATCGACGCTGTAACTTCTATAGTAGAGGACGCAAGAGGGTTCGACCCGCGTTCGCGAGACGACGTCGACCTCGAGACCGTCCAGTCGCTATGCGACCGCACAGAAGCCACACTCAGCAACCTGATGACTGCGACACGGACCCATGCCACGAGCTATGGGTTGTCTCCCGTCAGTTTGCTCGATGCAGCTCTTAGCCATGTCTCGGCATCTGTGACGGAACTCACAAAACTCTTGCTTGTACGGCGATCAACGACTTCTGGACGAAAACAACCACCTGCCTTTTCTCCCTCGCAAACTGTAGGGGGACTTGCTGCTCTCGCTGGAAGCCGCGATGATTGGAAGATTCCTCCGTCGAGCCCATATAGAGACGAAGACGGCCAGCCACCACTCAATGTGAAACATGGACGTGGAATGTCGGACCGGTCGAGCTCCAACGCCAGTCCGCCGCCATCAGCCGTCTTTGATACGCCCCTTGCTACTCCTCGCAGAGGACCCCCAAGCGAAGAGTCCACACCAACGGATGTCCAAACCGACGAGGGTGCTTGGGAGGAACTTAGGGTCAGTCCATATCCCCCTCGGTGTCTTTCTCTCTAAACTCTTGACTCTAGCCTTATTTACAAACCCAAGCCGATACCGTGATCCAAGCGATTCAAGGTGTCCTTTCTGGCGTCCGATCGCCTACACCATCCCCAGAATTGGCGGAGAACCTTACTCAAATCATCACCACAGTCTCTAGTATCGTCGCTCTTTGCAAAGGAAGCCTACCAACGGCCGTTTCACCCAACGGCCAGAAGATTCTAGATCAATTGAGCGAGCACTGCAACAAGCTCAGCGAGGTGCAGGCGATGCCATCCATGACCAAGGAGGCTCGAGGGATGATGGCACAGTCGAGCTTTTCCATTGCCAACTCGGTCAAGGCTCTGCGGGCGGAAGCCTTTCCATAAATGTCTCCATCTCACCGAATTAGCATACAGGGAGGTTGCATCTGGCTAGAGGACTTGAAACGGACCACAATTCGTTCTGCCAGGTTACTGTTCATTACTGCGATCTATGTTTGTCGCGTCTACGTCACGACTCATGATTTAATGCACTTATAGAGTCGATTGCGAGTCTCAAATGACTTGGCATCCAATGGAATTAAAAGAATCGATCATCACACACTTTGAGTATTCCAATCTAATCGCAATACATTTTCTTCTCACTTCCTCTATCATTTACAAGAGAACCACCCTCCAGAGGGCAGCACCGCCAACTTACACACACTGCTATGCAGTATCGCCGTACACTGCAAATCAATGGTACCCAACTTGATTGGACGGGCCTGTGAGCTCGACGATGGTAGTCATAGCCGCAAAGAGTTGGTCTTGAACCCCCAGAAACGTCGGGAAGGTAACCGGTCCAATCGCCCCGTCTACTTCAGCAAGAGTCGTGACCAGTCAATATGCTTGTAGACGATTGATGTTTGAGGGCTTGATTGAGTAAGAATTCCCACCATACCGCCCCCCCCCGCAGACAGCAGGGCGGTCCAACATAGTGCGAGGCCGCCCGGAATGAGCGGAATGGGGAACGAATCACTAACCCCACACTAAGCCTAAAATGATGTAACCCGTTGACCAACGATCAGAGAAACAGGGATAGACTAACAGAGCCCTGACCTCGTAGTTTTGCGTATAGAGCATGATCCTGCTCGAGATCGAATTCATGCTTTTGTTAAAAGCTCATAAAGGGGGCAGGGTCGTACGAACAACACTTTCCTGATAGTTGAAACTCATAGGAGGACTGTCACGGCACTGTCAGCGGCGCGATACTGTTAGTTCGATATGAACACCCTGGACTGCGATCAATACTTTTCCATGGGCCTCGTCTGACAAAATGATCAAGATGATCGAAAGCTCGCAACCGAAAACGTGGATGTATATTAAGCAACACCTGATAAGGTCGAACGAAAAGGTAGAACCAAGCCTTTATTGAGTGCCCTTCGCGGCAGCAATAAATTGTTGGATTTTTGTGGGATCCTTCTTGCCATTGGTCTCCACCCCGCTGCTTACATCAACAGCCCATGGTTTAACCTCCTTGACCACCTGAGCGATATTCTCTGCGCTAAGTCCGCCTGCCAAGATGATCGGTAAACGCGCGCTCGGAGATCCGCATTCCCCGGCGCCAATAACGCCTTTTGCTAGGTCCAGGTTCACCACCGAACCGGAACCCCCGGAAAAGGCCTCGCCGGGCTTTACGGCATCAAGGAGGACAAACTCATGGAGACCCGGTCGCGAAATATCCCTGAGCGACTCAACCGTGTCGTGTTCTCGCGCGTGAAACACGCGGATGACAGGAAGGGGAATTTGGGCTGCCCATTGGAGGGGTTCCGATCCATGAAGTTGCACGAGATCGAGCTGCGTAACGTGTGCGATTTGTAAAACTTCTTCGAGGGGTTGGTTTTGAAAGACTCCAACCGTGAGTGGTTTGCCGGGAATGGTTCTAGAATGTCGAGTGAACCAGGGAAGATTGATCGACTTGGAAGCCGGAGGGGAAGCATTCGCGTTCTCAGAACGATAGGTACGTATCGCAGTGACGATCTCCAAAGCGGAGTTAATACCGACAGCACGCTTGCTCTTTGGGGCAAAGATCATGCCTATAAGATCGGCGCCAGCCTCTGCCGCTAGAAGGGCATCTTCTGCGGAACGCAGACCGCAAATTTTAACACGGGGCACGGTAGAAACTCCTTCGGTCGGCTCCGGCGTCGGGAGGTCAAGAAGCTCACGAATGAATACATCGGGTTGCGCGGCCCGCATAAGTGATTCGCCGACTAAGACTGCTCGAACTCCTTGCTCCATATATTGTGTAACGTCTTGCCGAGAGGTGATACCACTGAGGGCGCAAATGATAACCCCTTTGCCCTTGCACATGTCCGCTAGTCGCGTCGTGGTTTGCATATCGACTTGGAAATTATGGAGATTGCGATTGTTGACGCCGATGACCTTGGCACCGAGGTCCAACGCAGCTGACATTTCCTCTGCGCTATTGACTTCAACCAGCGGTTCCATCGACAGTGAGCGTGCGTAGGTTATCAAGGCGGAGAGTCGAGCGGGTGGCAGCATAGCGACAATGAGGAGTACGGTATCAGCACCATGTAGGCGGGCCTCCATAATCTGGTATTCATCTAAAATGAAGTCCTTCCGTAGGATAGCCGGTCGATTGGGAAGGTGGTCGACGGCCTGTCGCGCAAGGCGCATGTCGAGCAGGGAGCCTTTGAACCATTTTGGCTCAGTAAGTACAGAGATGACGGAGGCTCCTGCGAGAGCATACGTGAGAGCCTGTTGGGCGGCGTTTGTGCTCATTGAGATGGCACCCTTTGAAGGCGACGCTCGCTTGATCTCCGCCATAAGTGCTGGGTTGCTCCCCGACGCGAGTCGAGGAACGAAGGGAATAATGGGAGGGTCGAGATGGAGCGAAAGCAGTGTATCGAGGTCCTCTGGGGTTGTACCTGGCGTCGCTTTGGCGAGCTCAATGTCCTTCAGGCGTTGGATGTGGATGGTCTCTAGGATAGACGGGAGTTTGGAACCGCTCTCCTTGGAGTTTGGAGAGGCGTTGTAGGTAAAAGGAGGGAGCTGTGTGTCCAATACTCCAAACGAGGAATTCTCCTCCCAGCGTCCGCCTCGAAGAGCGAGGAAGTTTTTCAGGTAATGATCTCCACTCTCAGAAAGAATGCTTTCTGGGTGGTACTGAACTGCTTCCACAGAGAACTCCCGGTGTCGCACTCCCATAATGACACCGCTTTCTTCGGTGCAGGCGGTAACGATAAGCTGCTCAGGAAGCGACTTGATATGAGCACTCAAACTGTGGTAACGAGTTGACTTTATGCCTTGGGGTATATCCTTGAAGCATCCCCGACCGTCATGTCGGATACGACTCGTTTTGCCGTGCATGATCTCGCCCGCGTACGAAATGTCGCCCCCGAGCGAATCGACAAGACATTCAAGTCCCATGCAAACACCCAGGACTGGTACCTTGCCGGAGAAGTAGCGAATGGCTGCTTGCGAGATACCGCCGTCCGTCTTTGGGTGGCCAGGCCCGGGGGAGACTACGAGGTTCCGAATCTTGAGGTTGGGCAGGTCATTTGGGTTCAGATCTGAGTTTCTGACGACGCGAACATTAGCCCCGAGATTGCGGAGTGATTGGTAGAGGTTGAAGGTGAACGAATCGTAGTTGTCGATCAGGAGCGTCTCGTCGGCCATCCAGAGAGCGAACTAGTAGCATTATTATCATAAATAAAATAAATATTACTGACGACTTGGAGACGGCGACGTGACTCACCTCGGTTAAGGTTTGGATCGAAGAGTCGTCCCAAGTTGACCCGCGCCACAATTTGCCCAAATGGCACTCGCCCAGACGGTCTCGACCACTAACACTCAGAGAGCCAAAAAGGCTGCTCAGAAGCAGAATGCGAAGAAAGTCTTCAAGCCAGTCCTCGACAATCCCTTTACCATCGCATGGTAGATCAGCTTCCACCCCCGCTACTCGCTATCTCTGACAGAAATTTAGGCCAAAAATACAAACTAATGTCCAGAATGCGATACTTGCAGCGTCATCCGAGGTTCTTGGCGGTTTGCGCGATTATCATATAGCCCGCGAGAAAGCCAGCCGGCATGCGAAGAATGCAAAGCGTCAACGAAGATCCCAGCCCAAGGAACAAGTCGAGCCGAGCAAAGAACAAGTCGAGCCGAGCAACGGCAAGAAGCGGAAGAGAGTGTTCGGAGACGACGGGCTTGACACAGTTAAACGGAGGCGCGTAGAGGTGTTGGAAGTACTCCCCTCTGCCATCCAAATGCAAACAGAACCTCTGCCATTGGAAGATCCGGGGTCATTAACACTTAAAGAGCAAGTTTGCCACGATATATTGCAAATCCCTTCGCCACCCGTACTCCTGGATAGTCTGGAAATCGGACTCAACGAAGTCACGAGAGCATTAGAGCGCTCTATCACCACCCTTCGGTCTTGTCAAACCAAGAAACAACTTCCCAACGATTTCAAACCTATCTCCCTCGTTTTGGTTTGCCTCGCAGATATCAACCCGCCTAACCTTGTCGCGCATATACCGCACCTTGTCTCCGTCTACAACAGCATGCTCATGACTCAAGAGATTATTACGACCAAGAAGCGCCGGAAAGGCGCGCCACTGTCAATCCTCCCACCGCGACCCGAGGGGATTAAATTAGTGACCCTACCAAAGAACGCAGAGTCCTCATTGGCCGGTTCAATAGGCCTGCGTCGGGTATCGGTAGTTGCTTTTTATGTAAGTTCCTTCTCCTTCTTCTCTTGACTCCGAATATTTCATTGACCACATCCAAAGGATTCTGCTCCCCTTGGAGTCCATCTCACCACCTTGCTCTCGCAAACGCCCGTTCTTGCAGTACCATGGCAGATTCCTCAAGCTATCCCAACCAAAGTAGCCATGATCCTCGAACGTACACACATCAAACACATTGCCACCACCGCACCTCTCGACATGAACCTGGCAAGGAAGGAGCGACAACAAGGTCGGAAGACTGCCAAGGCACATCGCAAGGTGACGAAAATGGATGAGAGAAAGAAGAGGATCGCGGAAGTGCAGGCAAAGGAGGAAGGTGTTGCTGCACAAATATTCGAAAAACCGAGGACTGCTGGGAGGGAACGGATGACGCTGCGATCTGCAACTGCTCTGACGGCGCCCCCTGCACCTGAAGCCGCTACCACCGTACCTTCTACTCGTACTCGCAAGATTAAAACTGCTTCTCCGCGTACAGCATCGACCGCCAAGTCGGGTAAACGTCCTGCCCCTCCAAAGGCGCCTCTCCGAACCTCATCGCGACTTGCGCTTAATGACACGAATCAGAAAGGCAAGAAGATCAAGAAAGTTTGACTTTTCTCGGCCCACCTCGCCAGTCATATCCATCAGCCTCACATCTTTGCATGTATTCATACTTGTAGCCATACTTGTAACCGCCCAAGGACATTGGCAGTTCTAGATTCCAAAAATGAATTCTATATACATCCTAGAGACATAGTTCCAAAGATCTTCTCCTCATGACAATCCAACAGCACAGGGCAGACACGCGCTTCACTGATTCAAGTGAGTACCAGCGAGTTCCTTCTCGAGCTCGACAGAGGGGTCCTCCATCACAGGACTCCCGGGCCTCATTTCGTCTGAACGAGTGTAATTCGATGTCGCTCCATTTGCAGGAGCATAGTCCGCCACTGGGGAGGAAGCAACTGTTTCGCGTGAGGGGATTGGCAACCTAATTGAGCCCAGAAGGTCAGGAAAGGAGTGAGGAGTGGGAAGCGGGAGAGGGCGTACGTGTTGGCAGACTTCTGTCCAGTACCACGAGGAACTTGCCCGCGCACTTCCTGTCGGAACTGAGCGACCTCCTCAACAATGAGTTTCTTCATCCCTTCAATCGTGTCCTCCTCTTCGAAGCCAAAGTCGAATTTCTGTTTGCATCGGATCAGTGGCTCTTCTTTGAGTGCGTATGGGTCGGTTGTACCTTTTCGCAGACAGGCTCGTCATTTGGATCGTGCCATACTGCGAGGTAGGGGTGCCTGAGTGCCTCCTCGCAGCTGATCCTCTGTGCGGGGTCAAAGCAGAGCATCTGGCCGAGCAAGTCGATTGCCAAGGGGTTGGCGTGGGGGTAGAGCGAGTTGAAGGGGATTCTAGGCTTGATAGGGAGTGAACGAATGTAGTCTTGAGCTCGAGGTGAGCCCACACGACGAAGCGCGTCTTCCTTCGGGGTACCGAGGCAGTTGAGAATTTGAGAAAGCTGGTCAACGTAGCTAACGTATAGTGAGCGATTTGTGGCCTCTGATGGCTGTAAGGACACATACTCGCGACCACGGAAAATGGGTTTGCCACCGAGACATTCAGCGAGAATGCACCCCACTGACCAGATGTCAACTGTCTAGGAGGTGAGCAGTAATTCCTGTGTTCTGAGTAGTTTGGTGCTCACTGGACGTGCTCTGAATGGGACACGTTAGTACTCTGTCTAGTGGCGAGCGGCGATGAACTCACGTAGTTCGCAAAGCTCAGCATAATTTCTGGAGCGCGGTACCACCTTGTAGCGACGTATTCCGTCATGAATCCGGCGCTTCCAGCAGCCTTCGGTGGTGCAGTCACATTCGAGCCTGGCGGGGTGTATCCTCTAGCGAGACCGAAATCGCAGATTTTGAGCTCGCAATCCGCATTAAGTAGAATATTACCAGGCTTTAGGTCCCTATGGAGAACATTGGCAGAGTGGATATACTGGAGTGGTGTCAAGTTTCAATGTTGGACAGGATGGCGAATCTGGACAGACGAACCTTAAGGCCACAGAGAATTTGATACATAAAGCTCTGCCGATGTTTCAGGATACAAATATCGATTTCAAAAGGCGCTAATCACGTACTTGGAAGTGTGCGTCTGAGAGCGGTTGACCAGATCGAATCTTGAAGCAATGACTAAGCGCGCGCGCTCGGAGATGGTACTGTAAGACTTACGATGGCATGAAGATCGGCCTCCATAAGCTCTTCCTGGCAGGCGATCGTTCACGGTTATCGCCGGCCTTGCCTCTCTTGGTAACGGACTCACATAGAGGTAAACCTCATTGAAGACGCCGTTGGGTTCGAACACGATGTCCATGTCGTAGATACATGTAATCTGGAGGTCTCAGTTAGTCCCGATCTTGCGTCGGAGACAAGCGCCATACATTCTTGTGTCCGCGGAAGTGATGGAGTAACCTTAAAAGGGAATGGTCAGGTTGGATGATCAGGATGTAGATATAGGTATAGGTATTGCAAACCTGATCTCACGAAGGCATCGCTTCGTCAAGATTTTCTAGGGAGGATGAGCGGGTGTCTCGAGTCGAATTCGAGTGGCAACGAGCCGACCTTGGTACCAATGCTGGTGATCTTCTTTATAGCACAACCCTCGCCAGTCTTTCGATTCTTCGCGGCCACGACGAGACCGTACGCGCCTAGACGTGCCCGACGATCAGAAACTATGTGACCGGCATTGGGAGAGAGAGGACTAACCCTGGCCGAGTTCCTTGTGGAACTGGTAGTCAGAGTCGACGACGAACGTCTGCTGGAGAGCCTTGAAGGCATTGCGTTGGGCCTCGAATACTTCCATGAAAGGCGACGGAGTGCAACCGGGAATTGGTTTGGGCGCAAGGAATTACCCATTTCTGTCTGTCTTTCCTTGCACGCGTGCTACCTGGCAAACGAGGTGCGTTCTACGTGTCATGGAACTATACTACTCGTAAGATGTACGCGGATTTCGAGTGGTTATCCCGTCGAGCGAGCTCCTCGGTGGGTAATCTCCTACAGGAGGAGTGCGACCGAGAGGAGATCCCAAGTTGTGCTTTGCGTACTAACGAGTTCTCTTTGGTATACGACGCGTTTTCCCCTATTTAACTGTGCTTCCGATCCAATCAACAAAGGCTCCGCCCTTGCTTCCCTCCCACCCAACATTTCCCTTCATCCATGCAACGCGGCATACGCTGCTCGACGCGGCCATGTCTCTCAGGTCAAGACAGTCTAGAGGATAAAGCTGTCGAGGGCGATCAGAACGCGTGGGTGAGCTCTCAGCAGAGCGCCACCCGCGGACCAATTTCACAAGTAAGTCCAATCGCGAGCACATCCCCACCCTAACTTTGTTACTAATGCCTCCTTCTACCCTCTTCTCTCAGCCATCGCCAGGGATGTCCCCCAGCCGCGCTGGATCACTCATCTCTATCCTCCCTCATGAGCTCCTCGTGCACGTAATAGTAGAGGCCGACCTACTTGATCGCGAGGATGCTCAGTACAAGTATCCCATTCTCACTCTCTACACACCCGCAGGCGACTGGGACACCTCGTTGCGGCGATCTGCCGGCTGGAAGTTCCAAGCTATGCTGGTGTGCAAGCTATGGTACCAATTAATCATCACGACACCCCAGTTCTGGAATCAAGTCCTACTCGACACCCGCGCCGGCCTCCAGCATCTGCTCCAACGATGGGACATGACCTTACAACGCACAGGATCGACTCCACTATACATCTCTATTGCCAATCTCACACATACGCCGTTCACGACGCACATCCGCGGCCCGTGCGCGGCGAAGCACGAGTTCTTCGAAGGAGTCCCAGATACCGAGCTTGAAAGCCGCTCGCGGACGCTCCTCTCAGCGGTCTCTAAACAATCCACACGAATAAGGCAACTTGCAATTGTAGTGACCGAAACTTCTTCTCACCTACTGTCGTCATGGGAGGGGGGACTGTCGTCTCTCGACCTATTATCTATGGAAACGATAGTGACAAACAATTGGTCTCCCGGCCGATCCAATATACCGCCGACATTCTTTCAGAGTGTAACCACGCCCGCTAAACTTCGACTCTGTGGCGACACGTTCCTCCCTTCGCCCGAAGAATACGACGCTACCGCTACATTCCACTTCAAGCACCTAGATATGCGCCTGTTCAACAAGAAGGGAGCTGTGCTTGATATTACGGATCTAGCAGCTGCCCAGCGTTTCCTTCAAGCTTGTCCGACATTGGAGACAATGATGGCCGCATCGACCTTCAGCCATTGTGATTACCTTATCCCAGCACCTCTGCAGTCCTTTGCATCCCTAACCTCACTCACCATTCAGTACAATATGTGGCTCTTCGATAATTTCATGCACAATGCGGAATTGCCCCTCTTCCCCAACCTCACGTCGTGCACCATCCGTCTCGTCGATCGCAATAAATTACTAATGCCAAGTGCACTCCTGATGATTGATACCCACTGCCCGCGGCTGGAGGAACTCACTATCGGCCTGCGGGGAACCACTATTCACGATGCAGCACTCGACCCAGCAGAACAAACCATGCGTGCACCACTTCCAATCCTGCGCTTCAAGTGTCCACTCCGGCGGCTCACCATCGAATGTATCCAAATCTTCGATTTTCTCCTCGAAATGTGTCAGAGCCCCATCACAATTCTCCCCAATCTCACGTCCCTCGTACTTGTCCACTGCTCACACCTCTCAATGGCCGAGATCGATTGTCTGAAGGAAAGGAAACCGAACTTGACGATTGGCTGGACGGACTGTCAACCCACTCCACTGATGCAGTGGTCTGCGTCGGGGCGTCATTAGGATTCGAGAGTTGAGATCGACTGTCTTCATGCATATTCGTGTTGCCTCATGCCGCATCTCCACCATACTAGTGTCCACTATAGATCTATTAGCATTGCTGTATGCTTACCCTTCTACCACAATACCGTTGATATATTCTATGGTGTGCCTAGTTGCAACCGTCACTTTCAATCGACTCGTCGGTGCGTCCGGAGATTGTAGGATTGCGCGCTCCGCTTGCATCGAGTTGGGTGGTACACATAAAGAATCCCGCGCGGGGTTGGTTGGGCGCCGGCGCCGGCGTGCCTGGCGACCTGCTTGGTCTCGTTCTCGTCGCTCGCCAAGTCGCTCGTTGGGGCCCACAGCGCGGGGACCGATGACTATCGACCGATGGGTGGCATTCATTTCTCCTGTGTGCATAACCTCTGCGTTTCTGCTTCAGCTGTTTTGCTCGCTCTCTTTGCCAATAATCAAGGTGCGTTGATGTGTGGCGCCTCGTTCAGGTTTGAGGCTCACGATGAAGGCCGGGCAACGTAACAGCCCATCCATTTGCTAGCGGTACATGTGGACCATGTTCAAAGAACGAGTACAGCCAACGAGATTCGATTTGGGCTGTGGGGGTATTGCGCAATGAAGTCCGTATGTCTTGGGTGCAAAGCGAATAAGAACCCATAGAGCTAATCCATTCGTCTTTCCTACGATAGCGTATATGATACTGAGCTCACAGACTTTGGTATGGGTGCCTTTCACGTTCCGACCAAGAATCGACTAATGTTACTTCCTGTAGGCTCATGCAGCCAACCGGCTGTTGGGTATGACCCAGGACCGCTTCTGGTGCTCGTAACAGGCCAACAAGCGCTCGTACAAATTGCGTTCAAAGCCCTGACTTACTTCCTCATCCTCCACCCAATCGTGTATGCCAACCCTCCTTCAACCAATGGCGCTCCACTTACTGATGTGCTCTTCTTTCTCCGACCTACCTACTAGTGCGGTCCTGACTCTCATCGCACTTGTCCCCTCCATCTTCGTCCACGTGAAATGGGCGCGGATTTTCTCGCTGGTTATAACGGTTATCGGTGCCATTCTTTCTACCATCGTCTTTGGAATTGACGTTGCCATTGTCAATGCTGCAAAGACCGGCGTGCATAAATATCTCGGCGAGAACACGAACATTTCGATCTTGTACGGACGGGAGATCTGGATGAGCCTGGGTGCGGTTCTACTCCTCTGGGCAGCCGTCGTCTCACACTCGGTGGTTTCGTGCTATTGTTGTGGACGCGTGCGGTGGAACAACCGGGAAGGTCAGCCGCAGGAAACGTGAGTGTGCTTGTGCTCTCGTGTCAGAAAGGTGCTGGTATTAACTCTTGACCTCTATAGATATAAAGAAGAAAAACCTCGATGACGTTCCAAGGCCGGATTTCTACTCGCTTCGTTATTCATGTCACGACAATGCTACGGACTAGGTCACTGTGGAATTAATAACACGGATGGATTACGACTCACGGACCTAAATCACGACCAAACCTTTGAGCCGGTCACTTTCTTCTTTCATAGGTGGGTCTCTCTGGGTGCTATGACCCAAAAAGTATAAGCTAGGTGCTAGGTTCACCTATTGTCGGATCACTTGGGAGCTGTCACTGGTCTTAGAGCTCCCTTCCGGTGTCCAACCCGGGCGCGCAAATGACGTAGGGTCCGACTAACATCAAATGAACTGAACTGCGCAGTTAGAGAGGAGCGTGGAGTGCATTGACGTGCCTCATACCAACGACGTCACTAGACGACTGACGCGACTCCACCCATCCCCATAAATATCGGCTGGTTAGTCGTTGGTCAGTGGTCGTTCACCTACGTCTTTCCTCGCCCTACTCCAAGCCCAAGTCGCGCCTGAAAACACGTATCTCAGTAACGCAGTAACGCTTCACGACAGTGCCACGAACCCCAAAGACTAACCAGCCACCGAAAACAAAAAAAAATGGTCGCGATCCACCCCTTCGTCTTCTTGCTCCTCGGCCTCGTCGCCGCCGCCGATGTAGGCCTTCTCGGCTACCTCTTCCACCAGTATGACGGCCAAGGGTGGTTCCCTGCGCGCGATGGGAGCGAGGCCAGCCGCGTTCGAAGCATGTGAGTGATGTCATCGATACTTGCAGCAAGTAGATCACCAACGAAGGGAAATAGAATGATCTTCATTCTCTTTACTGCATCCTGGACCACTCTCTTTGCTCTTGCAGCCGTCATCTTCGTTTTCAGCGGTGCATTGAGCTTCATCGCTGGTATTGCCTCGAGCCTTGTGTGGTTGATTATTGCCATTGTGTTGTGGGTATGTAACTGTCACTGTCACCCGGTCTCGATCCTCTCCATGCACTAACCGCGCTCACTGTACAGGCTGTTTCCACCAGCATGTTCCACGGTATCCGCGAGGGAGGAGAGTGCCAGGGACAGCCGCTCATCTCTCTGTAAGGACATAATTCACCAAAGACCATCTCTTTACGAACCTGTTCATTTACACCCATACTCGCAGGTGCCGCCAACTTGAGACTGTCGAGGCTCTTGGTTGGACAGCACTCGGTCTTTCGGCAATCGCGATCCTGGCCGGCTGCTGCGCCTATCACTCGCACCGGCGCGTCGTATGTACCCCTTCCTTCCTTCTTTCCTTCCTCCACCCTTCCACCTTCGATCCCTCGATCCCTCCACCCTTCCTTCTTTCGGACCTTCGGACCTTCCACCCTTCCGTTTCTATAGCGAACGCGCCCCTGACACACACTCGGTTCATGCAGCACAACAAACGGACCCTCCGCGTATAGTCGCCGTTCCTATTCGAACCGCCTTACTTTATCGATTTCAATACACCAATTCTGTACTTCTGTCCGCCTTCCCGACTCCCTCTTCGCGGGTTATACCGACTTCATTCACCCGCGCGGAATCGTCGAAATCGAAGAATGGTGCTACCCCTTTCGGACCTGTGCCTCTCAAACAAGCTTCATATGCATCCCTGAATATAAATCCGTAGTCTTGTTGTTCTATACCGCAAATAATCATTCCGAATGTTCAAAAACGTTGAATCTTGTACTCGTCTTTTAACGATAAGCGGGAACGTATGGGTGCCATGCACTATTAGTATATTGACCCATGGGCAATATGATTTTGGCCACGCATAACACGACAACGACCATTGACGTAACAAGGCTACAACGCTTCAGACTCTACATAGTTACTGCGAGTGCACTATGATAAATACAGAGACAAAATCAGGAAACACGGTAGGGGAGACGGGAATCGGGACGGGTGAGGATGTTAGGCAAGATCTCGGGAGGTGTCGCACGTATCAAGAGTTTTTCGGGGAGATAAGATGGGAATTGGATGACAAGCGGAGACGACCTGCGCGTCGCCGGCTATGTGTGCACATGAACTCGCAGCACTGTATACTCTATGTAGAGTCCGAAAGACTGAGTCCCGAGGGACTTAATATAATAGATTCCAAGCACGACCCGTGACCCGTGATTGATCATGTGGTCCACCGCCCAGCCAACCGGCTGTTGGGTATGACCCAGGACCGCTTCTGGTGCTCGTAACATGCCAACAGGCGCTCGGACAAATTGCGTTCAAAGCGCTGACTTACTTCCTCGTCCTCCACCCAATTCTGGATGAGCCTGGCTGAGGTACTACTCCTCTGGGCAGCCATCATCTCACACTCGGTGGTTTCGTGCTATTGTTGTGGACGCGTGCGGTGGAATGACCGGGAATATCAGCCGCAGGAAACGTGAGTGCGCTTGTGTTTTTATGTCAGAAATGTGCTGGCATTCACTCTTGACCTCTGTAGATATAAAGAAGAAAACCTCGATGACGTTCCAAGGCCGGATTTCTACTCTCTTCGTTATTCATGTCACGACAATGCTACGGACTAGGTCACTGTGGGTTCAATAGCATGGATGGATTACGACTCGAGAGCCTAAATCACTCACTTTCCTTTCATAGGTGGGTCTCTCTGGGTGCTACTACCCAAAAAGTATAAGCTAGTTTCACCTATTATCG
>Ga0307513_10000581_pt1 | contig 52541 bp, 52 predicted proteins | sample 15_EM_MG_FD_202174 | JGI IMG/M metagenome (GOLD analysis project Ga0307513, IMG submission 202174) | Populus trichocarpa ectomycorrhiza microbial communities from riparian zone in the Pacific Northwest, United States - 15_EM | ecosystem: Host-associated > Plants > Roots > Unclassified | place... | reverse complement strand
AATTAGTAATAGTATTCGCCGATTGATGAACACGCCGGGGACGGAATGTGTGATGCTTGGAAACGCCGGACACACGGACGCGGCGGACAGCCGGACATTCGGATTTCCCAAATCTCAGACTTTCTGATATAAGGCACGACGGTGTTTTTCACATTTAACATTTATAAGCCCGGGATTAGGGGCACGGCACCGTGACTTTGTATTTATGGAACCCGTATGCTGTCTCTCCCTCTGAAACCCGGACAATATAAGGGGGCCACTTCTAGAATTTTCTCTTAATTATTTCGAAAGAAGGCGTTAGGGCGTTGTAATTTGGCAATGTCAGATTAGGCTCGTGACCAGGAAAACACAGCGACAAGCCTATTGTATTTGTCGGCTTGACATATTGCGCCTCCAACACGCACGCCCTGCGCGTCCTGGATTACAGTTCAACGTTGATCGACCACTATAGACCCTATGGCCGGTAGCAAAGGCTGGTCACACCGGGAGAAATACTTTCCCCCGCCGGTTTTCCAGGGAGTTGACAACTTGGACAACAAGGAATACAAATCAGGCTTTTTGTCCCGTGCTGATTTTAAGGAACCAGGATTTTTTTCCTGTCACTCAGCAGAGGGTTGTCGTAGGACCAGCGGTTTTTTGGCCTTGATTCCAGGTTTTTCTGTTTCATTTACTCACATCTTGTTTTTCAATAACACCTGTCTTTGTACGGTATATTTTACTACATCTGACAACTGGAATTACATATTACCAATTAGACTGGTAACTACTCTGTCTATAACAATTGAGGAAGGGAGGGATTGTTGGTCTATTGACAGTTTCCACCCACTCTCCTGTCATATACGACCCGAGTCATATGAGGGCCTCAGTTGGACAAAAATAAAAATAAACTTACGCCCTCTGAATGTTGTTATTTGTCTGGAAAAATAATCTTGTTCATGCTAGAATCCTTATTCTTCCGAAATCCTTATTCTGGCTGAAATCCTTATTTTTTGCAAGCTTGCCAGTTATAAATTCACATCATCTGACCAAACCGTGTTATGTTCAGAAAATCCTCGATCACCACCCGGTCCTGAAGAAGTTGATGGCACACGCGTTACAGGCCACCTTATGACCACACAGCTATGGCCCAAGCGCTTTTTCACCCCTTTCGCCATTGCCCCTCTTTTTTCCCTCCCAACCTTGACTCTCTTTCCCCTTATTTTATATATATATTTAACTTATTTCAACCTCAATGAACACCAATGCTCGGGTAGCACCATGCACACTCTGTGCTAGTCCCCCATGTGCATATTTTGACATTGATGTCGATAATGAGACAGCGGTATAATTTTTGCTCTTGAAAAAGACCTGTCTAATTTTTTTTTTGGTAGGAAATGTGCCTCTGCGGACACTCGAGCATGCTTCATCGTGCACTGAGCAGAGAACTTGGACCTCGGGGTGGCTATCCTGTGAGAGCTTGCCTGGAATTCCGAACAATGGGTGGTGTCCCAGTGAGTTCCAGAGCAGTCGTTATTACCTGAAACTTATTATCTGCTCTAAAGATCACCAACTTTCACCAGCTATGTCAATGTGGTGGCCATTATAGTGCCCATCAGCGTCGAGAAGCCAACCCAATGTAAGTGATGACCACTCAACTAGGAGACCCCGAATACTTACATTAAGCTCCAGCCCTACTGCCGGCACCATTGCTGTGCCACCTCGAGCAACCCAGGGGCCTGTGGCTTCTCAAACAATGGGTGTGGCACCGGTTATGAGCATGCCTGCTATTACCGAATATCAAAGCATGGGCTTTGGTGTTCCTACGCCATTTGGTGTTCCTATTGCTGCCCCACGATCATCTGGAAGCTCACGACAACCTGCCAGTCGGCGAAGGGCTGCAAACCCAAACGGATCCATCATCGTGCCACGCCGTCAACACCTAGAAATCACAATGACATTCGTTGTTATTCCACGGGATGTACGACTACTGCTTTTCTGTTTAAATTCCCATTTTTAACTCTTGATTAGCTCGATCAAAATGTTACTGCCCAAGACCAACATGGTCTCGAAAATTATACTTGTTTGACCAAAGGCGAACGACTCTCGCAAGATCTCGCCTTTCTTGAGGCACAGGGGCTGACCCATACCTTCACCTTGCGTGACATCGACAATGCTGAAACCAGTCTTCTCGAGCGGATCATAGCAGCATTTAGCGACATGCTAGCTAATGCCCATTATACTTTTCCAGACTTCGAGTCAACATTTTCTTTGCCTCCTGAAGCACCATCGAGGACTGAGAGAATTGCCTTTGAAAGGCGCCAGTTCAACCTCATTCGGATTTCAAACCAGAGCACCAGTGGCAACAAACTTGTACTTGATCTCAACACAAGTTATCGGTATTTCACCCATAAGAACTTGAAAAGCCGTTTCAAAAGGCACTCAAACGTTCACCCCACTGACATCACCAAAGGAGGGCTCTTATTAATTTGTAAGTTGTTGTCGTACGTCCATGACTATGATATTTACCATCTGCTGCCAGGTCCAAGGAATGGTGGTCAGCTTGTTGGGCCAATTGACAGGACAGGACCACGACATGCCTGCTTCACGGACTATATCCTGGCTGGTCTTGCCAAATCAGCCTTTAGTAGAGATCTCGCCGCCAACCAAAGCAAAACCGATGTCGAGCTGGAAGACGAATGGAAGACTGAATACAACTATCGATGTCGTACTACGTGCCCCCGACCACATAGTGGCCTTTTTCTCCAGGAGGACGGAGACAGTGATGATGATGATCGGGAAATCGCTGCTAATGGGTTATCGATACAACCTTGGATGACACAGAGAGAGCCGAGCTCAGGACCAAGGAGAAGTAATAGATTGGCATCCACAACTCCTCCGTCAACTTCAACCACACTCTCGCCTCTCATTTCAATGCTCGATGTTGGACCAGCTCCCTTTCCAACGGAACCTCCTAGTCCAAGCCTTGATCATCGTACCCTCCTCCCACCTCCAAATCAACCAACTCTGCCAATCATACCAGCAAGTCAACCAACACCTATCACGCTACCTGCGAGTCCTCAGCCCCCTGTTCCCCAACCCCGTGTTGCCATTCCTATCCCTCCATATGTTCCACCAGCTGGACAGGAACCTGACTATAGGTCATTTGAGGAATTTGAGAATCATGTTAATGCCTACCGTTGCCCTGATGTCCTTTCCACAGAGGATTTCTTCAAGGTTGAAGGAGATTCTGTCCGCGACGCAGCAACTGGCTTGGTGGTGGCACTGATGAATGTCTATGGAAAAGCCGATGATGCTTCTCTCTGTGCTGGACCTCTTCAACTGCTTGGACCAACCGAGAAATTTACAGGATCCATTGCACCAAACGACGCAACGTTGAAGAAAATGTTTTCATATCAACACTGGCTTGTTCCTGGGTAAGCCAAGCCAAATTTGCGTCTTTACATAAGCCTCACCTTCTCAACCTTTCAGTGGACTGTCAGGCGACGACACAGTTGGTGGTGGTGTTATGCGCCAGGTTCTTTCAGAGGCTGTCCAAATTGCGTCTAGAGACATTGTGGAAGACTTGGACAATGATGATGGCTACGTGAGCCTGAAGATCTCGGCAGATGGCATAGTCTCTGAAACCACCATCAACCGCTGTTTCGCTCTCGGCGCTCTTTGCACCATCTTCATGATCAAAGCCCACGCTGCACCAGAGCCGATTTCTCCAGCTCTCATTCAAGCAGCAATCGGTCATTGTCATTCTGTTCAAGACCGTAAATGGGTTCAATCCATTTCCCCCCCCATCGCCGCCATCCTTGACCTCTTGCCAACCCCTCTCAACTTTCGACATCCTATTCCTGATCACCCAGAGCTCCGGTCTTTGGTTCGCAGAAGGTTCCCAGGAACATCAGTATGTTTTATCTATTTTGTCATTTTCATCTATTTACACTTTTATTAGTTTGATGCTATTCTCAACATTCCTCCAGAGGAATATCAGAGGGTCTCGTTCAACATACAATTTTTTACCCGTGTGCTGCTGGGTGTACCTGGGGGTGCCATCCAACACGCTCCCGAATTTATGGCCTTTTCACAAGGTATCAACCTTTACCTGACGCCAACCATTCCTCCTTTTTCCGAGGTAAAGCATTGTCCTATTCATGTTAACAAGTAATCTGACTACTTTCTAGGCCATAACGAAGTCATCAAAATACCTACTTGCTAAATGCTACTCCCGCCGAATAACCTCGCCAGAACAACTTGTACCGCACCTCATGTTTCGGCACCACCGCTCAAATACACCGAATGTGGTTCCTGACACAGCGCACCTGATGCCCCGCGTCAAGGAAGCCGTCAAGCGGTACCTCAGAGGAATAGGCCATCCTCACCAGGCCCGTGATTTCTGTGATCCCGAGACCTATGATTCTGAAAAATCGGACCCATCGTTGAGGGCCAGGCGATTTGTCAAGGTCCTCAGTGGCCTTGATATGATGCCCGTCGATGAATCCAAAAAATTCATGGTATTTTCGTCCTCTTTTGCACTGGTGTTTTACTCAACTTGTTGTCTAGGTATCTGTCTACGAGGACGTTCCTGACAATGTTCTCTATGGAACACAATACAATGTATGTTGGTTCCTGTCAACTGTTGACTACAACTTACCGTTGGCATCAATGTAGCGAACAACGGACCTCATCCCGCCATACACCCATGCCTGTCTATTCGAAATAGACATTTGGTTAAACCAAGCTCTAATCAATTCCCTCGAGGCTGCTAATGCTCCTATCGGCGAAGACACCCAGTTTGACTGGGCAATGCATATGGGCGTGATGAAAATGGGTGAAGATACTTTTCAATCCGGCTAGACGCACGACACTGCTTTCTGCTCTTCCAATCACTCGCCACTGCGAAAACTCTGCATATAATGTTCTGATGACTTTCCAATGACTTGCCTTCAATGATTCCATGCCCATCTGCTTCGAAAATCCACTCATTGCAACGATCCACTTTGACAGTCCTTTTGCCTCATTTATGTATTCATCCACATCTCCCCTGCTGTAGATCAATTCATGTATTCCTCACGCACTGTATCCTGCTCATCAACTTCACTTTTACTGTATATTATAATAGCTTCATGTAACCCTGCTGCTTGTCGTCTGCTAGATTAAACTTTGCACATGTATTGACTCGAGAAATGCAATCAATGTACTGCTATGGAGTCGGCCTGAATGCTCTGTCGAATACAGAGCAGCCACCGCCAACAAATTTACATAATGATATCCTCTTCCTCCTGCAACCATCACCTACTCGCCTCACCCGCCGTATTTTCGTCTGGCTCCCCTTCTGCACTATGGTAAGTTGTGGCCTTTCAGTGCCTGTTCCATTACTTATGTACATCTAACATTTCTTTTTGCATTTCAGGTGGCCAACGAGCCATTGTATGTTCGCCACCATTGCTTGATATTCCTACAGTTGGTATTCGGTAGTGAGGGACACGTTCAGTATGTCAACAATGAGGGTAAGTCCTGCAGACCGTGTCACTTGGAATTTTTCACTCAGAGGTCATTTTTAAGGTGGTTCGCGACTCGATTTCACTGTTGATCTGGCCTCGCGGCGAGCGATGGATGGTACCCGATAACATGGTTTTATTAGCCCTGAACGTATCCCCAGACCTAGGATTATCGACGTCAGCGATGCCCATTTCATGCTTGGTCCTGGGCTAATGTGGAGATCTTCGTGTCGGCACTTGCTGTGATATGGGAGTCGTTGATGTTTGGAATTGGTATGTGTTTCAAACCCATGTCGGGACGTTCGTTCACTTATTCCACGTTTAGCTATCCCGACCCTCGAACGAACTTGAACATGGTTAACTGGACTAGTATGGGTATGGCTATGTGATAGGTAAGGTTCATTTTACATTATTTTCGTCTTGCGTATGTTCTAATCTTTGTTTAAAGAGACACTTCACTCAGTCTCCGCCCATGCCGCCGTGCCATCGCTATGGGCGTTACACATTGCGAACGGCAGCCATCGCCCTCAATCACCAGACGACACATACATTGTAGACCGACAGAAGCTCGAGGAGCGAATGGAGCGCCGAGTTCTCGACCAGGACAACAGCTACAACAAGCACCGTCGACGAACACGGAGGACGACAGAAGTTAGAATACCGCGCTTGCAGCATCCCGCGGATCCTTACTAGTGTCCTCCAGTTCTCATCCCTTGCTCCCATCCTCGTTACTCCTGCAGCGACAAGGGTAGTCAACAACCAGGGCTGTGAAATATACGGTGAGTCCTGAACATCCCCGAATGAGAAGAAATACTTACCCTTTTCCAGTCTTCCACTGGTCCCGGCGCATAAGCAAGAGCGCGACAACAAGTGGGGCATTTACTTCGGCGAATCAACACGGTGGCGGGAAAATGAAGACTGGGTGTGCCTACACTCTTCGTTGGAGGACAGGGCGGGTTGACGGCGAAGAGTCGAATGTCTAGAACGACAGAGCGGCTTACCGGTTTACCTGCTCCTTCATTGTAGGACATGGCGGCGAGTCTGACAGCGAGTCTGACACTTAGAAACGCCGCCATTATCTTTTTACCATCAAGTTCTGCACTCTGGTAAGTTGTAGCCTTTCCCTGTTCCGTTATGTACATCTAACATTTGTTTTTACATTTCAGATGGCCAACGAGCCGTTGCATGTTCGCCATCATCGCTTAATATCCCAGTACACCTAGAGTTCGTATTCAGTAGTGAGGGATGCAGTCAGTATGTCAACAATGAGGGCAAGTCCTGCAGACCGTGTCACTTGGAAATTTTCACTTAGAGGTCATTTTTAAGGTGATTCGCGACTCGATGTTACTGTTTGAACTGGCCTCGCGGTGAGCGGGCAAGGTACCGGATAGGATGGTTTCGTTAGCCCTGGACGGTGTCCTCCGGACCTAGGATTGTCGACGTCAGTGATGCCCATTTCATGCGTAGTGATCCTTAGCTGATATTAAGAATTTCATCGAGCGAATGGACACTTTATCTCTAAGAAATAGAAACAGAAGGTCGTTCTACCTCCCTAGCCAGAGTTGAACGTTCAAATCAAGTTTGGCATTTTTGCATGATGGCCGACCATAGCATCCTGATCAAAATAAATAATATTGGCCATCTACTGATACCACTTCTCTCTCAGCCTTTTTCATTCCACCATCGGTCGAGTGATAAGGACAGCGAGAAGTAGTCCCGAAACCGTAAATACAAGTTAAAGTTCTCGTTGAGCACGTCGAATGTGTTCAATGGCGCGATCCGGGTGATGAACAAGTCGAGCCCAAAGGCGAATACGAGGCATGTTGATTCTAACAAGGCCGGAGACGTTACGATGCTATGAATGTTGGCGACCTAGGTAAGACAGCCAGGACGAAGTCAGTACGATATAACTCTTCTTGCTCCTCAGCTGTTGGTGGTCGACTCGCCTTGTCGTTGTGTGACGAGAACGACCTCGGGATCGCCACCATCGCTGACTGTCCGTGTTACGAATAACTTCACTGGTTGAATCCTGCCCCCAACTGCATCCGCCCATCCTAGACCCAGGACACGACTCCATACAATTTCTCCATTGCTTGAATCGATCCCAAACACTGTGACTTTGCCGAAGGCGGTCGCAGCAACGATGAGTTGGCTGAACCCAAAAGTGTCGTGAGCAATGCCCTCCGTTGAATTGTATGATTTTGGAGCTGCGGACGCCGTTGGTGAGGCATAAGAGCCTGTGATAAATCGTCTTACAAAGTTGACGACGTATTGAGGGAAATCCTGCCACAAGATGCATTGGGAAATCTCAACCAAATCAGCAATGACCACACCAGCCAGCGACTCTTCCCTAGTCGACTTGATTTCGCCTTGTTCCCATAACTGAACGGCGGCATTACTGGTAGTGACGAATAGTCGCGACTTTACATTTCATTCGATTTTCAGGGCCAGAGCGATCTGTTCGTGAATGGATGAGGTTTTACGACATCGGGTAATGCGAAGGTTCCTTACATGTTTAATGATTTTGTATCGAATGGGAAATAGAAACTACGTGCGAGACCTTGTCCAGACACCAAATGGCCGGCACAAACATCAGCGGCACCCATCTACTCGAAATAGTTAGAAGTAATTCGATAACACAGATCACAAACTAACCCCTAATTTGTGTGACCAGTATACTCTGGCAATGTACAGTTGTCCGAGAGTATCCATACCACCCGCGTATATTGAATCTGCGTTGTCCTTCGAAACAGCCTATGTATGTGTGGTTGAGTAAACTCCAGCGACCAAAGTAAGATGGACCTACCGAGTCTTGGAACTCCCAAATGTATTTCGCAAGTCCAATTTCGGCATCAAACCTCAGGATAAAACTAGGATGCTTGAGGCGAGTTTGGCTGAATTAATGACTTCTCTGGTAGATGGTGATAGAGTAGTAACATGAAGCATGTAGTAAGCGAGGGATTTTGCTACACCACTTGCATAAATTGCCTCGGGGAGTAGGAATGAGTTTCATAGATGACTAGCGAGCTAAAGGTTGTTTAACTGATAAAGACTTTTTTCAACGCCGAAAACACGTACTCTTGATCAGGAGGCGACTGCGTCCCCTGAGATTCCCCATTGGTTCCACCGACGCTCGTGACGGTATATCCATTGCTGAGAACGTAAAGGTCTGCAAAGTCTGGGGAAAATGTAACGTATTTGCCGAAATCTAACAGCTCAGATGGTGCCCCTTTTGCCGGAGAATGAAGCCGTTTTTCGACAAGTAATTGTCCAGAGAGCGCATCAAAGGCTCGAAGATTTGCTCCGCCGCCCCCAGATAGTGTTGCGACGGCTGTGATAACATGTTAATTGGAGGGGGTCAAGACTCTGTTGGCTTCTTTACGCACTATTTTCATTTTTATAATATCCAACTATCCAGTCCTCTGGGTCGAAATATCCCTCCAGGCTAACAGAAGATGTTCAACGACAACCGATCGAGGAAATTATAACTACTTACTGACCGACCCATTGTCTGGCTCCAGTGCCGCTAAAACATTGTTTCCAGTGGCCGTTACATAATATTATTGACTTGTTTCCAGCGCGATGAGACGAAAGCGCCGTCGATATTGAGCCTGAAAGTGGTAGGCTGACAAGACATTTTTTCCAATCCACGACACCGACATCAGATTCGTGAAGAGCCCATATCCCTGTACATGAGAAGAGTAGAGAGACCACGGTAGTTAGAAGCCGAGCAGAAGACAACACGAACCGAGGGGTTTCGAGGGTGCCGAATCAGTCATGTGACTGATTGAAACATTGTGCTCGGTTGTTCTATCACACTCCCATCATCTTCCATAACCTCAACATGAAGTCAAGCAAAACACCCAGCGCACTCGACGACCATCTTAACCTAGCGCCGGCATATTAGAGGATGCGCCACCTATTGGGTTATGGACTCGTCTCTTTGCGGTCGTAGCCTTGTCATCGCCGACCTCTTCAATTCCAGGTGAGTTCTGCCTGTACTCGGACACAAAAGTGCGTATGCTGAGCAAATCATGCAGGCGAAACGTTCAAACTCTGATATTCTGTCGGGGCCAAATAATCATTAGTGCCACCGCCAATTTTACAGTAACTTCGCACTCAATTTGACAACCTTATAGCAAGAATACTGTTAGGTGGGTATTTTTGTACGTTTTTGAAAGATATTGCGTTGACGGCTTTGAGGTAACAGGGATGATGGAGTGCCAAGGTACCGACGATGCGGTTTGGCGCTTGGCAGCAGTCATCGAACTCGCAGCAGCAGCGGCGGTGGCGACGGCCCCCAATGAGGAGCTCTGCAGAATTCGATCCGAGTCGATCACCCATTGTCGGCAGACACGGCGGCAAGTCTGCCACCGAGTTTGACACTTAGAAACGCCGCCATTATCTTTTTGCCATCAAGTTCCGCACTATGGTAAGTTGTTGCCTTTGCCCGTCCCATTACGTACATCTAACATTTCTTTTTGCATTTCAGGTGGCCACAGGTACTCGAGTGGGTGTTTGGGGGCTTCGGATGTCTTCTGCTGGCAGCCAGTATCGTGTGCTTCATCGCCTGGTAAGCCAACCCTCCCCTTGCCGAAGCTCAGGATTTAACGCCGTTTTCAGGAAACCCTCGTAGAGCCCGCATTTCTCACCACAAGCACATCTCTTTGAAACCTTGTTCCCAACAAACGAGGTTATCGTGGCACAATATGAACTTGCCGAGGGCACCAACGTGTTTGACACATCGACTTTGCTTGAGCAAATCTATCTTGGGGAGAAGGTTCCTCCTGGTAAGGTATTTTCCATCGCTCGTGGTGCGAAATCCTAACCGCGGATCTCTAGAGTTTGACGAGAAGCGGGAAAATGCAGTATCAACGAACGAGAGGCTGCCTGATCTTCATAAATACAGCTCACCCTCGAACAAATTATTGCCCCGTCAACGCCCTGTATACCTTCGGCCAAATCCAATATTGCTACGGAAACTACGCTGGTGCCCCAACTACCTATGCCATTTCCATGTCTTATCCACCGACAACGACCTCAACAGTTTCGCCAACTTGAGTAAACTCGCCTCGGATATCCTCATTGGCCATGGGAGGTGGCTGATGGGAGGTGGCCCTCGAGGAACTCAACCCTCGATACCTTATTAGTGAGGCGTATTCATCAGAAGATCGATATTGCGGATTTGTCGGAGAAGTCAAATCTTTCGCAGGATGAAGGGAAGAAGTGGATTGTTAATTTGATTCGGGAGACGTGGATGGGTGCCGATGTGAAGAGTGATTTAGAGAAGGTATGTTTCCACTTTTTCTTTTTTACCGTTTTTTTGCACGCTTGCTCACTCCACTTCTTCTAATTAGAATGTCATTGGGATGGGCCAACCCCCGAAATGTCATAAAAGCTCCTCTGCGGAAACGGACGAACAACGCGCAGGCGGCCATCGCCAACTAATCGATTGATTTCATGTTGGACTTTCATCGTTATTTTTCGTCTTCTGAGGTGGAGATGCACGATCGGTCACAAGATTATCGGTGTCTCACACGGCGCGGACGCGAAAACAATCAAGAAAGTTTTGTACGCGCTCCTTGAAATTCTATAACTGCAAACTAACATCTACCAAGAGTCGTAAAACCTCCAAAGCCGCACACCCCAACAAAGGCGGCTAGAAGCGAAGATGGCGCTCCTCAACGAAACGTACGAGGTCCCTTCCAACCCGGAGCTTCATGCACAATTCGACAAGGATGAGGACCCGATGGATCGTATAGCGCAGCAGGGTGGCAATCCGTTTGCTGGCTTCCAGAGTGGTGGGTGGACACCCGTCCGCGCAGTTCTTCCAGCAGCGGCAAGGAGAACGCTGAAAGGGCTATGTTCATCGCGCTATTGGTCGCTGCCATAGTCTTTCGATATGTGTATTTGGAACGCTAGAATGAATTTTGACTTGATGGATTGTAAACTGAAGACAATTGATACCTTTGGCTGGCGACGGGGTTCATTGGGATTCCATCGTCATTTCTCAGAACCAAAGGGACATTGTCCTGGAGGTTCTGAATTCGCACAAGTTCCACTGGATCAAATTAGCATGAGTTTCCGTTGATAAAGCATACTAATTACCTTTCAAAGTGATTGTATGATCCTGGGTAGCAAATGATACCCTGTCAGGTTCATGTCGTGTAGGTGCGGTTGACATTGGGGAGGAAGAGTTTGATTACAAGCGGTACTGGCATCTTGAATTATAAATGTATCGACATGAATTGGAAGAGTGTGATGCCTGATTCTTTCAACACGTTGATGATGGCTATCTCTGGGCATTGGGGTCAGCCCTCTACTATTAGCACTTGAGGCCATATGGCTGCATGCAACAACTATGATCGCACGCGATACAATGTAAGAAGGGCATCAAGGAAGGCTGTGGTCTATTCTTTAATTTGTCTACACAGGTTTAGAGCATAATTCCATATCTGTTTGCGCTGTTCCATCTCTCGAGAACCAAGGATGTCTGCCGAGATCAAGGAAAGGTTATACTGAAATAAAGCAAGTTCTTCATCTGAGAAAGGGCAGCGGGATTCGTCGACGTGTACCATGCTGAATGTGTCGGGCTTGTGCACAACAAATGGGTTTTGAGGAAATGGGTCGGTAGGATTAGCCGCAGCATGATGCTGTTGAATGTGGACATCCTGGTATGCCTCCCAATCTACGCCGTATTCGTCAATATCATGTCCTTCCAAGACGTCCTCAATGGGCTCAAATGCAGCTGGATCCAAGGGGCTGAAACCTCGAGCCCCATCCTGCAGCATGCTGAACCAGCGTAGATCTGCTGGACTTCTTGTTCTTCCCTTTCCTTTGCCTGGAATTGTTATTTTGTGATTGTTCCAGGAGTTGGCCCAGTCCATGATGTCCTGATTCAAGGTGTTAAGGAAAAGGTAGTGGATGAGCCAGATGTGGCTTGGGAGATCTGGATCAAGGCCTGCTTGATACTCGAGTTCTTGAAAGAAGAGCTTCCATTTTGCACCAACGCCCGAGGTAAAATCAAACCATAGACGCTCAATGCGGATATTGTGCACGCTCCTAAAAAAACAAATTAATATGAACCCTGGGATGTTTGCCTGGTAGACATACCTGCCCCAAATGTATGAGCCTCGGTCTTTTCCTCTCGCATTTTCCATGTATTCAGCAACCAAGATATTCTCTCCCCCATGGTCACCGCGACCTCGGCTAGGAAGCCCGTGGTGCTTTACAAGCTCGAGAAAGAGTTTAAGAACAGTTTCTGCACGATTATTATTGTGAGCTCTGATGCCTGTAATAAAGTGCGAGTAGCCGTCTATAAAGCCATGGACAACGATCTTGTATCGGATTAGACCTGTCAATTAATTAGAAACTGTTGGGAATAGAAAAGATTACTACTTACCATGTTGACCATCATGATGACACAGTGAGTTATAGCCGCGCACATTGTAAACACGACGCTCAATGCGCCTGACTCCAAATGCTGATACAGGAGGGCCATGAACACGGGCATAGGATTCTTGAATTCGTAGTCGAGGTAGATGATGACCAAGAAATTTGAGGTGGCCATCAATCATGCGGCGTCCAAATGAAGGGAATGAACAGAGGATGTCAACCATGATGGAGTCAAGGTCTTCATTAGACAGAGTCGATAGTGAGGAGGTTGATGATGTGTAGTATCGCCGAGTAGTCCCATCTTCCTCTTCAAAATCCACATAAACAGGTTCACCGGCTTCAACAATTCCAAGGTCCACGGCACGACGACGAACTGAACGAGAGCTGACATCAAAGATTCTTCCTAGTTCGGTGGGTCCACGCATGCCATATGATACCTCAAGGACTTCGGGGTCAATGACAATACGAGGCCGCCCCCGTCTGCCAGTGTATTCAAAACCAACTGGCTCAATGGGAGCGGCATCCGGCACGTCAGCAGACTGGAATTTGGCGCGCTCCAAATCCTGCATCATGAGATGAATGCTGCTCTGGATTATCGTATACTGTTCCTCAGGTATGATATTAACATGCTGAAGGTCTATCAGCTGTTTTCCCGCCAGTAAATCAGCAAACATGTGCTTACTTGGTTTATTTGCAATAACAAACGAGAACATGCCCGAATTCGCTGTTCCAGCTGTGCACTGTCTCCTAGCTGGGTGAGAAGAGCGGAATTTACATCATCCTTGAGATGGTTGAAAGCAGTTGCAATCGTAATCAGTATAGTGTTCTGGGGTTGAGCCATCTGCGGTCAAAGAGGACAAAAAAAAGTTGCTTCTGTTTACGTGATTGACACACTTGCCAAATGTGGCAGGTCTCCATCAACATAAGTAAACTTGAATGCACACAAACTAGGGCGCTAAGCAGGCGCTTAATTTCATCCAGAACTTACATGCTGCTCTTATACCGTACTTCTGAAAAAAACATATTGAAAGACAATGCTGATCAGTGGTGCTTCCAATCCTACACCTGCCTTTGCCAATAATTGTAGATCTTCCCATGGGTCTTTGGAGTTTTTTGCAACAGCGAAGGCTTTTGGCTGGCATGATTCCATGTGCTGAAAGTTAATAACCTCGCCAAGAGCGGTGGTCGGCGCAATGTTGGACACAGCTGGTTTGGTGACTTTGGTCACCATTCCTAGCGATGACAATGATAGCAAGTACTTTTAATAATTAGTGTGAGGGAGGAAGGAAGGAAGGGTCCGCTGAGGTTGTCCATGCATTTCTCTATGTCTTTTGAAGCATGAGGCTCGACTGGTGTTCATATCCTGACATCAGCGGCGTCGAGCAGGCATTTTTCACATGGTATAATACGCCTTCACCCGAAGATTTGATAGTGTTATAGTCAGTAATGCCTTTTCGGATACTTTGCGACATTTCTCTAGAGCATTCCAATTCGGTCAAAATTGAGACGTCTCAATTTATTGCCTTCTTGCCGGGTCAGTAGAAGTGCTCATTTATGCATGACAAATCTACAAGCAGGAGCAGATGGCCATTGGGGATCAACAATATATTCAAGCTACATGAAGACGAATTGGCGACGAAGATGGCCGCGCTGTGTGTATATTCCTTCACATAATTATAAACCCCTCATTAGACCCTGATCCATCATTACTGTATTTAAGATTGAAAAGGCCAACTCGGCAGCTTGGCAGAACTGGATTGGGCGCTTGACAATGTGAACATGTTGGAATTAGGGTGGCAGTGTCGAGCACAACCACAAATGGATACCACGGGGCAGCCACTGCGGCGCCCATTTTTTTGTTCTGTTTTAATTTTTCATGCCCTATTTAGTATCCCGTAGGCGGATCTATGTATTTCTCGTGCCACTTTCTATGGATCCAAGGCCATCTCTGCTGTTAATGCAAGTGAAAATTTGGTATCCAAGTCACCGATACATCTGACTTAACATGATGCCCATAGAAATTTGCAAAAGTAACATTTCCGACCCCCAGTGAATGACCCAGGTAAAAATTTTTGACCCGTACCCGTACCCATTCAAATCCATACCTGCATCTCAAGGGTATGGTATGGTTAGGGGGTATACAAGACCCATTGGTCAACGCTACCCGCGGTGGGGGTAGCGACTAGATGGGTAAGACGTCGGCAAAAAAGACCTCGCCGATGCACCCTCGACGTCGAATGACGTGAGTGTGGCCATCTGCGAGGATCTGTAAACTGCCCCAAACGACGATGCCGCCTGTGTAAGTCTGCTCTGAAGGCGGTTAAGGTGGGTGTTGGCAGCTAACTGCGTCCGGTCATCATCGTTGTGTGAATATTGGACACAAGTCGCACAACAACATGGTGGCGGACGCGTCATGGTGCTCAGGCATTGAAAAAGTGAGGAAGGGAGTAAGGCGAAGTTTCTGTGCTCTCGCGGAGATCGCATGCAACGGCGGAGTGGCTAGCCTCTCAGAAATTGCCCTCAACGGGGTGCAATGAGCATGGTGCTAAGCACTAACCTATACGGGAGATAGGGATCCGGTATGTTTTTTAGTTGTACCATGCACAACAGACTGCCACATACCTGACACCTTTTCCTCGTCTTGTGGCTCTACTACAATATTTTCCCAGCTCAGCTACACCTCACAATATCAAGATTGTTGTTGTTGGCGGTAGCTGGGGTCGGATTGGTGATGTAGTTGGGCCTTGGCAGTGACTCGACGGTAACTCGGGACTCACGGGTAGTCATGTGACTATTCCCATTTCGAGCGAGATAAGATATTTCGGTGAGAACAAGAGAATGAGGATTTCAGCCACAATAAGGATTTTGGCCAGAATAAGGATTTCAACCAGAATAAGGATTTCAGCCAGAATAAGGATTTCAGCCAGAATAAGGATTTTAACCAGAATAAGGATTTCAGCCAGAATAAGGATTTCGGGAGAATAAGGACTCTAGCATGAACAAGATTATTTTTCCGGACAAATAACAACATTCAGAGGGAGTAAGTTTATTTTTATTTTTGTCTAACTGAGGCCCTCAAAGAGTCAAACCCGAGTCATTGGTCTGATTACAGTACTGGTAATTTCGGACCCACTCATTTCCCAGCATTGTGGGAGTGCTGTCAGTGCTGTAACAACCTGCCTTAGTGCGCAGCCTCGGACACAGCATTTTTGCACCAACAAAACCAACCCCCTTGACGCGCTTCATACTTTCCACCCTTCCACCATACAGGCTGTAAACCTCATGCAACGGTACAAGTAGAAGTTCGAAAGCCGTGACAATGCTCAATCCAGATCCGCTCTCTACCGCCCCCGACAGGATAGCTCACGACTTTTACACCAAACTTTGGCGTCTTGTGTATGAATTTCGTGCAACGGAAACACTTTCGACCCCCCATACTCCGAACATGTACAGTTCACGATATTGGTATGAAGATGAAACGGATGTAGGTACGAGAGTAACTCCCTTCGTTGCCTACACTATATAAAGCCTTACTGTTTTGGCAGATGAGTTCCGTGGCAACACCCTCCCAGAAAGTTCCTCACCCCCTTCACGTTTTTTGCCAAACCTCCAGAAATATCGTTGCATTTCGGAAAACCGTGGAATCCGCCCTGAACCTATGATCATAGAGGTTATTCTGCAGTTGCCGCAATTTTCAGGATTGATAATACTGGAAAGTTGGAAACTCAGTTTAACATATGGACAGAACTTGAACGACAACTTGATGGACATTCAACAACGGTCCAGGATGTACGACGAATGTCAAAGATTTTGTTTGGCCATCCACATCTGCATAAACGAACTACCTACTGCAAGATTCGTAAGGCAGCTTCACCCTCAAACAAACCATTCTCCAAAAAATCACCCTATGGGGTTAAAGATCGCCTTACGGCTCGGCTCGGATTCAAAGGACGGCATTGAAAAGCAATTTGTCCCATATGCAATACGGACATACACCTTCCCCCCAGCCTCCCATCTTTACGGAAATTTCGTGCTTTCAACAACCTGCATCACGGACATCAGCCGCTTGCTTGCAGACCTATCGCTTTGGAATTATTATCCAGACCAGTTAGGAATCCCCTTTTCCCGCAATTACCTGCAAATAAGCAGAAAAGGAGAGATTTCCCCCGGCGTCTCTGGTAAGCAAGCAAAAAGCCCAAAGGCAAGTTTCCACGGACTCATCCCCCATTGACGTCTTGTTAACCAACTGTCATCAAAAGCGGATGCAAAAGGGGAAATTCTTGCCTCCAGGCATATCCAAGTTGCTTCATTTATGGGATCCGGAGATTTCCGACTCCAGCCATGGCTGGGGAAAATTGGCGGAGCGTTTAATCCAATTGAGGGACTTGGACGCCCTTGGTCCTGACAACCAAGTCCCTCTATCTGACGAGGCCTCTCCAGACACGTCCAGATTCGGCATTCCCATTCCTCCCAGAAAGATACAATTCCTGGACGACCACGAGGATGCGCGACGGGTATTGAAATATGTACTCCATGAAAACTTGCATTCTAGGCGCCGTTTCATCAATTCAGCGTCAACTGCTGGCTCGCGCCCGAGTCCAATGATAACGGGCGCTTCGAATCCCATCACTCCCGAACTCCAGTGATTAGACACGATGCCCCAACCTTCATCGACAATCCTGTCTAAATCGTCGGTGAGATCTTTCTTTCATCAGATGCCAGGGACGTAGAAAACTGAACGTTCTACATTCAGACCGTCTTGGTATGTCTATCGTCGATAGACATCAACAGCTTGAGCCCGCTTGACTGTTGTTATCCGTCGGACAAGACTATCAGTCTAGGCCACATAATTTTCTACCACCATGGTCAGATAATACATCAAAAGGCGCATGATACTGGTTATTCACCTCTTCTCTGAGATGCGTTCATAACACTAGACGGTCCGACAGCCTTTAAGATCCTTCTCATTACAAGTCATGTATAAATAATAAATATCTTCGAGCGGTCAATCTTTGTGAGTTAAGCCAAAACAACGCGAGTTGTGTATGTCAACAGAATATGTAAGCCAAATATTAGGTGGGTGAGTGGATAAGAAATAAAAGTGCCCCAAGGCCACTTTTGTAACCTAAGAATATTAGTAGTTGCGGTGAGAACAGTTCGAAGGAGTAACCAAAGATGAAAATCATCAAAACGACAACCGTCATAGCAGGGTAGAAAAGTGGAGAGGAAAAACCTCAACGAGCAGTGCAAAAATCTTGGCAAGCAACCTCGCAAAATCGCTTACGCCGCGCCCAGGCTCCAGCTCGATAGCTCTCCTCGCAACTCATCAACGCCCCATCCTCCCTTACTCGTGACCCCATGCTTCAAATACAACACATCCCCAATCCCATCGCCGATTCTTAAGCACGGAGGACACAATCTGCATCCTCCTTCGTATGCGCAGAACCTTACACAGCTCGTCAGCGGCGTCGCCGGATACGCAAAGACTACCACAATGATCGGCGTCTACCTGACATTTATCATCCTGGGTAACATCTTATGGAGGTATCGGGAATCGAATGCCAGTCGGCGAATGCAGGAACCACCTTCGATCCCTGATGCGAGTGATGGGGGGAGGGGTGATCTATTGTGGTAGAGCTGAAGCAGGTCCAGGGCCAGGGTGGGATTCCTCTAACATAGGAGGCGCTGAGCTTAGTCTATGGTTCGTCTCGACAGGGAGTGAGATACCCATGATCCTGGCCATCGCCTCGACATAGGCACCTGAATGGCCATGTACACACAGGTGGTCAATAAGAGCCTTGTTCCCTGCGATATAGCCTCCGGCAGCACTAGATTATTTGGTGAAAGTGCCCATGAGAATGTTGATAGAGCGGGGGTTGACACCGAAGTAATTGGCGACATCACGGCCGTGCGGTCCGAGAGCGGAGTAGGCCTCGCTGACGAAAAGATAGAACTACCCCAAAACGGTCAACTACTTGCCTGATTTGGACAATTGAAGAAAGAACAAACCTTGTACTTCTTCTTCAGCTCAAGAATGCCTGGGATGTTGACCAATGTCCCCTCCATACTATAAAGAGCCTTGACAGCGACCAAAATCTTCTTGCAAGGCCGGTGAGTTTTGAGTTGGCCCTGGCTGATAGCCTCTCAATAAAGATTCAAGTGACTGCTTGTCATTATGCTTGAACATCCGCATATGAGCACCGAATCGAGGGGTAATTTATTTAATTCATCAGAAATGACGAGGCACCCCTTGCTCACGAGTGTGGGAATACAGATCGAGTTGGTAGCAAAACCCATGGAAGAGATAAGCACATCCCCCATGCCCACAAATCGTGCAACGGGAGCTTCACTGAGAGTGCGCACTGCGCAGGTCGCTAGAACCAGCTTCGAGCCTCGATCCGAGCGTTGATGCTATACCAACGTGTGATAGACTCCTCAACGGAGTCTGCGCGTCTGCCACGAGACTGGGCGAATCCGAGGTAGTTATAAGAAGAGATATTAAGGGCGCGAGGTTTTGTCCCTGTTAAGATTTGGGCGTGGTTGTAACCGTGAGAGACACGATCGAGGAGAATAGTGCGTCCAGAAACCCCAATGACAGCCAGCGAAAAGCATTGATCCATTCGAGGGGCATTCGAATTTTGAGCCGCCGGGTATACTTTAAATTCTTGAGGTTTGCCCGAGGATAAAAATAGATTTTTGAACATGTACACCTCGGGGCATCAGAGCTTGCTGAACTCAACCTTTTGCCAACAAAATCTCAAACGTGCGCGTGACCCTCCAAGCCTATTATGTGCCTTGTCTACTTCCTGACGCGAGGTCTTAACGATAGCCCCTCCGCCTGTCACAGTCTACTGCGACTGCAGCTCCTGGTGTTGCGCGGGCTATCAGTCCGACACCTGCAGGGAACGGTCTCCCACCTCCGTCCAAACGAGTCACCGAGAGACAAAAAAGCGTCATCCAGGCACCCAGGAAACGCTACACGCCCAATAGTAGCTCCAGACGAACTCTCTCCCAACACTGCTGCTCCCACCACCGATTCAAAACGCGGACGCGGCGGCGCAGGGTCTAGACTCCAAAGTCACATTCGAGAGGGGGGGTGCTGACGACAAAGGGAGCGACTTTGGTGGTAGCGAGGAGATGATCAGCAAGTCCGCGGCTGCGAGGTTGGCGAGCAGCGGCACTCTGGGAGGGGGGACGATTACAAACCAACACATTCTGAGGAGTCGCCTTCCCCGTTGTTCAAGTCGTCGAACAACAACAGGCGCGTAAGGGCACACTCGGCATACCGGTCCTCGAATATCGCTGGGATCCCATAGCGCCTCTGCCAATATGCTTTCGAATATCCGCACCCCCCGACGTTGGGTATCCCCTCCGTAGCGCCTCTCAAACCGAAACTGCGCTCCAAATCCAGCAAGCGGCTCAGCAGCAGTGTAACGGGCGATGGGATGATTAGCAGCTCTTTGGTCGCTGGCAGGGAGGGAGGCACCAAGTTTGTCGATCCGATGGTGTCGAGGCGGCAGAGCAAGGATAGCTTGAATCTGGGCAAACCGATTGCGATGCCCAAGCCAGTGTTGGGCAAGAAGGTCCCTGTTGGACAGCTGGTTGCGCTCTTTGATGGGGATAAGAAGTAGGTGTTGGGGGGTGATTGTTGTGTATAAAGGATTGGCTGGACGCGTGTTTTTTTTGGATGAGGAGCGGATGCGGTGACTGCTTTGGTTTCCTTCTTTTTTTCCTTGTTCGTTCCCCTTCTACCATCAACTAACTATACCATTGTGACCTTTTAATGACTGCCATATATCCCCTTAGCTATCATCCTTCATCCTTCCTCGACAATAATGTAACGAATGGAATGTGACTTGAGACTAGTGATTGTCTGAGCCTGAGAATTTACATAAATGGAATGAACACTTCCCGCAAGTATTTCAAATTTTCACCCCATCCAAACTACACTAACCCAACTCCACTTCGAATTCTAGATATTTGCATGGCGGCGACACGAATGCATTGGAACGAAGATTCCCCGAGTCCGGAGCCGCTTTGGACAATCGTCCCAGATATTGCTGTGATCGGGGCCATCTCTCGCCGTCACCTCCTTCCGTCCACTGACACCTCAACCTGGGGACTCACAGTCACATTTATAGGCGAGAGATCGTTCAATAAAGCCTACACAATCGACGTCACGACAATATCGCTTGTGGAATCATATGTATTTCGGGCGGCACTCCCAATCGAGCCAGGTGACAAAGTACGGAATGAAGTGGCTACCCTGGACTACATTAAACAGCGCACAAGCATCCCAGTTCCTGTTGTAATCGCCTACAATTCCTCATCCGAAGACGCGCTCGGCTTCGAATGGATTCTCATGGAAAAGATTCCTGAGATAACGCTCCACGATATCTGGTCCAGTTTATCCGACACCTCCAAAGTCGCTATCACCCGTGAGACCGCCAGTTACACCTTGGAGATACGCGAAAACTGTGCCTTCCACGAGATTGGAGGACTCTACCATAATGTGGAAGGATGATTTACCTTGGGGCCCATAGTCAATCAATTCGTGTTCCTGGGCGCGAGGAGGCAGTTAGTCTCCCGTAACCGTGGCCCTTATCATCACGATAGCGATTTCGTGCGAGCCCTCGTTGACATTCAAATCGCCGACGTCCAGCTGGTGAACACGATTTCATCCGATGATCCTAATTTCGACAAAGGCGTATTCGAAGACGGGGCCCGATATTCTACACGCGATGCAAGAACTGGGCTCTCTCGTTTCTCTGATGTTCCCGAAAGACGCTAAAAATGAACCATATCACACAGTTCTTATGCACCCAGATCTTTCACTCAACAACATCATGATTGACTCTGATACGCTAAAAATCACTGGTATCATAGATTGGGAATGCACGAATGCAAGTCCGCAGTGGGAGCACCCCTATCCAAGATTCCTGACAGGATCCGAGGTCGAGGAAGAAGCTGTTCGGGTCGAATCTGGCGACACTGATCGTCTATGGAATAGCCACTGGGATAATTGGGAGAAGATGCAGCTTAGGGCGGTCTTCGACGAGGTTGCGGGACCTCCGGTGGAAGGGCCTTTGGCATTGCTAAAGCGGGAGTTCTTGGGTCGTCTCGCGTTCGCGGAACGGTCTCAGTTTTATCCTGCAATGACTAAGTCCGACAGTGTTGTGGTATGACTCTGCGTATGGGTTCTCGAATACCGCTGGGTCCAATAGCGCCTCTGTGAACATGCTTTCGAACATCACACACTCACACCTCCACGACGACATCGGGTGTCCCCTCCGGAGCGCCTCTCAAACCGAATTTGCGCTCCAAATCCAGCGAGCGGCTTTATGACCTCTTGCTGACTGCCGTATATCCCCTTAGCGATTACCCTTTATTTCTCCTTGATATTAATGTAACGAATGATAAGGAATGTAAATCCAATTACAAAAAAGCACTTCGTGAAACTCCCCCGAACCTACAAGACAAATTGTGTGATCATTCGGTGTGCATGTTAGTGCACGAAGCATTACAAAAATTTGAACAGGTTCGGACAAGCCTACATCCTGAAAGCTCAAATGAGCACGATCGGTTTTTCGTAAATCATATAGATGACGATGTTTTTCACATTTAACGTTATAAACCCGGGATTATGGGGCTAGGCATTTTATCATTTATCATTGTAAGATCAAATTTCAATTGCAGTTTCGTTGGACGAGTATCGAGCTGCGAAATTGCATTGGGTGGGATTCGAACGGATCACCCCCAACTGCACTGAGTTCCACAGACACCAACGCGCGCGTATCCAACTATGCCTTGCGCAGGCAAGTATGCGAAGGCTTACAAGAGATTTGACAGTGACACGCCTTGCCTGAGATGGTTTACGCTTCGCGCAAGTTCCAGGTAGATAACCAGATCTATAACCGTTCGGAGGTGACGCTGGGAATGCCTCAATACATTCTCCATCGTCAACTTATTCAACGGATGGTCACGAGCCTACCTGCCAAGTGCGGAAGTGGAAATCCTGCCGTGCGACTTCCCACCAACGCTAATTGTGTGGGAGTGTGCACTGCCAGTGGCTGTAACGACCTCCCTGAGTGCCCAGCCTCGGAACACAGCATCTTTACAACAACAAAACTAAACCCCTTCGACGCGCTTCATGCCTTCCACTCTTCCACCATACAGACTGTAAACCTCATGCAACATAAACCTCCTGCAATCCTGCAACAACGGTACAAGTAGAAATTCGAATTCCGTGACAATGCTCAATCCATCGGATCCGTTCTCTACTGCCCCCGACAGGATAGCCCACTACTTTTACACCAAACTTTGGCGCCTTGTGTATGAATTTCGTGCAACGAAAGCACTTTCAACCCCCCGTACTCCGAAAAGTTTGTATTGGTATGAGGATGATGGAGGTACGAGAGTATCCCCCTTCGCTGCCTACGTCATACAAAGCCTTACTGTTTTGGCAGATGAGTTCCGTGGCAATACCCTCCCAGACTCCTCATCCCCTTCACGCTTTTTGCCAAACCTCCAGAAATATCGATGCATTTCGGAAAACCGTGGAATCCCGCCTGAACCCATGATCGTAGAGGTTGTTTTGCAATTGCCACAATCTTCAGGATTGATAATACTGGAAACTTGGAAACTCCATTTAACATATGGACAGAGCGACAGCTTGATGGACAAGAGCCCCCTTTCACAACAGTGCAGGATGTATGACGAGTGCCAAAAATTTTGTTTGGCCATCCACATTTGCATAAACGAACTACCTACTGCAAAAATCATAAAGGCGCTTCACCCTCAAACGAGCCATTCTCCAAACAGTCACCCCATGGGGTTCAAGATCGCCGTACGGCTCGGCTCGGGTCCAACTGACGGGATTGAAAAGCAATTTGTCCCATATGCAATACGGACATATAACTTTCCGCCAGCCTCCCATCTTTACGGAAATTTCGCGCTTTCAACGACCTGCATAACGGACTTCAGCCACTTGCTCGCAGATCTATCGCTCTGGAATTATTTTCCAGACCAGTTAGGAATCGCCCTTTCCCCCAATTACCCGCAAGTAAGGAAAAAAGGAGAATTCCCCCTCGGCGTCTCCGGTCAAGCAGAAAAGCCAAAGGCAAATTCCACGGACTCATTCCCCATGGACTTAACCAACCGTCATCAAAAGCGGATGGAAAACCAGCAATTCTTGCCTCCAGGCATATCTAAGTTGCTTCATTTGTGGGATCCGATGACTTCCGACTCTAGCTATGGGTGGGGAGAATTGGCGGAGCGCTTAATCGAGTTGAGGGACCTGGACGGCCTTAATCCTGACAACGAAGTCCTTCCATCTGACGGCGAGGCCCCTCCAGACACGTCCAGAGTCGGCATTCCCATCCCTCCCAGAAAGATACACTTCCTGGACGACCACGAGGATGCGCGGCGATTGATGAAATATGTACTCCATGAGAAATTGGACTCCAGGCGCCGTGTCATCAATTCACCTTCAACTGATGGGTCGCGCCCGAGCCCCATGATAGCGGGTGCTTCGGATCCCATCACTCCTGAACACAATGCCCCAGCCTTCAACAACAGTCCTGTATATCCTCAGTGAGATCTGTCTTTCATCAGATGCCAGGGATGTAGAAACTGAACATTCTATATTCAGACCGTTATTCAGACCGCCTTGGCATGTCTATCTTCGATCGACATCAGCAGCTTGAGCCCGCTTGACTGTTGTTATCCGTCGGACAAGACTACCAGTCTAGGCTACATAATTTTCTACCACCATGGTCAAATAATACAATCAAAAGGCGCATGATATAGGTTATTCACCTCTTCTCTGAAACGCGTTCATAACACTATTAGTCGGAAATTCCCGATCGCCGTTACAACAGCCGGGCCGTTATGTGATGTTCAACCGGCATTACAACGGCTCAGGTAGAATTTGATCAGCCGTCGACTGCCGTTAAACGCCGTTTTATGCCGGTTGTGACATCCTTCTAGTTCATTTCACCGCGCGCAACAGGGCCGAAGTGTTACGGGATTTCTAGCTCGTTACGGCGCGTTGTGCCGCGTTATAACTCGATTCGGAAATTTCCGACTAATATTAATTAGACGGTCCGTCATCTTGTAGAAATCTCTGTCATTACAAGTCGTATGTAAATATCTTCGAAAAAGTGCCCATGATTCGGATTGTTGATAGACCGAGGGTCGAGACTCGACATTCTTTACGACCTCCTTATCCAAGAACCCGGCGATAATCTCGCCTTTGACAGTGGAGGTGGGATTTAGTTGGTTTCGCCGCTGATATGTTGCATTTGATCTAATGACGACTCATCAACCAAAGTAGAATTATATTAGGTGGATAATTAAAATACCTTGAGAGTCGTATTCGTCTTGCTCTCCTTAAGGAGATATCGACGTTCCACTTTGCCTTGATTAATATAAGTACTCTGCGAGATTCAGATAAACAGTCCTGACTCCTTAGACGAGGATTCTGCGGTGATCCATGAAATATGGGAGTGATCCGGGGAAAACCCACACATGCCGAGGGGCCATGGAAAACCAACTATAGTGGAGAAGAGAAATTTCCAAGTTCACCAAAGGTGGCCCGGAACTCGAACGGAAATATATGTCTAATTAGACGGGCGTGGGACTCACAGGTGCGTCATCCACTGCCCAAAAGCAACTGGAACCTGGCAAGGGAACCCGCAGCCCATGTCCGAGTCCACCCACCAAAAGCAAGGTTCTGCTCTACTCCATCAAGACCCCTCCCTCCTTCAGCAGATACATTGCAAACCCAGGTTGGTGTTTCGTATCATGAATGAAAAACCGTTCCACAGTCGAACTATCAGAGAGGCTTTCAATCTAGGGAACCGGCGGACGGCAGGAAATGTTCAATGGGGCCATTAATACAAAGATCTACGGTGGTGCATTCAACATCGGTTCCAGTTTTGAGAAGGGTACGCCTACCGTATGAACTGCGAATTTGACCTCATCTACGATGTCTCCAGATCTCTTGGAAAAGATTGTCCCTGGCGCTTTCCACAACTCAGCGGAGCGATACGATCCACCAAAATGCCACCCCCACACTCGCAAGGCCGTTTTGAAAAGGATCATGCTCTGGGTTGATGATCCTGCGAATGAAGCCCGAATGATGTGGATGTTTGGCCCCGCGGGGGCAGGAAAGTCAGCGATCGCTCAAAGCATCGCCGAGATGTGTTTTCAACAAGGGAAACTAGCAGCTAGTTTTTTCTTCTCCCGGAACGCTTCAGGCCGTGACAACGAAACACGGTTTATCAGTACCATTGTCTATCAACTTGTGCTTGCCATCCCCGAGATCAAGGACGCTGTTAACAAATCTTTGCAAGACGACCCTCTCCTTCTCTCTCGGTCCCTCCATGTCCAGGCAAACAGCCTCATCACCAAGCCTCTTAATGATCTCCTGACTTCAAGCAGCGAAAATGGCTTCCAACCGCCCCGGCCTCGGCTAATCATTGTCGATGGCCTTGACGAATGTGGACAAGCTAAGAATCAACGCTATGTTCTCGACGTTCTCTCAACAGTCACCAGGCACTTGACATACCCCCTGTTGTTCTTCGTTGCCAGTCGACCCGAGCAAGTCATACGCGACTCCTTTAGCGAAGAGTCGATGTTCTCGATTACCACTCGTGTCCGAGTCGCTCTGGACAACACCTACAAAGCAAACACAGATATTGAACGATTTCTTCGATCGAAATTCCGCGAAATCACAATGAATCACCCATCAGGAGCGGACATTCCGAGTGGATGGCCGTCCAATACCGACATTTGGCGCCTAGTCGAAAGGTCCTCTGGACAATTCATCTATGCATCGACGGTCGTTAAGTTCGTGGAATCCACGTGCCACCTTCCTCAAGAGAGGTTGGAAGTTGTATTTGGGTTGGATACACCGGAGATATCCACTCCTTTTGCTGAGTTGGATGCCTTATACACTCAGATCCTCTCCACCGTCATTCAGATCGAAAAGGCGCTTGACATTTTCATGGTTCTTTTGTTATTCAGGCAACTCCATCCTCGACCAGATCTATTAGACTGGTTTTGTTCCTATCGGGCAGGACAAACCAGAGCAATTCTAAGCAACTTGCATTCTATTCTTTATGTTCCTCCCAAAGAAGACAGGAAAGGAGAAATCAGAATTTTGCACGCTTCGCTCTCTGATTTCCTTTTGGATGCTAAGCGCTCAGGAAGATTCTTCATTGACCTTGCCAAGAGTCGTACAACCATCGCAAGAAAGATTTTAGAGGTTCTCGCAAAGCCAGGTAAGTGAAATAATTGCTCTTTTGTAGAGTTGTTGCTAAGCACACCTTGTTAGACATTCCTGAAGAGCTGGAAGTTGCCTGCTATCACCTTGGCAGACGCTGTCATAGTGCGATTTTGGGTCTTCGTTGATCGAATATGATGTGCGGTTATGGTTTCTTTGTATATTCCCTCTAAATGCACTAAGTTCCACAAACACCAACGTGCGCTCATCCAATCGAGTTAATTCCGGCTTAGAGGTTTGACGCCTGACTTGAGATAATAACGCCTCTTTAATTACCCTGCCTCATGACCAACCCAAGCAGAATACTATTAGCTCCCAGAAACTCAGCCACCCTGTTTGCTGATCTAATTGAATTCGAATATGAATAAGTTACACTAAAGAAGCAACGAAATACTGATACAAAAACAAACATCGTGTAAGATATGAACAACAACAATCAAGTTCCAAAAGAAAGAAAGAACATGCAAGAGAACGAAAAAAAATTCTGGATCGGGATTAAATGCCCAGAGAACTGCACAGGAAGGTCATTCAGACACAAGAAAGGTATACCGTAAATGAGAGAGAGAAAAACAAAATACCCAAGAAATAAGGATGATACAAAGCCATCATCACAAAGCGAAAGAGCGAGAGAGAGAAGGTACAGCAAAGTCGGACAAAAAAAAATCGAAGAGACGAACCCAAAAAATCAAGTATTCTTCTGGGTAGACCCCGTCTGGCGTTTCCACCACCCACGCAATCCACCCGGCCTTCAGGTGTACCCCGGGGAACACGCGCATATGCAGCACCACTGCCACCACCAGCAACAGCGAACGCCACAGAATGCCCATGGTGCGAATCCGACTGCGAACCTCTCCCCCTCGAGCGGCTTTTTGACGAAGACGACATTGTCGTGTGCACACTGCTATCACTGGTGTTGTACATCGAAGACGACACGGTCGTCGTCGTGCTCCCATGGCGCTTCCCGATCGTCGCATTGCGGTCGAGCGGTGGTACACCCCTCAGCCCGAGCCCTACTACCCCCGCGGGCTTATTCACGTTGCTCCTCACACCCACGCGTGGCGTAATCCCCACCGAGTGCGACAACGACGCGGGCGAGGGCGGTTCGTACATCTTAAATGGGCTTTCTTCATGTTTCAACGACGTCTTGGCAGGGTTGAAAAGCGCATCGATGAGCATCTCCGTCATCTTCGTCCCATATGCATACGGCAGCCTCCGCACGTCAAACGCCACGCCCACCTGCTCCTCCTCCATATCCTCGCTCTCCATGTCCTCCTCTTCGTGCTCCGCGGTGGTAGTAGTGGTTAAAGAGTCGTGGAGATTGGTGGTGGTGGTGGGAATCCTGCATTCCGATTTGGCGGTTTGGAAGAATCGAGCGGATTTTGAGGTGCCCAAAAAGTCGATCTCGAGCTCTTCTTGATTGGCCCGTATAAGTCGGGCGCAGGAGGTCTTCCTTATCCAAGAACCCGACGATACCAGCTAGGATCTCGCCTTTTGAGAGTGGAGGTGGGATGTAGTTGGTTGGTTTCGCCGCTGATACGTTCCATTTCAATTGAGATCTAATGACGGACTCATCAGCCAAACGTAAAATTATATGTATCGTGTGAATAATAAAATACCTTGAGAGTCGCATTCGTCTTGTCCTCCTTGAGGAGATATCGATGTTCGACGTTCCCTTGATTGATAGATAAACTCTGCGAGATTCAGATAAACAGCTCCTAAGCGAGGATTCTGCCATGTGGGTCTTCATGGTTTATGCGCTGTATGAACATGAGCTTGAGCAGATTGGGAAATATCTAGGTTGTTTCTCGAATTTGAGGATAGGGTCTAATGTCTGCGACCACACAACGGAGTGATCTTTCAGCTTGAGATACGGGGTCATACCACGGGCCAGGGTGGAACTTATGGGGATGGCAGAAAGAGATGGATGAGCCAAAGTGATAGCGGACAAGTTGTTGGATGAATCGAGGAAGGAGGGAGCGGAAGGCGTGGATGTCCAGGCGGCCGCCGAGAGGTGTTGTTCAAGTTGTGAGTGAGCTGTTTCTGAAGAACGAGACGATACTGACGATGAAGACGTGGTATACGTCGGCGGCGGCGCAGGGCTCAATAGGCCTTCGGCACCAGCGTCTTCACGTCCCTTCCCCTTATTAATATCTGTGCAGCTCCCGTTACGAGATTTGACTCGTTGCAGCAAGCCACTAAGTTTTTGTGCGATGGGCGCCTGCACGCTCTTGAACTTCCACAGCACCCCAAACTCGCCGCCCACGAACGGCACGCTCGATATCTGATGTATCACGATTTTGGCACGGAAGAGGGCGTGTCGGGGAGCGTGAAGACCGTAACCGAAAAAGATAAGATAAGAAACTCGGATAAGGATCACGGTACAGGAACCCGCAGCACAGCCCCCACCAAGAGGCAAGGCTCTGTACTCCATCAAGACCGCCTCCCTCCTTCAACAGATACATTGCAAGCCCAGGTTGGTGTTTCGTATCATGGATGAAAAACCTTTCCACAGTCGTAACTATCAGACAGGCTCTCGTTCTAGGGCACCGGCGGACGGCAGGAATGTTCGATGGCGCCAATAACACAACCATCAATGGTGGTACATTCCACATCGGTTCCGGTTTTGAGAAAGGTATGCCTACCGTATGAACTGCGAATCTGTCCTATTTACGATGTCTCCAGATCCCTTGGAAAAGATTGTCCCTGGTGCATTCCACAACTCAGCAGAGACCTCTAAATCCACCGACCTAATGATGGAACGGAAAATCATGAGCACCTCCCCTCTTGATTCCAATCTCGACATGCCTCTCGACATGCGCGGCTTCCCCGACGGATACTTCCGCATTCGTGCTGCTGGAACTAAACAATACTGGGCGCTGCACGGCGGCGACAGCAAGAAGGATGGAAATATAATATGTCTGTGCGACCGCAGTGACGGTAGTCAGGAAAAAGCGAGAGTGCGTCGTTTTAAGATGTTTTTACATCACCACTTAGCCTGATTTATCAAGCCCTTTTTCGTGAACTCACGGGGGGAGTTATGCACCGACAGCACCCGCATCGATGTGATGGGTAAGAGAAAGAAGCTTCCTAATTGGAACCCCCCTAAATTGTCTCGTACATTGTCAGATAACACTCTGATTGCCTCCCATGAGCGTCCTCCAACATTTCCATGGCCAAACCCATGGTCCCATAAACTGGCGACATTCTCTTATTCAAAGGAAACAAGAATGATTAGCGTCAAACTATATGCCGACCCATGGATATCCGACCAGTGGCCACGCCCCGATCAAGAATGGAAGGATAAAGAATTTATTATCGTAGCAAGGCCTCCTACAGCGACGAGAATCCGCAGTGCGGAAGAAATCTCTAGATGGGCCCCGAATTTGAATTTAATTCGGTGGACCAAGCGAACGAATAGCTTAAAATCGAATGCCTTGAATGCTGTAGGGGTCGAGGAGAAGGCTGAAATGATGAAGTTAGAAGACGTAAACAGGATGAAATGGGAGATTGAACAATTTCTGTGAGGCCCACCGTAATAGCACAGGACGACGATATATCATCATGCTTTGAGTGATTTAACCACATAGAAAATACCGCGAATATTGTGAATTCTTGCTTCAATTGTCAGGAGATTATCACTCTGTCAAAGAGCACACGCCCGATGTCCTAGAATTCGGCCGAGGGGGGCTGAGGATGACATGCAATTCGGATTTGCAAATAGGAAAAGGAGAGAGAGTTGGTCAAAAGTAGAAACCAAGAAATCAGACTTTTAGAGGGCCTCCCGGCCAGGTGGTCCATAACTTTAGCTAAATCGAGATAAGAGGCCATCTGGTTTCTAAGTTCCTGTCACCCCTCTTCCCCGCTTGGTTGAAGTTTTTTTCCACCAATTACCCGGGTATGCCATATAAACGCTTGGTGTCTGTATGAAAAATGGTGGGAGGTTACGAGCATTGCAAGGAATAATTTACAACGTACCAGATGAACTGAGCCAGCTTTTTTCCTTTCCTTGTCGACGTCTTCATTTTCTCACTGCTCTTTGGCGGTGATACCCAGTTACGACCGACAACTTCAAGTAGCGAGAATAGCTCCCAAAGTCCACGGCCTGGGCCCATCATTGTCGACGGCCTCGACGAATGTGGATAACCTAAGAATCAACGCTATGTTCTCGACGTTCTCTCAACAGTCACCAAGGAATTGACGTACCCTCTTCAGCGATGTCAATGAGGGAGGACAGTGCATCATTGTATGTTCATTGAGATTTGCACGCAATAAACTTGGCTTTATTCGACTCTAAACGTTTTAAGGGTACAAATTTTGAACACTCAACGGTATCGATATCTCTACGAGAATGAAACGAAGCTAATCAACTAGAAAACGAAGATAAAAATTTCAGAACAGAGTGTTGAATCCCAATTGTAATTGATCAGTGGATCTCGCTTGGGCACTATCTCTTCGTCACGATTGTCATTGCGTAGTTATGGTACGTACGTACATATGTATGCTGCTAACTTTAAAATCTGTATAAATGCAGAGGAGGAATCAGCGTTGATTCTCATCCCTCATCCCTCGTTTCCTCTCTCCACAACGAGCTCATCAAGGTCTTCGCCTTAAAGCTCATCAGCCCGGTGTTCTAACATCACCGTCCCCGGGTTACTCAGCGTTCATGCCAGCCTCGATCGAAGTGATTTGACAGCTGATTGACAGCTGCCGGCCACGGCATCTCGAACTCAAGCCGTACCTAGCATGAATACATCCCCTTTTCGTTCCACACCTCACTCGCACTCCGGAACCTCGCGCTTTTGTTCGACCTGCGCACCTCGGCGCAACCCCCTGACCTCCTCAGCCACCTCCATTCCTGCTCAGGACCCGACCGCAGCAACGCGACCCCTCACGAATCCGCCTGTGCCGTCATTATTTTGTGTTTGGCACGACCAGCGCTGCGTGAGCGCATCACCGTGTCGACCCACCGAAAGCAAGGCTTCTGCTGTACCCCATCAAGACCGCCTCCCTCCTTCAACAGATACATTGCAAGCCCAGGTTGGTGTTTCGTATCATGAATGAAAAACCTTTCCACAGTCGTAACTATCAGACAGGCTCTCGTTCTAAGGCACCGGTGGACGGCAGGAAATGCTCCATAGCTCCAATAACACAACCATCTACGGTGGTACATTCAACGTCGGTTCCAGTTTTGAGAAAGGTACGCCTACCGTATGAACTGCGAATCTGTCCTCATTTACGATGTCTCCAGATAAGACTGTCCCTGGTGCATTCCACAACTCAACAGAGACCTCTAAATCCACCGACCTAATGATGGAACGGAAAATCATGAGCACCTCCCCTCTTGATTCCAATCTCGACATGCCTCTCGACATGCGCGGCTTCCCCAATGGATACTTCCGCATTCGTGCTGCTGGAAGTAAATATTACTGGGCGCTGCAGGGCGGCGACAGCAGCAAGGATGGAAATGTAATATATCTGTGCGACCGCAGTGACGGTAGTCAGGACAAAGCGAGAGTGCGTCGTCTTAAGATGTTTTACATTACCACCCAGCCTGATTTATTAAGTCCTTTTTCATGAATCCACGGGGGGAGTTATGTACCGACAGCACCCACATCGATGTGATGGGTAAGAGAAAGAAGCTTCCTGATTGGAACCCCCCTAAATTGTCTCGTACATTGTCAGATAACACTCTGATTGCCTCCCATGAGCGTCCTCCAACATTTCCATGGCCAAACCCATGGTCCCATAAACTGGCGACATTCTCTTATTCAAAGGAAACAAGAATGATTAGCGTCAAACTATATGCCGACCCATGGATATCCGACCAGTGGCCACGCCCCGATCAAGAATGGAAGGATAAAGAATTTATTATCGTAGCAAGGCCTCCTACAGCGACGAGAATCCGCCGCGCGGACGAAATCTCTAGATGGGCCCCGAATTTGAATTTAATCTGGTGGACCAACCGAACGAATAGCTTAGAAGCGAATGCCTGGGAAGCTGTAGGGGTCGAGGAGAAGGCTGAAATGATGAAGTTAGAAGACGTAAACAGGATGAAATGGGAGATTGAACAATTTTTGTGAGGTCCACCGTAACACCACAGGATGATGATATATCATGCTTTGAGTGGTTTAACCACATAGAAAATACCGCGAATATTGTGAATTGTTACTTCAATTGTCAGAAGATTATCACTCTGTCAAAGAGCACACACCCGGTGTCCTAGAATTCGGCAGAGGGGGCTGAGGATGACATGCAATTCGGATTTGCAAATAGGAAAAGGAGAGTTGGTCAAAAGTACAAACCAAGAAATCAGATTCCTAGAGGGCTTCCCGGCCAACAGTGGTCCATAACTTTAGTTAAATCGAGATAAGAGGCCATCTGGTTTCTAAGTTCCTGTCACGACTCACCCCTCTTCGCCGCTTGATTGAAGGTTTGTATTCGACCAATCACCAGGGTATGCCATATAAACGCTTGATATCTGCATGAAAAACGGTGGGAGGTTACGAGCATTGCAAGGAATAATTTACAACGTACCAGATGAACTGAGCCATCTTTTTTCATTCCTCTGCCTTTCCTTGTCGACGTCTTCATTTTTTCACTGCTCTTTGGCGGTAATACCCAGTTACGACCGACAACTTCAAGTAGCGAGAATAGCTCCCAAAGTTCCCGGCCTGGGCTTATCATTGTCGACGGCCTCGACGAATGTGGATAACCTAAAAATCAATGCTATGTTCTCGACGTTCTCTCAACAATCACCAAGGAATTGACGTATCCTCTTCAGCGATGTCCGAGTCAACGAGGGAGGACAATATTAATGCATCATTGTATGTTCATTGAGACTTGCACGTAATAAACTTGGCTTTATTCGACTCTAAACGTTTTAAGGGTACAAATTTTGAACACTCACTCAATGGTATCGACTAGAAAACACAGATAAAAATTTCAGAACGGAGTGTTGAACCCCAATTGTAATTGACCAGCGGATCTCGCTTGGGCACCATCTCTTCGTCATGGTCAAACGATTGTCATTGCGTAGTTATGGTACATACGTACATATGTATGCTGCTAATAAAATCTGTATAAAGGCAGAGGAATCAGCGTTGATTCTCATCCCCTCTTCCCTCATTTCCTCTCGCCACAACGAGTTCGTCAAGGAGCTCATCCACGCCTGGTAACCCTCTTCGCCTTGCAGCTCATCAGTCTGTTGTTCTAACATCACCGTCCCTTCCTAGGTTCCTTCCCGCCACAACAACCCGATCCGAGGAGGTCATTGACACCAACGCCACCGTCGAGTAGCTGGTCATAGACACCTTCAAGTGGGCAGCGCCCGTTCCTCTAGTAAGTAAATATACCATCCAGGCTCGTGGTCACACTGTTGGCTAACACGGCGATCCCATTGCAGGATCGATTCCGCAGCAGTGTTTCAAGTGGGTTGTCAATGGCTCTGGCCATCAGCAGCCAACCCTCGTCTGTCCCTTTTTCTTTCTTCTCGTATTCTCGGCGCTGAACTAACATGAGCCTAGAGCAAATAAAAAACAGGTTAGCCAACAACGCTGTTATCTGACCACGTACCTTGCAAGGTAAGCTTCGCGACTCGTGATTCGGATCTGTGCTCATCATCTTGCTGCTAAGCTGGTCAAGACTTGGATCTTTGACATTTGAAATGAAAAGGTATGCACCTTTGATAATTCTTGAAAACCCTGCTCATTGCTGCTGCTTAGCCCACCTCTCGCTGTAATCGCCACCATGATTTAGTGCTCGTGCGTCGTTATATAGAAAACCTGTCGACCGTTCGTGAGCAAAGTATCGCAGCCCAGGTCAGTGCGTTCCAACGTACCTTGTACACGAAGAACAGGGCTGACATTTGATATTCTGGGCATTCTACAGCCACCACTCGCCGATTCCCAATCATAATCCTGGAAAGTGCCATACTTACTAACACTTTCTCCGAATCCGACCATGCGTACATGCACCATACATCTTGAACCTCCTGCATATCGGGCGCGAGTACTCCAAAACACCTCGTCGATTGGTCATGGTGGCGACAAGTGTCCGAGTAGCAGATATCAATATAGGGGAACTACTTGGGGCGGTCTTGACAAGGGTTAGGAAACGAGAGGTAAACAGAACGTACCGACGATCCACCCACATCCGCTCATCACACCTAAAGTCACTACATCCAATTCAGATGCGCTACCTGCTACTCGTTCATCTCTCTCCCGAGGCTCGTTGGACCATGAGCGATATCTGGCATTACACGAGGGACACGTTCTGTTCAAAGGCTGGTTAGCAAAGGCACTGGCAGAGGAAACAGGTAGGCTACGAACCTGGAGACTATCCATAGATAACCCCTCATTACGCCCACCAGTGTGTGCTATTCTCACACCCTAGATTCCTCGCCCATTCGAACAACCATTGCCGCTCGTACCGATCGTCGACCCCGTATTGGAAGTGGCCGTGCCAGCGGATAATTATCTTATCTCGTTGATGTTTGAGATACATGCCACGGGCCGGGGTGGAACTGACGGGGATTGCAGAAAGAGATGGAGGAGCCAAGGTGATAGCGGACGAGTTGTTGGATGAATCGTAGAAGGAGGGTGCGGAAGGTGCGGATGGCCGTTGTGGTTGTGAGTGAGCTGTATATGAAGAACGAGACGATACTGACGACGACGAAGCCGTGGTGTACGTCGGCAGCGTCTGCTAGGCGTTGTGCATCGCGCTTTCGGTTTTCCTCCGCGAGTTCTTGTTCGTGCTGCCATTGCTCCGTGGAAATGGGGCATATGCGACACGTATCTCGGGTTCGGGTGGGCATCAAGGAAGGAGTTGGCTGGAGAGATGGATAAGGTGGGAGGTAGGGGCTGCTGCAGTGATGAAGGTATAGGGAGGCCATAACTAGATGGTAGTGGATGGGAGGTCAGACTTAAGCATGGTGGGGCAGTAGATGGAAGTGGGAATGGTGGTTGGCTTGGCAGTGGCGGCATGAAAAAGGGTGGGGCTACCGGTGCCGTCCTATTTGGAGTTTTGGGCGGGTGGTTCTTCGGAGCTACACCCCCCTAGATCTCGGCAGTGCTTCCTGCAAAGCTGGCGTTTGGCATCTGGGGCGATGCGAGATTGTCCACAACCGTCGACGTCGCACTTTCCCTGGGCCATGGTTGCTCGGGATTGGGTGGCGGGAACAAAAGCAGTGGCAGCAGTTGCACCGCCAAGATGCAGGGAAGGAGTTGTGGAAAAGGGGGAGATGCTCGGAGACTTCGATGAGCCCTTTTGCCATCGGATGGTATTGCAGTCTTCGCCCAGGGAGTTAGGACCGTGACACTGCTCAGAAAAATGGTTAGAAGACCTGATAACAAGCAAATGAATCGAGGATAAGTACATACGATTGCGACAAGGCGGCCACGATTTCCATGTTGGTTACTCTGGCACCTTGCGTATGGGACAAAGTGGCCACATCGGCAGGTAATGCCTAGAAACTGAGGCGGGGTTGCGTGTGTTCGGCTGCCGCAGACATTGGGCGCGCTCAGTGGGATTATCCTACATGGTGAGGGAGCGGGTGGTAGTTGGATAGTGTTGTCGTGTGCGTATCAGCAAACTAAGGCTTAAATGCGGTCCACTAAGCAGAGAAGAGAGAGGAACATGGAGGGGCTACTGAAGTTGAAAGACGGCGTTTCCACGTACATACCAGAAAAGGCCAAGGTCATGGTCGGCGATGAGCTGAGTGCTGAGTGCTGTGGGAATTTGTTGTCGAAGTTCAAAATTCTGCATACCCCAAACGGCCAGACGCCAGACAACAGACATTGTCGGACACCGGAAATTCCAAATCCGTGTCCTCCCACTCCGCCAGACACTCGGAATTCCCATATCCCAGATGCCCTCGGGGCGATGACAGTAACCATCCCCATTGTTAGGAAATCAACATTTGGCACCCCCTTGCCCAAACGCCTCATGCTGTGGCGGTTAACAGGCACAGGATTGGGAAGGTAAGCGGGAAATGATTTAAAGTACCTCGAGGAAAGACTATAAGGGCCGAGCTGGAGCGCCCAAGTCTGTTTCTATCTATTACCCCCCCTTCTATTTCTACCTCGAGATTAATCGAATTGAACGATCCAACCCCACTTTCACGATGAAAGCGAAGTCCCAGGGCTCTGGCTCAGGAACTGGCAATTCTCGAGGTCGGGGTACTTATAAGCCTGCCTGTGACGTATGCGCCAGAAAGTGAGCCCTGTCATCGTTATCTGTATCTTTGAAAGTGGTTAATTATTTCGCAGGAAAATCAAGTGTGATGGGATGAAGCCCGTATGTCAACCCTGTCGACAACAGGGGCGCGATGATCAAGAGGTTCGTTGTCTGTTGCTTTTCTCCCACCATCATGTTGACCGCCACTCGCAGTGTGCATGGACGAAGAATCCCGTACGCAAGCCACGTACGGAGCAGCACTTCGAAGCCATGCACAAGCGTGCAGAGAACCTCAGTGCCTTCGTTAGGGAGTATCGCAAATATGCAGACTACCTAGAATTCCTGCTGGAACAGTGCCAGCAAGACTACCACCCTCATTTTAAGGTGGATTTCCGGGCATCACGACCCTCAGACCCCGATGGGCTCCTGGGTTCATTGCCCGACGGGCTCCTGGGTTCATTGCCCGACATGCTAGACCACAACTCCGACTGCACCGTCATAGGCGCGGATGACCATGACGGAAGCTTCGATTCGGGAAGTGATCCCACGAAGGAGCTTTGGTCCCCTGCCCAATCTCTTAAAGTATGTCTCCACCCTTGCTCATTGCTACCACCGTGCTTATTCAGATATGCACAGCTTGAGGAAGGAGGACTAATTCACTATGGAAACACAGCCCCATTCCGATTCGACCACCTAGACATAGCTGTCCTACCCTCCCGATTCCCTTCCCTCGCTGAAAATCCGCATGCAACCTATGTATTGTTGGTAGATGGCGTTACCGACGATCATTGTAATCCCGACTTCGACTGGTCACGCCATCTGCCATCTGCCGTACCATTAACCCGCCGATGTCACGACAAGTGCGAATTCATCCTGTTTCTCGCAAATCATCTCTGATTGCTTCTTCTTTCCTTATAGGGCTCTGGATCTCCTCTTCAAGTTCTTCACATCATGGTGCTTTCGCATCGTTCCAGCTCTTTTCTGCCGGGACATGTATCGAGCGCTTTCCGTCCCCCCGTCCCAACCGCCTCCCAAGGCGCCGCATTACTCACCAATGCTCCACAATGCATTGGTGGCGTTGGCGTTGGCGTTTGTCGATGAACCCGAACTCCGAGACCTCAAGGCCCGCCAGTACTTCGCGAACACAGCGAAGAGTTTCATTGAGGCGGAATGCGAAAAGCCCAACATTAGCGTCGTGCATGCGCTCTCCATTTTAGCCAGCTACCATAGCTCCCAGGGTGATCAAACCCTGGGGTATATGTACTTCGGGATGAGTGCGCATATGGGTCAAGCTTGTGAGCTGATATTCTCACCTTTTCCCACTTCATTGCTAATCATAGGTTCTTCTCCAGTGGGTTTGAATGTTGACTGCTCGGAGTGGGTCAGGCTGGGGCTTATTGATGAGGCTGATAAGCTTGACCGCAACTGGGCAAACTGGACCACGTTCTCACAGGTGAGCATTGTTCCAAAACTGAGGCATAAGCCAACTTACATTCTTTGCTCACAGGACGCCTGTTGGTCGCTCTACGTTGGAAGAGATTTTTGTGTGTCAGCCCCAGCGGAAGCAGGTTCACCACATGAAGTGCCTGGGCCCTTTATAGACGAGGGATTTGACCAGATGCCCTGGGTTCACTTGCCATCAGGCATGGACCCCCAACCAAACTACCTCACAAAGACCTTCGCGGCGACATGTGAGCTTCTGTTGATCTCGAGGCGCATCATGGATGTTGTGTAAGTGTCTATCTTTCATAGTTTTGAGTGACACTGACCAACTTTAATAGAAACGGGTTGACCAGATTACGAGGTCACCCCCTCGCCCTTGATGAGCTCATTAGTGAGATTGAGTGCGTCAACTTTGACATTAACGAAAATTTTCTTTGACACGGCCACAACAGTTTGAAACTCAACACATGGAAAGGCTCCTTGGACGAGGACCTCGAAATCACTGTTAAATCCCGGCCAACCGCGACGCCCCATAAGCTTATGCTGCATTTAGCTTATTGGTGGCTCTTCATTCTGCTACATCGACCATTTTTCAACCGCAAATCGAGGGGGATTCCCACCAACAACCACCAGATTGATCATGTTAAGGTGAATGAATACCTTTCGTTACCTGATTGCATAGTAAACTCATAAATAACTTAGCTTTGCTCCCGCGCCGCGGAGAACATCATGGAGAATCTTGCAACGTGGCGTAAACTTTACACCCTCCGTTACTGCCCCATTACCCTCATACAAGCCGTTTTTTCGGCTGGTACGGTTTACTTTCTCACCGCAATCCAGGCTGGGTCAGGCATACGCGTTGCGCAGAAAGAACTTCGTCGCTCTTTGGACCAAAAAGCCCTCGTTATGCAGTACCTCGAAGAGATTGGAAAGTCCTGGCAATGTGCAACCAATATTGCAACCATCCTGAAGAATCTCATGCACGAACAATTGAGACCTCTCCTCGAACGAAGGACGATTCCGATAACATCTTCTTTTGGTGGTGCCCTGCAGGTCCCCGATTTCATTGCGAATGACGACGACAATGCCGGTTCCTCTCTCTCTCAATCTTCCTCTAAAGGCCATGTCCGCCGGCGCTCTTCGAAGACAAATACGCAGCGCCGACTTTCTCATTCTCGTAACCAGTCAGCAGGTATTCCTCCGATTTCAACGTCCCCGACTATTATGATCTCGCCCGTTCAGAATTCGCCTTCGATAACCTATGCCCCTTCCTCTTCCTCTCCGGCTCAGTCTGTCACTGCTCCGATTGCGATCCAGTCTCGTTCAAGGTCTACTGCTACCTTCTCATCCAACCCTTCCAGTCTACCTGATCCCTGGCTTGTTCAACCTAATGGCACCCCCAGTCCCAACGCTAGCCCCGTCTTCTCATCTAATTTCTCTTCCTCGACTTTGTTTGAACATCACGAATTCCAAGGCTGTCCCCAGCCCCTCACTTACGGGCAACCTATTTATTCCGGCAATGGACATGGTACTAACTTATTCAGCGGTCAAGGTTCGCTTGCAGCGAACATGAACCATGGTGCAAGTCACCCACCTGCTCACAACTACCCCGGCAAGGAGCTCTCCGGATTCTTTGGCATGCTAGGTGGCCAGACCCTCCCCCAAACCCCTTACGTGGGTTTCAATTTAGGAGACACCATCGCCCCCTTTGAAGAATCATCTCCCGACAACGGTTTCGCTCCCAACTCTCCCTTTGGGTCGGGATTCCCGCTCGAGGAAAGGGGACTGATTCACCACTATGGAAACACTGCCCCATTTCGATTCGAGCACCTGGACACTGCTGTTCTAAGCTCCCGATTCCCTGTCAGAAAAGATAATGACGCATTTCCACTTGAACTCGTAAACAAAATGGTACCAGATCATCGACAGCGACTTGACCCATACCTCGAAAGCTACCTGAACTCTCAGCCACAAAATTCACTCGAGCCCAAGCAGGTTAAATCCGGTAAGGACTGCTGAAATTTTGCTCCATTCATCCTATGGCGATTGATGTAAAAATCCTCCAGAAACGTGTTGGATCGCGGCAGAAAAAGCTTTACGTCACATTCACAATAACCGTCCGCAAATCGACTCAGCATTCTCGAAGAGAAATATTCAAAAGTCACAATATGCGGTACTTGCTGGCTTCGATGAGTCCCTTATCCAGGATGGAATTGGCTATCTTGAACAGGTTCATATATTCATTTCGGCAGATGTCGCCGTAAACTCCACTCTTCTAACCGACCTTGGGAAGATCCTGTCGCCTTTCCCTTCCATCCTCTTCACAGAGTCTTCTCACCCGCACCTCCTGCCAGCTTTCAAACCTGATGGGACTGCATGGGAATTCGATGAATTCCTCCTAGAGATTGCTTCCAAACTTATTAACCATGGACCCATGGTGGCAATTTATCCCACCATCACAAGTCTTTCTCAGACATCCGGTGGTGCTACTTCTGGCAATACCAGTAGTGGATCTCAAGAACGTTCTGGACTAGATAACGAGCAAAAAGCCGGCGACAATACCAAAAATAAAGGCGACAACAATGCAGGGGAAGAAGGAGAGCAACAAGGCGACAAAAAGGGCAAAGGTCGAGAAAAAAAACCCGATGATCCCGGAGATCCCGACGACCAGTCAGAAGGACGGTCATCGGGCGAGGTCCGCTTTGAGGTACCTTCAAAGTTATGTTTAAGCTACAATAGCAGTCATTTTCAACTGCTTAACGTAGTCGGCGACTTGACGATACAGGTACATCAGTCTTCTTGGTTGTTTCATTGACTTACTATTATCTTTGCAGCTCGAGAGACATGCAGGAACGGCAAAATGTCGCGTTCTATTTACCAAGCTGAATTTTGGTAGCATACGGACAACACCGGGGACGGTATATGAGCAATTTTTTGCGCGCGTTGCACTTGATTCACAAGATCAACGCGACGATGTCAACATAATAAAACCGCTACAAACCCTGATGAACGACAAAAACAGGAAAGTCATAGTTGGAGAAAAATCAGCCTGGAGTATCCTTGGTAGTATCGCTGCCACCATTTCACCGACCAAGCTTCAGGCAGCTTTTACGGCTACCGGAGGTCAAACAGGCGAAACATCTACCAGCGTTGAGCAAGTGGAGAACACTTTCCAAGTCAATCCACAGACCCACCTCAGTCGTGCTTCGTGCGCGTTCAATATTAATGACCCATCTCACAAGAAAAATGGCACCCAAATGACGGATGACATGCTTCCCATGGTAGACTTCGAGTTTTTCCAAGATGCCGTGTCCCCTTGCGCTTCACGCATTATCGATGTCGAGATCATGTCCCACTGGTCCGCAATATCTCCCAGCAGGCAGGGCTTTCTTTGGTTAAATGCAAGTTCCGAGCCGTTACAAACAGCTCCTCGGTACTCTAATCTTTGCCAGTCGGTTGCCCTGAAAATCCCATCAAATTTGATGGAACGCGCTAAGTACAAGGCGGAACTCGTTGTGGACCTCCAAAAATTGGATTCGGATCCACATATCTTCCCAATTGTGGATTCACATTCACCTTGCGTCAAAGTGACTCCGAGGGTCTCTTCCAGCCGTTACTTAGATTTGGCATCAGTCAACACAGGCATGTGAGAGTCCCAGTCGGAGAGTTTGCAATTACTGTTAGCTAGTAATTAAATTGGTTGTGCAGAGGTCGTTTAATAATAATAGTCATTCAAATTTCACAGGCATAGCCGGCCATATGATATAACTTATTATAAGTAAGCCAAATATTAGATGGGCGAGTGGATAAGATGCCACAAGCCCACTTGTATTACCTAAAAATGTCAGCGTTGAGAAGAGACAGGAGTTTCTCCACAGCATCTGGACGCTCTTGAACTTCCACCCAAACTCGCCGCCCACGAATGGCACGGTAGATATCTGATGTATCACGATTTTGGCATGGAAGAGGGCGTGTCGGGGCAGCAGCTGGCCCAGTGTGAAGACCATAACCGAAAAGATAAGATAAGAAACTCGGATAAGATAACATAGGAATCCGATAGGATCACAGTACAGGCACCCGCAGCACAGCCCGAACCAAAAGCAAGGCTCTGTACTCCATCAAGACCGCCTCGCTCCTTCAACAGATACATTGCAAGCCCAGGTTGGTGTTTCGTATCATGGATGAAAAACCTTTCCAAAGTCGTAACTATCAGACAGGCTCTCGTTCTAAGGCACCGGCGGACGGCAGGAAATGTTCGATGGCGCCAATAACACAGCCATCAACGGTGGTACATTCCACATCGGTTCCAGTTTTGAGAAAGGTATGCCTACCGTATGAACTGGGAATCTGTCCTCATTTACGATGTCTCACAGATCCCTTGGAAAAGATTGTCCCTGGTGCATTCCACAACTCAGCAGAGGCCTCTAAATCCACCGACCTAATGATGGAACGGAAAATCATGAGCACCTCCCCTCTTGATTCCAATCTCGACATGCCTCTCGACATGCGGGGCTTCCCCAATGGATACTTCCGCATTCGTGCTGCTGGAAGTAAATATTACTGGGCGCTGCAGGGCGGCGACAGCAGCAAGGATGGAAATGTAATATATCTGTGCGACCGCAGTGACGGTAGTCAGGAAAAAGCGAGAGTGCGTCGTCTTAAGATGTTTTACATCACCACCCAGCCTGATTTATTAAGTCCTTTTTCATGAACCCACGGGGGGAGTTATGCACCGACAGCACCCGCATCGATGTGATGGGTAAGAGAAAGAAGCTTCCTAATTGGAACCCCCCTCAATTGTCTCGTACATTGTCAGATAACACTCTGATTGCCTCCCATGAGCGCCCTCCAACATTTCCATGGCCAAACCCATGGTCCCATAAACTGGCGACATTCTCTTATTCAAAGGAAACAAGAATGATTAGCGTCAAACTATATGCCGACCCATTGATATCCGACCAGTGGCCACGCCCCGATCAAGAATGGAAGGATAAAGAATTTATTATCGTAGCAAGGCCTCCTACAGCGGCGAGAATCCGCCGCGCGGACGAAATCTCTAGATGGGCCCCGAATTTGAATTTAATTTGGTGGACCAACCGAACGAATAGCTTAGAAGCGAATGCCTGGGAGGCTGTAGGGGTCGAGGAGAAGGCTGAAATGATGAAGTTAGAAGACGCAAACAGGATGAAATGGGAGATTGAACAATTTTTGTGAGGTCCACTGTAACACCACGGGACGGTGATATACCATACTTTGAGTGGTTTAACCACATAGAAAATACCGCGAATATTGTGAATTCTTGCTTCAATTGTCAAGAAATTATCACTCTGTCAAAGAGCACACACCCGATGTCCTAGAATTCGGCCGAGGGGGACTGGGGATCATCGGATGACATGCAATTCGGATTTGCAAATAGGAAAAAGAGAGTTGGTCAAAAGTAGAAACCAAGAAATCAGATTTTTAGAGGGCTTCCCGGCCAACAGTGGTCCATAACTTTAGCCAAATCGAGATAAGAGGCCATCTGGTTTCTAAGTTCCTGTCACCCCTCTTCCTCGCTTGGTTGAAGGTTTGTTTTCGACCAATTACCGGGATATGCCATATAAACGCTTGATGTCTCCATGAAAAATGGTGGGAGGTTACGAGCATTGCAAGGAATAATTTACAACGTACCAGATGAACTGAGCCAGCTTTTTTCATTCCTCTGCCTTTCCTTGTCGACCAATTGTCGACGTCTTCATTTTTTTCACTGCTCTTTGGCGGTAATACCCAGTTACGACCGACAACTTCAAGTAGCGAGAATAGCTCCCAGAGTCCACGGCCTGGGCTTATCATTGTCGACGGCCTCGACGAATGTGGACAACCTAAGAATCAACGATGTCAATGAGGGAGGACAATGCATCATTGTATGTTCATTGAGATTTGCACGCAGTAAACTTGGCTTTATTCGACTCTAAACGTTTTAAGGGTACAAATTTTGAACACTTATTCAATGGTATCGATATCTCTACGAGCGTGAAACGAAGCTAATCAACTAGAAAAACGAAGATGAAATTTTCAGAACGGAGCGTTGAATCCCAATTGTAACTGATCAGTTCTCTTCTTCATGGTCAAATGATTGTCATTGTGTAGTTATGGTACGTATGTACAATGTACGTTGCTGATAAAATCTGTATAAAGGCAGAGGAGGATTAGCGTTGATTCTCATCACCTCTTCCCTCAGTTCCTCTCTCCACAACGAGCTCATCCACGCCTGTAAGCCTCTTCACCTTGCAGCTCATCAGCCCCTTGTTCTAACATCACCGTCCCTTCCTAGGTTCCTTCCTGCCACAACGACCCGATCCGAGGAGGTCATCGACACCAACCCCACTGTTGAGTAGCTGGTCATAGACATCTTCAAGTGGGCAGCGCCCGTTCCGCTAGTAAACCTTGCCTCGCGGCTCACGGTCACACTGTTGGCCAACACGGCGATCCCATTGCAGGATCGATTCCGCGGCAGTGTTTCAAGTGGGTTGTCAATGGCTCTGGCCATCGGCGGCCAACCCTCGTCTGTCCCTTTTTCTTTCTTCTCGTATTCTCGGCGCTGAACTAACATGAGCCTAGAGCAAATAAAAAACAGGTTAGCCAACAACGCTGTTATCTGACCAAGTACCTTGCGAGGTAAGCTTCGTGATTTGCAATTAGGATCTGTGCTCATGATAAGCTGGTCAAGACTTGGATCTTTGACATTTGAAATGAAAAGTATGCACCTCTTATAATTCTTGAAACCCCTGCTCATCGCCGCTGCTTAGTCCACCTCTCGCTGTAATCGCCACCGTGATTTAGTACTCCGTGCGTCGTTGTACACAAAACCTGTCGACCGTTCATGAGCAGAGTATCGCAGCCCAGATCAGTGCGTTCAAACGTACCTTGTACACGAAGAACAGGGCTGACATTCGATATTCTGGGCATTCTGCAGCTACCATTCGCCGATTCCCAATCTTAATCCTGGGAAGAGCCATACCCACCAACATTTTCTCCGAATCCAACCATGCGTACATGCACCATACGTCTGCTACTCAGACACTTGTTGCCACCATGACCAATCGACGAGATGTTTTAGAGTACTCGTACCAGACGTGCAGGAGGGTTCAAGGTGTCAATATAGGGAAAATACTTGGGGCAGTCTTGACAAGGGTTAGGAAATGAGAGGTAAACAGAACGTACCGACGATCCACCCACGTCCGCTCTTCACACCCAAAGTCACTACATCCAATTCAGAAGCGCTACTTGCTACTCATTCATCTCTCGAGACTCGTTGAACCATGAGCAATGTCTGACATTACACAAGGGACACGCTCTGTTCAAAGGCTGGTTAGCAAAGCCACTGGCAGAGGAAACAGGTAGGCTACGAACCTGGAGACTATCCATAGATAACCCCTCATGGCGCCCACCAGTGTGTTCTATTCTCACACCCTAGATTCCTCGCCCATTCGAACAACCACTGCCGCTCGTAACAGTCGTCGGCCCCGTATTCAACGTGGCCGTGCCAGCGATACACGTTGAACGGCAGATCGCAGGGGCTATTCACAAGAAATTTTAGCCAAACAACCAGAAAGGGGACAGGTAAGTACGTACCCGTCCATACATACTGCATGGCTGCTGAACTAGACCCGAAGTCGGCCTAGCACTCAGTAACACAGAGTCGACCTTCATTGAACCCCTGGCCGATGGCCATTCTCCTTGAGCGCTGATCCTCATCTGGATCACGGATCCGCGGGTAGAATTATACACCAAGGAGGCTACATGAATGGTCGACGAATGAAAGAATAAAAATTAGTGACTTCGTAACATACCCGTTTACACTCGCGCCCAACCTTGAACCAACCTAGATCTTCGTCGAGAATGGTTGAAATCTCGCCAGCGAGTCGAGAAAGTGATGTGTTGTGGTGATCTCTGAATGGCCATCGATACAGTATGACGGCTATGCTCGTAGGTGAGTCTTCGACGGGTGTGTTCTCGATTAGACTGCATATACGTGGTGAGCACCAACCCTGAGAAGTTAGATAACCAACTTACTACTGCCCATCACCCTCTAACGCATCCTAGGACCCAGTAAACGTGGACTTTTAGGGAAGAGTTGAGGGATGCGGATGAGAGGAGGGAACGGTTGTGGCTCAGTTTGTGAGGTGTCAACTTTACCAAGGTCGGTGGTGGAAAGGACGTTGGCAAGACAGAGAGACGAAGGCAAGTCCTGCTAAACACAGCGTTGTTGATTTTGGAAGCTTGAGATAACGATCGTTGCAGCGTGCCGAGCACGCTAATCCCCGACTCTCACGGGACCAAGGTAGTCTCTTGAAACAGACCAAATAAACAAATGACAATCGATTTGTAAGCGCCCGGGAGGATTGAAAATAAATACTTTGAGGGCTGCTCGTCGTCAACCTGCGGTTGACTCCTCGCAGCTCATTCTCTTCTCTGCAATGCTTGAGCAGCTTAACTGAGAACGTTCTAAGTTTGACTCACTAGTAATCACTCGCACACCCCTGGCAGCTTGAAATGTTCGGAATCGACTTCCAGCAAAAGAAACCTTGACCCCAAACCTACTATTCGTTATAATGCTTGTATTTAGCGCAGATCTGGAAGGTATGCTGGGGGATGGTCGCTACGTAATACAGCAATATGCTGTCACTTCTCGCACTCGAGCAACGCCATATGTACATAATTTTGGAGAAAAAAAAAAAAAACCGAAATTCGGACAAGTGACGAAGGAAATGGATCGATGATGATAGATAATAAGATAAGTACAGTGGCTTGCATGAATAATTGCCGCATCATTTTGTGATTTTCGTGTTTCAACTGTTTGGCCTTGTGTTGGCCATCAACGGCGGAGACCTGCCGGCTACCCAACTTGATCTCTCCTCCATCCCATCTCTCGTCCGGGGTGGCCCATGTCTTATAAGTACGTGCTCGAGACTTGAACAAGAGAATTTTGGAAAGCAAGGAGTGCTTTTTCTCCTCCAAAACACCCAACGGAAGCCTCTTGGTGTGGGAAGCCGAGGTCTGCCGCAAGGTACCATCAACTGTCAGAGCTTTTCACAGAAACAAGTGCGGCAATTATACATGCAAAGCACTGTATAAAGTCGAGCCACATTTGTCCGCAAAGGCGGACATTGCTTGATCAGAAGAACAATATGTAAACCCAGAATATGGAATTTTGACAAAACTAATATAAAAGTGATTCCTGCTTTTCAGGCCGTTTCTAGGAAACAAAACATTGCGGCTCGTTTTCTGTGCCCAGAGGCCAGATCTAGCCGCCTTTGCAGATGAATGAGGCTGAGTTGGCGCTGTACAGTATTACAAAATCATTCCCCACACTGTATCCACACAACATCGTCCGCGCGGGTCGCACTTCCGCCAAGTTGTGAAGACAACAGCCTTTTAGAACAAAATTCATGATGAGCGAGAAAGAAAATTATGTACAAAAATCGGGAGAAATGTTTTACACACTAATATCAAGTTTCGAGTGGATATCTTCAGGAAACGATCGCGTATGGGGCCGTTTTCTGCGTTTTCTCACACTCAACAAATCATTTGGCGGGTGGAGTCCCGTTTGCAGTTCGCAACAACCCTCCCTCTTACTTACGTAAGAGAGTCGGGGCCGGGAACTGACGGGGATTGCAGAAAGGATTTCACAAAACCTTCCCTTAGGGTCTCTGCATTGACACAGCCAAGGTGATAGCGGACGAGTTGTTGGATGAATCGGGGAAGGAGGGAGCGGAAGGCGTGGATGGCCAGGCGACTGCCGAGAGGTATTGTTGTGAGTGAGGTGTTTCTGAAGAACGAGACGATACTGACGACGATGCGTGCGCCGAGGACGACGAAGCCGTGCTATACGTCGGCGGCGGCGCAGGCTCAACACGCCTTCGGCAAGATATCTGATGTATCACGATTTTTGGACGGAAGCGGGCGTGCCGGGGCAGCAACTGGCCTGGGCGCTAACACCCGTTGTAAAGGAATCATAACAACGGAGAAAGAATGGGCTCGCAACCCAAAAAACAAGGTAAGAAACTCAGATAGGATAAGATAGGATGGAAAAGAGTCACGGTCGCTACAGCTACAGGAACCCCGGTCCACCCACCAAAAGCAAGGCTCTGCAGCCTGCTGTACTCCACCAAGACTGCCTCCCTCCTTCAGCAGATATATTGGAAGCCCAGGTTGGTGGTTTATATCATGATGAAAAACCTTTCCACAGTCGTAACTATCAGACAGGCTTTCTTTCTAGGGCACCGGCGGTCAGCAGGAAATGTTCAACGGCGCCATTAATACAACCATCAACAGTGGTACATTCAACATCGGTCCCAGTTTTGAGAAAGGTATGCCTACCGTATGAACTGCGAATCTGTCCTCATTTACGATGCCTCCAGATTTCTTGGAAAGGATTGTCCCTGGCGCTTTCCACAACTCAGCAGAGCGATACGATCCACCAAAATGCCACCCCCACACTCGCGAGGCCGTTTTGAAAAGGATCATGCTGTGGGTCAACGATCCTGCGAATGAAGCCCAAATAATGTGGATGTTTGGCCCTGCAGGAGCAGGGAAGTCAGCGATTGCTGAAACCGTCGCCGAGATGTGTTTTCAAGAAGGGAACCTAGCAGCCAGTTTTTTCTTCTCCCGGAACGCTTCAGGCCGTGACAACGAAACACAGTTTATCAGCACCCTTGTCTATCAACTTATGATTACCATCCCCGAGACCAAGGACGCTGTTAACAAAGCTTTGCAGGACGACCCTCTCCTTCTCTCTCGGTCGCTCCATGTCCAGGCAAAAAGCCTCATCACCAGGCCTCTTAACGATATCCTAACTTCAAGTAGCAAAAATGGCTTCCAGAATCTCCGGCCTCGGCTTATCATTGTTGACGGCCTCGATGAATGTAGACAAGCTAGGAATCAACGCTATGTTCTCGACGTTCTCTCAACGGTCACCAGGGACTTGACATACCCCCTGTTGTTCTTCGTTGCCAGCCGACCCGAGCAGGTCATACGCGACTCCTTCAGCAAAGAGTCGATGTACTCAATCACCACTCGTCTCGCTCTGGACGACACCTACAAACCCGACGCAGACATTGAACGATTTTTTCGATCGAAATTCTGCGACATTATAATGAATCACCCATCAGGAGCGGACATTCCGAGTGGATGGCCGTCCGATAGAGACATTAAGCGGCTAGTCAGAAAATCATCTGGACAATTCATCTATGCATCGACAGTCGTTAAGTTCGTGGAATCCACGTGCCACCTCCCCCAAGAGAGGTTGGAAGTTGTATTTGGGTTGGTTACACCGGAAATCGCCACTCCTTTTGCCGAGTTGGATGCCTTGTACACTCAGATCCTCTCCGCCGTCATTCAGATCGAAAAGGCACTTGACATTCTCATGGTTCTTGTGTTAATCAGGGAACTCCCTCCCCAGCCAGATATATTAGACGGCTTTTTTCCCTACCGGCCAGGACAAACTAGAGCAATTCTAAGCGACTTGCACTCTATTATCTACGTTCCTCCAAAAGAAGACAAGAAAGGAGAAATCAGAATTTTGCACGCCTCGCTCTCTGATTTCCTTTTGGATGCTAAGCGTTCAGGAAGATTCTTCATTGATTTCGCCAAAAGTCATACAACCATTGCAAGAAAAATTTTAGAAGCTCTCGCGAAGCCAGGTAAGTGAAAATAATGCTCCTGTAGTCACGTTGTCGCTGAGCACGCCTTGTCAGACATTCCTAGAGAGCTGGAAGCCGCCTGCTACGTTGCGCTTCCGGTGGCTTGCGTCCAGGCCAAGTCCATAGATCTCCTGGATGTTTATGAACTTGACCTGCTACGATATGTTTCATGGTGCAGCCAGTCGGTTGAATATTTTGCTTCCCAAAGTGTGAAGGACGTGGTCACCTTTTTCAGGTGGATGGAGCTAAAGGTTCGTTTCGAAGTGAATGCTCGAATTACCTTAGACAGATGACCATATATCTAGTTCCATCCTAATTACGAACTCGACTTATTCCATCATCATCTTCACGCCATCGACCAGTGGATCTATTATCGGGCTCTGTTGCTTGTTCCACGTGCCCGAATGCCACAGTCGAAGTGGATCACCACCTTGACATTCCCAATAGCGAGGGATCAAGCGAAGGCTCTTGGTTGGGTTCTTCCAGATTCGGGGACAATGATGTTCACTGTCGTAAAGGACGCCCACTTTTTTCCAGGTCAACAACCCCGCCCATACTCCTTGCCATACACCTACTATTTGTACCTTCGCCCACCCTCGACTGACGTTCCGATGTATGACCTTTTACTATTGGAAGCGCTGCAAGATCCTACTAGAAAGGCCAGATACAAACTCGATGCGGAGACATGCGCCCAAATTGCAGCACCGCTTTGGTTGAGCGTTCTTCCTTCGTGAGTCTAATCCGTGCGTACTTGAGTCTGCTGATGATTCTTCCTTGTATGAGACAGGCATGCACAGAGGGAATTCACGGTAGATGAATCCCGAATTAAAGCATCGGTGCAGATTTTTAAGTGGGGCAGAAACGGGTTTGAACATCTGTTGAGCCCTAGACAAGGCCGAATCCTCCTTCCGCAGCTCCTGTGTAGGGCCTGCGATGATTTTGCAAGTCGAAACACGCTTAACACCCTTCTCCGCATTCTCCACAAGTACCCGCACCTGGAATACTACTCTAAGCCGGATGAACTGTCGTCACTCCTGTCTTCACTCCGTAAACAGGTGATAGCTACTGCCGAAAAATATTTGGGGCCTTACCCTCGAGTAAGTGTGCGATTTTACACTACGCAAATCCCACAGATTCAAATTCCTAATTGCAGATACGCCGCATAGGGGATGGCCAATATGAAGAAGCAGAAGCGGAGCAGTCACCAACACCAGCCAATGTCGGGAATCTGTTCGGGTTGCGCCCGTCCAATAGCAGACTCGGTGCTGCCTTGAACAAATTGATATCAAGGTTTTAATTTTTCAAACAATACTTACAGTTATCATCATATCATCCAAGTGGAAAGAAAGTGATTGGTCAAATGGAAGTTGATTGCAATTTTCTTGGGCAGAAGCTCCGGAGTGGAGGGACAGTTTCTCCTAAAGAAAGGGAATCGGCCAAAACTAAATATCTAGCGATTATTATGGTCCTAATGACACCCTCGGGGAGCTGAAGGGTTCAGGAGAACCTGCCATCATTACCGTCCTCTCACGAATGGCATAGCATTCTCGTCAACGTCGGAGGACTGCCTCACCTCGGCAGACACCAGAGCCAGCCTCTGACGATGATAATCAGCACCACCATTCATCTGTTTCTTCTTTCCCAGTGTGCACTGTCCTAATTTTATACTATACTAGATTTGTTGACGTGATTTATTTGGTCTCCCGCAAGTTCTGCCACCACTTCTAACTATTTTTTTTCCCCCGATGTACGCCTATATATATTCCCTCTGAACGGTGAGAACTGCACTGAGTACCACAAACACCAACGCGCACTTATCCAATTATGCCTTGCTTGAGACGGTAACGCCTCTTCCAGCACCCCACCTCCTAGCTCCCACAAACCTAACCGCCTGTTTTCTGTTCTACAGGCATTTCGAATATATAATTTACACTAAAGAAGCAACGATACCCACATATCCACTTTCTAGCCACCACCGCCACTGCAACATGGCTTCAATGCACACGACGGACCTATTACAAGGCTGCCACTGCCGACTTACCCCCTCTCGATGTCAGTCACCGTTGTCGTTCG
>Ga0307513_10000580_pt1 | contig 52545 bp, 64 predicted proteins | sample 15_EM_MG_FD_202174 | JGI IMG/M metagenome (GOLD analysis project Ga0307513, IMG submission 202174) | Populus trichocarpa ectomycorrhiza microbial communities from riparian zone in the Pacific Northwest, United States - 15_EM | ecosystem: Host-associated > Plants > Roots > Unclassified | place... | reverse complement strand
CATACAACAGCACCGAGCTCACACTCCCCATGTGCGCACCCGGAGTCGATTTTGAGAACACCGATCGGAGGATGACGTGGAGGGTAGCCAACGTGGGCAACTTATTCGACTTTGTCGACTCGGCTGGAGGTATTACTTTGTATCAAAGGGTGAACGTCACTGGTGTTGTGCAGGTTAATGAAACGTTGAGGGAAATTTCCAGCGGTACCGCCCTTGTTGAGCTTGGCCATCCCTTCCCTCTCTTTCTCATCTTCCCCGCCTTTCCTACGTTAGTGCACCGCGAACCCCCCGATTTGGGCCACGTATTATTTCATTATTGCGGTGTTCAGATAAGTTGGCGCGGCGGATTTTTCCACTATTTTTTTCAATCACTCTTGTATTTTTGCGCTCGCCTTGCCCGATGTCCAGCACCTCAAAAGCTCAACGAACCCGTTTGATCTCTGTGGCATTGCGATGGCGCCGTTGAGTGCTTCCAGCTAACATTCAGTTTCTCCCGAAATTCCGACTTTAGATTCTCGCGACCCTCAAACCCGTTCGGCCTTCATCTCCCCAACCCCTGGCTTTTTTCACTCGGGAATTCTTTCAACGCGTTCTGGTAAGTGCGTACTACATTACTGCATTGAGTTTTCATGGCGTGGGCATGTCATGCTTCACAGTGATGATTGCGGGATACGTGTCACCGTGCGTTGATGGTATTGGAGCGAGGAGGTCATTCGGACGTTCAGATTGTAAGACACTCGACCAATTGTATGTGTCCTAACGCAGCACAACGTATAGTAGAGCATAGACTGAATATATATTGACCAAAATGCCGACTCGTACTTGTTTTATCCAGGAGTTGAAATTTCGCCAACGGCATTATTCATTGACCAAGATCGCCTCTGTGTAGCTTCGGCATGAGCCCAGGTAAGATGTCCAGGGTGGCTGAGGTCGGAGAGAGGCTGGGGGGCGGCAGCCTGGGAAGACACAAGTGGCCGAAGCTTGCAGCGGGTCCGAAACTGTACACAACACAGTGGCTCATCAAAAATCCAATGTAGCAACACTGCATACACTCACCAGAAACCGTTAGGAGAATCCCCAAGTGAAAAAACGCGAGCGTCGAGGAGATGGAGACCGAACGAGGTTTGGGAATCGTCAGAATCCAAAGGGCGAATTTCGAGAAAAGCTCAATGTTGGTGGAGAGTGTTCGATGGCGCCGTAGCAATGCCACAGGAATCAAGCCAATCCATTGAGTTGTTGAGGTGCTAAAGGTCGAGCAAGGCGGACGCGAAAATATAAGGGTGATCGAAAAAAATCGTGGAAAAATCCGCCGCGCCAACTTATCTGAACACCGCAATAACATGGCCGAACCTCCGATCGGAGGGAAGCAGCCCCTGGAAATGCTTCTCGAGAGAGAAACATATACCAGCAGAGTTCCCGGCTTGGTGTGGTGCCTTATGGAATCCCTTACCGGTATCTACTCCCGTTCTGCCGGGGGCCTCGGGAGAATTCTTATGTAGAACTCTTAGCCGGCGATTCGGAGGAGATTCAGAGCGCACGGACCACCTTCACGTTGATCACTTCGCGGAATCGGGATGAGCCCAGTAGATGGTGTCATGCCACAAGCAGAAAGCTTCGTCTTTGCCGGCGCGGACATCGTCCACACTAACTGCCAGTTCCCGGTAGTTCAGGTCACGAACGTCACTCGGAAGATGCCGAACCTTCTCCTGGGTCCACACCACACCCTCCTTCGCCACATTCATGACTTTTCTGCTCTCCCTCCAGGGTTTCCACCCGCCTGATCGCGTATTTCGATACCGAACACTTTAGTCAAGACTGCGGTGAGACTCCGAGTCGGGTAGCGGAGAAACGAAATTCGGCGATCGATTGACGTTTCCAAGTCATGGACGTCGTTTCTCGATGAGTGTCTTTCGGTGGTGGGAGGTAGACTGGTCCTGGTAGCTAACAGCGGATCCCTCCCTCCATTATTCGCGTTATTCCGGGTTCCAAGCAATTTCTGGGCTCTTGAAACTTCCAACCTCCGACGAGCGGATTCTGGGTTTAGAAACTCTAATGGGTGACGGCAAATCAGTGTCTCTGCCAACATACCACAACAAGCAGAGGAAGAGGTGGACCAACAAGTACAAATTTGTTTCCCTGTCGTCATTTACACCCCCGAGGATCATTTTTCCCCCTTGTCGAGTCTCCTCTCCCTCACCATGTCGACTCTCGCGTATCTCTGTCTCCTACTGGTTGCGTTCTCCACCTCGGTCTCATCGCAAACCACTTCCTTACTCGCCTCCCCCACTGTGTTCAACAACTGTTCAGGCGACTACCCGCTCCCTCTCCCCAGCGGCGCCGCTTCCACTCCCGATTTCAAGCCCCAGATCCCCGTCAACAAGACCGGTAACGGTTGGGAAGAGTGGCTCGTTTTGGCGCAGGGTTCTCTTACGGACGGTTCGAATATCACCTATGGCTACAGGTGGAGTCTGGGAGATCCCGCTTCTGCCAACCTCTCCGATACAACGTTCTCTGCTTGGGTGTATTTTCTGAACGGAACCTTTTATCACCGGCGCGCGCATGATGTATTCGAGTTTAAAGAAACCGCGGACGGAGGATTCACCTGTTCGATCGCGGATAATCACCTCACCTGGGATCCTGTGGATGGCTCGTGGCAAGTTTCAGTCAACGCAGAGGGTCTGGTCATCGAGACGCACATCGAAGTGTAAGCACCTCTCTCCCCTTGTTTTTTGTTTTTTCTCCATCGTCGTGACTCGCCTCAAACCGTTCCATACAGCGTCGAACCTGGAGTTCCATTTGCACCAAGCTACAAGTCTGTGTCTGGGCAGATCTCCGACGGCCTCTTTAGTCGGATGGATGTGCCTCGTGGCCATATGACCGGAAATATGACCTTCCCTGATGGTCTCAATGTTACCACCAATCGAGGCATCGGGATCCTGAAGCACTCGTGGAGCCACAAGCCCATGGCCGACACCCTCTCCGCCTACATTCGCGGGACCGGGATCATCGCCGAACCTGTTACCACCGTCAATTGGTACCAAGCCTGGGATATTTCCGGCAAAGGTGCGTGCCGTTCTTTTCCCTGGAAGACCTTGGGGGATTGAACGCAGGCCACAGAGATCGATTCTATGCAATTGCTCCAGCCCGGCGACTCTCCCGAGAGCCAAGTGTTTAGAGTCCAGATCACCGACTCCCCAGAGGTTCTGAGCATTATTACGACGCCAGTACCAGCATTGCTCCCTCTCGCATACAATAGCACCGGGGTCGCGATTCCTTTGTGCGGGCCGGGAGTCGATTTCGAGAAGACTGATCAGAAGACGACGTGGAAGATGAATAACTTACGTAACTTGTTCGAGTTTGTCGATTCGGCTGGAGGGACCACTCTGTATCAGATGACGGACGCCACGACGGTTGCGTGGGTTAATGGGACGCTGCAGGAATTTACGAATGGTGTTGGCTTTGTGGAGGTGTACCTTCGTGGATGAGCAGACGCCGAGGAAATAAGGACATGTCACTACCCCTTCCCTCCCTCTCTCTCGCGCCCTTCCGGTAGTATACCACGAACTTCTTTATGTGCACTACGTATGAATTCACAACTCCCCAGTTCGATAGGTCCCAGTGATGCATATAATGATGAAATTATCTTGGTCCTCATTAATCACTGCCGAACCTGCGGCCCGAGGGAAATATCGTTCGAGCATCCGTGCCCCGCGTGTGCTTGGAGTCGATACACCTTCTGCCCCCTTCCGTTCATGTATGCATCAAATCATGTGATTTGCGCGGGGAGCGAACACTTCATCTTTCTTGCTGTACTCTTCTGCCTCCTTGCAGCGTTTAAGTTTAAGCTTCTGGAGGGAAACTCGAGGAATTAATTAATTAAGCTTCAAGTCCGGGTACTGGGCATCTGGTAATCGGTGTCTTCCGTCTGTTCAAGTAGTTCCGCAGCTGACAGTACCCCACCGGCCCTGTTTCCGAGGTAGGGTGTCTTTCGCACTCCTTCAACGAAGCCACGAGGTGAGGCGTTTGAACGTCCCCGCACACGTTTCTCCGGCCTGCCCTCTATCATCGCGTTTCATTGAGCAGCTGATTTTTTTTGATTACCGAGTGGCTCGGGACCGTGCGTTTCTGACATCACGGGCCTTTTTACGGAAGGCGCCGAACCTTCTCCCCCGCTCCTCATTCCGCTTCACCACCTCCTCCTGGGATTTGCCTTTTTCTCCTCTCCCTCTGTGATTTTCGTCTGGTTAAAGATATCGAAACAACGTACTTTAGTTGGGAGTGCAGTGAGATTTCTTGCCGGGCACCGGAGGGAAGGGGATTTGGTGATCGGTTGGCATTTCCTTCCACTCCGGGTCTTGAATGCCTTTTCTCAGTGAGTTTCCCGTAGTCTGCGTGGAATGCTCTGTCGATTCATAGCCTGATACATGCCGCAGCTATTTGCGTATTAAGCAATGGCTGGGTTCCTGACGCTTTTCTTCCCCGACGAATAAATCCAGGTTTAGGAACCCTAACAGGCGACGGCCACTCGGGGGGTCTCTGCGAACATCCCGTAACAAACCAAAAGGCAAAATGCAAAGTATAAATGTTGAAACCGACGCTCTCACTGTGGCTTGCGGTCCATCTGCGTTTCTTTTTGCCCCGTCCACCTCTCCCTCCACTCATCATGTCGACTCTCGCTTCTCTGTATCTCCTGCTGGCCGCGTCATCCGCCTTGGTATCATCTCAAACCACCTCAGTCACCTCCTCCGCCGTGTTCAACAACTGTTCGGGAGACTATCCATACCCTCTCCCCGGCCACACCACTTTCACTCCCGACTTCAAGCCCCAGATTTCCACCAACGGGAGCGGTGCCGGTTGGGAAGAATGGCTCGTCTTTGCGGAGGGTTATCTCGAAGATGGTTCGAATATCGACTATGGTTATAGGTGGAGTCTGGGAGATCCCGCTTCTGCCAACCTTTCGAACATGACGTTCTCTGCTTGGGTCTCTCTCCCCAACGGGACCTTCTATGACCGCCGCGTGCACGATGTATTTGGGTGTGGGGACAATGAGGGCGGAGGATTCACGTGTTCGATCGCGAACAACAGTTTCACTTGGGATCCCATCCACGGGTCGTGGCAAATTTCGGTCAACGCTGATGGCCTGGTCACCTCAACCCACATAGAAGTGTAAGCCCTTCCCTCTCCCCTGATTTTTTCTTTCCCCTGACTCGCCTCAAACCGTTCCGCGTAGTGTCGAACCTGGCCTTCCATTTGCACCGAACTACAACTCTACAACTGGACAGCTCTGCGATGGCTTCTTCACTCGGATGGATGTGCCTCGTGGCCATATGACCGGATACCTGACTCTCCCCGACGGCCGCAACCTCACCACCGCGCGGGGGATCGGAAGTCTGAAGCACACATGGGGCCACAAACCGATGGCTAACACCCTCTCCGCCTACATTCGCGGTACGCTGATCCTTTCCAACATCGTCGCCACCGTCAATTGGTACCAAGCCTGGGATCTTACTGGCAAAGGTATGTTCTTTCTTCTGGCTTGCGGCCGTCTTCCGTGGCGCATATATTGAACGAATGCCACAGAGATCGCCTCTATACAATTTCTCGAGCCCGGAGACTCTTCTGGAACTCAAGCGTTTAGGATCCAGATCACCGACGTGCCAGATATCCTGGACATCGTCACGACGCCAGCACCCACGTCGCTCCCTCTCACCTACAACGGCACCGAACTCATGTTCCCCATGTGCGGACCTGGAGCCGATTTCGACGACCCTGATCGGAAAATGAGATGGAATGTGACAAACCTGTACAATATGTTCGAGTTTACCGACTCGGCCGGAGGTGTTACGCTGTATCAAAAGGTGAACATCACCGGGATTGTGTGGGTCAATTCGACGTCGCAGGAATTCACCGGTGATGGCATTGTTGAGTTGTACCACCGTGGATGAGTAGGCGCTGAGGAAAATTAGGACGTGCCATCACCCTTTCTTTCTTTCATCTCCTCCTACGATAGTATACCCTGGACCTCCAGATAGCATAGTTTCACGACTCCTCGTTTCAGTAGGACTGTGTTGCATGTGCAATAATTAAGATCTTTGAACGTTTACTGTGGAACCGCTTGCCGGGGTATCCGACTGACCATCACGGTTTATATCTACACCCACGTCGGAAAATGGCTTCGAATGGGTGTAGAAGTGGTATAACAGATTGGATTTGAGGCTCAGAGGGCATCCCGTCTTCGGCACTCTTTCGACGGCGACTTTGGCTCTCTAAATTTTACCCATCGTAGACGCAGCGTGGTTGCTCCAATGTAGCTGGCACGAGGTGAGGCATTCGAACGTTTCCGCACGTGCGGCTCCGATCTCAAACCGTCAGTGCCGGAAACCGGCTGGCTTTTTCGATCGCCGAGCGACTCGGAATCCATGAGCATCGCTCGGAAACTACCGAACCTTCTTTCACCACGCTTCCCATGTTGTTTCGCCGCCTCGCAATGAATCCGTCGCTTTTCTTCTCTCCCTCTGGGATCTCTCTTTTGGTAGCTGGCGAAGGGATGGGGGATTCGGTGATTGGCAGGTATTCCTTTCAGGTTTCGAGTCCTGAACATCTTTTCTTGGTAAGCGGCTTCCATTTTGAGAGGCGGGATGCTCTGTTAACGTGGTCGCTTAGTGCTTTTGCTAATACACCATAGCGAATGGAGGAAAAGGTGGAAACAAAGGTGTAGATTTGTGTCCCCTTCACTGGGGTCCCTGAGGATCGTTCCTTCCATCTCTCCCTCTCCTTGCCATGTCGACTCTCGTTTATCTGTGTCTCCTTTTGGCGGCGTTCTTCACCTTGGTCTCATCTGAGCATGCCCCCTCGTCCACCGCCCTCACCGTGTACAACAGCTGTTTGGGCGACTACCCGTTTCCTCTCAAGCCCCAGATTTCTGTCAACACGAATGAGGGCGATACCGGTTGGGAGGAATGGCTCGTCTTTTTGCATAGCAATCTTGCGAGCGGTTTGGATATTACCTATGGATATAGGTGGAACGTCGGGGATCCGGCTTCTGCCGACCTTTCGAACACGACGTTCTCTGCTTGGGTGTATTTCCCCAACGGAACGTTTTATAGCTGGCGCGTGTACGACGCGTTCAAGTATGAGGAAATCGAGGGCAGGGATTCACGTGTTCGATCGCGAACAACGGCTTCACCTGGGATCCTGTGCAAGGGTGGTGGCGGATTTCTGTCAACGTTGAGGGCTTGATCATTGAGGCGCACGTCGAAGTGTAAGTAATCCCCTCCCATTTTTCCTTTTCCTTCCTCATGACTCGTCTGCACGTAGCGTCGAACCTGGGCTTCCATTTGCACCACTGGACAGATTGCCGACGGCTTCTTCAGTCGGATGGATATCCCTCGCGCCCACATGACCGGATACATGGTTCTTCCCTCGGGCCACAACATCACCCTCGATCGGGGCATCGGAACGCTGAAACACACATGGAGCCACAAGCCGATGGCTGACAGCCTTTCCGCCTACGTCCGTGGGACCGGGTTCATTTCAGACACCCCTCCCCCCGTCAATTTGTATCAATCCTGGGACCTTTCCGGTAACGGTATGTATGATTTTTCTCTCCCATGGCGCGTATTTTCAACACGCCGCAGAGATCGATTCGATGCAGTTGCTCCAGCCCGGCGGCCCTCCCGGCAGTCAAGTGTTTAGGATTCAGATCACCGACGACCCAGAGATTCTGAACATCGTCACGACGCCGACACCCGCATCGTTCCCCCTTGCCCACAACAATACTGAAATGACCCTCCCTATGTGCGGACCTGGAGCTGATTTCGAGAGTACTGATCAGAAGATGACATGGAAGGTGGCCAGCGACCGCGATTCGTTTGAGTTTGCTGACTCGGCTAGAGGTGTCACCCTGTATAAGATGGGATATTCCACTACGGTTTTGTGGGTCAATGGGACGTCGCAGGAATCCAGCAATGGTCGTGGTTTTATCGAGGCGTACCGCCGTGGATGAGTGAACGTCGAGGAATTGGGGGCGCACCACCTTCCTTTCCCTCCCCCCCACGTCACCCCTAATCTCCCTACTTTAGTGTATCACGGACTTCTTGATGTGCACTGCGTGTTATCACACAGCTTCTCAGTTCGATGGGCCCGTGCGACGTGTATAACAATGAAAACCTCTTGATACCTGATTTGGAGGGGACGCGAAGAGAGCATCCGGGAGTTCGTTATTACTACAGGCAATCTACGGTCTTATTGTAACACGGGGATAATTCAAAGTGGACCCGGCATGGAACAGAGAGAATATATTCGAACCCCTCGCTGTGGTATATATATCCCCACCGATCGCCACGCGCTCCGTCTTCCCTCTCACTTTATGTATCAGATGCGCAACAGAAAACGGCTCCACAACAGCCTGTTTTGTATGGTGCTTCAAGGGTTTCCTTGCCGGTATCCACTCCCCTCTCGTCGGAGACCTCGGACGGATTCTGGCAACGGACTTCGATACTGACATAACAGACGGCTCTCTCCCTGGGATGCACTATCCCTATTCGTTTTTTACCTTTTGGATTATATTGGAAGTCGGCATCGGCCGGTTCGTATATTAAACGGGGGCCCTGTATGTATGCTGTCAGGGGCAGCAAGTGGCAACTAGTTAACCTTTTTTTAATCACCGAGCCGCTCGGAACGGTTCCGCTATAAATGAGTGTTGTTGACAGCTTGCTCGGAAGGTGCCGGAACTCCTTTCCTGCGGCCCGTCGCCTTGTGCTTCGTTACCACACTTTTTTTTTCTGCTCTTCCCCTCTGGAGTTTCTGCCCGTCTGAGTTACCGATGTTGGCACTGAGCACTGTGGGTGATGCGGCGGTGAGGGTCCTGAGCTGGGTGGCGGAGAAACGGAATTCAGCGATCAGTTGGCGTTTTGGTTCGCATCCAGGTCTTGATCGCGTTTTCCTCAGTGGGTGTCGAGTATCTCTCGCGCATCTTTCGGTTGCTGGGGTGGGATATACGCTCTGGGCTCACGATGGGAGCTGGTCACCGCCGTGAGTCCCAGGCAACGACGCTTTCCTTCCTCGGCGGCTAGTCCAGGGTTTAGGAACTCCAACAAGCGACGGTCCACTCAGTGTCCCCGCGATCATTCCAGGGAAGAGACGGTATACAAACCGTAAACCTTTAAATCGCTGCCCTCGCCGTCATTTCTGTCCCCCGGGATCTCTTTTCGCTCCTTCCGTCTCTCTCTCCCTCCCCTCGCCATGTTGGCTCTCGTCTATCTATGTCTGTTGGCCGTGATCTCCACCTCGGCCTCACCCACTCCCTCGCTCGCCTCCTCCACCGTATACAACAACTGCTCGGGTGATTACCCGGTCCCTCTCCCCACCGGAACCGCCGCCACCCACTATTTCAAACCCCACGTTCCCACGAACTCGCTCCAGGCCAACAAGAACGCCACCGGTTGGGAAGAATGGCTCGCCCTTGCGTACACCCTTCTTGAAGATGGCTCATCGCTCATGTACATCTACAAGTGGAATCTGGGAAATCCGGCTACTGCGAACCTTTCGGATAGCTCGTTCTCCATTTCGACGCATTTCCCGAACGGAACGTCCTATCATGGGGTCGTGAACGATACCTTCAAATATGAGGAAAACGCGGACGGAGGCTTCAGCTGTTCGATCGGGAGCAACCACCTCACTTGGGACCCCGTGCACGAGTACTGGAATGCCTCCGTCGACGCTGAAGGACTGATCGCCGAGACAGAAATCGAAGTGTGAGTTCCCCCCGTTTCTCTTGTTCCTCGTGACTCGGCTCAAACCACCCCCCGCAGCGTCGTGCCCTACGTTTCGTTCATACCAAACTACGACTCAGTGCCCGGACAGATCTCCGACGGCTTCTTCAGTCAGATGGACATGCCTCGCGGGCATCCGGGCGGAAATATAACTTTCCCCAACGGCGTCAGCGTCACCGCTCGCGGCATCGGGATTTTGAAGCACTCATGGAGTCATAAGCCGATTTCTGAATCCCTCTCCTCCTACGTTCACGGTACTGCGTTCCTTGCCAACGTTCCCCCGACCCCTCTCGCCACCCTGACCTGGTTCCAAGCCTGGGATCTTTCTGGCAAGGGTACGTTTATTCTTCTTCATTAGTGTGACCCTCCACATATATTGAACGGATACCGCAGAGGTCGATTCCATGCAATTGTTGTTCCAGCCCGGAGATGATCCCGAAGACCAGGTGTTTAGGATCCAGACCACCGATGCCCCGGAGACTTTGAGCATCACCACGGTTCCAACTCCATCGCTCCCTCTCACCTACGAAAGCAGCGAGGTCACACTCCCCCTGTGTGCACCCGGAGCCGATTTCGACGACACCGATCAGAAGACGATATGGAACACGACCAACGTGAGAAACTTGTTCGAGTTTGTTGACTCTGCTGGAGGAACCACCTTGTTTCAATTGGCGAATGTCACTACTGTTGCCTGGTTTAATGGGACGGTGCAGGAGTTTTCCAGTGGTACTGGTATCGTGGAGTTATACCATAGTGGATGAGTAGATGCGGAGTAAAATGGGGAACACGATATCATCCCTTCCCTTCTCTCTCGTTTATCTTACCCTCTCTGCAGTTAATATACCACGGACCTTTATATGTACAGCGACTTTTTAGTTCGATAGGTCTGCGTATAACAACCTCTTGATACCTGTTGCCGAACCTCTGATCCGAGGGAAATGATAATGACCCTTTGAACATCAGTCGGGGGAACAAGGTCTGCCTCACCCCGCTCTGGCACGTATTCTGGCTGACGCGAACCCGCGATCTTGTCCCGGTCTGTGAGCGGTAAACTTCATGTCTTGTGTTGTTTCTTTCGACTGCCTCCCTTTTACGAAAGTGCGCGTGCTCTTGGAGGAAGTCCCGGTTGAATGTTGATGGCGTGTCGTTGGCCTCCTTGGACGCTGTACCCGCTCTGTAGTTCTCGTGGATCTAGAATTTCTGTCGCTCGTTACACGTTATACTGTAAGTTACAAGGCGAGGTTTACATGAGACTCGGGGAAAATACTGTTCTGCTGCCCGTGCCGTGGGCGGCAAATTGGAACGCGACTTTACGGTGACTATACGCGGAGCGCCCACACAACCACCTCTTCTGAGTTCTCCCTCCAGCACCACAATGTCTATCTCCGTCGGTAGAGAATCCTACCCCGGTCGCAGTTTCTCCATATCCCAACTCTTGCACGCGGCCAAAATGAAGCTATCAGATTTCGCGTCCGGAGGAAGGTCTGTCCCAAACAACGGCTTGTCCCTCGTGGGCTTCATCGTGAAACGATCTGAATCCCGAACCCTGTAGGATTGTGACGACCATGAACGAAGCCGAGGTGAGGCGAGAGTGAAATAAATAGCCGTTTAATGCGAAAAATCCGAGCTTACGTGTCTCGCGTTATTCTTATAGGTCGACCGCCTTGAACAGGACGCGTCGGAAGTGCTCAGGATGGTTCGGTCCATGAGGAACAACTTCGCACCTATCAACCGGACCCCTGGAGCAATCCTTTCCCTCATTCCAAGCTACTGGGACAAATCCGACGTGGACTCAAACTTGGTCGCGCTGACGCACGTGTGTCGCCATTTGAGGGCGACATTCATCTCCTGCCCCCGGTTGTGGACTCGCTTGGACTTTACGAGCGTCGGGAAAACAAACACCCACATCAAACGTTCCAGATCATTACCACTGGAGGCTATCCTCTGCAATACCAACGATAAACCCTGTCTCCAGGACGCTTTCCTTCTGGCAATCCCGCACATTGAACGATTCAAGTCCCTCACCATCAACGGAAGCTCAGATCTCCAAGGTCTCATCAAACACCTAACTCCTCCTGCACCTCTTCTCGAAGAACTAAAGATAAACATCACTCGCAAACCCACTGTGCTCAGCAGCAAGCTTTTCGACGGGAACCTCCCATCACTGCGTACATTATGCTTGGGAGGGGTCGTCACGGATCTACCCTGGAAGAATATGCAGAACCTCACCACCCTCGAACTCCGTTGCGCCCGAGGCGCTAGAATCATCATGACACGGCTCCTCGACTTCCTCGAGAACGCCCCTTTCCTTCGCAAAATCACACTCCACTATTCGCTCCTAGACTCATCCGATGCTCGAGGGCAAGTAGTATCCCTATCCCACTTGAGGGGGGTTGATATTGTCGCGGACGTGGGGCATTTAAACCTCATAAACCACCTTTCTATCCCGGCCGGGAAGTCGTTGGTCCTGAACCTCGGGTTTACCGGGAAAACGTCCCCTCCTCCCATCCGTGCACCAAAGTCCTCCGAAATTTTGAAAAATGTCTCACAGATCACCGCAGTCAACCTCCGCCTCGATGGGAAAGTGGGATCTGCGCGACTGCACGGACCAAGCGGAGAGTTCTACATATTTTGCCACGGGAAACATGGGGTTGGGGATACTCTCTCGCTCAGCCCGGGTTATTGGGTTCCTGACACCCTGACCTACTTCGCTCTTGAGCGGGTCCAGAGACTGACAGTTACGGAGTACAGACCTTCAACGCCAACTGAAATTGATGTCATTCCTTACATCATCCTTAGACACATGGAAGGCATTCACACTCTCACACTAACTCGATGCAACAGTATACTCTTCATCCTCGCCTTGGATGCAGACCTACTCCCCTCAGAGCGGCCTGTTTGTCCCAAGCTGAAGGAGCTCGTTCTTTATGTTCAGACACGGGACTCGTTCTATCTCGCCCAACTGGCACAGATGGCAAAGGGACGGGCTTCGAAAAACATGAAGCTCTCGTCGATTACAATTGTTGGTCTGGGCGAACTTGTGCCGGGCGAAGAGGTGTTTAAACTGGAGGAACATGTTACGCGTGTGGAGTATAGGGTTGAGAGGAACCCACCCGAATGGGATAACATCCCCGACGTATCAGTTGGGAGGGAGGTTTAGTGGGTCTCTTCCTTCCTGGCATGTAGGCCGCTTTCAGATCGTTCAACGTCTACTATCTTAGATTCTGATATATCCTGACAGGTACATGCTGTTACAAACCCCCCTGTGCATCGAACGTCATGTTGTGCGCTGGCAGTAAACCCAGATGGAGACTCGGTGCATCATCGCACAAGACACGGTGGACCTGGTTGTCTGTTTGTCACGAGTTTGCTGGCATTACTACCAGTTTTTGCATCTCCACTATACCCGCAGCAGGTGTGAAGGTTTATTGCCTCATACCATGCGTATTTTGTATCTATGAATCCACTAGCAATCACCAGTACTCCTTGTCTGGGCAATCGGCCTTGAATATCTTCCATCTCGATAACGCTGCAGGAATTGCCGCAAAGCTGGATTGTACCGGATGCCACAGGTGCTAATTAGATTCGTCCACACAAGGCTGCCTCGCCTCTCTCCGACGCGCATTTTGGCTGACGTGAATCTGCCATCTCATTCTTGGTCTGTGGAAAGTTCGTGTTTTATGCTATTTCTTCCGACTGCCTCCGTTCTACAAAAATGTGTGCGTGCTCTCGGAAGAAGCTCCGGTTGATGGTGTTGTGTTTAACCGATAATGCATGAGGAAAGATGACAAGGACTCGAACACCTCGTGTTCGGGAGTCGTCCCCATCTCAGCTTCGCTTCGATGCTGACCGTTGCGCGTCCGCGAAGGTCATCGTAGCGGTCAAGCGTCTCGAAAAGCTTCGGTGTTTGAACACCGCTCAAGTCGTGTTCATGTGGGGCCGGACTGTCGCCGTTGTGGATGCTGTCAATCGTGACGCCTGGGGGCTGACCAATGTTGGACGCAAAACTCTCGCGTTCTATCGAAGTCATGAGACTGGACGGCTGAGAGTCTTGTCGGTGATATATCATGGGTGATTATGCGCAACTTCTCGTCGGTGACAGCCACTGGGCTCCTCGGTGTCTAGCAAAGGGTGTTCGCTAAAATAGCAGAATTAGGGGGCACGACTTTCCAGGAGGGACCTCTCATCGATCTGCCTCTGGCTCAGGAATATCAGCTGAGGGGATTATATCAGCTTCTCCGGTGTGACCGTACGATGTGGAAGGGGGTGGGTGCGGCAGAGAAGATGGAGTAGTGGTCACTCACCCGGCTAGTCCAAACGTTCGTCGGTTGCCCCGCCACCGCCGCTCGGGGCTGAATGTCGAACATGGCACAGATATTTCGTGTATTCAAAATAGTAGACAATGCCAATCCTCCAAAGGTCTCCATGATGTCCCAGTGCAAAGCTGCGGGAGGCCTGGGCTGCTGCAACTTGGAAAAGTACTACCGGGGCGGCCACATTCTCTCCACAAACTCCCCAAGGGCAGTAACCTCGGCGTCCCACTCGTCCAACCTCTTACCGTATGCCAACCATCTTTCTTCCTGCTCACGGGTGAGCTTGCAGTCGTACCAAGGACCCTTGAGGGTATTCCGTTGGGGTCGCGTTCCTTGGGACAACAAACCCAGCCCCTCTCCATCCCGGAACGACATCCACCGGAAACTATCCTCCTTCGGCTCACCTCCTTCCATCAACCAACGCTTCACGTTCTTGTCCTTGTCTCTCTCGCTCAGGAGGTCGACGTCGTGTGACGGATCTTCGCGAACCTCCTTGAAATTAGTGATGAGCAACACTCCCTCTGCGTCCTTGCAGTCGGAGTAGACGTGTCCAATAGTTTGACAGACGACGTTCAAGCGATTCGTCTTGGCAAGCCAGTCGTTGATCGGCCAATCGAGTGCGATGTCGTCGACGCCTTTGTCAGGGACACCCAATCTGTCCATGATGGCACGGCTGTCGACGTAACTGAGCAAATAGCCAGCAACCAGTATCATCTAAAAGGTTTCAGCCGTCGAGGGTGATACCACGGGGAGAGGGGGTAGTCACCCTGAGGGGTTCGGGGAGGGATATGACTGCAATAGAACGTGACCGGCTCGATATTTAGGGTTAAGGCCACACGTGACGTAGTAATGCAGACCATGGTACTGTCGCAACATAAGTACGACAGCGCGCAACTCTTCGTCGGTGACCACCGCTGTACCCCTCGGTGTCGAGCAAAGAGCGTCCGACTACCGGTCCAAACCACAAAGGAGTTACGGGGGACGACTTTCGGGGAGGAACCCCCCGGCGACCTGCCTCTGGCTCAGGTGTGTCACTTATTCGATGACTACCGAAGGATATCCTGGCCTCGCACCACGGCCTCCGTTCCGCTCCCAAGGATTTCTTCGAGCCGCTGAGAACGAGCAATTCGCGCGCCGATCTTTTCGCCGTAGCAACAACAAGAGCGAACGAACTACACTTCCGCAGGTCCTCCAGCGTATCAGATCCACGTCGATTCCATTGAGTTTAGTATTGTCCCGTTTTACACCGTACGTTGTAATACACTGCCTACGTACTTGATATGACGTCATGCGCTTGCGAGAAACCGGGGATTTAAGCTTGTCCCAGATTGCACACGACGCGGTTGTGATGTAGCTGTATGCAGAGCGCCCACATGTCCGCCTCGATTCTCCCTCTAACGTTGCGGTGTCCGTCTCCGCCGGTAGGGAAACCTACCCGGGTCGTAGTTCCTCCACATTTCAACTCTTGCACGCGGCAAAAATGAAGTTGTCAGATCCCACACACTCAGGGGAAGGTCCGTCTCAAGCAGCGCTCGTCCCTCACCACGAAGCAGTTTGAATTTCCCGGAGTGACGACAGGTGTCGAAAGTATGAGACCCTAAAGATACATTGAGGGGTAGGGATCGGATTAAGAAAGGACTAAGTATTTAACTTTGAACGAAAGGACAGGGGGCTGTAGAAGTGCAATGGAACACAAGACAAAAGAGCGGGTAGAGTCGAATAGATAACGGGATTTTCTCTCGGGAGGGGGTACATCAGAGAAGTTTGGTAAAAATACAGTTGGGGGTGGTTGAGGGAGAGGATGGAGGGGTCGTTTCGCAGCTGGAACAAGGATAATAGTGCGGGTTGGGAGATGCCGATTGAGATGTAGAAAGCGCATCGTCGTCGTTGATCCTCGGAGGAAGGTTCGCGAAAGTCCGATGGGCGAGAGAGGTTCGAATATGGACCGAAATGGACCATAAGGATAACCACGAAAGAAGGGGGGGTAACGGTCCACAACCATAAACCTACGATAAATACCCATACGAGGAAGCCTGTAGGACGACCCTACACTTGGCTGAGGGAACTGTTCTGGGAGGCATACTTGAAAGAGTCTGGAGTAGGCGGCGCCTGACGCGGAGTCGAGAATCGACTTGGGGATTTGAGGAACCTCATCCACAGGCGGTAGTTCCTCCTTGCCTCCTCAGAGAATCCGAAGAATCCGAAAAAGACGAACGCGCAAAGAACGGCACTCCATCGGCTGGTCTCAAGTGAGTACATAATAATTGGGAGGACGAAGGACCTTGGATATTGAAGGACACGAGAGTACCCCCAGTGGGTGTCGGCCCAGGAGACCCATGGGTAAACCTCCAGTATCGCACCATTAACGATTAAAGCCCAAAGGGCTATGGGGATGGTGAGACAGAAGTCGATGGAAGCCAAAGCGACAAGACACCAGTAGCGGTTGTAAGTCAATTTTGTGTTGGCAGCGATGAGATCCATGAACTCCTTTCGCCTCTTCATGAAGGTGCGGATAGTGAGGGCTAGAAGTAAGAAGGTCTACTTTAGCGCTTAAAGCGGCGGAAAGGGGCGGCGGAAACTCACCCCCATAACCAGCCGAAATGATACCGATGATAAGGGGCCAAGACCAGACCAGAACGAAGGAAAGGGGGGTGCTGAAGGTGGCTGTAGAACAGCCGAAGTCCTCGATGATGTTGAACCGATGACCAGAGACCACAAGCTCTGGGCCGCAAAGGGGGACCGGGTTAGTGTGAAAAGAGGGTTTGGAGAACAAATCGCGCTTACCCGCAAGCATCTCCAACACTGGGACTCCAATTCCGATCGACAGGTCAACAATCATCTCACGACGTCTCTTTCAAGGCGATTGAACGTCAAACAATCTCTGGTGATGCCCGATTTGATCCGACAACGCACCTCTCTCCGACTGGGCGTCCCAGCGGTAGGGGAAATGATATTGTAGAGGCGACGAACGATGAGGAAACCACAAATGGGCCAGGCGACGGCAACACCGACTTGGATGCGAACAGCTGAAGAAAGTGGATTTCTCAGAGGTAAGAATCGAATAACGGAAGAGATGCGTAAACATACTGATGTCGCACCACACTGGTGCCCAATTCGTAGTATTCCCGCTCCATACAATGGAGTTTACGAAGTAGGTGAGACAAGCAAGCGCCGTCCAAATCATGTACAAACAAGTCCCCACATTCTGGGCCTCCAGATGCCAGGGCAGGGGGATGAGTGAAATGATGAACCCTATTCCGGAGAATACTGTGAACACGGTGTTGGAGGCAGTCATATCGGCCCGTCGCGTTTATTGAGACCCCCGGGAAGATAGATACGAAGGCCTGAAACTGTTCTGATGCACACGTCGAAGGCCTGCCTTGCGGATTGAGCGAGCGAGGGACGTGTGCCACGACACGAAGGTGGGGGAGAAGGAGGAGAGGGCGGATAACAGTCCGCGGAGGGAGACAGGAGGCCGCCAATGTATACTCGCTGACATTTGGGCATTACTTTGTTCATCGGTTGTAGCATCATGGAAAATGCGATCGCCTTTGGGCGATGACATGGGAACGGGTGTTGATGGGCGCCAGTACGGGGTCACTGTCAAAGGCCGTCGCACATGTCGGTAATGTTAGCGCTGATGAGTGCTGACCAGCGGTGAAAACCGACCTCTGTCTCTGAACAGTACTGACCAGACCTGGCTTCGCGGCGGATCTTGCGCTGAAGCGTTGAGTTCTCCATTGCATCAGAATCTTCTACCTGGCCCGGTCACTCCCTGGGCGGATTGCCAGTACGGACTCCCGCCTTTAGGAAGAAAGCGTCGACCGAGTATGGGCAGGTGCAGGTGAAAGGGCGAGGATTCGATGCAGCAGTCAAACGCCTGGGTACCCGGTTGCCATGCAGTAGGCGCCCATGAAATCGATATCCATAAGCGCTGTGCGCGGAGCGCCCGTATCCACCATCCCGATTCCCAATGCCCACCTCCGTCGGCAGACGTCTAAAGTGCACATTTGCCCACACGTCGAAATGGATGTAAAGGTACGATCGGATGTTGAAATGCTCGCAACGCGGCCGTCGGTTTTCGGCGTTGTCAACACTAGGCTCCCTTGATCCACTCCCGTGCCGTGTACATTCCAATTGGTGATCGTTAGTGGTAAGGCATCCTCTGCTTGGAGAAACTGGAAAGCTGCTACCAAATGGTGGCTAGCGCAAGGATCTGGCCGAGCTTGCAGTGTCCAGTACTAGCGGCCGGTACAACTCCGAGTTGCATATGTCCATGCGCCCGTAATCGTGATTCCGGGTTGCACTACTCATCAGCGAAGACCCGAGGAGGGGACCAAGAGCCCGTGACCATCCGGTTCGACCCAAAGTAGTGCACCGACCCCGCTTGCACGAGGGGTTAACTACGGCGAAAGAATCAACAGTGACCTTGCATCATAGCCTCCACTCCGTCCTCGACGAATTCTTCGATCCGCTGAGGACTAATGACTCGCGAGAACCCGGATGAAGACCTGCCGAGGCGGCGGAGTTGTTGTAAGGCTGGGGAATTGGATGAAGACGCGAAGAATGCCAGGGAAGGAGTATGAGGGTGAGTGTGTCCACAAACGCTTCCGCGAGACTGGTTGGGTGAGGTCACGGTGCTGGTCGTTTCTCAGTAAAAAGAATAGTCCGGGGCCAATTTTCACCATCTTTGTAACTATCAGCACTAGTCAGTGCCCGTGCCGTAAACGGTTGCTGCGTTGGGATTCGCCACCGCGATCCAAGTCACCGAGTCAAACGTCGGGGAGGATTGCAAGTTGTAGATTGTCCCCGCAATCGCCCAGTTCGATGCAAAATCGTGCGTCCACCTCATTCGATGACTGCCGAATGAAGGATATCCTAAGCTCGCACTACAGCCTCTGTTCCGCCCTCAGAGGGTTCTTCGAGCCGCTGAGAACGAACAACTCACGCGCCAACATTTTTCGCCGTAGAAACTGTTTCCAAGAGCGAACAAACTACGCTCACACAGGTTCGCCAGCACATTGATCTCCCGCCTAGGTCTATGTTGATTCCCCAGGGCCATTGAATTTAATATTGTCCCGTTCTATACCGCACGTTGTAATACCCGCCTACGTGCCAACTATGGCATTGTGCGCTTGCGGGGAACCAGGGATGTGAGGTTGTTTATGTAGCTTGTCTAGTCCGTACCGCGGGCGGCAAATCTCGCACAACACAGCCGCGCAGTAATTGTATGCGGAGCGCCCATATATCCGTCCCTTCTCCCTCGGATGTTATGGTGTCTATCCCCGTCGTTAGGGAACCCCGCCCTACATGCAGCTTTTCCACATCCCAACTCTTGTACACGGCCAAAATAAAGCGATCAGATCCCGCGCCCGGGGGAAGGTCCGTCCCGAACAACGCTCGTCCCTCATTACGAAGCAATCCGAATATCCCAAAGTAATGGCGGGCGTTGAAAATGCGAGACTCTGAAAGATACACTGAGGGGTAAGGGTTGGATTAGGAAAGGACTAAATATCTCAATCTAAACGGAAGGACAGGAGGCCGTGGAACACAAGGCAAATGAGCGAATAGAGTCGAATAGATAAGCGGATTTTTCTCTCGAGGGGGGGGATACGTCAGAAAAGTTGGGTAAAAATCCAGTCGGGGGTGGTTGGCATCGTCGTTTTGGATCCTGGAAGGAGGGTTCGCGGTGGTCCGATGGGCGAGATAGACCACAAGGGTGACCACGAAGTACGAGGAGGGATGAGGGTCCACAGTAATAAACTTGCGATAAATATCCATACGAGGAGGCCTGTAGGACGGCCCTACACTTGGCTGAGGGAACCGTTCTGGGAGGCATACTTGAAGGTGTCTGGAGTAGGCGGCGTCTGACGCGGGGTCGAGAATCGACTTGGGAATCTGAGGAACCTCATCCACAGGCGGTAGTTCTTCCTTGCCTCATCGGCGAATCCGAAGAATCCGAAGAAAACAAATGCACAAAGAACGGCACCCCACCGAGTGGTCTCAGTCAAGTAGATGATAGCCGGGTGGATCAAGATCCTTGGGTACTGGCGGATAACAGAGTACCCCCAGTGGGTGTCAGCCCAGGAGATCCATGGGTGAACATCCAGCATCGCACCGTTAACGATTATAGCCCAAAGGGCCATAGGGATGGTGAAACAGAAGTCGGCGGAAGCCAAGACGACGAGACGCCAGTAGCAGCTGTAAGTAATGTTCGCGTTGGCAGCGACGAGATCCCCGAACTCCTTTCGCCTCCCCATGAAGGCGCGGATGGCGAGGACTGGGAGTAAGAGGGTCCAATTTAGCGCTTTAAGTGGCGGAAAAGCAGGCGGACACTCACTCCCATAGCCAGCGGAAACAACGCTGATGATAAGAGGCCATGACCAGACCAGAACGAAAGTAAGAGGGGTGTTGTAGGTGGCTGTGGCACAGCCGAAGTCCTCGATAATGTTGAACCGATGACCAGAGACCACAAGCTCTGGGGCACAAAAGGATACTAGGTCAGTGGGGAAAGGAGGGTTCGAAGAACAAATTGCGCTTACCCGCAAGCATCTCCAACACTGGGATTCCGATTCCGATCAACAAGCCAACAATCATCTCATGACGTCTCTGTCAAAGAGATTGAATGTTAAACAATTTTTAGCGACACCGAATTTCATTCGACAATGCACCTCACTCCGACTCCGAGTGGTCCCGACGGTGGCGGAAATGACATAGTATAGGCGACGAGTGATGAGGAGAGTGCAAGCGGGCCATGCGACGGCAACACCGACTTGAATCCGAACAACTGAAGAAAGTAGGTTCCTCGGAGGTAAGTATCAATCGAATGACGGAGGAGATGCGTGAACGTACTGATATCACACCACACTGGCGCCCAATTCGTAGTATTCCCGCTCCATACAATGGAGTTTATAAAGTGGATGAGGCAGGCAAGGGCCGTCCAAATCATGTACAAACAAGTCCCCACATTCTGAGCCTCCAGATGCCAGGACAGGGGAATGAGTGAAATGATGAACCCTATTCCGGAGAATACTGTGAACACGGTGTTTGAGGCAGTCATATCGACCCGCCGCGTTTATTGAGACCCCCGGGGAGATAGATACGAATACTGTAAGCTGTTCTGATGCACACGTCGAAGGCCTGCCTTGGGGATTGAGCGAGGGACGTGTGCTACGACACGAAGGTGGGATAACAGTCCGCGGAGGGAGACAGGAGGCCGCCAATATATACTCGCTGACATATTTGGGCATTACTTTGTCCGTCGGTTGTGGCCTCAGGAAAACATGAGATCGCCTTTGGGTGATGACGTGAAACGGGTGCTGAGCGCTGAGCGCTGATGGACACCAACGATGGTGTCACATGTCACATGTAACATGTCGTGAGCCATCGTGCCTTGATGAAAACCGACGGAGTATCGACCAGACCACGCTACCTTTTCCGACGGGCGACTCATCAGCAATCCTATCCCCTCGGTTGTCCGGCAAGGAGGCTATCGACCTGGTTTCGAAGCGGATTTCGAGCTGAAGTGTTGAGTTCTCCATTGAGAATCTTCTTTGCACGTTTCGTGATGTACCCGGTTCGATCACTCCCCGGGCGGGTTGCCAGTACGGACCCCCGCCTTTGGGAATAAAACATCGACCGAGTATGGGCAGGTACAGGTGAGTGGGGAGGATTCGATGTAGCAGTCAAACGCCTGGATACCCGGTTGCCATTCAGGCAGACACAGGAGGCGCCCATGAAATCGATACCCATAAGCGCTACGCGCGGAGCGCCCATATCCACCATCCCGGTTCCGAATGCCCACCTCGGTCCGCGATGGGGAGTCCTACCCCGGTCACTGTTTCTCTATATCTCAACTTCTACATGCAACCAAGATGAAGCTATATGAATCTACATTTGGCGGAACGTGCGTCCGAAATCCCAAGCCGTCGCTCGTCGCGGAGTACTAAAACCTGTTGAATGCTGTAGGGTTGCAACAACCATGAACCAAGTCGAGGTGAAGCGAAACGGAATAAGACCAGCCAGGATAAACACGTTTAGCTGACGCGTTTGCTCTGTTTTTATAGGTCGACCTTCTCGAGAAAGATACATTGGAGGTGCTCAGTTTGGTCCGGTCGATGAAGAACAACTTTGCGCCAGTCGGACGGATCCCCGGGGCGGTCCTTTCCCTCATCCCGAGCTACTTGGGACGTCAGGACGCGGACACGGACGAAACCTTAATCACGTTGACTCACGTGTGCCGTGGTTGGAGGGAGTTATTCATCTCCCAACCCTCGTTGTGGACTCGCTTGGATTTTACGAACGTCAGTAAAACAAACGCCTACGTTAAACGTTCCAGATCGTTACCACTGGAGGCTATCATCAAGAAAACTGAAGACAAATCCAGTCTCAAGGACGCGTTTCTCCCGGTCGCCCCGCATATCGCACGATTCAAGTCCTTAACTATCTGTGGAACCTCGGACCTCCTTCAAAGTTTCACTGAACATCTGACTCTCGCCGCACCTCTTCTCAAGGAACTAGTGATAGATTTCACTTGCAACCCTGCTCCCATCCTCAACGACGTGCTTTTCAACAAGGACCTATCGTCGTTGCGCGTATTGAGCCTCGGAGGGGTGATAACTCGCCTACCCTGGAAGAACCTGTGGAACCTGACTACGTTCAAACTTCGCTGTATGCCGGGCAATGAAATCACCGTAACGCAACTCCTCAACTTCCTCGAGAGTGCCTCTCACCTCAAGGATATCACGCTCCACGATTCAATCCCAACCTCATCCAATGCTTCTTCTACCCGAGTTGTACACCTACCCCACCTGCAAAACCTTACCATTCAGGCCGACCGGGCGCATTCCATCTTCCTCAATCACTTATGCATCCCAGCCAGGGCATCGCTCGTCCTGGACTTCAGGTTTGGTGGCGACAAGTCCCCGCTTCCAGACCACCTACCAAAGACAGTCAAGAATCTCGAAAACACCTTCCGTGTCACGACAGTTAATCTCTGCTTTGACGCGAGAGAGAAGCTTGTGCAACTGATAGGGCCGAGTGGACGTCTCTACATGCATGGCCACTGGGAAGACGATGTCAAGATAGCCCCCCCGCTCAGTCTGGATCGTCGGATTCTTCAGTCCCTGGATTATTTCCCCCTTCATATAACCCAGAGATTGGCGATCACGGGGTACGCGAAGTACGAATCACTGGGACCCATCGGAATCAAAAAATCCACCCCTTACCAGATCCTTCTTCGCATGGCAGACCTTCATACTCTCACACTGACTCGATGCAACAATCTACCCTTTATCATCGCCTTGAATCCTGCCCACACCTCCCCCAAGGTTGTTCCGTGTCCCAACTTGGAGGAGCTCATCCTTTACGTCGAGACGCAGAACGCATTTAATATGCCAGAATTGATGAGCATGGCCAAGGAACGGGCATCGGAGGGTGTGGGGCTCCGGTCGATAACAATCGTTGGCCTAGGTGAACTCATACCAGGCAAGGAAGTATTCAAGCTGAGGGAGCATGTCGCACACGTGGAGTATAGGTTCGAGGAGAAGCCTCCCAGATGGAACGAAACCACCAACTGATTGGTTAGGAGGATGGTTTAGTAGATACCTTCTTGAGTTGAGAGCTGTGTTTCGGCAGCCCATTCATTCACTACGCATTATATTACGCGACATCTGTCAATTTGGATAGAACACCTTTCAGTCTACTGGTATAATAAATCCCTTCGCCATCTGGCCAGTGGCCAGCTAGCTCATGTGAATGACCCGACCGCCTTTCTCATGCCTTCTCAAGTCGCTGCCGTGGTCCATAGCTCAGTATATGCGGGCAACCGCCTACGGCTCCATTATTCCTGCACCTGGCATCCGCGGTCCTCCCGGATGTCAAGTCTGTGTCACCGCATCCTGTAGTGTACAATGGATCGTTAGTACATGCCCCACCTCTCGCATTGCTACGAAACGAGAAGGGCATAGGAGAGTTACTTTACCTGGGGGAGATGTAGGTTGGACCGTCGCGGTGCGAATCCCATTGAGGGTGAGAACCGGCTGTGCTGATCTCGCGAAGCCGAGTAACCCATGCCGAGGAGTTACGAAAACTCCTGATTCGGGTGTGCAATCCACTACGCTTTCATACGACATCATCAGTCAAACGAGACCGGGATGCACAGTGTAACATGCCCAAAAGCCCAAGAAAGACGTACTTGAGCGGTTCTGTTAGGCAGGTGATTCAACGCGAGCTGCATAGCTACAACGGACACGAGCGTCAATATGGGAGACATCGGGGAGGTGGCAATGACTTGCTGTATATCATACCGACGAGGTTCATATTGAGCATCTTGAGATGCGGCCAGACGGGTTTCCCATTCGTTTCCAATACCTGGGCGTCCCAAAGTTCTGGATTTCTCCGACTACTCACACCGGGAGGGCAGATATTCGACGTCAACATCATCCGGCAATGTGCAACCCAGGGGGTAGCGATGGTGCACTCACCACTATATCGACGCCTTCAAACCTCGTCATCACAAACTCGTACAGGACGACTTGATCTTCCCAGCTGGTCACATCCTATCGTTTCCAATGGCCCTTTCTGCCCCCCGGTGGTAGCCTATTGATCGCATCCGCGATATCTTGAGTACCCTGTACAAAGATGACCCGGTTGCGATGTTCGCTCTGAGCGAGAAACACGGAAAATGCTTGAGAAACGGATCCTAGTGGTGGACGAATGGAACTTGAAGGTAAAGAGGCGCGAACTCGTTCTTTGCGAATGACCACGCTGCGTGCCGAGCTGGTCCATCACCACCACCTATGAAGATGTAAAGTATGAGAACGGAGAGTGAACTGAAGGTCGTGAGTTTCGGATGTGAATCTGACCGGTTATCAAGACTACGCGACCACGAGCCCGGGCGGCTCGTCGAAATGGCTCCTCATCGTTCGGTATAGTAGGCATTCCGGGGGGGATCTTCAATCAGGGTTCGTTGTTGATGGAACCGGGACTGAGCGTCGGGTCGTGAGCCTTGCGGTAAAAGACAACGGTGATCGTCCGGTTGAGGCTCAGGTTCAGGAATGGATTCGTGCATCGGAACACCGTACAAACAGACTTGACCAATCATCCGGGCGAGAGAATGACGGGAAAGGGGGAGAGGCGACGGTGAACCTCATGAGTTGGGTTATTTGTCCCATGGTGGGCGCTTGAGCAGCTGGTGGTTTTTCCCGTGGTCGAATGCGTCTTACATTGTTGGATCTCCTGACGGGATAACCAGATTTGAAAGTAGCACAGGCGTAATGATAGGTCCGACAATGAAGGGAGGATTTGGATGTGTACCAGCGGCTGTGTTTTTCCCCGTGCCGTTTCTTCCCGCATCGTCCGTGCGTTGAGTCGATCAGCCACCGAGCGATGTATTCTCACCCCCATCATCGCCAGAGACGGCACAACCTTCGTCTCAACTTCAATGGAACCAAGAGCCCACGACCGCCCAGCTCGATCCGGAGTTGTGCGCTCACGTTGTTTAATGATGGTGAAAGAATCAACAACGGCCTTGCATCATAGCCTCCATTCCGCCTTCGCAATTCTTCGACCCACTGAGGACTAACTGAGGACTAACAACTCGTGAACCGACTTCTCCGCTATGTACCGCAGGGAATCTGGAGGGTTCGACCGGGATTATATAGGGGAGTGTGACGAGAACTCGAACACGTCTCTTCGTGAGTTGCGTCTTATTCCCGTGTTTCGTACTAAACGCTAAATCCGGAGTGTTCAGGCCGGTCTGTTCTCTGTAGTCAGTCCAGCGTTCACTGGTCAACCCCCATCACTCACCAGTGCCATAGGAGCAAACAACATCTTTGTGACCATCAGCATTGGCCAGCGCTCGTTTTACCGACGGCTCCCGCGTCAACACTCGTTGACGAAAGTCGATCTGGTGCTTTAGCCTCGCTGGGTCAAACTTTGACGGGGTTGCAGAATTATCGATTGTCCCCCGGATAGAATGGGGAATCAAGGGCCTGCAGTCGTCGAAAATTGTCTGTCTACCTCATCTGATGACTGACGGAGCAAGGATATCCTAACCTCGTACTACAGCCCCCGCTCTGCCCGCAAGGAGTTCTTCGAATTTGAGCCGTTAAGGACGAGCAATTCACGCACCGACTTTTTCGCTGTATATTGCAAGGAATCCGCTGTGTTTGATCGAGAGCACATGAGGAAACGCGACGAGGGCTTGAATACCTCATCTCTGTGAGCCGTCTCATTGATGCCCTCAGTACTGATCGCTGTATGTCTGCGAAGATCATCGGCCCGTAGTGGTCGCGTCTCGAAGAACTTCAACATTCGAACACCGCCAAAGTCGGACCCACGCTGTGGGTGCCGTCAACCACGGTGCCTGGGAGCTGATTGAATACAACACTCTCGTGTTCTATCATGGAGTGGGACTGCTGAACATCTTGTCACAACTGGTGTGCAGCTCTCGTCAGTGACTGCCGCTAGGCCTCTCCGTATCGAGCGAATAGTATTCGATTGCTTGCTCGAATCATGGAGTTGCGGGGGACGAGTTTCGGCGAGGAACCCTTCAGCGATCTGTCTCTGGCTTGGGTGTGTCAGCTGAGGAAGTTGTATCAGCTCGTGGATGAAGGAGTGGATGTGTCGGTTGGGACGGTCTAGACCGCCCGCGCGACAGTTTGTGGACGGTGCTTGCAGTTATTAGGAAGTACACTCGTAGCTACAAACTCTAAATTCGTAGCAGCCAATGAGAGATATCTCCCTCCTGCCTGCTCATTCCGACCTTAAAACCTGTACCGGTTGACGATCGAGCCGTCTTCGCCCGTACTATAATGAGATGGTACCTATCACACTATTAGTGGTTGGGCGGGACCGAGTGCCCGCTTGGTTGAACACGGTGTGAAGGAGCCGCTCGAGAGGGCGGGCATCATATCCTCGATTTTGGTGCCACGTTGGATGTGGCAGGGTGAACACGCGTGCTAAAAAACGGATACATATGGGTATGGCGGGCAGGTGTGAAAAATAGGAGCTGGGAATAGAGGTGGGTACAAAGGTGAGTAGACGAGAACCACGAAATGGGAAACTGCTGCGATAGCGTGTGAGGATAGAGGGACAACGATCTAAGTACCTCTCCTTAGTTGGCAGACTACGTCATATGACTGCGATGAGGCACCCGGATCCCGAGACCTAATCCGAGGCAGGTCTTCCGCTTGTTTGGCCAGGTCAATCATTGGTGGGAATAGCCTACTGGTTGGCCTTATACTGTGCCGAAAGTGGACAGACAATGGACAAGATTCGTATTGAATCCTAATCCGGGATCCGGGTGCTTGATTCTCTATTCCGACGTCCCTGCCCACCGTCGGACATTTCGATCATCAATCAAACCTCGCCAACGGTCAAATCATTCCCCCCCCCTCCTCCCTCACCCAACCCGGACGTTTATAAGAAGATGGCTTTCCTGCGTCCCCCTACTCACATCCACTCCCATTGTCACCGCGCCTATAACCTCACTCCCAGACTCGAACATGGATATCTCCGAGAATGGCAATCACCAGAAACATCGTTGCAGTTGCGGCATCACCCCGGATATAATACAGAGCTCAGAGGAACCTATGGTAGACCAGATCGATGTCTCTGACACCGACCCAGGCACCTCCCCCCAAGGAAACCGAGTCGTGTCGATCACAGCTTTCGATCAAACATTGATAGGCATGTGTACCAACCCTTATTCTCCAGATTCGTTGCTCAACCGTTCATTCCGCTTCAGAATCGCCCGCCCCACCTTCGGTCATTCAGGGACCCCCCAGTCACCCCTTTGAGTCTCTCAAGCATACGCTGTCCTCCAAAAGTAGACGGCGATCATTGTATGCACTGCCAATCGAACAGGCCATCAAGATAATAGATGACCTAGAACAAGTGAGTACAAGGGTGTTTGTTCCCACAATAACCGGCTAACGTGAACGAGGGTTCGCGGGAGGGATCCGGTTTGTGTGCCTACCATCGAGAAAGGTTTTCCGTGATGCTTCGGAAGATGTGTCGCGAACACAAGTTGTTACCGTCCTCGTACGCTATAACCGACGAGGTGAAGAGGATCGGAGAGTCTCCATCCGGCAGAGGCGGTAACGCGGACGTGTGGCGTGGAGTGTACCGAGGTTCAAAGGTCGCGGTCAAGGTCTTGCGGGTCCCCTCCGGGGTAGACCTTACAAACATGGAAAGGGTGCGACCTTCTACTTGCTCTTTTCCTACAGCGCAAAAATCTGGCACGTACTGACGAGAGTAATAGAACTTCTGCTGCGAAGTGGTGGTATGGAAGCAACTCAGACACCCGAACCTATTACCGTTGATCGGGGCAACCAAATCTTCGTATAACTTGATGATGGTTTCCCAGTGGATGGAACACGGTACAATCATGCAGTTTATCACGTCTCGTCCCGACACAAATCGGCCAAAACTGGTAAACATCTTCCCCGAGACCCGAGGCAAATATCAATTTAAACCCATTTTTACAGTTGGCAGATGTTGCTCGTGGGCTAAAGTACCTTCACGAGTGGCCATCCGTGCACGCAGACTTGAAGAGCGTAGGTTTGCTTCTCCGAGCGTTTCGATGCAAGCTAACCATGCGAAGAGCAACATTTTGATAGATAGCAACAAATCTGCACGCATCGCCGACTTCGGGCTCACGAGCGTATTGTGTCACCATTCCATCAGCATATCTATGACTGCGCCAGCCTGGGGAGGTACACTTCAATGGATGGCACCGGAGCTATTCAACGAGAAGTCAAGCCCGTCGAAGGAGTCAGATATCTATGCGCTTGGGATGGTCGTCTATGAGGTTGGATCCCATTGAATATTCCGGCGAACCAGTACTAAAGGAATATTCCTGTAGGTTTTCGCTCACGAACGACCATTCACTCATTTCAACTGTTACGTCGTGCCTTATCTGGTGGTATCTGGCAAGCGTCCCTCGCGGCCACCGAACCGGGAGATCCTTGGTCTCTCGGATGACGTCTGGACGCTGGCGGAGAAGTGTTGGGATAGAGACCCGAGCGTTCGGCCATACGTCACGGACATTTTGTCTCTCTTTGAGGCTGCGTCTTTCCGTTGGGCCCCCTCAACTCCCGAAGCGATCGCGAGTCTTGGACTCGGCCGTCCAACCACCAAAAAGTCTCCGATGATAGAGTCGACTTCTACGATGTCCGAGGCTGAGCAGAGGGATGATCGGACCGGAAGTGGAGATCAGAATGACATCAGAAACCCCCACGAAGCTCGGGGATTGTCCAACGGAGCGGAGTTGTTTGCCGCCGCTATCACAGATCTTGGATCAGCGGCCCAGGTATCGGAAGAGTTCTGAGCAACGTCTCAGATAAACTAATCGGTATGACGGATAAGTCTGTACAAGCACCCGAGCGAAGTCTCAGACAAACTAACTACAATAAGTATAGGTAGCGGCTATAATATAGGCAACGGGGGAAAACAATTCCTCAGTATGACAGATGGGACTGGAGAGCGCTAGCGAACAAAAAGACGTCTAATGTATGCATGTGTTCATCTATAAGAACGGATGTAAAGGTACGATCGGATGTTGAGATGCTCGCGACGCGATTGTCGGTTTTCAACGTTGTCAACGCTAGGCTCCCACGATCCGCCATTCTAGAAAGCTGCTGCCAAATGGCGGCTAGCACAAGGATCTGGTCGGATCGACAATGTCCAGTACTAGCGACCGGTACAACACCGAGTTGCATATGTCCATGGGCCCGTAGTCATGATTCCGGTTTGCACTACTCATCAGCGAAGACCCGAGGAGGGAACCAAGAGTCCGTGACCATCCGGTTCGACCCAAAGTAGTGCGCCGACCCTGTTTGTACGAGGGGTTGATGACGGCGGAAGAATCAACAATGACCTTGCATCATAGCCTCCACTCCACCCTCGACGAATTCTTCGATCTGCTGAGGACTAATGACCCGCGAGAACCCGGATGAAGACCTGTCGAGGCGACGGAGTTGTTGCAAGGCCGGGGAATTGGATGAAGGCGCGAAGAATGCCCATGGAAGAGCACGAGGGTGAGTGTGTCCACGAACACTTCCGCGAGACTGGCTGAGTGAACTGCTGGTCGTTCTTCAGTAAAGATCGCAGTCCGGGGCCAATTTTCACCACCTGCCAGCGCTGCAGAAGTAGACACCATCTTTTGCAACTATCAGTACCAGTCAGTGCTCGTGTCGTTAACTTTTTACCGTGTTAGGATCCGCCACCGCGATCCCAGTCATCCAGTCAAACGCAGGGGAGGATTGCGAGTTATAGATCGTCCCCGCAGTCGCCCAGCTCAATGCGAAACCGTGCGTCCACCTCATTCGATGACTGCCGAATGATATCCTAAGCTCGCACTACAACCTCCGTTCCGCCCTCAGGGGGGTTCTTCGAGCCGCTGAGAACGAACAACTCACGCGCCAACCTTTTTCGCCGTAGGAACCGTTTCCAAGAGCGAACAAACTACGCTCACACAGGTTCTCCGGCGTAGTGATCTCCCGCCTAGGTCTATATCGATTCCGCGGGGCCATTGAATTTAATATTGTCCCGTCTTATACCACATGTTGTAATACCCGCCTACGTACCAACTATGACATCGTGCGCTTGCGGGAAACCAGGGATGCGAGGTTATTTAGTTTCCATAGTACATACCGCGGGCGGGAAATCTCGCACGACACAGCCGTGCAGTAATTATGTGCAGATCGCCCATAAATCCGCCCCCTCACCCTCAGACATCACAGTGCCTATCCCGGTCGTTAGGGAACCCTGCCCTGTTTGCAACCTTTCCACATCCCAACTCTTGTACACGGCCAAAAGAAAGCGATCAGATCCCACACCCGGGGGAGGGGGGTCTGACCCGAACAACGCTCGTCCGTCATTGCAGAGCAATCTGAATCTCCCAAAGTAATGGCGGGTGTCGAGAATGCTAGACTTTAAAAGATACACTGAGGGGTAAGGGTTGGATTAGGAAGGGACTAAATATCTAAATCTACACGAAAAAACGAGAGACCGTAGAAGCGCAATGGAACACAAGGCAAAGGGGAGAATAGGGTCGAAGAGATGAGTGCCGTTGTGAGAGTTTTGTTCTCGGGTGAGGGGGAGGGGGGTGCAACATACAAGTTTGGTAGAAATACAGTCGGTGGTGGCTAACATCGTCGTTTTGAATCTTCGAAGGAGGGTTCGCGATGGCCACAAGGGTGACCACGAGGTAGGGGGAGGGGCGAGGGTCCACAATAAAAAACCTACGATACATACCCATGCGAAGAAACCCACAGCGAGACTTTACATGTTACACTTGGCTAAGGGAACTGTTCGGAGAAACAGACTTGAAAGTGTCTGGGGTAGGTGGCGTCTGACGCGGGGTTGAGAATCGACTTGGGAATTTGAGGGATCCCATCCACAGGCGATAGTTCTTCCTTGCCTCATCAGCGAAACCAAAGAAACCGAAGAAGACGAATGCGCAAAGAACGGCACCCCATCGGGTGGTCTCAAGCAAGTATATAGTAGCCGGGTTGACCAAGATCCTTGGGTACTGTTGAATAATAGAGTAGCCCCAGTGAGTGTCGGCCCAGGAAATCCATGGGTGGACATCCAGCATCACACCATTGACAATTATGGGCCAAAGGGATGGTGAAACAGAAGTCGGCGGAAGCCAAAGCGACGAGACGCCAGTAGCAACTGTGAGTAAGGTTTGCGTTGGCAGCAATGAGATCCCCGAACTCCTTTCGCCTCCCCATGAAGGCGCGGATGGCGAGGGCTGGAAATAAGAGGGTCAAATTTAGTGCTCCGAGCGGCTGAAAACAGACGGAAACTCACCACCATAGCCAGCCGAAACAATGCTGATGATAAGAGGCCATGACCAGACGAGAACGAAAGTAGGGGGGGTGTTATAGGTGGCTGAGGAACAGCCGAAGTCCTCGATGATGTTGAACCGATGACCAGAGACCACAAACTCTGAGGCGCAAAAGGGACCAGGTCAGCGGGAAAAAGAATACGGAAAACAGATCGTGCTTACCCGCAAGCATCTCCGACACTGGGATTCCGATTCCGATCGACAAGCCAATAATCATCTCACGACGTCTCTGTCGAAGAGAAAGAATGTTAAACGATGTATGGCGACGCCAAATTTAATTCGACGACGCACCTCACTCCGGCTCTGAGTAGTCCCAACGGTGGCGGAAATGACGTGATAGAGGCGACGAGTGATAAGGAGAATGCAAGCGGGCCATGCGACGGCAAGGCCGACTTGAATGCGAACGGCTGAAGAAAGTAGGTTGGTCAGAGCTAAGGATTGAATGACGAAGGAGATGCATAAACGTACTGATATCACACCACGCTGGCGCCCAATTCGTAGTATTCCCGTTCCATATAATAGAATTTATGAAGTGGGTGAGACAAGCGAGTGCCGTCCAAATCATGTACAGGCAAGCCCCCACATTCTGAGCCTCCAGATGCCAGGACAGGGGAATGAGTGAAATGATGAAACCTATTCCGGAGAATACTGTGAACACGGTGTTGGAGACGGTCATATCGGCCTGCCGCGTTTATTGAGACCCCCCGGGAAGGTGGATACGAAGACTGTAAGCTGTTCTGATGCACACGTCGGAGGCTTGCCTTGCGGATTGGGCGAGGGGCGTGTGCCACGACACGAAGGTGGAGGAGAAGAAGGAGAGGGGGCATAACGGTCCATGGGAGGAGACAGGAGGCCGCTGATGTATACCCGTTGGCATATCTAGGCATTGCTTTGTTCGTCGGTTGTAGCATCAAGAAAACATGAGATCGCCTTTGGGTGCTGGGCGCTGATGGGCACCAATACGTATGGTGTCACATGTCACATGTCACGGGCCTTCGCTCCTTTGACGAAAACCGACCTCTGTCTCTGAATAGTATCGACCAGACCACACTACTTTTTCCGACGGGCGACTCATCAGCAACCCTATCCCCTCGGTCGTCCGGGGGAGGCTATCGACCCCTATTCCGCCCAACCTCAAGGAACATACGACCTATAAGTCCACGCCAAAGCCAACATGACACCCAGCGTCTTCACTCATCCTCGACCCCAAAACTCACTCACAACTGGTCCCTCCTCTCAAGTTGCCAATGAGCATGTGGTTTCTGTGTTTCTCCCCCCGCCCTCCCCGCCGACATCGCTTCAGAACTCACCCAGTACAATACGACAGAGCTAGCTTCCGCCCCGCATATCTCTGCTGCATTCAAAGAAATCAGCCAGCATCAAACGCCTCCTTGCTTGCAACCAGCTGAGTGACCCAAGCTTCCATGTCGCTGGAGTGGCAACTCTCCCTGGAGGCGGAGCGCGCGACAACCTTTATACCGTATACCGTGTCTCAACGTGACAAGCCACCTGTTATCGAAGATCTCCCCGCAAGCCTGGACTTCTGCCCTCGCCTTATCAATCTACTCCCCAGAGCCGTGTATTAGAAATTTGGAGTGAATCAGGGTCACCACGTGAACGGAAAGACTGCGAGGCGGTTGGGACTGACACAGACAGCTACTGGAGCTGGAGGCTATCATTGTTCCTCTGATAATCCGGGGACCCGAGTCCGCCACTTGCGAGAAAAGAATGGGGAAGACGGTCCCTCATGCGCAGAGGCTGAGGCAGCCGACGCACTTTGCGAGCCTTATATGGTGGACTACCGCAACGGATTTATGAGGGTTCGTCGCCGTTTAGGCTCCACTTCCTACGTCTGACACCGCAACCCCCGTTTGTGGGGGAATTCTGACCCTTGTAATCATGTTAGGGCAGGTTTGTTCCCTGAATATATTTCACCGTGGGACTAGCATATTTTGTGATCGACCCTGTGGTTGCTACTGCCGGTTCGTCATAACCCCTAACCGGGTAGTCTCGAGCCTAGTCTCGAGCCAGACGTTCTGGTGATCTGAGTTTGAAATGCTAGCAGAGGCTGCACTGATCGATCCCAGACCGGACGTTTGGGAGTACATCCCAGGCATCCCTGCAGTGCCACATGAGATCCAAAAACCAAGATCTTTGATGATGGTATCAAAGAATTCGACTCCAACCGGTCACCTCCGCTCAGTGAGTGAGGAGAGCCGCAGGGATGTTGCTCCTAATCGTCTTGTATCTAGGCTACCAACCGGGAACCTTGAATGGAAAAGTACGAATCCCTTCGGGTTTCGTAATCATCGGTCGCCAGCGGCCAGTGGGTCACCTTCCCGTGACGCCGAGGCAGGCTTCCTGTTTGTTTCCCCTCTCTGGCTGGCCATGTCCCACACCGGTCAATGACCTAGCGTATGGCCAAATACGCACCTGTTGGTAGGGCTGCCCCAAGCGCTACAAACCGACTACACACTGCCAGACGCCCGGTTTCATGCAGCCCAGACGTTTACAAGACAACTTTTCTACGTCCCCCTACTACATCCACTCCCGTTGTCGCCACGCCCATAACCTCTCTCCCCAGACTCGAACATGGACATCCCCGAGAATGATGGTCACCAGAAGCATCGTCGCAGTCACAGCACCACCCCAAATATGACCCGGAGCCCATGTGGCGACTCCGACCAAACACCGATAGGCGCGTAAACCCACCCCTATCGATTATCCTCCAGATTCGTCCCTCAGCCGTTCATTCTGCTTCAGGGTCGCCTGCCCCACCTTTAGTCGTTCAGGAATCCCTCAGACATGCACCGCCCCCTGAATGTAGAGACCACTTCGTACCACTCTGTATCACTTTGTTGGTGGTGGGTTACTTTCTGTCACTTCGTAGGGACTTTGGTGACACTTGGTGACTATCCACAAGACTAGAGATATCTCTAAACATTGTAGAAGGGTCCCAGTAGCCAAGATTCGCGCTGCCCGTGACCCGACGCGACGGACGGGGTCCTGACAGTTCCCTTATGAGTCCTTTGATATTCATCTAGGATCGTGTGTACACCCACTTTCTTGGCAAGTTGCTACTTTTTTCGGCTTTTCTCACTTTTACACTCTGCAGAAATTTCTGTCGGGCTGATGGTTACCCGATGGCGACTGCCAGGTTGCCGGGCCAAGAAGACCTATATGGGTCCGCATGCGACCCGCACTCTGGTTTCCCTCCGAATGGATAGTGTATGGGAGAAAAGTTGTGACTGGGAAATGCGAAAACAACGGCCAAATCGCGGCGAATGGCCGCTATTTTGAATTGAGAACTCAGCTCTTCGACTCAAAGTCGGCTCCGAACCGAGCCGATCCACCTTACGGTAGGCGGGATGGTCATTGCTTGCCGAGCAATAACGTTTGACCATCGCGCATCACCTACTGTGCCGGTGCAGGGTCGACGTGTCGCATACATGACGCCGGACGGATCGGGGGGTCGATCAATCATCCGCTGCGCGCCTACCATTGTATAGGTGCAGGGTCGACATGTTGCAAATCGCATGTACTAACGCCGCGTGCGTCGATCAGATACTTTCCTCCCTCCCCCAAGGGATGTTTATAAGTTGGCTCTTCCGTGTCCCCCCGCTCACGTCCACTCCCCTTGTCGCCGTACCCCGAACCTCTCTCCTCAGACTTGAACATGGAAATTCCCGAGAATGGTGGCCGCCAGAAACACCGCTGCAGTTGCGAAACCACCCCAAATATACTCCAGAGATCATGGCAACCTGCAGTAGACCAGATTAATGCCCCTAGCGCTGAGATAGGCACCTTCCCTCAAGAATACGAAGCCGTACCAAACACAACCTTCTGTCAAATACCGGCAGGTACGTGAACCGACAATTACCCTCCGGATTCATCTCTCAACCATTGATCCTGATCTAGAATTGCCCGCGCCGCCTTTGGTCATTCAGGGACCCTCATCGCGCCTCAGCCACCCATTTGAAACCCTCAAACATATACTGTCTTCTAAAACCAGGCGAGGATCGTTGTATGTACTGTCGATTGGAAAAGCTATGAAGATGATAGATGACTTAGAGCGAGTGAGTGCAAGGCGTTTTGTTCTGTTCCCATCATAACCAGCTAACGTGAACGAGGGTTCGCGGGAGGAATCTGGTCTGTGTGCCTACCACCGAGAAAGGTTTTCCGTGATGCTCAGGAAGATGTGTCGTGAACACAAATTGTTACCGTCCTCATACTCTATAACCGACGAGGTGAAGACGATCGGAGAGTCTCCCTCTGGCAGAGGCGGCAACGCAGACGTGTGGCGTGGAGTGTACCGAGGTTCCAAGGTCGCGATCAAGGTCTTGCGGGTCCCCTCTGGGGTAGACCTTCCAAACATGGAAAGGGTGCGACCTCATGCTTGCTCCTTTTCTACAGCCCAGAAACCTGACACGTACTGACGAAAGTGGTAGAACTTCTGTCGTGAAGTGGTGCTATGGAAGCAATTCAGACACCCGAACCTATTGCCGTTGATCGGAGCAACCAAATCATCGCATAACTGGATGATGGTTTCCTCGTGGATGGAACACGGTACAATCATGCAGTTTATCACGTCGTTTCCCAACACAAATCGGCCAAAACTGGTAAGCATCTTCCTCGAGATCCGAGGTAAATCTTGATCTAAACCCACCTCTACAGTTGGCGGATATTGCCCGTGGGCTGAAATACATTCACGGTTGGCCATCCGTGCACGCAGACTTGAAAAGTGTAGGTTTGGTCTTCTGAACGTTTCGGTCTAAGCTAATGATGCGAAGAGCAATATTTTGATCGACAGTAACAAATCTGCACGCATCGCCGACTTCGGGCTCACGAGTGTATTGCGTCACCATTCCATCAGCATATCCATGACTGCGCCAGCCTGGGGAGGCACTATTCAATGGATGGCGCCGGAGCTTTACGAAAAGTCGAGCCCGTCGAAGGAGTCAGATATCTATGCGCTTGGGATGGTCGTCTATGAGGTTGGATCCCATTGAGTCTTCCGGCAAACAGGTACTAAAGGTATATTCCCACAGGTTTTCGCTCACGAACGACCTTTCACACATTTCAACTGTTACATTGTGCCTTATCTGGTGTTATCTGGCAAGCGGCCCTCGCGGCCACCAAACCGGGAGATCCTTGGTCTCTCGGATGACGTCTGGACGCTGGCGGAAAAGTGTTGGGATAGAGACCCGAGCATTCGGCCACACGTCGCGGACATCTTGTCTCTCTTCGAGGCCACTTCTTCCCGTTGGGCACCCTTAACTCCCGAAGAAATCGCGAGGCTTGGACTCAACCGCCCAACCACCAAAAGGTCTTCGACGACAGAGTCGACTTTTACGATGTCCGAGGTTGTGGGAGGAGGTGATCGGACCGGAAGCGGAGATCCGAATGTAATCGGAAACCTCCACGAAGTTTGGGGATTGTCCAACGGAATGGAGTTGTTTTCTCTTGCTATCGCAGATCTTGGATCGGTGGCCAAGGTATCAGAAGAGCTCTGAACAACGTCTCAGATAAACTAACCCTCGATATGACGGATAAGGCTGTATTAAACACTTGAACGACGTCTCAGACAAAGTAACTACAAGAAGTATAAGTAGCGGTGTATAACATAGGCGACATGAGAAAATAGTTCCTCAGCTTGCGATTTTTCCACACCCCAGCTCTTGTACGTGGCCAAATAAAGCTATCAGATCCCGCGCCCTGGGGAAGATCCGTCCCGATCAACGCTCGTCCGTCATTGCGAAGCAACCCGAACCTCCCAAAGTAATGGCGGGTGTTGAAAATGCGAGACTCTAAAAGATACATTGAGGAGTAAGGGTTGAATTAGGAAGAGACTGAATATCTACGTCTAAACAAATGGACAGGAGACCGTAGAGGAGCAGCGGAACACACGACAAAGGGAGGAATGGGATCGAAGGGATATGTCCCGTCGTGAGTTGTTTCTCGGGTGAGGGGGGAGGGTTGAGGGAGGTACATCATACGAGTTTGGTAAAAATACAGTCGGCGGTGCCAGCCACCGCCGTTTTGGATCTTCGGGGGGGGGGGTTCGCGATGGTTCGATGGGCCAGATAGACCACAAGGGTAACCGGGAGGGGGGTGAGGGTACACAACCATAAACTATCCATACGAGGAAATCGATTGCAAGACTTTAAACTTGGCTGGGGGGACTATCCGGGGAAACAGACTTGGAAGCGTCTGGGACAGTCGGTGTCTGACGCGGGGTCGAAAACGGACTTGCGAATTTTAGAGACCTCATCCACAGACGGTAGTTCTTCCTTGCTTCATCAGCGAAGCCGAAGAAACCGAAGAAGACAAACGCGCAAAGAACGGCACTCCATCGGGTGGTCTCAAACGAATATATGGTAGCCGGGGGGGCTAAGATCCTTGGGAACTGCCGGATTTTAGAGTACCCCCGGTGGGTATCGGCCCAAGAGATCCATGGATAAACCTTCAACATCGCACCGTTAGCGATTATAGCCCAAAGGGCCATAGGGATTGTGAAACAGAAGTCGACGGCAGCCAAAGCGACGAGGCGCCGGTAGCAGCTGTAAGTAAGGTTTGTATTGGCAGCGATGAGATCCCCGAACTCCTGTCGTCTCCCCATGAAGGCGCGGATGGCGAGGACTGGAAGTAAAAGAGTCCAATTTAGCGCTTCAAGTGACGGAAAAACGGACGGAAACTTACCACCATAGCCAGCTGAGACAACGCTGATGATAAGAGGCCAAGACCAGACGAGAACATAAGCAAGGGGGGTGTTATAGGTGGCTGGGGCACAACCAAAGTCCTCGATGATGTTGAACCGATGACCAGAGGCCACAAGCTCTGTGGCGCAAAGGGGGACCGGGTCAGTGGGGAAAAGAGGTTTCGAAGAACAGATCGCGCTTACCCAGAAGCATCTCCAACACTGGGATTCCGATTCCGATCGACAAGCCAACGATCATCTCACGACGTCTCTGTCAAGGAGGTTGTATGTTAAACCATTTTTTGCCAACGCCCGATTTAATTCGACAACACACCTCACTCCGACTCCGAGTGGTCCCAACGGTAGCGGAAACGATGTAGTAGAGGCGACGAATGATCAGGAGGATGCAAGCAGGCCATGCGACGGCAAGACCGACTTGAATGCGAACAGCTGAAGAAAGTAGGTTCCCCAGGTATAAGGATCGATATCGAACGACGGGGGAGGTGGGTGAACATACTGATATCACACCACACTGGTGCCCAATTCATAACATTCCCGCTCCATATAATGGAGTTTATGAAGTAGGTGAGACAAGCAAGGGCCGTCCAAATCATGTACAAACAAGTCCCCACATTCTGAGCCTCCAGATGCCAGGACAGGGGAATGAGCGAAATGATGAAACCTATTCCGGAGAATACTGTGAACACGGTGTTGGAGACGGTCATATCGGCCCGCCGCGGCTATCGAAATCCCCGGGGAGAAAGGTACGAAGGCTTCAAACCGTCCCGATGCACACGTCGGAGGCCTGCCTTGGGGATTGAGCGAGGGACGTGTGCCGCGACGCGAAGGTGGAGGAGAAGAAGGAAAGGGCGGAAAACAGCCCACGGGAGGAGACAGGAGGCCGCCGATGTATACTCGCTGACATGTTTGGGCATTACTTTGTTCGTCGTTATGGCATCAGGAACACATTAGATCGCCTTTGGGCGCTGGGCGCTGATGGGCACCAGCGCGCACGGCGCCACACGCTACACGTCACGGGCCTTCGTGCCTTTGGTGAAAAGCGACCTCTGTCTCTGAACAACATCGACCAAACCACACTACCTTTTCCGACGGGCGACTCATCAGCAACCCTATCCCCTCGGTTGTCCGGCAAGGAGGCTATCGACCTGGTTTCGAAGCGAATTTCGAGCTGAAGTGTTGAGTTCTCTATCGAGAATCTTCAACCTGGTTCGACCACCCCCTGAGCGGGTTGTCAGTACGGACCCCCGCCTTCGAGAAGAAAGTTTCGACCGAGTATGGGCAGGCGCAGGTGAAAGGGCGGGGAGGATTGGATTTATATAAGTAGCAGCTGCCGTGCGGACAGACGAAGTAGGCGCCCGTGAAACCGATAACCACAAGCGCTGCGCGCGGAGCGCCCATACCCACCATCCCGATTCCCAATGCCCACCTCCGTCGGCGGTGGGGAGTCCTACTCCGGTTGCTGTTTTTCTATGTCTGAACTCCTATTTGCGACCAAGATGAAGCTATATGACTCTACGTTTGGCGGAACGTACGTCTGAAACCCTAAACTATCGCTCGTCACGGAGTGCTGAAGCCTGTTGAATGCTGTAGGGTTACAACAACCATGAACCAAGTCGAGGTGAAGTAAAATGGAACAAGAACAGCCAGGGTGAGCACGTTTAGCTGGAGCGCTTGTGCCGTTTCTGTTGGTTGACCTTCTCGAGAAAGATACATAGGAGGTGCTCAGTTTGGTCCGGTCGAAGAACAACTTTGCGCCAGTCGGTCGGATCCCCGGGGCGGTCCTTTCCCTTATTCCAAGCTACTTGGAATAAGGGATATGGACAGACGAAACCTTAATCACGTTGAGTCACGTGTGCCGTGCTTGGAGGGAGTTATTCATCTCCCAACCATCGTTGTGGACTTGCTTGGGTAGATACATTCTTGACTTGAGAGCCGTGTTACGACCACCCATTCATTCACTACGCATTATATCACGCAACATCTGCCAGTTTGGATAGAGCACCTTTCAGTCTACTGGTATAACGAATCTCTTCGCCATCTGGCCAGTGGCCAGCCGATTCACGTGAATGTCCAAATTGCTTTCTCATGCCTTCTCAAGTCACTCTCGCGGTTCATAGCTCACTACATGTGGTCAGCCCCCCAAGGCTCCCTCATTCCTGCGCCTGGCGTCCGCGGTCCTCCCGAATATCAAGCTTGTGTCACCGCATCCTGTAGCGTACAACAGGTTGTTAGCGCATGCCCCACCTCTCACGTTGCTGTGAAATGAGAAGGGTATAGGAGAGTTACTTTACCTGGGGGAGATGCAGATTGGACCGTCGCCGTGCGAATCCCATCGAGGGTGAGAACAGGCTGTGCTGATCTCGCGAAGCCGAGAAACCCATGGTGAGGAGTTATGAAACCAAGATGCATAGTCTAATATGCCCAAAAGCCCAAGAAAGACAATGTACTTGAGCGGTTGTGTTGGGTAGGTTATCCAATGCGAGCTGCGTAGCTACAACAGGCACGAGCGTCAATATGGGAGACATCGGGGAGGTGGCAATGACTTGCTGTATATCGTACCGACGAGGTACGTATTGAGCGGCTTGCGGTGCGGCTAGATGAGTTTCCCATCCATTTCCGATATTCTAGGCGGGCCAAAGTTCTGGATTCCTCCGACTCTCACACCAGCGATCTGCCATTCGCACTGGGAGGGCGGATATCCGATGTCGACATCACCCGGCAATGTGCAACCCAGGGAGTAGCGATTGTGCACTCACCACCATATCGACACCTTCAGACCTCGTCATCGCAAACTCGTACAGGACGACTTGATCTTCCCAGCTGGTCACATCCTATCGTTTCCAATGGCCCTTTCTGCTCCCAGGTAGTGGCCTACTGGTCGCATCCGCGATATCTTGAGTACCCTGTACAAAGATGACCCCGGTCGCGATGTCCGCTCTGAACGAGAAACACGGGAAGCGCTTGAGAATCGGGACGAATGGAACTTGAGTGTAAAGAAGTGCGAGCTCGTTCTTTGCGAATGACCGCGCTGCGTGCCAAACCGGTCCACCACCACCACCACCTATGGAGATGTAAGAGTATGAGAACGGCGAGTGAACCGAACGTCGTGGCTTTCGAATGTGAATCTGACCAGTTATCAAGATGATGCGACCACGAGCCCGGGCGGCGCGTCAAAATAACTCTTCGTCGTTCATTATAGTAGGCATTCCGGGAGGGGGGGGGGAACCTTCAATCAGGATTCGTTGTTGATGGAACCGGGGTCGTGTGAGTGACGGCACAAGATTGCGATCGTCCGGTTGAGGCTCGCGTTCACGAATGGTCCGTGTATGGGTATACCACACAAACGAATTTGATCAATCGTTCAAGCGAGAGGATAGTGGGAAAGGGGGAGAGACAATGGTGAGTCCACTGAGCCGAGTTCGTTGCCCAACTGTCGCATGGTGGGCGCTTGAGTGCTCGAACAACTTGTGGCTTTTCCCGTGGTCGAACGCGACTTGGTTATTGGATTTCCTGGCGGAATAACCAGTTTTGAAAATGGGACAGGCGCAGCGATACACCTAACAGCGAAGGGCGGTTGTATGTGTACCAGCGCTTGTGTTTCCTCCCGTGCCGTTTCTTTGCTCCCTCCCGTATCGTTCGTCCGTTCAGATTCTCGCCCCCGTCATCGTCAGAGATGGCACAATCTCCGTCTCGACTTTAATGAAACCAAGAGCCAAGAGCCATCCAGCTCAATTCAAAGGAATGCGCCCACCTCATTTGATGATGGTGGAAGAATCACCAATGACCTTGCATCATAACCTCCATTCCGCCCTCAAAGAGTTCTTCGATTCACCGAGGACTAAGTACTAACGACTCGCGGACCGACCTCTTCGCCGCGTACGGCAGAAAATCTGGAGAGTCCGACCGAGATTATGCGGGGAAGTATGACGAGGGCTCGAACATGTCTCTAATCTTCGTGAGTTGTGTCTTATTTCCGCCCTTCGTACTGAAAACCAAATCCGGAGGTATTCAGGCCGGTCTGTTCTCTACAGCCAGTCCAGCATTCATCATCTGCGTCCAACCAAACCTCGAGCCGGATCCGAACGACATGACCGCCGCCTACATGCAGATCCTGATCCATACCGTGAACTGTTTCCTCTCCCCCGACGCAAGTGCCAGTTTCCTTACCTGATGAAAGGGTGTACAATGTTGGGAACAATGCCCAAGTGCCACACGCGCCCCCCGGTCCGTGTAGACATCCCTGGAAAGCGGTGCTGGAGATCGAGACTATCCAGAGCCTAGGCTCATTTGAGCGGAGTGTGTCAGGGCGCCACGGTGACGTACCCAAATCATCTCATTGAAGGTTTGGCACGCACTGTTTATACTCCCCCACACGGTGGACGTTGCTGAGTGAGCTGTTGTAAGGACGGGGGACTGGGCGAAGCCACAAAGAATACCCGGGAAAGACTGCCGAGGATGGGTGCGTTCATAAACACCCCCGGGAGACTCACTAATCGTCTACTCAGTACAAATTACAGCCGGGTGTCAACCTCCACCACATGCCAGCGCCGTAGGAGCAAACACTATCTTTGTAACCATCAGTCCTGGCCAGCGTTCGTCTTGCTGATGGTTCCCGCGTCGACACTCGTGACGCAAGTCTATCTGCGGCCCTAACCTCGTTGATCGAACTTTGACGGGGGTTGTAGAGTTATCAATTGCCCCCCTGATAGCAAAACCTCACGGGGGCCTGCAATCATCAAAAATGGTACGCGTACCTCGTCCGGAGATTGCCGGAGCAGGAGTATTCTGACCTCGCGCTACAGCCTCCGTTCCGCCCGCGAGGAGCCCCCCTAGCCTGAGCCGTCGAGAACGAGCAACCCATGCGCAGACCCTTCGCCGTATACGTCAGAGAATCCGATGTGTTTGATCGAGAGTACATGAGGGAATGTGACGCGGACTTGAACACCTCATCTCCGTGAGCCTTTTCGTTTTCGTCCTCAGTACCGATCACTGCACATCTGTGAAGATCATCGGCCCGTAGCGATCAAGCGTTTCGAAGAACTTCAGCATTTGAACACTGCTGAAGTCGGACTCATGTTGTGGTTGCTGTCAACCATGATACCTGGGAGTTGGTTGGACGCAAAACTCGCGTTTCATCATGGAATGGTACGACTGAAGATTTTGGCACAACTGGTGCACATCTCTCGTCAGTGACCGCCGCCAGACTCCCCGGTGTCGAGCGAATAATGTTCGATTACCTGTTCGGGTCACGCAGGTGCGGGGGCGACTTTCGGGGAGGAACCCTTTGGTGACCTGACTCTGGCCCGGGTGAGCCAGCTCGCGAGTTTGTATCAACTCTTGTTGTAACTGTACGACGTGGGAGGGCCGAGAAGGTGGGTGGAGGAGTGGATGTGTCGGTTGGGGCGATTTAGACGGCCTACGCGGCAGTTCGTGGACGGCGCTTGCAGTTATTAGGAAGTACACCCGCAGCTACGAATTCTAAGTCCTTAGCAGCCAATGAAAGATGCCTTCCTCCTGCCTTACTCATTCCGGCCTCAAAATATGTACATACCAGTTAGCGATCGAGTCGTCTTCGCCCTTATTATAATGAAATGGTACTTACATACTATTGGTGGTGGGGTTGAACCAAGTGTCTGCTTGGTTGAACGCGGTGTGAAGGAGCCGCTCGGGAGGACGGCCCTCACGTCCGCAATTTTGTTGCCATGTTGAATGAATATTTTTGGGTATGGGTATGCGGGTGTGAAGATCGGCAGGAGCTAGGAACAGAGGTGTAGAGATAGATGAATAAATGAGGACTAGGAAATGAGAAACGGCTGTGAGTCAATGGTGTGCGAGGACAAAGAGGGACATGCATCAAGCTACGCAGCCTCCCCTCCCCATGTGTCATTGGACGGTTGTTCCTATCATTCCCGGGACGTCTACGTCCAGGGTGCTTAGGGACTCTTACTCCTCAAACCTTAATTTTCTGTGCGACAGCGAGCACTCCGGCACGTGACCTCGTGCTGTGTCTTCCGGCATTTATCTCGCCGCTGGGCCCTGGCCTCGAGCGTTACGCCGGTGGGTCATCACCCTGCCATGCCGAGGCAGGCTTCTCGCTCGTCTGCCCCCCCTGATTGGCCACGCCAATCAATGACCCGGCGCCGTGCCGAGTTGGGCGGAGGGGCGGTGCGGGTTGTTGAGCGCTACGGACGGACTGTCAGAAACCCCCACGCAGTCCGGACGTTTATAAGAAGATGGGTTTTCTGCGTCCCCCTACTCACATCCGCTCCCACTGTCGCCGCGCCCATAACCTCTCTCCCCAGACTCGAACATGGACATCCTCGAGAGTGACGATCACAAGAAACATTGCTGCAGTCACGGCACCACCCCAAATATGCCCCAGAGCTCATGTGAATCTGCGGTAGACCAGATTGATGTCTCTAACACCGACATAGGCACTTCTCCTCAAGGGAACCGAGTCGTATCGATCACAGCTTTCGGTCAAACATCGATAGGCACGTGAATTCACCCTTATCCTTTAGATTCGTTCCTCAACCGTTCATTCTACTTCAGACTTGTCTGCCCCATCTTTGGTCGTTCAGGGACCCCTCAGCCACCGCTTCGAGTCTCTCAAACATACACTATCCTCAAAAAGCACACGGCGATCCTTGTATGTGCTGCCAATCGAACCAGCGATCAAGATAATAGATGACTTGGAGCGAGTGAGTGCAAGGCGGTTTGTTCCCATCATGTCCAGCTAACATGAACGAGGGTTCGCGGGAGGGATCCGGTCTCTGTGCCTACCATCGAGAAAGGTTTTCCGTGATGCTTAGGAAGATGTGTCGTGAACACAAGTTGTTACCGTCCTCGTACGCTATAACCGACGAGGTGAAGACGATCGGAGAGTCTCCATCCGGCAGAGGCGGCAACGCGGACGTGTGGGGAGGAATGTACCGAGGTTCCAAGGTCGCGGTCAAGGTGCTGCGGGTCCCCTCTGGGGTAGACCTGACAAGTATGGAAAGGGTGCGACCTTCTACTCGTTCTGTTCCTACAGCGCAAAAATCTGGCACGTACTGACGAGAGCGGTAGAACTTCTGCCGCGAAGTGGTGCTGTGGAAGCAATTCAGACACCCGAACCTGTTACCATTGATCGGGGCGGCCAAATCTTCGTATGACTTGATGATGGTTTCCCCGTGGATGGAACACGGTACAATCATGCAGTTTATCACGTCGTTTCCCGACGCAAATCGGCCAAAACTGGTAAGCATCTTCCTCGGGATCCGGGATAAATGTCGATCTAAACCCACTTCTGCAGCTGGCGGATATTGCCCGTGGGCTGAAATACATCCACGAGTGGCCATCTGTGCATGCGGACTTGAAAAGCGTAGGTTTGGTTCTTTGAGTGTTTTGGTGTAAGCTAACGATGCGAAGAGCAATATTTTGATCGATAGCAACAAATCTGCACGGATCGCCGACTTTGGCCTCACGAGTGTATTGCGTCACCATTCGATCAGCATATCTATGACCGCGCCAGCCTTGGGAGGTACTCTTCAATGGATGGCACCGGAGCTGTTCAACGAGAAATCAAGCCCATCAAAGGAGTCGGACATCTACGCGTTTGGGATGGTCATCTATGAGGTTGGATCCCATTGAATTTTCTGATGAACCAGTCCTGAAGGATCACTCCTGCAGGTTTTTGCCCACGAACGACCGTTCTCTCATGCCCACCGTTACGTTGTACCTTTGCTGGTCTTATCTGGCAAGCGACCCTCGCGGCCACCGAGCCGGGAGATCCTTGGTCTCTCGGATGACGTCTGGGCGCTGGCGGAGAAGTGCTGGGATAGGGACCTGAGCGTTCGACCACACGTCGCGGACGTCTTGTTTCTCTTCGAGGCTGCTTCTTCCCGTTGGGCCCCCTCAACTCCCGAAGCGATTGCAAGCCTTGGACTCGACCGTCCAACCGCCAAAAAGTCCCCGATGACAGAGTCGACTTCCACGATGTCCGAGGCTGTGCGAGGAGATGATCGGAGCGGAAGCGGAGATCCGAATGTCATCGGAAACCCCCACGAAGCTTGGGGATTGTCCAACAGAATGGAGTGGTTTGCCGCTGCTATCGCAGATCTTGGATCAGTGTCCCAGGTATTGGAAGAGTTCTGAGCAACGTCTCGGACAAACTAACTACATGTATGAGTAGCGGTCTATAACACAGGCAACATGAGGAAACGGTTCCTCAGTTTTCAGCTTTTCCACATCCCAGCCCTTGTACACCGCAAAAATAAAGCTATCAGATCTCATGCCCGGGGGAAGGTCTGTCCCGAACAACGCTCGTCCTTCATTACAAAGCAATCCGAATCTCCCAAAGTACTGGCGGGTGTCGAGAACGCGAGACCCCAAAAGATACACCGAGGAGTAAGGGTTGGATTAGGAAAGGACTAAATATCTAAATCTAAACGAAAGGATGAGACCGTAGGAGAGCAATGGAACACAAGGCAAAGGGAAAAATAGGGTCGAAGATACAAGTGCCATTGTGAGGTTTTTCTCGGGTGAGGGGGTAGGGGAGTGTATGATACAAGTTTCGTAAAAATACAGACAGCGGTGGCTGACATTGTCGCTTTGGATCTTCGGGGGAGGGTTCACGATGGTCCGATGGGCAAGATAGGCCACAAGGGTGACCACGAAGTAGGGGGAGGGGTGAGGATTCACAACCATAAACCTATAACAAGACTTTTACACTTGGCTGAGGGAACTGTTTGGGGAAACAGACTTGAAAGCGTCTGGGGTAGTCGGCGTCTGACACGGGGTCGAGAACGGACTTGCGAATTTCCGGGACCTCATCCACAGGTGGTAGTTCTTCCTTGCCTCATCAGCGAATCCGAAGAAACCGAAAAAGACGAATGCGCAAAGAACGGCGCTCCATCGGGTGGTTTCAAGTGAGTATATGATAACTGGGCGGGTTGAGATCCTTGGGAACTGCCGGATCATAGAGTATCCCCAGTGGGTGTCGGCCCAGGAGACCCACGGGTAAACTTCCAGTATCGCACCGTCAACAATTATGGACCAAAGGGCCATGGGGATTGTGAAACAGAAGTCGACGGAAGCCAAAGCGACGAGGCGCCAGTAGCAGCTGTAAGTAAGGTTTGCGTTGGCAGCGACGAGATTCCCAAACTCCTGTCGTCTCCGCATGAAAGCACGGATGGCGAGGACTGGAAGTAAGAGGATCCAATTTAGCGCTTCGAGAGGCGAAAAAACGGACGAAAACTCACCACCATAGCCAGCCGAAACAATGCTGATGATAAGAGGCCAAGACCAGACGAGAACATAAGCAAGGGGGGTATTAAAGGTAGCTGGGGCACAACCAAAGTCCTCGATGATGTTGAACCGATGACCAGATACCACAAGTTCTGGGTGGAAAGGGGGACCAGGTCGGTGGGAAAAAGACGGTTTGAAAAACCAATCGCGCTTACCCGCAAGCATCTCCAACACTGGGATTCCGATTCCAATCGACAAGCCAATGATCAGCTCACGACGTCTCTGTCAAAGAGATTGAATGTTAAACAACCTTTAGCGACGCTAAATTTAATTCGACAACGCACCTCACTCCGACTACGAGTGGTCCCAACGGTAGCGGAAATGTCGTGATAGAGGCGACGAGTGATAAGGAGAATGCTAGCGGGCCATGCGACAGCAACACCGATCTCAATGCGAACAGCTGAAGAAAGTAGTTCCTCAGGGATAAGGATCGAATGACGGGAGAGTGGGTGGATGAACATACTGATATCACACCACACTGGCGCCCAATTCGTAGTGTTCCCGCTCCATACAATGGAGTTTATGAAGTGGATGAGGCAGGCAAGGGCCGTCCAAATCATGTACAGGCAAGTCCCCATATTCTGAGCCTCCAGATGCCAGGACAGGGGAATGAGTGAAATGATGAACCCTATTCCGGAGAATACTGTGAACGCGGTGTTGGAGACGGTCATATCGGCCCGCTGTGTTTATTGAGACCCCCGGGGAGAAAGGTACGAAGACTTCAAACCGTCCTGATGCACACGTCAAAGACCTGCCTTGGGGATCGAGCGAGGGATGTGTGCCACGACCTGAAGGTGGGGAAGAAGAAAGAAAGGGCAGATAACGGTCCACGGGAGGAGACAAAAGGCCGTCAATGTATACTCACTGACATGTTTGGGCATTACTTTGTTCGTCGGTCGTAGCATCAAGAAAACATGAGATCGCCTTTGGGTGATGACATGGGAATGGGTGCTGGGCGCTGATGGGCACCAGTAAGTACGGTGTCGCATGTTACATGTCGCGGGCCATCGTGCCTTTGATGAAAACTGACCTAGTATCAACCAGACCATGCTACCTTTTCCGATGGGCGACTCATGCATCAGCAATCCTATCCCCTCGGCCGTCCGGCAAGGAGGCTATCGACTGGTTTTGAGGCGGATTTTGAGTTGAAGCGTTGAGTTCTCCATTGTATCAGAGTCTTCTACCCGGCTCGGTTACTCCCTGGGCGGGTTGCCAGCACGGACCCCCACCTTTGGGAAGAAAGCATCGACCGAGTACGGGCAAGTGCAGGTGAAAGGGCGGGGAGGATTCGATGTAGCGGTCAGACCCCCGAGTACCCGGTTGCCATGCGAACAGACTTGCGTTTGTGGCCACTCATGTGGCACACTTACGAAGCCCCAGAATTTTGAGGCGTGGATGTGGTAGGTACTCGTATTACCGAGTCAGACACTTTAGGCCGCTCAAAATAAACAGATTATCAATCAAATTCCGACTACTCTAGGGACAATGGAGTAGCATTGACAGCTTGTAATGTTGTACATCAGGATGGGCCAAAAAAAATCGAGTTCTTACGTCCGTCCCACGATGGGGTGCAGGAATCTGACAATCCAGGTCATCCTGTTCGTTGAGAGCATTTGAGGCTTAGAGGAAGGTGAGGAGGGGGAGAAGACCAAAGTGGTCTCACGCTGCGAAGAGTTATTTTGCTGCGGAAAAGAAACTCTTATACAATCCTGGAAGAAGCCGCTGCGGTGCAATTTTCTCTCGTTGCTTTGACATCACGGAGGGTGGGATATCGATCAGTTTGATGGTATGAAAAAGGTGGAGATGGATGAGGATGATGAGGGGGTGTCGTACTTGTGGAAGGAATGACAGGTTGGGGTGGGGGTCCAAGAGAAGGCCCAGGACAGCATCTCGTTGACAAACGAGGTGTGTTTCCCCCAACCGGAGAAATCCAAGGTCGGATCGAACGTGAAAGCATCGGGGCCCGAATTTGCGGTCTCGTCCAAAATAGCCGAGAAGCTTCTGTCATCGTCACTAACGACGGACGTGGGGTGGGAAGCCTGGTAGAAGAAAGATATCTGCAATTCGCTATCGTCCACTGCCTTGGAGTCACAGGACCCGGACAATGTAAGGTGAGTGCGGGGGGTGAGTGTGATGCCACCAACTCGGGTGGAGGCTGATCCATCTCGCATCTCTGCATTGACCTCCTCCACATAATGCCTGGCATACTCACGAATGGGGGTCTTGGCAAAGTTAGCGAAGAGGCTTGTAGGTTGAGAAAGGTCAATCACGGAGGTGAGCGTATTGGAGCTTCAACAGCACGAGTTTTGTCGTTCGGATTAGATGGTCTCCACACAGTCTTCAACAGAAGGTGGGATTGCTGAGGGAGCCCGCCGGTCTCCGCGGGCTATAACTAGTAGGAAGGTTGGGGAGAATGATGCCGAGGATCAGATATCATTGAAAAGGGGGAAATACGAGCCATAGTGAATGAATTGTCTGCCATGGATTCTGGGGACAATGTGTTTGCCTCGGAAATGCGAGGGTGGCCGCTGGGACATGCGCTACTAATATACCTGGGTTTATGTGATACCCGCACCTATTCTGAATTCTTTGCTGAACGCGTCGGTAGGGGCTAACCTGAGATCAGTGGTGGCAATACGTAAACCACCGTCGAAGCAGAGCATGGTTTCTGGCTTTGAACCCCTGCGATACGTACCAGCGAGTGGCTGTATTCAACCGCATCAAGCGGCTGCGGGACTCCAAGACGCGCTTGATACGTTCATCCCGGCCAAGCCAACGCTGGTGGTGGATCTGGGTGAAGGGATCACTGTCCTCGCAACAGGATATATGCGAGATCTTCATCCCTGATGACATGATGGAGGGAAACGACATTGGGGCTTGTGAAGATGGATGCGGCCGAAGTTCCTGGCCCCGGGTACTACAGTTGGCACGTGAGGTTCACGTGATAAAGCGAAGATGTTCTAATGCTGTGAATGCGATTCGGCTTTGGAGATGCCGCCGTACAGATATGAAGATGTTCACAGAGCCCTCAGCCAAAAGAGAGGGTTCACGTGATGTAAAGATGTTCCATACAAAGTTGTCCGCATCGGCTAAAAAGCTGTATGGTAAAGAACGAACCCTACGGGCTTCGTAACACAGTAGACGCCCATGAAATCGATTCCCGTAAGCGCTGCGCGCGGATTCCGCCCATCATCTAGAAACTACTTCTGCACAGATCAGCGCGGATTCAGGCGGCTCTTCCACTGAGCGCGTCATTCGACAAGTTCGAGAGGGTTCGATTGAGTTCTCGAAGCTCAGTTCTACGTGACCCTCCCCGTCGACCGTGCTATCTCACAGTGACATTCCTCATAGCCCAATCGCGTTCCGCAACCAATATATCTGGACCCCTTCGGAACTCGCACGGACGAGCAAGTAGACCCGTGTCGGGATTTTCAGGGCCCAACGTTCATCTACGGTTGCGACATGGCCACCTGAGCACGGATCGGCTGGTATATCAGACCTGTTCACCTCATGGATCGGCTTGGACGCGTGCCTTATTCTCTCTTTTTGTTCAAGTTGGTGTGGGCTTTTGATGGCCTCGATCGTTCCGGTGCTGCTTCCCAGAGGTCCCTGCACGAACTGAATAGAGATACAGCAGCAAGACACCTCGATTTGTCCTCCACTCATCTGCCTATTTGATGATGATTATGCGGTTCACTCCCCCAAACAGAGAAACCTCCGCAGCTTGTGGGGTTGTGTAGATGTCTTGCCAGTCGTCTCAGGCGTCGTTTTCTCATTCCTCAGCGGTCTAACTACGAGGACACCAGATGGCCAGCCCACTATCTTTTGCTAATCTGTACTCTGCCGATGCGAGGCGACACCGCCCCTGTCAACATATAGTTATCCAAACAGCTCGAGTTGATCGAGTGAAAAAGGCTTACAATAGTGCCTCAGGGGGGTTGGTTTGGATGGTAGAAAGCGAAGCTCCGGACCCGCCAGGTTCCATTTTCCACGTGGCGGAACAAGGGGTTTGTGGCGCAGAGCCGGTTCTGAATCACTCTAGTAAGGGCGCGCCGTGTATCGACCTCCCAGCCCGTGCCTTTTACGCCGTTGGTCATGACCGTGGTATTGGTGTAGTGTACCCATGGTCTTTACTATTGTCGACACGTTACTTGTCTTATTCGTGGACCATGGGTGACTACCCGTATATATAGCACTCGTATACGGTACAGCTGAACTATCAACCTTCTCTCGAGCTCTCGTATTGCGCACTTCGTCATGAGAAGGATCTCCACGCGTCCGGCCACCCAGCCTGCCCCGGCTTCTTCACCTGATACTCAGGGAGTAGACCCTCTTGACCGTAGGAGCACTGAAGATACCCCTCAGTGGGAGAGAGGGGATCAAGAGGTCCCTAACGCTGTGACAGGGTCCGGCCATAATGTAAGTTCTCTCATTGCGTCCACAGTGCAGATGATGACACCGGATGGCCGATATTCAGAAGCTTCTGGTTGGCGAACCGTCACCATGTCGTACCACGGAACATGGGATACAAGAGAGTCGGCCAGTCAAAGTCGAAGCACCCCCAACCAAGCGACTGGACGGAGAAGTTGGGAA
>Ga0307513_10000579_pt1 | contig 52572 bp, 62 predicted proteins | sample 15_EM_MG_FD_202174 | JGI IMG/M metagenome (GOLD analysis project Ga0307513, IMG submission 202174) | Populus trichocarpa ectomycorrhiza microbial communities from riparian zone in the Pacific Northwest, United States - 15_EM | ecosystem: Host-associated > Plants > Roots > Unclassified | place... | reverse complement strand
CCGGCCCGGGATTGGTCGGCGGGATTGCCCGGGATAGAAACGGGATCCGGCCCGGGATTGGTCGGCGGGATTGCCCGGGATCGAAACGGGATCCGGCCCGGGATTGGTCGGCGGGATTGCCCGGGATCGAAACGGGATCCGGCCCGGGATTGGTCGGCGGGATTGCCCGGGATCGAAACGGGATCCGGCCCGGGATTGGTCGGCGGGATTGCCCGGGATCGAAACGGGATCCGGCCCGTTGAGGAGTGCTCTAACGGCCCCGGCCGTGAACCCATTCGAGCCCGATCCTTCCCGCTTGCGCCGGGCGGGAAGGATCACCGGAGTGTCGCCGCGTGCCGCGCGTCGGCCGCGAGTTGTGGACCCGGGACCGTGCGGGCCGCTGCCGCGGCGGTGCCGCGGTTGGTCGTTCGGGTGTCGGTGGCGCGGCCGGAGGCCGCCAGCGCGGCCCTGAGTCCGCGCACGGGCCGCTTTGCGGCCCGGTGGTTCTGTGCATTTACCAATGTTCTGCACGTGCCCACCCACCACCCTGACGTCTCAGAAGCTACCGCTTTGATCTGAACTTTCTGCAGCATCCATCCCGATCACTCACCTAGCTTCGTACCTCCCTACTCTCCTTGATCTTCCTGCTTCGATGCCCTAATATTCTCTTCACACCTATGCATTAAAATGTTGATGGGCCGCAGCGCCTCTGAGCTGCACGTAGAGACGCGACGAGCGGGAGGGGGTGACCGAGATGGTAGTGAGCATCGCGAAGGGCTCGAACTGGCGCTACTACGCCGCTTCTGCTGGTAACGGCGAGGGCAATCCGAACTACTACTCGGCCGGTGTCTCCTCCGGTGAGCCTGCCGGCCGGTGGCGCGGGAGCGCCGCCGAGCGCGTCGGCCTGGTCGGTGTCGCGGACGACGTGCAGCTCGAAGCGCTCTTCGGCGAGTTCATCCACCCGCAGGACCCCTCGTTCACGGACAAGGGCGGCTGGGACGACGCCGAGCGCCTCGGGCGCCGGTCCTCGAACTTCAAGACCGAGCAGCAGATCCTCGGCGACCTGATCGCCGCCGAAGGCGGTCTCGATGCGATCGAGCCCGAGCGCCTGGCCCAGCTCAAGCTGGAGGCCGGCGGCAAGGTGCGGGAGGCCGTCTCCTACTTCGACGTCACGTACAGCCCGCAGAAGAGCGTGTCGGTCGCCTACACCGCGTTCATGTCCGAAGCGATCGCCGCTCGCGGCCGGGGCGACGAGGGCGAGGCGATGCTGTGGGAGCACCGGGCGCGCGTGGTCGAGGAGGCCGTCTGGGAGGCCTCCGGCCAGATGCTCGACCACCTGGAGAAGCAGGCCGGATACACCCGGACCGGGTACCACGGTGGCAAGACGAAGTCGGGCGAGACCACGGGCAAGTGGGCCAATGGCAAGGGCTTTATCGTGGCCTCGTTTCTCCAGCACACGTCTCGTCCGGTGTCCGGTCAGGAAGCGCCTCAGCTCCACGTTCATAACCTGGTGTTGAACCGGATTGAGGCGAAGGACGGCAAGTGGCGGACCCTCGACGGGCAGCTCATCTACAAGAACCGTGCCTCCGCTGGAGCCGTCGCGGACCGTGTCCTGCAGGCTCGTCTCAGCGAGAAGTTGGGCGTGTCCTGGGGATTCGATCCGCAGTCGAAGGCGTTCGAGATCAAGGGCATCTCGCGTGATGTCCGGTCGGCATTCTCGCCGCGGAGGCAGGCCATCTCGGCCTTGCTCCCGGAGTATGTCGCGGCATTCGAACGCGCCAGCGGGCGCCAGCCGAATGCGCTTGAGCTGTCCAGGCTGGCGCAGCAGGCGACCTTGAAATCTCGTGTCGGCAAGCTGTCCAAGGAGAAGGCCTCTACGCTGGAGCGCAAGGTCCAGAAGTGGACCTCACAGGCTCGCGAGGAGACGTCCACGACGCTCGGATCCATCGCCCGGACCATCGTGGGACGCCGTGTCAATGAGCCGGTCGCGAGCGCGTTCAGTCCGGATCTTGTGGTTCGCCAAGCGGTCGCGGACGTGCAGGAGACCAAGGCCGTCTGGACCAGGTCCGACCTGATGCTGCACCTGCACCGGCACCTGCCGGCCGAGCTAGCCCACCTCGACGCCGACTACCAGGAACGCGTCCTCAACGAGCTTGCCGACCTCGCCCTGCGACCCAATGAAGCGCGCATCGGCGACCCCGACGAGGTCATTCTCCTGACCGCCCCCGAGTTCGTCCAGACACCGCCGGAGTTCCAGCTCGACAGCGGCGAGTCCGCGTTCCGCCGGCCCGGGTCCGAGCAGTACGCCACCCGCCGCGTCCTCGACGCCGAAGCCCGGATCGAGGAGGCCGCCCGCGCCAAAAGCGGCGCGGCACGAGTGCTCCCCGAGATCGCCGCCGAAGCGGTCGAAGAGGTCAATGCGCAGCTGCGTCGCAACGACCCGACCGGGCGCGCGAGCCTGTCCGACGACCAGGCCGCCATCCTCTCCGGCGTCCTCTCCAGCGGCGCCCGCAGCGAAGTCATCGTGGGCCCGGCGGGCACCGGCAAGTCGTACATCATGGGCGTGCTCGGCGACCAGTGGGAGCGCCGGGTCGGCGGCCGCGTGTATGGCCTCACGACCGCTGAAGCCGCCGCGAAGGTTCTCGCCGAAGAAGGCCTCGCCAACGCCTCCAACATCAAGAAGTGGCTCGACCTCCAGACCGACATTGACGACGGCGATGCACCCGCAGCGGATAAGGCGCGGTGGCGTTTGCGCCGCGGTGATCTGGTCATCGTGGACGAAGCGTCGATGGTCGACTCGATGCAGCTCGCCGCCATCCAGCAGCGCGCCGACGAGACCGGCGCGAAACTCCTGTTGGTCGGTGACCACCACCAGCTCGGCGCCGTCGGCGCCGGCGGCGCGTTCACGCTCGCTCAGGACTCCGCCGAGCACGTCTACGAGCTGCGCGAGGTCCGCAGGTTCCGGCGCGATTGGGAGAAGGCCGCTTCCCTGCGCCTGCGCGAGGGCGACGCCGCGGCCGCCCTGGAATACGACGCGCACGGCCGCCTGATCAAGGTGGAGAACCTCGAAGGGGCCTACGAGCGGGCGACTGAGATGTACGTCGCCGACACGCTCGAAGGCCGCCGCTCCTACCTCATCGCCGGGTCCAACGAGGAGGCGAACGACCTCGGGATGCGGGTCCGTGACCAGCTGGTGCGGCACGGCCTGGTCGAGGAACGCGGTGTCGCCATCGGCCAGGGCGATACCGTCGCCGTCGCCGGGGCTGGAGACGTCGTCCAGGGTCGCCGGAACAACCGGCGCATCGGCAACGGCCGGGGCCAGCACATGACCAACCGGGGCCGGTATGTCGTCGCCGAGACCCACGAGCACGGCGGCCTCACCGTCCAGGCCCTCGCCGAGGACGGCACGCTCGGCGAGCCGATCGAGGTCCCCGCGAAGTACGCGCGGCGGCACCTCTCGCTCGGGTACGCCTCGACCCAGCACGGCGCCCAAGGCGGCACCGGGTACTCCGGATACGGCATCGTCACGCCGACGACGTCCGCGTCCGCGGCCTACGTCATGAGCACGCGCGGCACCGATCTGAACCTGTTGTTCGTGGTGGATTCGAGCGACGCCCAGGACCTCGACCAGACCGCCGCGATCCGCGACGAGGACCGGCCTTCGCGGTCGGCCGCGACGATCCTCGCCGAAGTAATCGGGCGCGACACCACCGACCGCAGCGCCACCCAGACCCTGCGCGACAACCTCGCCGACGCCGGCAGCATGAGGATCATCGGGCACCGCTTGTACGAGTCGCGGCGATGGATCGCCCAGCACAAGTGGGAGACCGTGGTCTGCGACCTGCTCGGCGAAGAGACCGCCGAGCGCTTCCGCGAGGACCCGGCCGCCACCTCCGTCTACCGACTCCTTGAAGCCGTCGACGCCGCCGGCCTCGACGTGCAGGAGACCGTCGCCGACGCCATCGCCAAGCGCGAGCTGGGCTCGGCCGAGAGCATCGCGCAAGTCCTCCACTGGAGGATCAGCGGCGACCTCGACGTCGACCTGGAGCAGACCGACGCCGCCGACGTCGAGCGCGAACCGGCCGGCGACACCTACACCGAGCGCATCCCCGAGGGGAACACGCGCGTCCACGAGTACGCCCGCGAATGGGCCTACCACGCCGACCACCGCGTCCAGCAGCTCGGCGAGATCTGCGCGAACCGGCCCCCGCAATGGGCCCTGCAGCACCTCGGCGCCGTCCCCGAGGACCCGCTCGCGCGCCAAGAGTGGATCCAGCGGGCGGGGACCATCCAGGCCTACCGCGAGACCTACGGGATCAGCGAGGACCCGGCCGTCATCGGCCGCGCCCCCACCGCGACCATGCCCGAGCGGCACGAGGAATGGCACGCCGCCTGGCGCGCGATGGGCCGACCCGAACCGCTCGCCGACGAGCGCCAGGCCTCCGAGGCCGAACTGCTCAACACCGTCCAGCGGTACGACGCGGAGAAGGCCCTCGCGCCGCCAGCCGTCGCCGAGGAGCTGCGTGAGGTCAGCCAGGAGGCGACCTCGACGCGCACCCGGGCGACCATGCTCGAAGCCGACCTCGCGCAGATGGACGAGGCCGACGAGCGCCGCGCCGAGATGGAGACGACCCTCGCCGAGGCACACGAGCACGTGACCGAACTCGAGGAACGCCGCGACCAACTCGAATACGTCCACCAGGTCCGAACCGAGTGGCACGTCTCGACGTCCGAGGAGCGCACCGCCGCCCTCGCCGCCCGCCGCGAACTCGAACGGCGCACCGCCGAAGCCGCCGAGCAGCAGAAGACCAGCCTCAAGGACCGGATCAACGACGGCGCCGAGCGGCTCGGCCAGAAGGCCCGCGGCCTGGTCGACCGCGTCCGCGGCCGCGACACCGAGCCGGAAGCCGAGCAGACCCGCGAGGCCGATCAGGAGCAGGAGCGCACCGCCGAAGCCGACACCGCCGAGGTGGAGCACGACGACACGACCCGCAAGAACGAGGCTGACACCGACCGCAGCAGCGAGCAGCAGCGCCCGACCGTCGACGCCGAGCAGGGCCAGGAGCAGGAGCACACGGCCGGCCGCGACGGATCAGACGTGGTTCAGGCCGCGTTCCCGCCGGAGGTCGAGCAGCAGACCGAGCGTCCCCGCTTCGAGCTGGTCGACATCTCGGACGCCACCGCGCGCGCCGACGAGACCCGCCAGCGGCTCCAGGAGCGCGAGCAGGAAGACGCCCAGCGCGCCGCCGCCCAGGAAGCCGAGCGCGAAGCCGAAGCCGCGCGCGAGCGCGAAGCCGCCGAGGCCGCCCGCGAAGCGATCGAGCGCGAGCGGGACGAAGGCCTCAGCCTCTAAACGTCGGAGTCAGAGTAGAGTTCGGCCTCTTCATCGGGCAGGAGCCCGTCGGCAGGTTCGTCCGTGAGGTCCCGCAGCCACATGGCCGTGGACTCGATCCCGACCGCCCAGCCCTGCGAGACCACCTCGGGCGCGCCACGCTCGCCGTAGATCGCACTGCGCGCCAGCCGCTCCTCGACGCCGACCGCCGCAGCAGTCGGTGCAACCGCCGGCCCCGAGATAGGCGCCGAGGCCTCGCCGAGCACCCACTCATAGAGCGCGAGCGCACCGTCGAGCAGATCAGTGTCCCTCCCCCTGGAACGCCGCCGCTCGATCCGTGCGCGGCAGTTGACACGGTGCGCCTTGATCCGCTCGCGAGGCACCAAGCCGTTCTCATCGAGGTCCATCTACTCACTGTACCGAGGACCTGACCAGGGGGAAGGACGAGATCCAGTCGGATCCAAGACGAAGGGCGGCCCGCACCGGTTGGTGCGGACCGCCCTTCGTTCTTCGCCTATCTGAGCAGGAAGTTGCGCAGCGCCATTGCGTCGGCCCTGTTGGAAACCTCCAGCACAGGTCCCGAGGCGCCCAGTTTGCTGTCCCGCAGACCGATGCCCTCCCCCTGGTGCGCCCAGCAGACGCAGTCATTCGACGCGCCGCCGCTGCGCGAGGATTTCCACCAGACCCGGTCCTCATCGGAACCGAAGTCAACTATCAGGGCTTTCGTCATCGTTTCAGTTCTTTCATCACGTTCTGGATCAATCGGAGTGATTGCACTTCGGGTAGGGCGGTCTTGATGAGGTGAAGGTAGGCGTTGTCGTAGAGCTTCGCTTCCGAGGGGGTGTCGCGATATAGCGCACCCGTCAAGTGTTCGAGGTACACCACACCGAACTCGGGCGCCAAGTCAAACTTCAACAGCTGGAACGGTGTGGAGATCGCGGTGTGGGCGCCGTAATCGTTCGGGATGATCTGGATCGTGATGTTCGGCTTGTTCGCCATCTCCAGGACGTAGCCCAGTTGATCGAGCATGACGTCCCTGCCGCCGATGTTCCGGTACAGGACGCTTTCGTGAATGATCGACCACAACCGAAGCGGGTCTTGGTTCTTTCGTGGGCCGAGGACCTCCTTCCGGTTCATGCGAGTCTCGACGTGCTTTTCGACGTCGGAGCCCACGATGCCGGCGCGGAGGATGTGTTCGGCGTAGTCCCGCCGTTGAAGCAGGCCGGTGAACACGTTGAGCGAGAGGTCGCGGATCTCGGACGCCTCAAACTCCAACCGACGGAAATCCTCGAACCACGCGGGCATGGTCTCGTCCGCACCCTGGAGCCAGTCCCGACGGCGGGCAACCCGAGCGAACTCCACCAAAGTCTCGAGTTTGTCGCCGGAGACGCCGTAGTGGTCGAAGAGCTGTCGTGCCGCCGCAGCGGATGGCGAGGTCTTCAAGCCCTCCCAGCGGGAGAGCGAACCAGCGCTCAGCTTGAGGGCGGCCTCGACCTCGGCTTGGGATTCCCCTGATTCTTCCCGCAGCCGACGGAACTCGGCCGCCACGATGCGGTCTCGCACAGTCGGCGTTGCCTTCTTACTCATGCACAGAGTCTCCATGACGCAGGGCCGGACGCCAAGCGCCGCGACACGTCCAAATTCGTGATTCCCAAATTTGCATTTAGCAGATTCTTGTCTTAGGCTACCTGTATGGCGCCGCTCACGGAAGTTGCGGAGCGCGCCATCGCCGCATGGGAGGAGGCACGAATGGATCGGTGCCATGTCAAGGCCGGAAACGGCCGCACTGATGCCTCTTTCCATGCGGCTCAGTACAACTCCGAGCTGCCTCGCAATCGCTCCCGACGCGGTCCGGCAGCTGGCGGCGAGGACGCGCGGACTTCTGGGGCTACGAGCCCGTCGCGCGTCGACCGCCGCCACATCGAAGGGCCGCTCCTGCTCGACCGGCTCACTTCGATGCAGGCCGGTCTCGGCTCCCGATGGGGGGAGCCGAGGCCGGCCTTTCTGCTTTCCGACTTCCAAGGTGGGGACACGACCATGTACGCAGCGGCTCATCCAGTTCTGGACTCGTCGTCCACGACGCAGCGCGTTGCGGAGGAGTTCGACGTCCGCCGTGACCTCGCTCGCTTCGACGTCTTCTACATCGCCGAGCACCTGGCCCAGATGATCCGGTGTGAGGTCCGCGGCCGCGTCATCGTGCGCGTCCTGGCCGACGAGGACGGGGCCCCGACAAGCGACCTCGGCATCGTCGCCGACGCCCACACCCGCCGCCCCGCGTTCATCGCCGGACGGACTCACGCCGAGTGGGCCGGCGCCGATGAGATCAGGGAGACGATCGAGCGCATCGCCCGCAAGTTCTGGTCACTGACCGCATCGGCAGTCCGATGACCATGGTCGAGAACCGGCCCTCCCGGGACCACGACGCGACCCGGCACCTCCCGAGGATCACCTCCGGCGGCCCGACCGCCGACCCCGGACCCGTGCCGATGCCGTGGTGGGGCGAGCGCTACCGCGGCTCTATTCCGGTCCGCGGCCACGCCGTCGCCCTCCTCGACCACCAGGAAGACTGCCTATGGCTCGAAGCGAGCCTCTACGGCCTCGAACCGTGGATCGGCTGCGGCCTCATCACCTCTGTCAGCAGCCGCGCCGACTGCCGCGTCCACCTGGTCAAGGTCGCCGACCGCGACGGCCGGGACATTCTGCGACCCGATCCCGAGCTCAAGATCGAGATCCTGCGCGGCGCCCTGCAGCGGCTGGGGGTGACCCAGCGATGAGCCCCCAGCCTCCCCCGCATCAGCTCGGCGACTTCGGGCCCCGCTGCGTCGGGTGCGGCGAGATCTTCCCGTGCAACACCTTCCGCGCCCAGGCCCGAGCCGCCACAGAAGCCGCCGAGGCCCGCGAGAAGGCCGAGCAGATCCGCCGCACCCGCGGAAAGGCCGCGTGATGGGACACGAAGCGTTCGACTGCTACTGCTACTACACCGCAGAGGCCACCGCCCGCGACGACATCGGTCTCCTCATTCGCCCGCCGGCCGCAGGCCACGTGCGCGAGTGGCGCGACGCCCGCTACGAGCGGTTCCGCGCCGAGACCGTCGGCGAGATCACCAAGGCCCTCGCCTGGCTCGAACACCACATCGGCCAGGTCGCCGAGTACCTGTGGCAGGCCGACCGCGCTGCCGCCCCGAACCTGGTCGACATCGTCCGCCACGCGACCGCCGCCCTCACCCAGCTCCCCTTCGCGTACGAGTGGCGCCACCGCCTCCCCGACGGCCACCTCATCGCCTTCGCCGTCCGCGGCTACTGGACCACCGAACCCGCCGCGGCCGACGCGGCGCCCACGAGCGCCCCGCGCCGCCTCCCCGAAGGCCGCCGGTACTACTCCGGCGACACTTCCCAAGGCCCACAACCGAACAACCAGTAAAACGAGAAAGCGAGCCCCGCCTGGAAGCTGGCTCGCTTTCTCATCTCAATAGAGGAGACCAGTATGTCAAAGTTCGCTCACATCGCGGTCAACACCGACGGCGTGGCCGTCGCGGAGCCGGTCGCGTGCCGGTGCGTGTGCTCCACGCTCCACCCCCGCAAGCCCGGTGCCTGCACACTCACCGCCGCCGAGGGCAGCCTCCGCTGCGAGGCCTGCACCGCAGCCACCGCTCCCGTCGAGCGCGAACTGGTCCGCAGCGGCCGGATCGCCAAGGGCACCCGGCCGAAGAAGACCGCCCGGATCCGCCGCTCGGACCGCCGTCCGGTGGAGGTGGCGGCCGCATGAAGGTCCTCGCCCGCCCCGGTTACGCCGACATCGCCGCCGCCGTCGAGCCCGGCCTGACCACCGTCGGCCTGTACGTCGGCATCACCGTCTACCTGCCCGACCGGATCGCCGCTCTCCTGCCCGCACCGCGGCCCGGCGTGCGGCCCCACATCACCATCGCCCACGCGCAGGTCCGCCTCGAACAAGCCCGGCGCCTGCGCCACGCGTTCGGCCGCAAGGCCTACGCGGTGAGCCTCGCCGACCTGCGCCCCTTCCCGCTCCGCCTGCACGGTGTCGGGGACTTCCGCCGCGACGCGACGCCGACCCCGGTGGTCTTCCTCGAGGTCGCCGACGGCGCCGAACAGCTCGCCGGCCTCGCGGCCGCCTTCGACGCCGAGTTCGGCCTGGAGCGCCGGTTCGAGTACCACCCGCACGTGACCCTCGGCCACGGCGAGCCCGACCACGTCCTCGACCAGATCGCCGCCGAGTTCGCCGACTTCGAGGACGAATTCCAGGTCCTGTCACTCGCGTTCACCACCGCCCACGGGACGCTCAGCGCCCCGAGGCGCATCACCTGGCACCAGCCGCAGACCTATTCGCTCATCTAGAAGGAAGGACCACCACCATGACCGACACCCACACCGAGGCCACCGCACCGAGGCCGCCGCGCACCCTGTTCCGCGCCGGCGCCGACGTGATCCCCACCCGCACCATCAACGGCGAGCTGCACTTCCTGCTCGCCACGATGGGCAAGGGCCCCCACAAAGGCCGTCGCGGCACTATCGGCGGCCACCTGGACGAATGGGACACCTTCCGCGACGCCGGGGCCCGCGAGCTGTTCGAGGAAGCCGGCCTCATGGCCGACCCCGAGGACCTGGTCCCCCTGGGCGTCCTCGACGCGGCCGACCGCGACATCCGCGAAGGCGTCCGCGGACTCGGCCGTGCTTTCCTGCTCGACGCCGACCGCATCGGCGGCGAGCCCGAAGCCGCCGACGACGTCGCCCTGGTCGAATGGGTCGCCGTCCCCGACCTCATCAAGATCATCACGAGCGGATCGGAGACGTTCGCCTACGACCACGTGCAGTCCCTCGCGGCCGCGTGCCTGTACGTCACCACCCCGGGCCAGTGGCCCCCGGCGCCCCCCGCTCCGGTCCTGTCGCCGGTCGACCTGCTCACCGCCCGGGAGCAGTAGCCGTGCCCGAGCCAAAGCACATCGAACCCGGTCGGCCGTTCGTCGCGGTCGAAGTGGCCGTGCTCCGGACGATCGCCGACCAGACCCACGTCCTGCTCACCACCGAGACCTCCGGTCCCTGCGTCGGTATGGAAGCCCTGCCCGGTGGCCTCATCGCCCACCAGGAGCCGCTGACCGCCGCCGCCAACCGGATCATCGCCGGACCGACCGGCCGCACCGTCGAAGCGCGCCACCTGTTCTCCCTGGACACCTACGAGCGGTCCTACCGGCACATCGCCGAGTGGACCATCGCTTTCGCCTACATGGCCGAGGGCGACGCCATCCCCGGAATCGGCGAGACCGAGCCCGTGGCCGGCACCCGCTGGGCCCTGGTCGATGACCTGCTCGAAGACATGAAGCGCGGGAACCTGCTCGCCTACCACCACTCGGCGATCATCCGCGACGCCGCCGAGGTCCTGCGCGACTCGGTCCTGTGGCCGCCGAGCAAGACCAGCGTCATCGGAACCAACCTGCGCGAACGAGCCTGACACCGCACTCCCCCGAGGCCCCGGCCCCGCAACGGGTCGGGGCCTCACCCACACCGAAAGGCCACCCACATGGCAAACACCGCCTACACCGACGGATCGGTCAACATCCACGGCCAGAACGCCAACGGCGACTGGATCATCTCCTCCACCAAGCCCCTTGAAGTCAACGGCAAGAAGTACGGCGCAGGACAGCAGGTCAACGTCGGCAAGGGCGTTCAGGTCCAAGGGACCAGCAAGTCCACGACCACCACCACCCGCGGCGGCCGCACGACCACCAGGACCCGCACCACCCGCGGCGGGAACACCTCCACGTCAAGCACCACCATCAGCTCCAGCAAGGTCGACAAGCAGCAGGCGAAGCTCCACAAGAAGATGCACGGCTACTGATTGGCCCACCTCGGAGGCCCCGACGGAGACTCTCCGTCGGGGCCTCCTCGCGTCTACGGCCGATCGGTGAGCACTTGCGGCACCATCGACGTCTCACGGATCCAGGCCTGCGCGTGGGGGCAGATCCAGCCCGCCACCATCAGCAGGTCATCGTGGTCGCGCTGAAGCGTCCGCCGCACGATCGGCTCGCAGTGGGCGATGCGGTTGCGCAGCTCATGCAGGTGCATGATCGGCTTATGGACCTTCGAGCGCCGTACGCGGCCCGAGTGCGGGAACGCCTTGTGAAGGGCCGGCCGCCACAAGGACTGCTCATAGTCGGCCGTCAGCAGGTAGCGCCAGAAGCCGAGCGTGAGTTCGGCCAGGAGCCGCCCAGGCGCGGCCTTCAGGGCCGCGCGGTCCACACCCCGTTTCAAGAGACGACGTTGCGCCTTGTGGACGTCCCTCTGGCTGTCCGCTGTCAGCCCAGTACCCCGCAGCAGCCAGTCCGAGCCGAAGCGTGCGGAGGCTTCCGCATCGAGCGCGTTGCGCAGCACGACCTCGAACCGGGCGAGGTCGGCCGAGAATGCCGCCGACACGGTCACGTTCCAGTCGTACAAGCGCAGAGCCTCGGTCGCATCACCGCCGGCCAGCGCGGTGTATGTGCCCAACCGACCCGGTGAGATCCGGTCGGTCAAGATCGCCAGGACGTCCGGGTCAGTGCGGTTGAAGTGCGGATTCATAGGGAGGGGGCGCCGCCTTTCGGAAGGTGCTAGACTCGAACACGAAAGCCCCGGTAGTCCTCTGTCCTTCGGGATATGACCCGGGGTTCCGTCTTGCTCAGGGCCGCCGTTTCGGCGGCCCTGTTTGCGTATCCTGGCAGACCGCCCTGACCCCGCTGCGCCGCACCCGAACCCGACCTCGCCTCTCCATGCCGGGCGAGGTCGCTGCATGTCAGGGCGTGTACATCCACACCAGGGCCTCGCCTTCGACCCGCACGGGCCCGTACGGGTGCAGCTCGGCCGCGTAGGAGTCCCACAGCAGGCTCACCCCGAAGCCGTCCTCTGGACCCAGGTACTCGCCAACGGCCCGCCCGGCCTGGACCACTTGGACCTGCGCCTGCCCGGACGAGTTGAGCACCAGCGCGATCTCCGGGTAGGCCTCGACCGTCCAGGATGAGCCGCCCTCCAGTGCGGACGCGATCATTGGCGCGACCGAGTCCTCCAGGTCGACCAGCGTCCACGGGCACGTCTCCAGATCCAGTGCGTGCGGTGCCGCGCACGCGTCGATCGCCGCGTTCACCTGCGCCTGCACCTCGGCCGTCGCCTCGGCCCGCAGCCCGTACTCCAGCGTGGACGTGGTGATCAGATCCCAGTCCATGCTGTCGAGCGGCGGCCCTTCTCCGATGTTGAAGTCGTCGTCATCCGTCTCCGGCGGTGCGGCAGTCGAGGCCGCCGCCGACGGCTCCGGGCCCGCCGGAGCGGCACCGCCGCCCGAGCCCTCCGCGTAGTCCTCGCCGCCGATGACGACCTCGCCGGCCGCGTCCGCGAACAGCGCGTTCCCCTCGACCTCGACCCGGTACACCCCCGGTGGCGCGTACGGGTTCCCGTCGACCACGGCGTTCGCCGCCCGCACCGTCCCGGTCGCTCCCGACACCGGCAAGACCCCGATCGGGACCGCGCCGATCGTCCACTCCCGGGACATGCCCTCGACGTCCCGCTGCATGACGAACTCCATCTCGTACACCGCATCGCCGAGCGCGAAGGTCGCTACCGCCCTGGCGAGCGACTTGTCGGGCCGCTGGTCGACCTCCCCCGGATCGAGGAAGTAGTCGACCTCGACCGACTCAAGCTCCGGCGGCGTATAGCCGGAGTCGAGCGCGCCGGCCTGCCAGAGTGACGAGGACAGCACCTCCTCCTCGGTCACCGTCATGCCCGCGAGGATGCTCGCCTCACTCAAGAGCGCCGCGGCCGCAGATCCGTCCCGGTCCTCCAGCGCCGCAAAGAAACCCTCGACCGGTCCGTGCGCGGTCCTGAACCCCGACCACTGCCAGCCGACGTAGGAGCCGGTGCCGAGGACGAGCACCGCGGCTGCGCCGATCACCAGGAGCTTGCGGTGCCTTGACCACCAGGACCGTTCGGCATCCTCCTCATCGAGCGGATCGGTCAGCGCCACGGCCTTCCGCTGGGGATCCGAGGGCACCAGCGCCTTTTCGTCCGCCGCGGTCTCGGTCAGGCGTTGCCCGCACGAGGTGCAGAACGCGAACGACGAATCGGTCACGGGCGCGTCGCAGTGCGGGCAGGAGTGTTCAGCGGCCGCGTCCTCGCCGTCCTCAGTGATCATGCCGAGCCTCCCTTCGGTGCGCGGTTGGTGTAGCCGGCCCGGCGCCCGTAGGCGGGTATGCGGTGCGCCGACGGCGTCCAGACCGGCACCGCCGGGTCGGACCGGTACCACAGCCAGGCCTCCCCCGGCGGCGTCTGCCGGAGCCGGTCCACCGGCAGCACCCGGCGGTACTGCCACGAATGGCTGGATTGCCGCTGCGTGTCCTGCTCCTCGGCGATCCCGGTCAGGCCCGGCTTGATGCGGTCGACGGCCTGCATCTCGCCCGAGAACGTCGTGGTGATCGCTTCCCGCGCCTCACCCTCCCAGGCCGAGAACATGTCCAAGTCGCTTGAGTTGGCGAGGCCGCCGTAGATGATCTTGGCGGTCGAGGCGCCGAAGATCGCCAAGGCCTCATCGTCGCCGTAGCGGGCCCGGACCTGGTCGAGGGACTGCGCCGCCCAGGTGAGCACCACTCCGCGCCCGGCCCCCTCCGAGGCGAGCGCCTGCGCGCCGGGCAACGGTGCGATGTTGGCGAACTCGTCCAGGTCCACGCCCAGCGGTGGGTCGAGCCGGCCGCCGCGCGACTGCGCCAGCTCGGTCGCGCGCTGCGTGATCGCCGTGATCAGGGCGACGATCATCGGGGCGAGCGCCGCCTGGACGTGCGAGGGGCTGACGATGTAGAGCGTCGACCGGCTGTCCAAGAACGTGTCGATGTCCAGATCGCAGCCGTCAGTGGAGGCCCGCACCGTGGGCGACTGCACCACCTCGATACACCGTTGCGCCACGCTGAAATAGCTGCCGCGTTCCTTGTCTCCCAAGCGGGCGAGGCCCTTCAGCCGCGAGGCCCAGTACTGCGCCGGACTCTGGGAGTCGCGCAGAATCTCGGTCGCCTCGTGGACGTCGTGTTCATCGAGCCAGCGGGCGACGTCCCGCAACGGCCGCTTGTCGAGGGCGGCCGCGTGCAGGACGCCGCGCAGGATCCCGGCCGCACCGGCGCGCCAGTGCTCGCCCTCGCTCATGCCGCTGCCGGCCGTTGCGGTCATCTCGGCGACGCGCCGGTCGACGAGATCGGGGTCCAAGCACCCGTCCAGCGGCGTCCACCGCATCGACGTCACTCCTGGGATGGACTGGAACGGGTCGTAGACGAACACCTGGCCGCCGTGTCGCTCGGCCAGGCGGCGGCGGTGGTCGCCGGTCGCGGCGAGGATGTCGCCTCGGGTCGTGGCGACGATCAGCGGCCCGTCCCAGTGCAGCACCTGCGGAATGAGCAGGCCCGAGGTCTTGCCGACCCGGGGCGGCCCGATGATCGCGCAGGAGTCCTCGCGCGTCGACCACTTCCGCTTCCGCGACTCCGGGTTGAGCCCGAGGTAGAGCTGGGCGCGGGGGGCGACATCGAAATCGAGCGTGGCCGGGTCCAGAAGCGTCGACATCGCCTCACGCATCCTCTTCGATCGTCGGGGGCCGCCGCGTCGACGCCGGGCCGGAGGACGGCGCCGGACCCCACGGGTACTCCTCGCCCTCCTCTTCCAGTTCCGCCAGGCGGTGCTCGGTGTGCGGGTGGTGGCGCAGCATCGTGGCGTCCCAGCCGTCGAGCTTGCCGTCGAAGCTGGAGGCGAAGGCCTCCAGCGCCTTCCGCAGCCCCGGGCCGTAGCCGGCCTGCTTGGCGACGGCGTCGGCCCGGTATTCCCGGCGCCGCGCCGCGGCCGCCTCGACTGGCGCGACCATGTACCGCACGCACACCTGGACGCCCCACAGGATCGGCGAGAGGATCCACACCAGCAGTTTCGAGGCCTTCGAGCCGACTTTGTCGAGCTTCAGCGCGAACTCGTACACCAGGTACAACGGCAACGAGACGCCCTTGACCATGAGGGAGCCGACCGTGTCGCCGAACGCCCAGTGCGCCAACTCGTGGGCGATCACGCCGCGCAGCGCGTCCGCGTCGTACTGCAGATGCGACATCACGCCCTTGTGGAGCACGATGTGCCGCGTCGCGGAGTATGCGTTCGGTTCGGGGCTGTCGGTCACCAGGACGCGCGGCAGGCCGCGGAGCCCCATCGCCTCGCCGACCTCCTGGACCATCGGCATGACCCACTTGGCCTCGCGCGGCGACATTGGGCGCGCGCCGATGCCCTTGAGCCTGAACGGCTCCCACATGATCGCCCACACCGTGTACGCGGTGCCGACGATCAGCGCGCAGATCACCTGGCTGACCACGAGCATGATCGGCCACGCCGGATCGCCGTCATACAGGTGCGACCACGGCCAGGCGAACGCCATCCATCCGAGCTGGACCGCGACCGTCACCGCGCCCCAGATCGCCCCGATGGCCCCGCCGATCTGCCAGGCCGCCTGCGGCATCAGCTCTTGGATCCCCACCGGCAGCGGCAGCACCCACGACGTCCACAAGTCCAGTTTCCAGAGCATGTCCGCGCCGAACGCGGAGCCGGAGAACAGACCCGCGATCGCCCCGAGGACCGCGCCGATCGTCGCCATCAACACGACCAGGGGCGCGTTGAACCAGGCCGCGAAGATCCCGACCGTCACCGGGGCGAGGCGGCGGACGAACGCGCCGCCGATCCACGCCCCCACACTCGGAATCTCCCGCGGCCGGCCCGCCCACCGCGAACCCCACCCCGCGGCCGCGCCCGAGGACGCGAACTTCGACCGGAGCGCGACCGCCGAACCCGCCGAAGGCGGCCCCACCGGTTGCGGCGGCGCCGGAACCGGGCTCGGCACCGCCGCCTGCGGCGCGGCGGTCGTCGGCGCCGCCGCTGCGAAGCCGGCCGTTCCGACCGGTTGGCAATCGTGGCCCTGCGCCTCGCCGGGCGCAAGCGGGACACCACACCGGCCGCAGAACCTGGGCTCCGCTGACTGTGGATCCACCGGACCTCCATCAAGATCAATGTGACGTGAGTTACCCAACAGTACAAGTGCCTGTCATGTCGCGGGGGACGCGACGATTCGAGCTGACAGGCGGTGGGCTGGGGTGCGACCAGACTGGCATACGCGTGCCAGCGGTCGAGGAGGGCTCGCAGGCCTGCTGCCAGCGAATCCATTCCAGATACATACAGGGAGTAGGCGAGTGTTTACTATATAAACACCCAAAAGGGACGATAAAGCATCTTTTTCTCATTGCGGGGCGTTACTGGTGCGTGCTCAAGTGGCACAACAACATCTGAGATATCAGGAGAACCCACCATGCGTAACGCTTCGAAACTGATCGGCCTGGTCCTCGCCGGCGCCGCCGCCGTGTCCTTCGCGGCCGCCGCTCCGGCCCAAGCCGAAGTACCCGCCGAGACCACGGCCGCCGTCGCCGAGTCGACGCCCGAACTGCTCGGCGGAGCGGTCCGCGACTGGTGCAACCACAAGATCGACTACAACGGCGCTCCGGTCTACGACCGCGCCAGCACCAGCGGGAACAAGACCGGCTCGTTCAACAACGGTGACACGGTCAAGGCCCTGTGCGGCGGCGAGGACATCGTCTCGGGCGACCGCTACACGGCCTGCGGCGGCAGCGGCACCAAGTACCTGCACTACACGACCACGGCGAGCTGGAACCCCAAGCAGAAGAGCCGCTACGTGCCGCTCACCTGCTTCATCAACAACTAGCTGACCTGCAAAACCATCCGTCGCCCACCGCGACAGAACGAAGGCCTCGCCGCGATGGGCGAGGCCTTCGCCCGTCCGGGCCCGCGTTGAACCATGTGGGCGCGGGGCGCCTGGGCGGCGACAAGGGGAAGGGGTTGCTCGCGGTCTGGCCGACGCCGCAGATGACGCTTTGTGGTCCTGGTGGGCCTGCGGGCAGCGTCGGGGCACGACCCGAAGTGGACGGCGTCCGGGCCGCGTGTGGGTGGGCAGTCCGGCGGGCGGCGGCATCACCGCCCGTCGAGGTCCAGGAGCCGCCGCCGACTCCGTCGACGGCTCGCGCAAGGTGGCAACGCCACGACGGCCCGGACCGATCCGAGAAAGATGATCTTGAAACGTATCTGCCCGGCTACAAGATGATCATGGTTAAGGGACAAACCCCCACATCCCATCCCCCACCGAGAAGGACCGATCCCCCTTGATCCTGCAGACCACCGACCCCGCCATACCCGAGGCCCGACCCGGCCGCTCCCGCAGCGCCGACCCCCAGTTCCCCCACCTGCCCGTCGGCGCCACCGGCCACCACGTCGACCTCCGCTCCAAACCGGGCGTTGCCGACCGCTCCACCTGGCGCTGTGGCAACTGCGACGCCGAGGCTGAGCGCGAAACCCCCCTCGCCGTCGCCGAAGCCGCCGTTCACGCCGCGCACTGCGACCGCCGCGGCTCCCAGCCGCTCCCCGCCGGGTACCTCGACACCCTCGAAGACGCCGCCGCGCAGCGGATCACCGAGTACGTCCACGACGTCCTCCTCGGCGACAGCACCGACGCCCAAGTCCTGCACCGCCGCCAAGCCGTCCTCGGCCACCAAGCAGGCGAAAACCGCGCCCTCCGCGAGTCCAACGCCCGCCTCCTGGGCGAACGCACCGTCACCGCCCGCACCGCCAACACCCTTGCCGTCCTCCTGGTCGTCGCCGTCGCCCTGATCGCCTTCCTCCCCTGACCCCGGACACGACGAAGCGGCCCCGGTTTCCCGGGGCCGCTTCGTCATGATTCGCTATTCGTCGTCGTCGTCGTCGTCGTCGTCGTCGTCGTCGCCGCCGCCGCCGCCGCCGGAGGCGCCGGGGACCGGGTCAGGCGCCGGCCCCTTGCGGCCCGTGACCAGATCGAAGACGTCCTTCTCGTAGGTGAGCACCGCGTCCGTTCCGAGGTGCCACCGTCGCCGGTCGCGCGGTTGCACGTGCTTGCCGTCATCGACGCAGTTCTTCAGCTCCCCGCTGATGCTGGACTGGAAGTCCCGCCAGTCGCGCCGCATCCACGAGACCACGTCCGAGGGCCGCGCCTTCCCTGACCGGTAGACGAACCACCACATGTAGCGCGCGTCCATCAGGGCCTGCACGGCCGTCGAGTGCTGCCACCAGCACGGCGCCTCGACCTCCAGCGGCGGGCTCAGGTCCGCCCCGGCCGTGGTGCCCCAGTCGTAGACCGCCTTGATCACCTCGAAGGCCTGCGCAGGCGGGACGTCCAGCCACGACTGCGGCACCAGCTCGTAGCCGGGCTCGCCCTCGGCCCCGCCGCCGGCCGGAGCGGCAGCCTCCAGACGTGCGATCGCCTCGGCCTGGACCTTCACCGCCTCCGCGAACTCCGTGCGGGTGAGGTTGAGCCCGTCCCCGATCTGCGCCACCAGATCGTTCAGCTCGGCGACCTCATCGGTACTGGCCGCCTGGGCGCCCTGCTCCTTCAGCGTTTCGACGGCCGCTTTGACGTCATCGAGCACCTGGCCGAGCTGGTCGACCTCGGCACTCAGGTTGTTCAGCCGCTTGTCCGCGGCCGCGCCCTCCGGCGCCGCCTCACTGCTCACGGTTCGGCTCCTTCTCGCTGTCCTGGTCTTCCACTGACGCCAGCAGGGCGTTCACGTCGAACGTGCCGTCAGCGGCCACAGTCGCCTCCGGCCGCTGCAGCGGCACGCCCTCGACCCGGTAGTTCTGGTGAGGGTCCTTCGTCAGCATCCCCAACGGCCGGTGCATCTGGCCGGCGCGGCGCGCTGCCCGCTTGTCCTTGCGCGCCTGCTTGAGCGCGCGCTTGAGGTCCCACCGCTTGTAGTAGGCCCGGATCGTGCCGATCACCGCGCCCCGGACTTCCGAAGGCGGCACCACCATCAGCACCGTGTTCTTGTTCAGACCGCGGATCTTCGAGACGTCCAGCACCGGCTCCTTGACCCAAGTCGGCTTGCCCTCCGGACTGGTGTTCAGCACCCGCCGCTCGCCGAACAGCAGCGCGGTCTCCTCCAAGTCCTCGGAGTCGGACGAGCCGCCCAGGTACATCTGCACCGCGCAGTTGCCGAAGATGACCCGAGCGCCCTCGTTGCCCCACCGCATCCGTGCCTGTGCTTTGGACTGGAATGCCAGGCGCAGCGCGATCCCGTGCGAGCCGATATCCGAGGTCATGCGCGGCAGCGGCAGCGGGCAGATGTTCGGAATCTCATCGCCCGCGAACGTCAGGTGCGGGTCGAGGCGGTTGTCCGGCATCTTCGAGGCCCGCCGCTTCGCCTGCTCCAGCAGGTACCCGGTGAACGCTGCGAACAGCGGCGCGACCCCGCCGTGCTCGCGGTCCTCGGCCAGCAGGTACAACGTCCCGCACCGGTCGAGGAAGTCGTCCACGTCGAAGTCGCCGTCCTTGGCGACCAGGTCCGCCGCGGTGGTCGAGAGCCACTGGAGCGCCGGGGCAATCGTGGACGAGGTCGACGTCGCCGTGTTGGCGTTCAGCTCGATCCAGGAATTGAAGTCGTTCACCGCCGACTGCGAACCCTTGTCTTCCAGCAGATCGCGGATCTGCCGCTGCACGGCCTCGGCGTCACGGTCGTTGATCCAGCGCTGCACGTCTTGAATCGTGCGACCCCCGATCGCCGCCGCGTGGAGATAGAGCGCCAGGATCCGCACACCCTGGTTGGTCCAGAACTCCGTCGACCCCGAGCCCTCGCCCTTGGTCGCCCCCGACATGAGGTAGCCGGCCCGCCGCTGCGCCTCGCCGAACTCCTCACACCCGACCAGCGGGTTCCACCGGAAGTTCGACGCGTACTCCGCGGGGCCGATCTTGTTCGGGTTGAAGATGAAGATCGGCCGCTCCACCACCGGGGCGTACTCGCGGCGCAGGACCGTGCGCCCGACCCACCGCCAGGCCGCCTTCCACCACGGCAGCGGCGCGCCGAAGCGGCGCATGTAGACCGTCTTCTCGACCGTCTCGATCTTCGTGGAGGTGACCACGACCGCACCGACCGCGTCCAGCACCGTGTTCAGCAGCCAGGACGTCTTGCCCATGCGCGGCGGGGCGATGATCGCCACGACCCACTCGCTCGGCGCGTACAGCCAGCGGCGACCCAGCCAACCGCGGATGCGGATCAGCTTGTCCCCCATCTCGGCCGCGGGCACCCGCCACTTCTGCGACCAGGGCCGCTCCGCCCACGACGGGCGCAGGATCGTCAGCTTGCGCCGCAGCCAGAAGTAGCCCATCCCCCACCACATGTCGAACGGCGTCGCGTGCCCGCCGCGCAGCTGGAGGTTGCGTTCCTTCTCGACTTCGACCCAGGTCTGCGGCCGCAGGCGGTATCGCCACAGCCAGATCAGGCCCGCGGCCGCCGCCGGCACCAGTGGCAGCCACCAGGCGCGGACGAACAGGAACACCAGCGCAGATAGGAGCGTCAGCACCGACCACGCGAGCGTCCAGGGGTACCGGATACGGGCGAGACGGCCCGTAGGATTGCTTGGTATTGACATGACCTCTTCCATTCGGGAGTTCGTGTTGAGAAAGGCCGGGGCGATTCTGGGGTTCAATCAGGCGCCCCGGCCCGGAAGAGACAGATTCATGATCATGAACCTGTCCGACAATATGCACTTTCTTTCACTCAGTCAACGCGGCTACCAGCGGTATTGCCTGCGGGTTCGAGTGAACTCCCAGGCAGATCACACTGTGCACGGTGCGCTCTGGACTGATCGGCGCCGCCGTCGCAGGCGGCACCAGGCCTACTCTTCGAGTTTCGGCACCGCGCGCAGGTGCGAGCCCTTCGGGGACTCCTCGACCTGCTCATCGGCCTGCGACACGTCCAGCTCACGGCGCCAGTCCCCCGCGTACCGGCGCAGCGAGTCCCGCTTCGCCTCCGGGAAGTGGCTCTCGGCGAGGTCCGCCAGGGCCGGAGCCCGGGTTTCGGCCGTGACCAGGCGCCGCCCGAGCAGTCCGTCCCACAGCTCGAAGACCTGCTCTTTGACCGTCGCGGGAGCCGCCTCCGCGCGCGGAGCCTGAACCGCCGCACCTGCCGAGGCCCGCGGCGCGGTCACCGGCTCGCGAACCTCACGCCGCGCCTGCGGCGGCACCGGCTCGGCCGAGCCGTTCGAGCGCGACCCGTTCGCCCCCGTCGGGACCGGAGCCTGAGCCGGCCGGGCCGCGAGCTGTCCCCGCAGTACCTCGACCTCCCGAGTCAGCTCCCCGAGCCGCTCATCCCGAGCCGTGATCTGTTCGGTAGCCGCCGAGGCCGCGGCGAGTTCGAGACTTCGCTTCAGTTCCTCGGCCTCCTCCGCAGACGTCACGCGGACCTGCGCGAGTTCTTTCTCCAGCGCCGCCGCCTGCCCCAGGGCCTCGCCGATCTGCGCCTGCATCGCGGTCACGATGCCCTCGAACTCAGCGCGCAGCGCCGCTTGGGCCGCAGCTTGCGCCTCCTGGCCTTCCTCGCCGGAGACGTTCCAGGCCGCCGGGGCGATCGCTTTGCCGAGCTTCTCGGCGATCAGGTCGTTCTCCATGCCCCGCGTGATCGCATCGGCGATGTTGTCGAAATCCACCGAGGCCATGACGAGTTTTTTGAACTTCGCGTCGAGGTCGAGGTCCTTGATGAACTGCTCGACCGCCGCTTTGACCGTCCGGCGTCGGGTGATGAACGGCTGTTCGCGCAGGTCCGACATGAACAGCCAGATCACGAAGCCCAGCAAGGTGATGCCCGCGAACGCGCAAGCCTGGATCCGGTTGTCTTCCCAGTGCCCGACGAACGAGAGCGTCGCCGCACCGAGGGCCAGGATCGTTGCGGCGATGATCATCACCGCAGCGGGTTCGCCGGCATGGCGCAGTTCCTGCGCGCGGCTCAGCAGGACGACCGTGCCCAGCTCTAGCACCAGCACGAAGGCGAGGACGAGAACCCATAGCCCGACCTGCTCGATCGTCTCGGCATCCTTGGGGATGAGCCAGCCCTCCACACCGCCGGCCTGGCCGTAAAAGGCCAGCAGCAGTACCAGGGCGTAGAAGACGCGCAGTTTCCAAGAGACAGGGCCCTTGGTCGGGGGTTTCGTCATGCCTTGCGGGGTGGTGCTCACTGGAGACCTCCAGCGGAAGAAGAAGTGATCGACGCGCCAGGTGCGCGTCGTAGATCAACGGGGGCAGTGTTCCAGATCGTATCCTGGACCATAGGACAACTCCTTGTTCTAAGCGCCTCAGCCGGGTTCCTACGCCGTCGGCTGGGGCGCAAACTCGTTCTACTTCCTGGACCGCTTCAGCGGCGGCAGATACGCATCGAGTGCAGCCGTCACCACCTCGGACCGCGAGACGCGCCGACCGCCCGGCCGACGCCGCTGCACCTCAGCATCGACCCACGCCGTCAGGCGGTCGAGCACCTCAACCTCGGCCCGGATCGGCCGCACCCGTAGAGTCCCCGCCCGTTCCGACTTGTGCTCCTCCCCCGGCACCGCCCGCAGCGGGAACGGATCCCCCTCCAGCAGTTCCGGCCGACGCGCCAGCACCAGTTCGGGCAAGTGCTCGGCCTCGGTCCGAATCGCGTGCAGCATCAACGCCGCGTGCTTCGTCGTCACTGGCCGCGCCGCCTCGAACCGCTCCACCACCGACGCAGGCACGTTCAACGTCGTAGGCGCCGCCTTAAGCGACAACGGGTCCGAGAGGTCGACCTCCAACACCGGAGGCCCCTCCCCCGTCGGCACGGCCGGTACCTCCGCCGAGGACGCCCGCACGGCCTCGGGAGCGATCGCCGAGGACTGCTCGACAGGCCTCGCGCCCGCGCCCTCTTCCGCTGACTCCTGCGACTCCTGCTTCACACCCTCAGGAATTGTCTCGCGTGTTATCTCACGCGAAGGCACGAAAGTGTCCTCCTCTGCCGCCGCATCACGTCTCTTGCGTCGAACCTTGGGCGGCGGCGGCTGCCGCTGCACGCGATCGCCCGCGCCCGTGGCCTTCGCCCGCCGCTTCTCCAGGTCATCGATACCGTTCTCGACCTCATCAGACATACTTCAGCATCGCCTTCACTACCCTCGCCAACTCCAGACAGAACCCCGAAGACCGCTTCGTTACCGGGTTCGCAGCCGACACGGCCATCCTCCGGTGGTTGCGGTGCCCGAGCCATTTGTGCTCGCTGATCGCCGGTGCAACCGGGACATCGAACCGAGCCGACATCTTCTTCAACCGCTTGATCTCGAAGTCCGGCGGCACCCGCTCGACCATGTTCGGCACGATCATCAGCTCATACGCCTGCAGCTCCTCGCACAGGTCCTCGCAGGCGTTCAGCTCGGCCACCTTCAGCACCGTCGGAGAAACGACGAAGTCCGCCGCACCGAGTGCACCGTAGGTCGCCGGAACGCCGCCCGGGTGGGTGTCCATGACGATTGCCCGGCCCCAATCCGCCTGCCACCGAATGATCATCTCGGTCATCGCGGAGGCCTCAGGCTGGTTCGGACCGAAGTCCTTGTGCGAGGGCACCAGGTCCGGGCGAAGCTTCCCCTTCAGCGGCCGCGGCGTCCGCCCCGACTCGATCGCGTCCAGCAGCGGCGCCCGCAGACGAGCATCAGCGTTGTACCCCCACGGCTTGGTGACACCGCCCTTGTCCCAGTCGAGGTCGAGGAGCACCGCGCAGAGCACCCACGCCAGCTCGAAGGCCAACGTGGACTTGCCAACGCCGCCCTTCCACGCGCAGACCGGGATGATCAGCAAGGCCAGCGCCTCGGCCTCTTCCATCGTGAACACGATGTACTGCTTGCCGTCCGGGCCAGTGCCGATCAGCGTCAGGCGGCGGTGAATCTCGGCGACAAGCGCCGGGTCCGCAGTTCCCATGTTGACCTCCCTCGGTGCGCGAACACGCTAGCCCGAGACTACGCGATGAACCTTGCTCAATTCAACGAACACGACTACGCCAACCCTATCACACGAGATACCTCATACGTTATCTCACTGATCCAATCTACAAGCTGTTTCAGTGATTCCATCTCCTTTAGCCCTGTGCTAGATTGTGTTGGTCAGCAAGAACGAGTTGAAAGTGCCAGACTGAACTGTGCGCATCTCCCGGCGCAGGAAGGACATCCACCCCATGACCGCACCGGCCACGGGCACCCGCGCCCCCAAGTGGACTCCGCTCTACACCTCGCCTGGCGACCTCGTCCCCGTCCTGGACGGCAACGGCGAAGGCACCATCGCCGAACCCTTCGCCTGGAGGTACACGGTCGATGGCGTGAAGTACACCGACCACATCACCGCCTACGAAGCCGTCGCGCGGCTGTGGGCGATCGCGGCCGAGAAGGGCAACCGCCAAAGCCTCCGCGAGCAGGCCGCCGACCTCGCCGACGACTTCACTCAGCGCCTCGCGCCGCTGCCCGGCGGGCACCGCGACGACCGCTTGCTGTGCCAGGTGCCCGTCTTCTACACCGGCGGCGTCCGCATCGTGCCTCATTGGCCCAAGAGCCTCACCAACCACGGTTGGACCTGCCTGAACTGCGACACGCAGTTCAGCGACAACGGCTACGGCGCGACGTTGGCCGCTTTGTTTGTCCACGCTCACGCCTGTGGACACCCGCGCTACGGCCTCCCGCTGGGGCGGCAGGTCCGCGAGTCGGTGTGGGATCAGATCGGCGCCGACACGGGCTGGAGCACCGCCCTTGACGGCGCGCAGTTCAGCGCCGCCGAGGCACAGGCCGCCTTGGAGAAGGCCGAGACCGGCCACCGCCGCGAACTCGAGGAAGCCCAATCCCAGCACCGCGCCACCCTCGAAGCCGCCCAAGCCGAAGCGAGCAAGACCCAACGCCAGGACGGGCAACGGATCGAGGCATTGGAGACCGACCTCGCGGCTGCGAACCGCCGGTCCCGCAGGTGGAAGAGCGCATCGGGCGTCCTCACCCTTGCCGCCGTGGTCCTCGCGGTCCTCGCCGTCATCGTCTAGAGCTGCAGAAGTAGCTGAAGGCCCGGGGCGCAGCCCCGGGCCTTGCGCGTCTGGCCTACGCCGCCTGACGCGGTGAGAGGAACGTTGCCGCCGGAATGCCCGGCGGCAGCGGGATGACGTTCGAGTACAGCCGGCCGTTCGCGGTGGTGAGGCGGACCTGGACGCGCCGGCCCCGCCACGATCGCGGCAGCTGCGCGAGCGGGTAGATCCCGCACAGCTCCCGCTGTGGGAGCGTCAGGTGCGGCAGGCGCCCGTCGTAGATGTCGATGCCGTCCTCGGTCTTTGGGTCGATCTGGACCGACAGGTCGAGGTCCAGGCCCTCTCGCGTGGCACGGCGCGCCGCCGTCCCTTCCACGATGAGTTCCGCCCGCTTCGCGATGAACCCCGGGCCGTTCGTCTGGCCCCACACCTGCAGGCAGTCGAAGTCCGGACACCCGCAGTCGGTGTGATCCTCGGCCCGCAGGATCCGCAGGTTCACGTCCGTCTCGACGTCGCTCCCAGTGCGGCCGATGCTCGCGGTTGGACCGGTCGGCCCGATCCCCACGTTCCCGTTCCAAGTCATGCCCTCAATTGTCCTCCGTGCCTGGTAGACAAGCAGATCCGACACCCCGCATTCCCCTCCGGACCCGGCTCCGGGCCGCGTGTCGCTTGGCTCCGCTTCCCGCAGAAGGTGACAGGCTGAAGACGATGAACGACCTCACGCGCCTGCCGCCCCCGCCCCACAGCCACGGCAACCTCCCCGAGCCCGCCCAGTGGAGCGCCCTCGACGCCCTGATCCGCTGCGGCAGCGGCGATGTGCGACCGGTCCAGGAGTTCCTGCACGCCGTCGACGCCGAGTGCTTCGAGTGCATCGCCACCCGCGTTGCCCGACTCGCCGACGACCACCAGGCCGCCGCCGCGGCCTACTCGGCGCTACTCGTCCTCGGCGCGCCCTTCTACGGCCCCGAGTACGGCACCCTCCTCGCCACGTTCGCCGGCACCGGCCCCACCGCCCACGAGGTCCACGGAAAGCTCCGCGACTCCGGCGAACGCGGCTTCGCCGCCGCCCACCGTGTCACGGTCGCTCTCTTCGCCACCTACAGCTACCAACAGCGATACGACGCCCTGTCCGGCGCCCACGTAGTCGCCGCTGAGGGCCGACGTCTCGCAGCCGCCGAGGGCCACGCATGATCTGCCCCGCGCGCCGCCCGACCCCGCCGTGTCGCCACCTCGACCTGCTCACCGCCACCGAGTGGACGATCCTGAACGGCCTCGCCGACGACGGCGAGGACCAAGCCGACCTCATCGCCCTCATGCGCGCCGAAGCCGACGACTGCGCCCGATGCTCGGGGCCGATCCTCGCCCGCCTGGCCGCCGACCCGGCCCGGTGCGCGTTCGCCTTCCAGGCCTACACCTACGTCGCCGACACCTACTGGGGACCGGGCTTCCACCTCCGGTTCGGCCGCGGATCCGTACTGGCCCAGGCCTGCCGGGCCGTCGAAGCCCGCCTGGAGGCCCGCGTCGCCACCGGAGCGACCATCACGGACATGGTCGCCTCGACCCTGCGCGGCGACCTCACCGCCGTCCAAGTCGAGCGGACGGCCGCCGTCCGCACCGCGATCCTCGAACAGCTGCTCGCCCTCGCCCGCGTCGGCCGCCGCATGGGCGAGGCGCACCCCGGCGGGGGCGGACACGACCGGCCCGAGCGGCTACCATGAGGGTGCCCGCCGTCTCGGCCTGAAACTCGACCTCGGTCGCCCGGACGGCCGCTTCCGGCGGCGGGCACCTCATCAACCCGGCCCCGCACGAAGCGGGGCCGGCATCGTTTCCAGCCTCACTAGAAACCGGAACAGGTCGTTCCGTGAACTATGAAAGCAAGCGTTATCCTTTGGGAACACGGCTTCTCGGTAGCAATCGAGCGCCCTGTTTTATCCGGTTCCACGGACGAGACATTCCGAGTCAGAACAATGTTCCGAACTTTCTTCCGCCTCAAATAGCGGGTAAGATGTGCTGCATGACTGTGAAGAAAACCGTGCTGCTGGAATCGCCGGAGGCCGTCGCCGTCCATGCAGCCGCCGTCGAGGACGGCATCTCCGAGTCCGCTCTCATGGCGCGTGCGATCGAGGAGTACCTGATGCGCCGCGCCGTCGCCCGACTCGACGCCTACGTCGAAACCGTCGGAGCAGACGTCCTCGCCGCGGAGCACCGCATCGAGGACACCGACGACGAGACCCTCGCCGCGTGAGGCCCGGAACGCTCCACACGAAGCGAAGCACCGGCTCGACCGTCCTCGTCGTCTCCGCCGAGATGGTCAACCTTTCCAGCTACCCGGCCGTCCTCGGCCTTCGCTGCAAGAGCGACGCCGGGCCGGGTTACCCGTTCACCGTGCCCATCGGCCACGGCCTGTGGGCGTACACGATGAGCATCGCCCCGAGAGACAAGACCGACCTTGTCGAGGACGGCCGCGTCGTGGAGCCGCAGGCGATGGTCGACGTGATGACCGCGCTGTTCCGCATCATGCGTCAGGACTGACCTGCTCCAGAAGTGAAGGCCCGCAGCTCAAACGCTGCGGGCCTTGCACGGCGTTTGCATCCGCCTCGTGTTTCGTGTGCAGCCGGAACCGGGGACGTTCGGTGGGCTTCAACCCTGGTCCGGTCCTACAGAATCATGCAGGAAACCAGCCCTGGGAAATGCAGCTTTGCCCCCGACGATCAGCGCATGACGATCGAACCGCAGCCGCGATCCCGAACGCACCTCACCTGGGTGGCTAGCGCTGATCGCCTAGGGCCGCGAGGCGCGTCAGGTTCGCTCCCTCGCGCAGCGCCGCCTCGGCCACCTCCAAGCCCTTCTCGGCCCGGCCGACGGCAACGCCGGCCTGATACGACTGCCGGTCATCGGCCCGGCGGTGCGCCGATCCCAGCGCCGTCTGCGCATCGAGGATGTTCTCCGCGAGACCGACGAAGGACGCCCGGCCCTCGCCCAAGCGCTCGACCGCGAAGGCCTTCAGGCGATCCCGGGCGGCCGCCAGGTCCTCGACGCCGACCTCCGGCCGTGACGCCGGCAGGCTTCCGGCGAGCGCCGTCTCGTAATGCGCCTGCCCCCACGCCTGCGCGAACGACTCCGCCTCCGCCAGCACCTCATCGACACCGTTCATGAAGGGAGCGTAGCCAGCTGGACGTGAAGCGGCCTCTATCGACACCCGTTCGGGTCGGAAGGAGGTTCAGCGCGCCCGTGGCCTCCGTTCTCGCACACGCCATTGTTGCCTGAGAATCGGAAACAAATAAGGCTAGACGCGGACCCGGTCCGGCCCTACCGTGAACGTGGGGCCTCACATCGCGGCGCCCCTCACCTGCTGTCCCGCACCGAAAGGGCCCGCCTCATCGTGATCATCTCAACCGCCGACGGCTACCTGGCCGACATCCCGGTCGCCCCCAGTATCGACGCCTACTCCCACTCCGGCCCTGCCAACTACACCGTTCGCGCGACCTGGGGCCCGTGGCACGTCGAACGCGGCGTCGAGCTGGCCGGGCACCACGCCCCGCGAGACCGCATCTTCGAAGACCTCGCGGCGAGGATGAGTGTGGACGAAGCCGAAGCGCTCGGCCAGGCCCTCATTGCCGCGGCCGCCGCCCGGCGTGCCCACCCGCCCACACCCACCGACGAGATCCTCCACGCCTACGAGGCCGCCCGCGTCGCGGCCACCGAGCGCACCCGCGGCGACGCCACCTGGGTCGACGTGGACGAGGTCCGGACCCGCCTGCGCGGCCGCCTCGGCGACGCCGACCTCCACACCGCCCTCACCCAGATGCACGCCGCCGGCCACCTTGAACTCGACCCTGGCGAGGCGCCCGGCGCCGTCGTGGTCGACGGCGTCAGCTACGCCCGCGTCCAGCCCCACGCCGACTACCTCGCCTACTGGGACGACCCGGCCCCTGAGCCCGGCGAGTCCGACTGAGACCGCCACCAACTCGCGCGCCCCAATCGACGCGAGCGTAACTTTCATTTGCCTAACCCCATCCTGGCGCACATGCCACGATGAGGAATGGACGACGACGACACGAGCGAGCGGCCCCAGGACCTGGAGATCGCGTTCCCCGCATGGACCGTCGAGACCGCGGCGGGGCACCTGCTTGCCGAGACGATCGCCAGCGAGCTAGCCGGCCGATTGGACGACTGGCCGCTTCTCGACGGACCGGCCGAGCAGCGGCAGTACGCGCGCACGATCGCCGACGCCGTCCGCGGCGCCTTGGTCGTACAGGCCGCCGGCCTCGCCGACGTCGACCCGTTCATGACCCGGGACCTTGTGACGCACATCGACTGGCTGACCATCAAGCTCGCCGGCCACCGCCGGCCCGACATCGACCGCCTGCGCGAGCAGCTGGAGCACTACACCGCCCACTTGTGGAACGCCGCCGACCGATACGCGGCGCCCACCGGCGGCTACAGCTCGAAGTCCTCCAGGAGCTGATCCGCCGCTCCGCCTACAGTCCCCACGAACTGTTGGAGCGTCTGGTTGTCCGACAACGCCGGAGCGTTGAGGAGCGAGGCCGTCGTGAAGCCCCGGACGGCCACGGTCCGCACGAAGCTGTGCACGTCTGTCGACACTTCGACGTAGCCGCAACGGAACGCGTCCATCGCCGGGGATCCGGGGCGCAGCCGCTCGGCGATCTCCACATCGAGCATGAGCGCGAGCGCTCCGAGCAGGTTCGGGATGTCCTCCTCGGCCGGTCCCTTCGGGTAGTGCTCAGGGTCGTACGTGACGTCGTTCCCGAGCGCCCGCAGCGCGTTCAACAACTGGGTCTGGTCCATCCTCGGAGGGTACCGAGACGCGAAGCCGATCAGGCGCAGCAGAACCGGCCGATCGCCGCTCCGCAAGCGAGACCACGCCGCCCAGCTCCGCCTCCGGGCGACCGTACGGCCAGACCTCCGCCCGACGCGACCGCCCGCGATCGCGCCACGTCGCCGCTACCGAGAGGTGGCACGCATCCAGTCGGCCCGCTCCCCAGCGGCGGTCGGTGTTCTCACGGAGGCCGCGCCAGCGGCACGACTCGGGTACCAGGCGAGCATCGACCCCCGTGACCGGCACCGCCGACGTCTCCCGCCAGATCAGCGCCGTCCCCGAGCGCCGCGCCCGCGACGCCGCCCGCTGCACCTGCCGCGGCGTCAATCCCGACGAGGACACCACGACCACCGGCACGCCCTCGCACAGCGCGCCCAGCGCCGCCAGCCGATCCTCCGGGCCCTCGACGTCGACCAGGGCGAGGTGGTCGAGCGCGACCCCGGCCGCTGTCGCCGCGATTGGATATAGGCGCCGGACGCCCACGATCGCGCACCACAGCCCCGCCGTGCTCGGCCCCGCCAGCAGCCGCCACATCAACGACGTTGCGCCCAGACGGCCCGTCGGGATCGCCACCTGCCCGACCAGTCCGCCCGCCGGCAGCAGGCCGCGCAGATCCTCGGTCACCGGCAGCACCGAAACCGGCCCCGCACCCCGCGTGATCGGCACCCGGTCCGGGATCAGCTCCCCCGCCGTGACCAACCCAAAGCGTTCCGCCAGGTCAAGGGGCGACGCCCGCACAGCCGCCATACCTTCACCCCCGTTTAGTACATGCGTTCGATTCCAGCTTAACCGGAACCCACCGGTGCGCGCGTCGAGCCGCCCTCCAGGCACTTCCCGGCCGTACGCTCCCGCCATGACCGACACCGCTACAGCCCAGCTCACAACGGCTATGTGCGAACTCGCCGAGCTGCAGCACGGCATGATCACCCACGACCAGGCCGACGCGGCGGGCGAGCCCGAACTCCCGGCCGCCCTGGTGGCTGCCGGCCTGGCCGAGCAGATCACCGACACGGTGGTTCGCCTTCGCGCCGGAGCCCGCCACCCTTACCCCCGGATTTACGCCGCATGGCTCGACCTTCGCATTGCCACGCCCAACGACCGCACATTGGAGGAGCGCGGCATCGCTTCGCACTCGACGGCGCTAGTTTTGTACGACCTCACGCCCCAGTACAGCCCGGTTCTGGAGTTCACTATCCACGACGACGACTGGTGGGAAGCGCCCATCGCCGACCCCGACGCCGAAGACATTGCCGAGGAGGCGAGCCAGGAGACGTACCTGCACTCGACTCCGCGGGACGTGCACTGGTGCGTCCACAACGGTATGCCGGTCACCATGCCCGCTCAGACGCTCTGGGACCTCGCCGACCGGCTCGACGCTGCGCAGCTCAGGCAACTCGCGGCGGCTTTCGTGGAACGCCACCACCTCACCTGGGACCAGCTCTACAAGGACCTGGAGCACCTGTTCAAGGAGCACGCGCAGGCGAATGAGGAGGCGAAAGCCGACCTCGAGGAACGCAGAAACTGCTTCGATGAGGACTGGCAGCCCTGGATCGTGCCCCTGCCGTCCGCTGGTTGGATCGGGGACGTTGCGCTCGACCCGGAGCGCCCGTTCTAACTCAGGTTAGGCCTGGTCGAGGCGGTCCTGTTCGCGTTCGCGTTCCTCGAGACGCGCCGCGGCCGACTCCAGATCGAGTTCGTCCATCGTGATCAGTGCTGGATCGCCTTCGGCCTCTAGCACCTCACCGAGCCGCTTCGTGTACGCCGAGACCCGGAGCCGATGGAGCCGCTCGGCCTCGGACAGCAGTTCCGCCGAGCCGAGCAGGCCGGCCGCGTGCCGCTCTGCCCAGATCCTCGACTCGTCCTCGGCGAGCACCAGCTCCACCAGGTTGCGGTAGTTCCGCGGACGCCGTCCCTCGTACGACTGCCGGAAGTCGAGCGGTTCGACGTCGATCACCAGCCAGCCCGCGCCCTCGCGCTCGGACTGCTCGGCCTCGGACAGCTTCAGACTGCCCCCGCGCGTCAGCGCGGCTTCCAGGATCGGGAGCCACTGCGGTTCATCGGGGCGAAGCGCCGCCGGATCATGCCCGAAGGTGCAGGCTGGCACCCCCGCGAGATGCTGGTGACGACAGACCCGCACGACCTTGACCAGCGTCTCGACCCGTACTGTTCGTTGCCGCCCTTGGACGATGAACCGAAACCCCGGTTTGAGCTGGCGTGACAGCCGCTGTGTCCACTGCGGCCACCCCACCTCCAGCACCAGCGACGTCCGGCGGCCCTCCGCGACCGCGCGAACCCCGTTCTGACCGAGCGGCACCGACTTCAAGCCGCCCGCCCACTCCCGGACGGCCTGGGCCTTGCCGTGCTCGACACGGAAGTCCAACTCGGGCATTGCCTGCGGCATCATGCGGCCCATCCTAAGCACTCCCCCGGCACGTCATGCGTGTTCCCACGTCGAGGCCTCACGCGCCACTCGGAAGAGGTCCTCGACCTCGGCCGCGGAGAGCACCCGCCGGCCCGGCAGACGCAGCCACGACCGCACCCACCGCGAGGGCACCACTTGGACGCCGAGCGGCCGCCGCCACCACCAACCCCGGATCCGGCCCGCGTGCCCGTGGAAGACGAGCATCGGCGCGACGTTCACCGCCCGCCCCGTCGCCTCCCGCAGCGCCGCCGCGACCCGGTCCGCCTCGCGGTGCGAGGAACGCGGGTAGTGCCGCGGCTCCCCGCGCACGAACACCACATCCCGCCCGACCTTCACCTGCGCCCGTGGGTGGTGCTTGGTGTTGACCACGACGACCCCCGCGGGGCCGATCAGCAAGTGGTCGACATCGCCGCGGCCGCCGAGGACGACGTTGTGCAGCACCCGCCATCCCGACCGCTCCAATCGGTCCAGGCGCCGGCCGACCGCCGCCTCCCCCTTCGCGCCGATCCGCCAGGACCGGTCGCGCGTCCGCACGCCCGCCGCCCGCGCGAGCACGCGTACTGTCCGCGACCGTGGGCCCGCCTGCGCGGCCCGGTCGAGCAGCGCGGCACCGGGACGCCGCCCCGCCAGATCCCCCGACACCGACGCCCGCCAGGACGACACGGCCGCCTCGGCCGCCGCACGATGCTCGGGCCGATCGAGGACCAGCCGCTCGGCGGACAGGTCGAAGTACCCGACCTTAACTCCGCCAGGCAGATTCAGGTACAGCCGGTCATGCCGGCCCTTCTGCCAGCGACGAACCCGCAACTGCGACACCATCCCTCCAGCGTAAGGGCATGGTGCGACGCCGTCCTCCCCCATGTGGGCGCGGGGGCGCCTGGGCGGCGACGAGGGAATCGGGTTGTTCGCGGTCTGCTCTTCGCCCTGGGGGACGTGCTGGGGCCCGGCGGGTCCTGCGGGCAGCGTTGGGGCACGACCCGAAGTGGACGGCGTCCGGGTCGCGTGGGTTGGGCAGTCCGGCGGGCGGCGGCATCACTGCCCGTGGAGGTCGGGGAGCCGCCGCCGACTCCGTCGACGGCTCGCGCAAGGTGACGACGCCACCGGGGCCCGCACCGAAACCCCTTCCCCACCAGGAAAAAGACCGAAAAAAGTCTGTGGAAAACCCCAGAAATTACCGCTTAAGCGGTAATAATCGGGTACACTTGAGGCATACCGAGGGACGGCAATCCCTCAACCCGAAACCACATTGGAGCAATCATGGGGAAGACCCGCACCGCCGCAACTCCCGCACAGCGCGAGGCCCGCTACGCCGCCGACGCCGCCCTGATCGAGGCGGCAAGCGCCCGGCTCGACGGGGACGAAGCCGGCGACGACCTCGCCGAGTTCATCACCGGGCGACCCGCCCTCGCCCGCCTCAGCGTGAAAAACTGCGCCCTGCTCGCCGAACAGGCCGAGATGCGCGGGACCGACGTCTCCGACGTCCGCACCTTCGCGGGTTGGCGGACCGTCGGCCGCCAGGTCAAGAAAGGCTCGAAGGCCTTCCAGCTCACCGTCCCGCGCCGGGGCGAGGAGACCAAGGCCGAAGCCGGGGCCCAGGCCGACAAGCAGCCGGAACCGGAGCAGGGCAAGGAGAAGAAGCCCCGCTTCTTCTTGAAGTCCGCCTGGTTCGACATCGCGCAGACCGAGCCGGTCGAGTTCACCGAACCCGACAGCGAATAGTTGCCACGGCGGGGGCTCCGGCCCCCGCCCCTCACCCCCTCAGCGCCGCGAAGGAGCCCACGATGGACACCACCACGGAGACCCCGGCCGAGATCACCGCCGACCTGATCGGCGCGATCGAGGCCGCCTGGAGCGCGATCCGCGAGCGGCACGCCGACGTGCCCGCCGTCGTGTTCAGCCTCGGAGCCGGGAGCGGCGACCGGGACTCCCTCAAGCTCGGGCACTTCGCGGCCTCACGGTGGCAGGTCGAGGGCGAAGCGAACGCCCGCGCCGAGATCTTCGTCGGAGGCGAAGGCCTCCAACGCGGAGAGGAGGGCATCCTGACCACCCTGCTCCACGAGGCCGCCCACGCCCTCGCTCACCTGCGCGGCATCCAGGAGACCTCCAACGAGGGCCGCTACCACAACAAGCGGTTCGCCGCCCTCGCCAAGGAAGTCGGCCTCACCGTCTCCCAGGACGGCAAGATCGGCTGGAGCGTGAGCCGCCTCGGGGCCGGCACCGTCGAGGCCTACACCGAAGCCCTGCAGCGCCTCACGGCCGCCCTGCTCGCCTGGCGTCACGCCGAGCCCGCCAGGGGCAAGAGCACCAAGCGCGACCGCAACCCGAAGGCGGCCCTGTGCGAGTGCGAGACACCCCGGCGGATCCGCGTCATGCCGAACGCCCTGGACGACGGACCGATCCTCTGTGGAGTATGCGGAGAGGAGTTCACGTTCCGTGAGGAGTAAGGGAAGAGGGCCCGAGCAGCGCCGTTAGGCGTTGTGGCGGACCGTGTGTCATTGTGTACACGCCGCTATCGACCCATGCCCGCCTAGGGGATGATCAGTGCGGTACGCTCAGCCTCAGCTTTAATGTCTGATTTCAGGAGCCGCCTTAACAGGAGCCCAGACATGCGAAAAGGCCCGGAGAACCGGGCCTCGATCGCTCAGAGAGTACAACTTCCATAATCAGCTGAAGGACCTACCCAGGCGTCCAAACTTGACTGGTCCTTCGGCGAACCTCCTGCTGAAAAGGAAGGCTCATTGAGTCCTACTGTAGCAGGCTCGGCGGACCCTGCTCAAGCAACGGTCCGACCGTGTCGCCTACCACGGCAATCGTCCCGCCCGACATCCCCTCAACCCGCCGCCCGACCTGCGGATACACCCGAGGTCACCCGCGCGGCACGGTACATCGCCGAAGCGCCGGCCGTCCCCGGCGTGTTCCTTGCGGCCCACCGGACCCGGATCCGCCGCGGCCGCTCCCGCGCCCACCAGCTCGAAGCGCTCACCCGCGTCACGCAGCCGGTCATCCGCATGGCCGCCGCCCTCGTTCTGTTGGAACGCAAGATACCCCGACGCCGAGGTAAGAACCTCGATGTCCTGCTCGCGCACATGCTCGCCTGCGGCGACTGGAAGTCCGGCCGCCGCTCCCGACCCGGCCGCGCCGTCACGGCCGCGATCCTCAATGTCGAGGAGGACACCGTCCGGAAGATGTGGCGCCGCATGGAGTCCTTCGGCATCCTGGTGCGCACCGCCGAGGGGACCCGCCTGGCCCACGACATCGTCAAGCTCCAGGAGCCCGAGGAATACCACATCGCCGACCGTGCGGAGTGGACCGTGCGCAACGCCCCGGATGTCTACGCCGAGGACGTGACGCCCGCCCACATCGAGCGGGCCGTCGGCGCGTTCGCGGCCCTCGCGGAGCGACTGGCCGAGATGGACGCCGACCTGGCCCCCCTGGAGGCCCCCCTCGCCGCCATGAGCGAGTCCTGGACCGCCCTCCTCGCCACCCGGTCCCAACAGGGAAACGGTGCTTATATCTGCCCCATCAATGGGTTTCTCTTCTCTACTCTCCCCTCTCAGGTTCGTTCATCATCACCTTCTACGGCCTACGGCCAGAAGGACGAGAAGGACGGCGCAAAGCGCCGACCCAAATCAGCGACTACGTCGAGGCGGCCCGGATCGCGTTCGTCCTCGGGCCGCCGTATGGACCCCGATTCGCTCGACCTAGCGCGCGAGCTGCTGGACGAGGACCGTCTCCCCCAGCTCCGAGGGTCCAACATCGTCTTTTTGGCCTCCACGGTGCGTTCCAGGGCGAAAGCCGGTTGGAGCGCGTCCGATGTGGTCCGGGCCGTCACCGCCGCGTGCCAGCGCCGGTCCGAGCAGTTCGGGTACTACGACCCGCCCAAGCGCCAGGACGTCAAGGCCGCCGCCGCATGGCTGAAGATGATGCTGACCCTGGTCGAGGACCTGTACCCGGTCGACGTCCCGCCGCACCGCGCCGCCCGCGCGGCCGCCGAGGAGCTGCGAGCCGAGCGCGAGGCCGCCGCCGCTGAGCGCCGCGCCCAGGCCGGTCTCCGGTCCGAGCCCGAGTCCCGGCCCCGCATCGTGATCCCGGCCCGCCGCCGGGCCCGCACCGCGCCCGAGGACCTGTTCGCCGACTCCGTCGCCGCCCGCCAGCGCGCCGCCCGGATCGAGCGCGAGGACCAGGAGCACGCCGCCGCCTGGCAGCCCCGCGTCCAGACCGCGCCGCGGTGCGAGCTGTGCGGGAACCCCGGCCACGACGTCGAGTTCCGCTTCCTGCCCTCGCGCGGGTCCGTCGAGTGCTGCGAGGGTTGCCACGCATGGCACTCCCGCAACCCGATCCTGCACCTCCTCGACCTCTGATCGATCCCAGGCGGATCCGCCTGCGCGAAGACCTGCACCGCGCCGCCGGCCTCCGCCGCCGTCGGCACCGCGCCCGCTATCGCGGTCGCGAAGTGCTGCCGCGCCGCGCCTTGCCGTCGATCACCGCCACCCCGGCCGCCGTCGCAGCCGAGCCGCCCCGAGCGAAGCTGTGACGCACAGCACCGCTCCAGATGTTCCACATCGGACATCACCGCTACCTGCGGAAACCGATCCTGTGGAGGCCACATAGGCAACCAGACCGAACATCGACCCCCCGAATCGCGCACCACTGCGTAATCCGGGGCCGCGAACGATCCGACCATGAGAACAGCCGGATCCCCCGCACCGCAAGGAGACTCCCCGTGCTCGACCCGATCGCCTACCTCGCCGTCCTCGCGTTCTACCTGCTCGGCCACGCCGTCGGCGACATCCTCGGCCAGTGGCACCACATCGCACTCGCCAAGGGCGAGCCCGGCCGCGACGGCGTGAAGGCCTGCGCCGTCCACGTCCTGGTCTACATCGCCTGCCAGGCCTGGATCCTCACTGTCGGCCTCGCCCTGCTCGGCATCGAGGCCCGGCCCGGCCTCGCCGTCGCCGGCCTCGCCGTGTCCGCCGCGACGCACTACGCCATCGACCGCGGCCCCGTCCTGGTCTGGATCGCTGCCGCCACCGGTTCGGCCGAGTGGATCAAGACCACCGCCGGCCGCCTCGCCTACGACCAGACCCTTCACGTCCTGGTCCTCTTCGCCTGCGCTGCCGTCACCGTCGCACCATGACGCCGGAGCCGACGACCGCCAGCGCGAACATGAATCATTACTATGGTATAGTTTAGGTTCAGGATTCGACTTGGAGGCCCGATGTCCGCAACGCCAACGCCGCAGGAGCCCTTGCGCACCACCGAGGACGGACGGGTGCTCGGCACCCGCAAGACCCTCGCCACGATCACCGGACGCCCGCTCGGCTCCCTGAATGTCCTCGCCGGCACCGACCCCGACTTCCCCGACCCGGTCGAGCACGGCCGCGGCCGCGAACTGCTGTACCTCATGGACGACCTGCTCAAGTACGCCGGCATCCTCGCCGCCCGCCGGGCCGCGCCGACGAGCGCGACCGCGGAGCTCGAGGACGATGAGGAGGACCCGCTCCTGGGGCCGGCCGAGGCCGCCCCCGAGTTCGGCATCGCCGTGACTTCCATGCCCGGCTACGTGCGCGACAGCATCCCCGCGTGGAAGGAAGGCCGCAACGGGCGCCTGCCGATCCCTGACGAGGAGACCGCGCGCGGGACGAAACTGGTCGACCGCAAATGGCGCCGCTCGACCGCGCGCGCCTGGGAGCTGCCCGGCCGCGGCGTCGGCGGCGGCCGGCCCCGCGCCGACCATGCCGCCGCCGAGGGAGCCTGATGAGCGAGATCCGCGTGATCGCAACCGACCTCGACCAGAACAAGACCCGTGACGAAATCGGAGCCTCGTGATGGAGAACTTCACCAACCCCAGCAACGCGACCGGCAACGGGCCGCTCTCACCAAGTGCCCTGCGCGGGCGCCTCCGCGACGTGGCCGAGGCCGACCTGGTGGCAGGCAGCGCCGACCCGGACGGCGCCCGGGCCCGTGCGGACAGGGTGATGCGGTTCTACCACTGGGATGACCGGGGCTGGAAGACCCCAGCCCGTGACGCCCTCTCAGCGTGCCTCCATGCCGCCGCTCTCGGCGGCAAGACGCTCGCCGACCTCCAGCACTGGATCAACGCGGCGCCGGAATCAGCCGACATCAGGGATGAAATCCAAGTCATTCTCAGCGACTCTCCCGAAGCGCACGCCATGCAGGTCGACCTCATGAGATGGAGGTTCAACCACCCACGCACCATAGCCACCATCGCCGCCGTCATGCGGTCGTGCCTCGTCCTGTGGCAAGAAGCAGCACCCGACGAGCACTTCAGCGATGGGGAGGACCAGTAGCCGTGCCCGCCATCGACACGCACATGTAAGGAGCACTCGGACCACTGCGCAGGAAGGAGCCACAGTCAGGCCCGACGGAGGATCCTGTTCCGATATTCCAAGTGGCCGCTATTTCATCGAGTGACAACACCGACTACTTGCCACATGGAACCTCATGCGCAGCTTGGTGACTGCCAATCTCAACCCCGTACGACGCCGACGGCGTCGCCGAGGTCCTCGAACAGCTCCTGCGCCTCGCCCAGCGGTAGCCGGCCCCCGCCCGCCGCCTTCGCCCGTCCGGGCCCGCGTTGAACCATGTGGGCGCGGGGCGCCTGGGCGGCGACAAGGGGAAGGGGTTGCTCGCGGTCTGGCCGACGCCGCAGATGACGCTTTGTGGTCCTGGTGGGCCTGCGGGCAGCGTCGGGGCACGACCCGAAGTGGACGGCGTCCGGGCCGCGTGTGGGTGGGCAGTCCGGCGGGCGGCGGCATCACCGCCCGTCGAGGTCCAGGAGCCGCCGCCGACTCCGTCGACGGCTCGCGCAAGGTGGCAACGCCACGACGGCCCGGACCGCAAGACCCACGGTCCCCGGTCCGGCCCCGCTACGATCAACCCGCCCGCACGATGCAGGCAACTCGCACGAGCGGCCGCCGCTCCCCATCTCACACATGGGAAGCGGCGGCCGTTCACCTCAGGACCAGGATTGCGGCGACCGGTCGAAGGCCTCTCGCAGCCGAGGCATGGCCTCGCGCGTGAGCCGCTGACAGGCCCCGTTGGTCAACCGCAGCGCCGACCGCTGCTCGTCCTGCCCCTTGTAGACCAGCTCCTCGTACCGGCTCTTGAGGCTGTGCAGCGCCAGCCACGCCGTACCCGCCGCCGCGAAGGCCTTCGCCCTGCCCCTGAGTACCGGGTCCGAACGATGCGACGGGAAGTCGGGAACGGCGAGGCTCAGCACCCACACCACCGACGACACCCGATCGGGCACCAGCGCCTCCGGCGGCCGCATCCCCGGCATGTAGACCTTGATCAGCTGTTGCAGCTCCGGCCACGTGAGCGCCAGGACCTCATCGAACCGCGCCGACGGATTGCCCTTGTTCGCCATTTCGGCTCCTCTGTGTAGATGTGTGACAACTCGCGTCAGGAGTGAACTACCTCCCGATATCAACCAGTATAGCAAACTCTAGTATAGTTTTAACTTAAACCCCGCGTGTCGGCCGGAAAGAATCCCAGCTCAGAGACCAATCGCTACGGGTTGTCCACAGCTCGCAAAATAGTTCTTGGAGGTCCGCGCATTTGAGGGTCTACTAGAGACCGCAACCACAGGCACCAGCACGAGGAGCACCGCCATGACGAAGTCCGAGACCTTCCGCGCCCGCGCCGTCGCCGCCGACGCCGACCAGGGCCCCGAGGCACTGGGCCGCCTGGGCGGCCTGCTGCCCGGCCGCTCGTTCGCCACCAGCGACGGCCACGCCGTCACCATCGAGTGCGACGTCAGGGCCCGCGACCTCGCCAGCGCCCCCGCCGAGGCGCTGAAAGCCATCGCCGCCGCCGCCGAGATGGCCCGCTGCCCGGTCGAGCCCGACCACATCTCCGCCACTCGCTACAACTAGCGATATCCACAGGAATCCCATGGGTCCCTTGCGGACTCAGTTAAAACTATGGTATAGTTTTAACTCAGAGGGACGGCAATCCCTCACCCGAAACCACGATGGAAGGAGCTGGACATGGACCAGCACCAGCACGACAGCCACCGCAACCCCGGCCGCGCGAACGCCGAGGCCCGCCAGAGGGCCGAGGCGATGGTCTGGGACCGCTGCGAGGTCAACCACGCTGACGGGCCGTACAAGGCCCTCGCCGACCTGTGCGCCGAGGAGCGCCTGGAGCAGGCCCGCGACGCCATCGCGGACCTGATGCACTACGTCGACCACCTCTTCCACACCGAGGCCGACCTGGACGGCCTCGGCGATCTGGCCGACGTCCTCGAACAGGCGCAGGCCCGCTATGACGAGGAGTTCGCCGCCGAAGTCGCGGCCACCGTCGAGCGCCAGGCCTGCCCCGACTGCCGCGCCGGGGCCGCCCCCGCCGCGGCCGCGCCCGAGCGGCCCGTCGCCGAGCCGCACCCGGACATGCTCTTCTACGTCCACACCACGATCCACGGGCAGACGCGAACGATCACCGCCACCGCCGAAGCGCTCAGCGCCGACGTGCCCGGGTGGCGATCGATGCTCCCGGCCGACGACGAGTTCCACGCCGCCGCGCCCGAGGTCGACCGCGCGAAGCTCACCGCCTACGCCGAAGCCGTCGCCATGACCACGGTCGAAGCCGTCCACGCGATCGAGTAGCCAGGCCCGGGGGCGGCCTCCTCGGCCGCCCCCGACTCTCCGAACCCCACCACATCCACAATAGAAACCATGGTATAGTTTTAACCAATAGGGACGGCAATCCCTCACCCGAAACCACAATGGAGGAACCATGATCGCCACCGTCAAAGCTGCTCAGCCCATCCTTTCCAAGGTCACCCGCTACGCCCACGGGGCGAAGCTTGCAGGGCGCGAGCGCTTCGCCGCCCTCGCGATCCGCAAGGGCTCGATCGAATTCACCATCCCCGGCGGGACCGGGACGACCTTCCGGTTCATCCGCTACACCGCGATCGACGGCGTCCGCAGCTGGGGCATCGCCGAGGAAGGGGCCAGCGGCACCGACTACTACGCCGTCCGCCGCGACTACCTCAAGGGCGCGAAGAAGACCGACCGCACCGCCGCCTTCGAGCTGTTCGAGGCGATGCTCAAAGCGAGCGGCTGCAACGTGAGCCGCGTCAAGATCACGGGCCGCCCGAAGTAGACCGAGGGCGCGAAGGGCCGGGCGAGACGCCCGGCCCTTCGCCATATCCAGGCACTTTATCCATCCCCGGGGTCCCTTGCAGACCTCATCAAAACTATGGTATAGTTTTAACTCAGAGGGACGGCAATCCCTCACCCGAAACCGCAATGGAGGAACTATGATCTACACCCGCGTCACCGCCGCTCCCGCCGCCGTCAAGGGCTCCCCTTGCGAGACCGAGGACTGCCACGGCATCGCCGTTTTCAGCGTCGAGGACTACAGCGCGCGCCGCTTCCGCCCCGGGGTCTATCAGTTCCTGTGCGGACGCTGTCTCGAGATCCTCATCGAGGCCGAGACCATCCTGGCTTGCGCCATCGCGCGCACGGTCCGCCTGGTCATCGAGCAGCGCCACGCCATCGGCGGCGAAGCCGGAAGCCTCATCGGCGAGAACTACCTGGAGACCCTCCAGATCGTCCGCGAGCTGACCCGCGACGAGGAGGCCTACGAGCGTGTGGTCGACCAGATCCACAGCTGGTGCCGCGACGCGATCAACCTCGCCGACGAGCAGGCCGAGGTCCGACCGATGGACCCCCGCGCTGAACGCGAGACCGCCGAAGCGGCAGGCTACGCCGCCGCCTGGCAGTGCACCGCCCTCGACGTCCGCCACTGCTGACCGACGCCGGGCCCGCCCACCGCGGGCGGGCTCGTTCCGCGCCAGCACACCGCAACCGAGGAGGCTTCCCATGTCCGTCTTCCCCAAGTCCCGCACCGACTACGTCCCGCACGTCGTGACAGGCCTGGACGTCACCGCCGCCGAGGTCTACGCCTGGTGGCTGCTCGACCAGCGCACCACCCGGGCCGAGCTGGTCCGCTCCAATCTCCTGCGCTTCATCCCCGACGAGCTCAAGGACCAGGCACGCGGCCAGTTCTACGAGGTCGGGGTCCTCGCGCACCTGCGCGAGCGCGCCGATGAGCTCGGCGACGTCGACCCGGTCGCCCTGGGCGAGGAGATCCGCGCCCACCTGGAGCGCCTGAACGCCGTCAAGGCCCGCGTCTACCTGCGCGACAGCCAGCGCCACCGCCTCGCCGGGCCCCGGCTGCTCTTCAACTACTGAGGCCGCCGGCCCCGGCCGCCGCGCCGGGGCCGGCCCCCACCCCCGTTCCCGGTATCCTCGACTCACCGACCGCGCGAAGGGCTTCCATTGTGGGCCTCGGGCGCGCGGCGTAGGTGGCCCGGCTGGGCTTGCCGGCCCTTAAGGCCGGGCCGCCGCCCATTGCGAAAACCTCTCGCTCTGTCCGGCGCGGTGTCCGTGGGGCGCCGCCCCACACCCCGCCAGGAGCTGCCGCCCCTGGACCCGGGATCTAAGGAGACGAGGCAGCGCGCCTCCCTCCTTGAGGCCGGGCAGAGCCTGCCAGCGGCCCGGGAACCCCGCAAGGGCCCCTCCCCCGCAATCTCTCCGCAGGCTCCGAGATTCCTCCGCCGGAACCCGTGCGTGAACCCCGGATCCCCCGGCCCCGCTTCGCGGCGGACTCAAGGAGACAGGCACTCAAGCACCGCTGTAGCGGCCGGCGCCGACGAGCGCCAGGACCACGACGAAGGCCTCCGCCTCCCTCGCGATTCGACCGCCTGTCCGAAGAAAAAACCTAGACTGACCTGCACTAACCACTTGACACGTTAACGTCTTGAGGGTTAGAATTGAGTCATGAGCGAGAACGAGAAGGCCGCCGAAGCGGCAATCGACACCGAAGACACCGACGTCTGCCCCGGCTGCGGCTTCAGCAAGTTCGCCGACGAGGACCTGTGCTTCAACTGCCGCCGCGAGGCGAGCGCAACCGCGGACGGGACCTGGGGCGTGCGCGAGTACGACAACTGGTGCCCGCACTGCAAGCGGAACGTCTACCTGACGCAGGGACGCCACCTGTGCGAGGAGGTCATGGGCTACCTGTTCGGGATCGAGCTGGAGCCGGCCCGCTCCCCCGCGACCGCGCAGCCGGACGCGGCCAGTGCCGACCTGAGCGCCGATGCCTACTGGCTGCGCGAGGCCTCCTACGGCAACCACGCCTGCCCGAACGGCCACGAGCACGAGGGCCCCGACAACATGTGCGCCGAGTGCGAGCACCGCCAGTGCTGCGCGAACGCCGCCGACTAGAAGACCTGAGCGGGTCGGGGGACCGCCACAGTCCCCCGACCCGGAAGCCCTGAGAGACCGCATAGAAACCCAGGAAGGACAACCCTACCGATGAACACCGAGAACCCGACCAGCATCGAACCGACCGGCTACCGCGCCGACATCGGCGCGACCTCCACCGCACACCCCCACCTTCCCGCCGCGCAGCGCTGCTACGCCGAATACAACGTCCGTGCAGACTGGGGCAACTACGCCGACGCCCGCGGAATCCGGGTCGCCATTACCGAGTACGAGGACGACGGCCCCAGCGACTACTACCCGACCGAACTCACGCTGGGCCAGGCTGAAGAACTCGCTCAGGCCCTCCTTGACGCCGTCGCCGCCCGCCGCGCCCACCCGCCGACACCGGCCGAGCAGATCCTCATCGCCTACGTTGCCGTCCTCGACCAGCACGACGACCAGTGGGGCACCTGGGTCCACGTGGCCCACGTGCGCGAGCACCTGGACGGCGCCCTCGCCGAACCGCACCTCGCCGCAGGCCTCCGTGCCCTCGCCGAAGCGGGCGACGCCGACCTCGACCGGTTCGCCGACCCCGCAGAGGAGCCCGGCGGCGTCGAGGTCGACGGCCGCTACTACGCCCGCCTGCGCCCCACCCACCTCTTCCGCAAGGAGTCCTGATGGAACTGCTCATCCGTGGCCTCGCCCCGATCGCCCTCATCGGCCTCATCATGGGCGCCGTCATCACCAGGGACGTCTGGCGCAAGCGCCGCCGATCCAGCGACAAGACCAGCCTGGGCGTCGTCTACATCTGGGAAGCCCGCCTGACCATCAAGTCCGGGTGGAAGGAACTCGCCAAGGGCGACCCCGCCGCCCGCGCCCGCGCATTCGGGCACTTCACCGAGGCCTGGGTGTGGCTCAACAGCGAGCGCAAGTACGGCTCCAAACGCCGCCGCCTCATCATCGCCCGCCTGATGGAGAACGCCGAGCTGGGCCAGGAACAGGCCCGTCCCCAGCCCGCCGCCGCCTGATCCACCCCACGGCCCGCCCCGCACCGGGGCGGGCCGGCCCCGACCGAGGAGCATCCGAACCATGCCGAGCATCGAGTACGAGCAGAACTTCCGCGCCGTCGCCGACGCACTGGGCGGACTCTGGGACGCCGTCCGCGACCGCCACAGCGAGATCCCCGATGTCGTTGCCGTCCTGGGAGACACCGAGCAGCGCCGCGGCGAGGCCCGAGCTTGGGGGCACCACGTCTACACACTCCAGGCCGGCGCCGACACCGTCGCCGAACTCGTCATCCACCCTGTGGACGTCGCCGAGTCCTCCCCGCTCACGGTCCTGGAGTTCCTGCTCCACGAAGGCACCCACGGCCTCGCCGAGGCCCGCGGCATCAAGGACCGCAGCAACCGGGGGCGCTACCACAACAAGGCGTTCGTGAAGCTTGCCGTCGAAGTCGGGCTCATCTGCCCGCCGAAGCCAGATAGCACCTACGGGTTCGAGCCGCACGGCGTAGCCGACGGCATCATCGAGGCGTACTCCGAGCCCCTGATGGTCTTGACCGAGGCCCGCGCCCGCCCGTGGATGTGGACCCCGGCCACGCCCGACCTGCACGCACGCAAGCGCACCAACTGGATTCCGGCCGTCTGTGCCTGCACTCCACCGCGACGGATCCGCTGCGCCGACTCCCTCCTGGACGAGGCCGCGCCCGTGTGCCCGGTCTGCCACAAGCCCTACCGCCCGGTCCCTCCCGAGAAGCCGTAGCCGACCTCCGCGAAGGAGCACACCGTGACCACCACACGCGCCAGCAACGCCCCCCGACCCGGCCTCATCCGCCGCCCCACCAAGGCCGAACGCCTCGGGCACGCCCTGGTCCTGGCCGAGGCCCGCCGCCTCGCCGACGGCGGCCACACCCCCGACGACAAGGTGACCTCCGGCAACGTCGCCTGGACCGAGGAGCGCGCGACCCCGCTCGCGGCCGCGATCGTCGCCATCCTCGAACGCCACCACATCGACACCGGCGACATCGTCATCCGCGCCGCCGCCGGCACCCTCGCCGTCGAGGCCGCACGCCACATCGAGCCCGGCCACGCCGCCGAGGGCCGGCCTTGGTTGCAGGGCAGCACCGCCATCGCCGCCTGTGCGAACGCCCTCTACGCGGCCGACGTCAACCTGAACAACATCGGGACCGAACGCGCCCTGCAGTCGCTCGCCGACGCCGTCGCCGCCCGGACCCTCGCCGACCAGCCCGCCGCGCCGGATCCGTCCGGGCCGGCCCCGACCGCGGGCCCCGCCGAGGCGGGCACCGTCGACGCCGCCGACCTGCTCACCGGTCGCAGCACAGCCGAGCGGACCAAGTCCACGATCATGAACACGACGGCCCTGGGCGTCGCCGCCTCCCTGGTCGCCGCGGTCGTCTACGGCGCCGGCCTGCTCGCCGACCGCCCGGCCCCGGTCCTCGCCGCTGGCATCGCCGCGGTGGTCCTGGCCCTGGGCGCCGTCGCCGTCCTGATCGTCGCCGTCTTCCCCCGCCCCGGCACCGCGAAGCCGGCCAGCGCCGACGAGCTCAAGGCCGCCGCCGAGCACCAAGCCGCCGACCCCGCCGCCCGCGCCGACGCGGCCGCGGCCGAAGGCGCCGCCCTGCTCCGCATCAACGCCGCCAAGGCCGGCCTGATCCGCGTGGCGATGTTCGTCCTCCTCGCCGCCGCCTGTGCCGCGGCCGCCGCCGTCCTCATCGAGACCCTGTAGGAGCCACCCATGCCGTACACCCGCATCGCCCTCGACACCGAAGCCCGCCGCCGCCTGGCCGACCTCCTCCTCGCCGACGACGGCGCCACCCCGGCCCCGGTCCCCGCCGACGAGCACACCGCCGACCTCATCGCCGCCCGCTACCTCGACGCCGCCGACGCCGAAGCCGCCGGGCAGATCCCGGTCCTGATCCGCGACGAGGCCGCCCGATGGGCCCGCCACTACCTGGAGCGCGGCGACTGGCGCCACGCCGACCGCGCCGACGAACACGAGGTCTGGCACGCCCTCCTGGAGCGCCAGCGCACCGTCATGGAGGTGTGGTCCCGGCCCTCCCGCGACATCCTCGCCGCCGGGGCCGAGTACGGGCGCCACCACCTCGGTGACGCCCTGGAGACGATGATCCGCCAGGACGTCGAAGAGTTCTACCGGCCCGGCCTGCGCGAATGGCGCCGCGGCGAGGACCGTCCCGGGTGCGACATCGGCGACGAGGACCTGCAGCGGCTCCTGGACCGCGCCCCGCGGCCGGCCCTGCTCGGCGTGGACGACTGGGGCCGGCGCACCCGCGCCGACGAGGACGCCGTGATCTGGGGGATCAAGCCGCCCCAGCGCCGCCCGTGGCTGGAGCGCGCCGACGTCATCGCCGCCGCCTGGGGCCTGCCGCTGTTCGGCCCCGGCACTTGGACCGGCCACCCGATCGAGGAGTTCCTGACCACCTAGCCGCCGCCACCCCCTGCCTCACGGCCCGCCGCAGCTCAGCGGCGGGCCGTTTCGCGTGCCCGCAGGTCAGCGCCGCGATACGCCTCCTGTATAAAACTAATCTTATCTAATCTAATCTTATAGAGATGAGTTGACAAGATAAGATTAGATAGGTATACTGGACCGATGGAAGAGACCAAGACGCCCCAGTCCGTGCCCGAAGCGCCGGCGAAGACCTGCCAGTGGCCCGGCGGCTGCACCCGCGCCGCCGCCCCGCGCAAGGGCACGCGCGGCCCGGCCCCGGCCTACTGCGAGCAGCGCGACCCCGACCGGCCCGCCGACGAGGCCAACCCCGTCCACAACGCGCAGAACAAGTGGCTGTTGAAGCAGGGTCCGGTCGGGGGGACCGTCCCGGCCGCCGCCGACCGCGCGCCGGTCACCACCGCCACGGCCACCACCCAGACGACGACCTCCGAGATCGCCCGGCACGCCGCCGCCCTCGGGGCGATCGTGGACCAGCTGACCGCTGCCGCCGAGGTCATCGGCGACGCCGACGCCGTCCAAGCGCAGATCGACGCCGCTGTGGCCGACGCGACCGAGGCCGCCGAAACCGCCCGTGCCGACTACGCCCGCGAGCGGGCCGACCGCCTCGCCGCCGACCGCGACCGCGCCGCCGCCGAGCAGGACGCCGCCGAGATGGCCGAAGAGGTCCAGGTCCTGGGCGAGCGCCTCGCTACCGCCGAAGGCGAGCGCGACGCCGCCCTCACCGCGGCCGCCGCCGCGCAGGACGCCGCCTCGGAGGAGACCGCCCGCGCCGACCAGGCCGAGGCCGCCCTCAAGGAAGCGAAGCGACAGATCGAGGCGATCACCGCCGACCGCGACCGCGCCCGCGACGAGGTGACCGACCTGGCGGCGCAGCTCGAAACCGCGCAGGCCCGGATCGGCGACCTCCAGGACGCCGCCGTCGAAACCGCCGCGACCCTGACCGCCGTCCGCGCCGAAACCGCCCGCCAGACCGAACGCGCCGAGACCGCCGAAGGCGAGCGCGACGAAGCGCAGGCCGCCAACCTGGACTTGGAGCGCCGCGCCGCCGCCGCCGAGGCCGCCGTCGGCCAGCTCAACGAGCGCCTGGTCGCCGCCGACCGCGAGCGCGGCCACATCGAGGCCGCCCGCAAAGAGCTGGAGCGCGGGCGCGACCGCGTCTTGGACACGCTGCGGCTCAAGGAGCACGAGACCGCGGCGGCCGCCGGCGAGGCCAGCAAGTACCGCAAGGCCGCCGACAACACCTGGGCGAAACTCACTGTGGCCCTGGGGATGCTCAACAAGGAGCAGCGCGCCGAGGTCGACGCCGTCAAGGGCCGCTGGGAGACCGACGAGTCATGACCGCCGCCGACATCCTCGGGCAACCCGTCGCCGTCCCCGCCGGCGTCGCCGCCGAGGTCTGGCGTGGCCTGTGCGCGCGCGTCCTCATCCTCCCGGGCGGATGCCACGTGTGGACGGGCCCGCCGCGCAACGACGGCTACGCCCAGGTCTGGGTGCCCGCAGGGGCCCTCGCGGCCTACGGCGAAGAGCCGGGGCGACCGTGGCGCGGCCACCGGTTCGCCTACGCCGCCCTCACCGGCGCCGTCCTCGGCGAGGAGGATCACGTCCTCCACCAGTGCGACCAGCCCATGTGCGTGTGCGTCCTGGCCGAGGAGCTGCCCCGCCACCACAAGCTCGGCACCAACGCCGCCAACGTCAGGGAGCGCGAGCAGCGCGGCCGCGGCACCCGCCGGGGCAAGTACGGCCTGCCGATCCCTTCGCGATCCGACCGCCGCGGGCAGTACGCGCGGTCACTCGCCCTCCACAACGCCCTGGTCGACGCACTCGGCATCGACGCCGACGGCCGACCCACCGCCGACGTCACCCGCGCCGAGGTCGCCGCCCGCGTCGCCGAGGTCGAGGCCGCCGGCCGCTACGACGCCGCCTGGCCGGTCCTGCCGATCTTCGAGGAGCCGGCCCCGTGACCCGCCGCCGCGACCACTCCCACGAGCCGCCCGGCCCCGGGGAGGTCCGGATCCGCCTGGCATCGACCGACCCTGCGGCCGCCGCCGCGGTCCTGGCCGTCCTCGCCGACCGCTTCGGCGAGGACGCCATCACCGTCGAGGCGGTCTATGACCGCTCTGTTCCCCACCGAGGCCGCGACGGCGTTCCCGGCCTCACCCACCACTACGTCACCGTCACCACCGCCAGCGCCTAGGAGAGCCGCATGGGGATCACCGCCGAACACGTCCGCGACCACTACGGACCCGTCCAAGCCGCCCGCGCCATCGGCGCCACCCCGAAACAGTGGCGCCGCCTGGTCGAGGCCGGCCACATCGACGCCCCCGAGGTCGAGGGCCGCCGCTGGAGCCAGCGCCAAGTCCTGCGCGCCTCCGAGTGGGTTCGCCACCTCTTCGCCGTCGACGGCTACCCCATCGGCGCCGCGAAGGCCGCCGAACGCCTCGAATGGCGACTGGGCCGGCCCCCCGGGGCCATCGACGCCCGTACCCTCCCGTTCCTGGTCGAGGCCGGGCACCTGTCGGTGGCCGACACCTTCAAGGGCCACGACCTGTACGACCGCCAGCAGCTCGACGCCCTGAGCGAGGCCGCCGTCGACGCCGCGGCCGAGGCGCGCGAGGCCTGGCACCAGTCCTCACTCATCGCCGCGGCCGCCGCCGCCCTGCTCGGCTTCAACAACATCGAGTTCGCCAACGCCACGTACGCGCAGGGCCTCAAGACCGGCGCCGAGGGCCGGTGGGACCGGGCCGCCGTCGCCACCCTCGCGGCCGACGAGGTCCTCGCCGAGACCATCGCGGCCGCGCGCCTGCTCGGCCCCGACCAGGCCGCCGCCCACATGGAGATCCGCCGCGTCGACCTCGACGCCCTGGTCGACGCCGGCCGCCTCGCCGCCGCCGGGCGCATCCCCCGCGACGTCGGCCGCTGGAGCACCGTGGACGTCCCGCTCTACCGGGCCGGCGACCTCGACGCCCTTCTCGAGGACGGGACGTTCGACTGGGAGGCCGTCCGCGCCACCGAGAAAGGCCGGCCCTCGCCGCTGCGCGCCCTCGCCCCGCGCCGCGACCGCCCTGCAGCCGTCCGCCGCTTCGCCGCCGCCCTCGCCGAGGACTACGGCGTCGACGTGTGGACGCGGTTCCGCCAGGCCGGAGCACGGTGGGAGATCGACTGGGACGACATCGAGGGGAACCCGACCCCCGAGCAGGTGCGCGAGCGCCTGGCCGCCGACCCGGTCCTGCGCGGCGACCGCAAGGTCAGCGTGGAGTCGGCGCCGGGTGTGGTCGCGCGGTGGGCCCGCGAGATGCTCCGCCCCGGCGCCGCGGTCATCCTCGACACCGAGACCAACGGGCTCGACGGCGAAGTCCTGCAGATCGCCGTCCTCGACGCCGCCAGCGGCGACGTGCTCTTCGAGTCGCTGGTCAACCCCGGCGATGTGTGGTGGGACGAGCGGGCCCGCGACATCCACGGCCTGGGGCCGGCCGCCGTCGCAGGCGCCCCCACCTGGGACCGGATCCACGGCCCCGTCCTGGCCGCCATCGGCGAGCGCACGATCATCGCCTACAACGCCGCCTACGACCGGCCCGTCCTCGCCCGCGAGGCCGCCCGCTACGCCCTGGACCTCGGCGCGGCTGGGACGCCGGGACGATGGGAGTGCGCGATGGAGGCCCGCTCCGACTACTGGGAGGAGCGCGGGTGGATCCCCCTCGGCGGCAACCACGACGCCGCCGGCGACTGCCGCGCCACCCGCGCCGTCCTCGAAGAGATGACCCGACCGCCGTGGGCGCCGACCGCCACGGCCGAGCAGAACAGGACCCCCGCCCATGCCAGGTGAACCCGAGGACTACTGGGGCCCCGAGCGCCTCCACATCGCCGAGCCCGTCGCCGACGTGATCGGTCCCGACGCCGTCGCGCGGATCCGGGCCGACCCGGCCTGGCGTACCCGCGACTGCTGGGTATGCCGGAAGACCGCCGACGGCACCGACGAGCCGATCGGCCTGGCCGTCACCGTCGGCGGGGCCTTGAACACGGCCCGGATCGTCCACACCCGCTGCGCGCCCTCCGCCGTCTACGGAGGCGAGGCCACCGTCGACCCCGCCGCCGACGAGGGCCACCCCGGACGCGACGCCGAGACCGACATGCGCGCCCACGCCCTCAACTGGCCCCCCGGAGCCGAGCGGATCGCCCCCTTGCTCTTGGTTGACGTCGGGGTCGAGTACAGCTACACCGCCGACAACGGCGACCTGGTCGACGGGCTCGCACAGCACCTGGCCGTGAAGGGATGGGAGCTGGTGACCCGGCTCGGCACCCTCCCGAGCACGACCCCAGAGGGGACGGCCGCCGTCTGGCAGATCATCGGCGGGTCCACCGAGTACGGGCACCTGGTCATCGCCGGACCGGGCGCGCTCGGACAGCCGCAACCCATCGTGCGCGTGGACCTCATCGTGCCCGACCTGTGGACCGCCGCCGCACTCTACGAGGGCCACATTGTGGCCCTGCTCGGGCCCTTCGGTATTGATGAGGGATGGACTGCTGGCGCGGACCTCGGCGCGGTCCGCCGGGCGGTCAAGGCGGGGCGCGTCATGGGCGCCGTCATCCCCACCGCCGTCCGGATGCCGAACGGCCAGCCCTTCCCGCCCTTCAACCCCTAACGGGCACGACAGCGCCCCGCCTCGATCGAGGCGGGGCGCGCTGCTGTGCGGACGACTACTCGTCCGCGGGCGCCTCGGCGACCTCCGCCGGCACCTCGACCGGGGCCGCTTCAGGAGCGGCTTTAGCCGAAGGCGTGCGCTGTGCCCTCTCGGCCTTCTCCCGCTCGTTCGCGAGTCGGTTCCCCGCGGTGATGAGCTTCTTGGGGACCGTGATGTCGTACTTGTCCAGGCCCTTCTGGACGAGGCGAGCGCCGGCCTCGGCGATCGCGTCCACGACCTGTTCCTCATAGTGGGCCTCAAGCTCGGCGCGCTTGGCGAGGTAGGTCTCCTCAAGCTTGCTGATGGCCTCGCGGGTGGCCCCCGCGTCGTCGATCTTGTCGACCCACGACCCCACCTCTTCCATGACAGCCTGACCGGCCGCCGAGCGCTTCTTTGGCGTCGCCATGTGAGTTCCTCCATCTGGCCTCGGGTAGGATCAGGGTAGCGTACGCACCCCATCGCCGTCCACCTAACGGCCCGGGATCGAAACGGGATCCGGCCCGGGATTGGTCGGCGGGATTGCCCGGGATAGAAACGGGATCCGGCCCGGGATTGGTCGGCGGGATTGCCCGGGATCGAAACGGGATCCGGCCCGGGATTGGTCGGCGGGATTGCCCGGGATAGAAACGGGATCCGGCCCGGGATTGGTCGGCGGGATTGCCCGGGATCGAAACGGGATCCGGCCCGGGATTGG